>Ga0105239_10000114_pt1 | contig 113454 bp, 104 predicted proteins | sample KBSC44metaG_FD_92761 | JGI IMG/M metagenome (GOLD analysis project Ga0105239, IMG submission 92761) | Corn rhizosphere microbial communities from Kellogg Biological Station, Michigan, USA - KBS C4-4 metaG | ecosystem: Host-associated > Plants > Roots > Rhizosphere > Soil | place: Michigan... | reverse complement strand
TTAGTGACGAGTGCGCGGATGTCATTTTCCGAGCCGTTTGTATGGAGCGGGATCTCGGGCCTTTCGAGGACGCGCAACAATGAGGATTTCTGATGGTGGAGCCGTCTGAGCAGGCGGTCGAGCATCGGATAGCCGGTCGGCCTGGTGAAAATCCTGTCGAAGCGTACTCGTAACGCCCGAGCACGTTTTGGGTCGGGGTCGCGCTGGTAGGCTTTGAGATCAGAATAGTACCACCAGATCAAACTGCGCTTCAGATCGACTGCGCGCCGATCCGCTTTCGACCTGGGCTGGAGTTTGTGGACCAACCTTTCGCAGTGGACCCAGCACAACGCATGATTTGCGCCGACGCGGAATTGACCGGCACCATCCGAGACAACGACACTGTCACCGAGCAGCCCTTGCTCGCACACGGCGCCCCATAAGGCGCATTCGGTTGCGACATTGACCGGGTTGGGATGGACTTTGAGTTGATCGAAGCCGAGCGATTTGAGATGCGTCTCCCATGCACCAGTCGTAGCGAAGCGCTTATCGGGATGACGCGCAAGCTGCTCGATCTGGGTCGCCGCCATATTCATGGCACGCATCTTGGCCAGCGCGGCATCGTTGACGATATGCTCGCTCCGTCCAGCCTGAAGCAGGCCGAGGAAGGCACGGCGGGATTTCGAGAAGCCGGTTCGGAAGATCGTGAAACGCTGGTCGCCAATCTGGGTGACGACGCCGTCGCGCCCGTTATGGCGCGCTGAGGTGTCATCGACACTGACCCAGCGGGCGGTTTCCAAACCGGTGCGCAGAACAGCCTGATCCTCGGCTATCAGGTCTACCAAGCCCTTACTCAGCAGGCGCACAACCTGCCGCTTCGAGATCTGCAGTCCCATGCCACCGAGCAGCGCCGTGAGCCGCTCGCTCGTCACTTGCCCCTGGAAGTGGCCCGCTGCGATGAAACGCCGAAGTTCGGGCCCAAACCCACCGAGAATGCCTTGCGGCAGCGGCGCTATGATGCGCTCACCGGCCTTTGTCTCCCAACGCTCACGGCGATAGCGCACCACCGCCACGCGGATCTGAAGGTCCTGGACGAACACATCCTCATAGCCCTTGAAACGCGATTCCGCTGGCGCCTCGACCGTGAGTTTCACCTCCGAGGTGACTGCCAGCTTCTCCTTGACCGAACCGCGTCGCTCCTTGCCGCCTTTCGAGCGCTTCGATCGAGAAGTCGCCTTCTCCATACCTGATGGCTTGATCTTGAACTTTGGACGCGGGGGATGCCCCTTCAGCCGCGCAATCTAGTCCTTAAGATCCTGATTTTCGGCTCTCAATTCCGCATTCTCACCGGTCAGACGATCAACCGTTTTCTCGAGCCGATCGCACCGCTCAACCAGCGCCTCAACAACACGACGCAGATCCCAATCCGATGGAACGTCCGGTCCGGGAGCGCCAAGAGTCATCCATAGGATGAATCACATCACCCCGCCTTTGAAAACCCCTCCGCCCGGAAATCTGCCCCGGTTACAAGGCTGTCAAGCTAACCCACTGATACCACTCACCTTAGTTTCGGATCAGACACTCAACGGTCATGGCGAAGGTCCTTGTGCAGGGGCAGCGGGGGAAGACAAGAAAAGGGGCAGGGGGACGCTCAGGCAGCAATGCTCTCATCAATGTCGATCACGATCTTACCGACCGCGTCTCCGGACTCGAGCAATCTATGCGCGTCCGGCGCGGTGGCGAGCGTGAAGCGATGCGGGTCGATGAGCGGCTTCACCTTGCTGGTATCGACCCACGCCGCGAGTTCGGCGAGGATCCGGCCATGCCGTGCACGGTGTTTCCCGGTGAGCATCGGGAGCAGCATGAAGACGACATGCAAAGAGAGGGCGCGGGCATGGAGCTGCGAGAGGTCCTGTGTCGTCCGCGCGTTGGTCGTGGCGATATTGCCATCGATCGCTACTGCCGCGAAGCTAGTTGGCAGGTTCGCTCCGCCGATCGTGTCGAACACGACGTCGAACCCGGACCCTTGGGTCAGCCTTTGCACATACCCCTCGACGCTCTCAGCCTTGTAGTCGATGACAGCATCGGCACCGAGCGAGCGGGCGAGCGCATCCGATCCTTCACCTGAGCAAGTAGTCGCAACCTTTGCGCCTCGCGCCTTGGCGAGTTGGATCGCGACATGCCCAACTCCGCCGAGGCCCCCATGCACGAGCACAGTTTGGCCTTCCGAAACGCGCGAGCGTTCCAGGGCATCCCACGCTGTGATGGCGACAAGCGGGAGCGCCGCGGCTTCCCGCATCGACAATGATACCGGCTTCTTGGCGATAAGTTGCGCGTCCGCGAGCATCAACTCGGCAAGCGCGCCACCCTGGCCCTTCACGCCGCCCGCACAGCCGTACACAGCGTCGCCAACCTCGAACCCTTCGACGCCTTCACCTTTGGCGACGATCACACCCGCGACATCTGCGCCCAGGATCGCGGGCAATGCAGGCCCAATTGGCAGGCCAGCTCTGATCTTCGTGTCGACCGTATTGACCGATGTGGCCGCGACCCGGATGAGAACGTGGCCTTGCGTCACGACGGGATTCGGGACGGTCTCCAGCCAGAAATTGTCCGGACCTCCAAATTCCTTCAGCACCTGCGCGCGCATCGTCGATCTCCTCCGGATGATCCAAAGATGGTGCAGGAGCAAGCCTGTCGCCAATTCTACCGAGGCGGGCAAATTACCCATCAAAGGTTGCACCCGACTGAACTTTGGTATCGAGCTGGGGTGCTGCGAGACCGCAATCGAAGCGGTCCAAGCTCCACGCGGAGCTGAAGGCGCTGCCTTTCAGCATCGCTCGCACACCACCGCCTCTGCCGAACAGGGTGGCGGTGCCACTGGTGCTTGTGGATCCCGGTACCGGAAAGACTCTGTCGTTCCTCTCGACGACGACCGTGTTCGGAATCGCGACCGATGTAACGCTCGCGGAGCTGACGCTCGAGTGCTTTTACCCAGCCGACAATGCGACACGTGCCGAACTCTCGCGCGCAGTCTAAAGGCGCCGGTCTGGTCGAGGCCGTCCCATCAAGGCCTCCGATAAGGCCGGACGGACGAACTTCCCGGCTGAAGCGCGGCCGGTCAGAACGTGATTCGTTCTGTGCGAGCGGCGACGTGAAAGACGGAAAGGCGGCCAGGGACTGGATCCTCGCCGAGATCGGCTGGTAGCTAGGCGGCAACTTCCTTGCGCATAGGCTATAGGCGTTCCGCGATGATCTCCAGCGATCGTTTACGAGCGCCGAGATCGTAGATATCGGACACGATCATGAGTTCGTCCGCCGCCGTTTCCGCGACGAGCGATTCCAGTCCTGCCCGCACCGTTTCCGGGGACCCGACGATCGACCGGGCCAGCATGCGCTGCGCCTGCGCCTTCTCGATCGGCGACCAATAGTCCTCGATGTCATCAATCGGCGGCTGGCTAAGCCTACGGGTGCCCCGGAAGAGGTTCGTGAAGGACATCTGCTGCGTCGTCGCCAGGCGTCGCGCTTCCGCGTCGCTGTCCGCGGCGATGATGTTCACGCCTACCATCGCATAGGGCCGCGCGCCTTGGGCGGATGCCTGGAAGCGGGAGCGATAGATGGCGAGCGCGTCGCCCAGCAGGTCCGGCGCGAAATGCGAGGCGAAACCGTAGGGCAGGCCAAGATGGGCGGCGAGCTGCGCCCCATAGGTGCTGGATCCCAGGATCCAGAGCGGGACTTCTGTGCCGGCGGCCGGCACCGCCTGGATCTGACCAGGCTGCTGGGCGGAGGCGAAATAGGCCTGCAACTCCATCACATCCTGCGGGAAATTGTCACTGTTGGCGAGCGATCGGCGCAGCGCCCGCATCGTCGGCTGGTCGGTGCCGGGCGCGCGGCCCAGGCCGAGGTCGATACGGCCCGGATAGAGTTGGGCCAGCGTGCCGAACTGCTCGGCGATGACGATCGGCGCGTGGTTGGGCAGCATGATGCCGCCGGCACCGATGCGGATACGGCTGGTGGCCTCGGCGAGATAGCCGATCACGACAGAGGTCGCGGCGCTCGCGATCCCCGGCATATTGTGATGCTCGGCCACCCAGAAGCGCTCGAAGCCCAGGGTTTCCGCGTGGAGGCCAGGGACCGGCTGTCTTCGAGCGCGCTCAGCGGCGTGCCATTCTCGCGAACGCGGACCAGATCGAGGATCGAGAGCTTCGTCACAAGGATCTCCTATATGCTCGAGCATTTAGGTTGCGATGGGCAACGGGCAAGCCTACCTACGCCTGCTTTCGCGTCTCGGCCGCGCTCCACGGATGGCTGCGGCAGACCAGGAAGGTTGGACGGGGCCTAGCGGTGCGACTCCTTTTCATCCCGGCTATCCATCACTTCGCGGTTCTGACCTTCCGGAGCGGATCGGGAGCGATGGGTCTATGGTGTTGAGCGCCACCTGACATACCGCTAGCGTCATCCCATGGCGCTCCGCATATCGCTCCGGCAGCTCGAATATTTCATCGCCGCCGGGGACGCCCGTAGCATCACCATCGCGTCCGAACGGATCAACATTTCGCCGCCATCCATCTCCATGGCGGTTTCTCATCTGGAGAAGGAATTCGGGCTCGAATTGTTCGTCCGGCACCATGCGCAGGGCTTGTCGCTGACGCCGGCGGGGGAGCAGCTGCTCGTTCGTGCCAAGGCTCTGGTCGGGCAAGCTGAGGGGCTGACGTCTCTCGCCTGGGAATTGGGGACGCAGATCAAGGGTAGGCTGGCGGTGGGGTGCTTGGTCACCCTTGCTCCAATGATCCTGCCAGAGCTGACGCATGCATTCTCGATGGCCTATCCCACGGTCGAATTGTCGGCACGCGAGGACAACCAGCAGCGGCTGCTGGCGGATCTGGTCTCGGCACGTCTCGGTTCGGTGATAACCTACGATCTTGATATACCCCCAGCGGTTGCCTTCGAGCCTCTCGTCAGCTTGCCGCCGCATGTTCTCGTGAGCGAACATCATGCCCTCGCCGGCCGCGACGAGATCGACCTGCGGGAACTGGAGCAGGAGCCATTCCTTCTTCTCGATCTTCCGATCAGTGCAGAATATTTCATGTCGCTCTTCTTCGCTGCCGGCTTCGAACCCCGGATTGGCTACCGCTCGGGCAATCAGGAGGTTCTGCGCACGATGGTCGCAAATGGCCAAGGCTATGCGCTTGCCAACGCACTTCCACGATCGGACTGGGCACTGGATGGACGACGCGTAGTGCGGCTACCATTGAAGGGGCATCATCGAGCGATGACGCTCGGTCTCGCCCGGCTCGCCGAAATCCATCCCACCCGCGTGCTGACCACATTCGAGGAGCATTGCCGCCACTGCATCAGCGACACATACATACCCGGCATGGTGGCGCCCGCCTGACGCGGCTCTTTTTGAAATCCGATGCGGCTCGTCGCTCGATCTTCGCCGCAGCCCCTCATTGAAGAGGCGACAAACCAGCGGGCCGGCAAAGCCTCTCGATGAGGCGGTCCAGCATGGCATCGCATGCGGCGACCTCATCGCGCGCGATGAACTCATCGGCCTTGTGCCCCTGATCCATCGATCCCGGGCCGCAGACTAACGCCGGTATTCCGAGCTCGCCATGGAACAGGCCGGCCTCCGTGCCGAAGGCGACCTTGCCGAGGCTATTCCTACCGGTGAGCGCGGTGACGAACCGCACGGCGTCGCTGTCGGGCGGCAGGTTGAGCCCCGGATAGCGGTTGACCACCTCGACGTCCGCGCGGGCATTGGGAAAGCGGCCGCGCTCCAGATCCGCCACGGCTGCGGCATCGGCATGGATTCGCGCGAGCAACGCATCCTCATCCTCGCCTGCGACAAGGCGCGCCTCGAACGCGACGGTGCAATGGTCCGGGACGATGTTGAGCGCCTCGCCGCCGCGGATGATGCCGGCATGAAGCGTACTGTAGGGAATCTCATAGTCCGGATCGGTGCGGCCACGGCCTGCCAGCTCGGCTTGATATGCCCGCAACCGTGTCACGAAGTCGGCCGCCAGATGGATGGCGTTCGCAAATAGCGGGGCCGACGCGGAATGGCCCGCCTCCCCGTGGAAATGCGCCTCCATCGCGATTTTGCCCTTGTGGCCGGTCGCGATCCGGAGCGAGGTCGGCTCGCCAACGATGCAAAGCGCCGGTTTTGGAGCGATGCCGGCGAGCACCGGCAGCAGCGACCGAACCCCCACGCATCCAATCTCTTCGTCGCACGATAGGGCCAGGTGCAACGGCCGGGCGAGCGGGCGGGAGGACGCTCGAAGCGCAGCGCTGATGGCGCAGGCGACGAAACCCTTCATGTCCGCCGTGCCACGCCCATAGAGGCGCCGGTCGCGCTCTGTCAGTCGGAACGGATCGCTGCTCCAGTCCTGCCCCGCGATCGGCACGACGTCGGTATGCCCGGACAGCAGCACGCCAGCCTGGTCCACGGGCCCTACGATGGCATAGAGGTTGAGGTTGCCTGTGCCCGAATGCACGACGATCCGCGTCGCAGCGCCGGCGGCGCGCAGGACGGTGTCGACATAGACGATGAGATCGGCATTGGGCTGGCGGCTGATCGTCGGGAAGGAGACCAGCCTTTCCAGGATCGTGACGCTGTCCGGGAGGGTACTCATGGCAGGAGGCTGGTCACTGCTATCGGGTGCGTGACCCAGAACGCGCAGTGATGCCGATTATAGACGTCAGCTTGCACGTCGATGCCACCGGCAGCCGGCAGGGCGAATACGGTCGTCCTCCTCAGGGCGGCCGTGAAGGGGGCCCATCGGGACGCCGACGATGTCCGGCCGAATGCGACCCACAGTCGTGTCATGTCGTCGGCGAGCCTGGCCTGATTGGGCGAAAGGTCGCGCGCGACCGCTTGGTAACCGAACAGATAGCGGAGTTCGCTGGTATGGGAGGCGCCGGCGTTGAAGCCTTCGGGAACCGGATGACGCGCTGCCAGCCCCCGGAACGGGGGCGCGGTGCGGTCGGCGAACTCGAAGGTCGAGACAGGGACGTGGTGCGAGAGCGCGCCCGCCACAGTTAGGCTGGGGCAGATGATCATTTGATCCGAGCGAATGGCGCCTAGAGTATAGAGCGGATCCTCGCCATTGGTAAGCGGATATTCGCTTGCCACCGCCTTCGCGTCCCCGCGATAGGCACGCAGGACAATGGCGTCGAACCGGTCCTTCGCGAGTGGGAAATCCTGCCAGAGGAACGATCGCAACTCGTCCCGGTCGAAGCCCACCAAAACGGGCACCTTGGCTTGCGAGCCTGCCCGGAACGCGTCCATAGGGGCCATGGGCAGCGCCGCCGAACCGGATGGCGTCATCGGGAAGAGCGGCGTAGCGCCACCGCCCCAAACCGCACCCCAGGCGGCCATGATGCGATCGGCCGGAAGTGCCTGGAGACACGGCAGGGAGGCATCGGCGCATCCGGCCTTCGCCGCGACGGCTCGCCCAATGGCCTCAGCCTCCTGCCGATTGGGTGTGTTCGTGCAAAAGCCGCTCTGCATGATCGCAGCCGAAAAGAGGCCCTTAGCCGAAGGTGCGGCCAGCAGCGCGCAAACATCGGCGGCACCGGCGGATTCGCCGGCCAGCGTCACCCGAGTCGGGGAGCCGCCGAGCGCCGTCGCGTTGCTATGGACCCAGCGAAGCGCAGCGAGCTGGTCCTGCAAGGCCGTGTCGCCCTCGACGCCGGCTGGAAGCGAGAGGAAGCCGAATGCACCCAGGCGATAGGCGGGGATGACAACGACAGCGCGCGCTGCGAGCGCCATACGTTCCCCGTCATAGATCGCGGGCGCTCCCCACACGTTGCCGCCGCCATGAAGGAACAGCATGACCGGCAGACGCTCGCCGGGCTTGATTCCCTCGGGACGATACACGTTGAGATAGAGGCAATCCTCCTCGTTGCTCGCAGGACCATCCCCGGATTCGGGTGCGACGCAACCTATGTGCGTCCGGGTCGCGGGCTTCACCTCCGTCCAGCGAGCGATGGCCTCGGGGGGCCGCCAGCGCAGGGAACCGATGGGCGGTCGCGCGAAGGGAATGCCGAGAAAGCTCTGAACGCCATTTGTCGCAATGCCTTCGACCTTCCCGTCGGGAAGTGCGACGATCGGGCCTCGGGCCAGATCGGAGGCCAGGCTATGGCCATTGGCGCCGAGCAGAGCGGCCGCCGCCAGCCCGATGGCGATCAGACGCTTCATCATCGTGCGTTCTCGGAAAAAGCTGCCGTCCCCAGCCGCCCAAGGGCGTCCTCGATCAGTTCCACCACGGCCCCGCTGCGTGCCGAGGTGATGACGCGACAGTTGGGGAGACGGCCCGCCAGATGCCTCGGCGTCACTGCGGCAACGGTCCGCCCGAGATTGAGGCCCTCGGTCACATCTATCTCCACATGGGCGTCCACGCCCTCGAAAAGGTCGGGGCGAAGCAGCCAGGCAATGACACAGGGGTCGTGGAGGGCGGGATCCCCGGCACTGTAATCGGCCACCATGCCGCTGAGCGCCCGCCCGGTCGAGGAACGCGCTGGCCAGACGGTCTCGAGTCGCTTGTGGCTCACCGTGACCCCGCGGGTTACGTCGAGGCTGATCATGGTGAGAGGAACCCCGCTGGTCAGCACGATATGTGCCGCATGTGGGTCCACCAGCATATTGAACTCGGCAGCGGGCGTGATGTTACCGGGCACGAATGCTGCACCGCCCATGAACGCGATGCCCGCGAGCATAGAAGCGATGTCGGGCGCCTTCACCAGTGCCATCGCGACATTCGTCATCGGCCCGATTGGGCACAATATGATCTCGCCGGGGTTCGCCCGTATCGTTTCGATCAGGAAATCGACGGCATGGGCGGCGCGCGGCCGCACGGGGTCTTCCGCCAGCATCGCGCTGCCGAGCCCGTGCTCGCCATGCACCGTGGAGCGGACTCCGACCGGCCGCATCAGCGGGCGGGCGCAACCGGCGTGCAGCGGTACGTCATGTCTCCGCATCAGCGACAGGAGCAGCCCCGCGTTGCGCGTGGTGCTTTCGACCGCGACATTGCCGGCGACCGTGGTGATGCCCAGCAGGCGAAGACTCCCCGGCGGAGCTCCTAGCGCGAGGGCCATGGCGAGCGCATCATCCACGCCCGGGTCGCAATCGATGATGATCGGGCGCGGACTGGTCATGCGGGTCGTTCCTTCGTCGCGGGATAGAAGATGGCGACCAGGCCTGATATGAGGAAGGCGATCGCCGGTACGGTGAAGCATGCCGAAGCGATCGCATCGCGCGCCGAGGCCGACTGAACGGCGTGCCCACCCTCAAATCCGCCATAGGCGAGCAGCAGCGCCAGCAGATAGCCGCCGAAGGAGATGGCGAGCTTGGTCGAGGCGACGTTGAGCGCGAACGGCACGCCAAGCGCTCGGCTTTTTGCCGTGCCGCCCTTGTCGGCAGCCTCGGCGAGGATCGCGTAGGAACAGGAACTCCACGCGCCGATGAAGAAGCCGTTGAGCAGCAGCAGGACAATGGCGTGGACCGTGTCCGGCGCTCCGGCCAGTCCGACGAAGAGGGGCAGGGCGGAGAGCGTGCCTGTGACGCCGAGGCAAAGGCGCAGCGGCCACCGCTCCATCGCTGGCGTGATCGCGGCGCTTCCGATCAGGATGCCGGCGTTCATCAGCAGGAGCAGCAGGCCGCCATAATGATCGGAGAGGCCCAGCACAAAGTGCGAATAGTAGATCACCGATCCGAAGAGGAAGGTGATCCCGAACATGTTCGTGGCCATTGACAGGGTGACGACCGCCCAGCGGCGGTTGCGGACGAGTGCCTGGAAGGTCGTGCGCAACGATACGCGCGTGCTGTGCCCGGTGATCCTCTCCGGACAGTGCCGGTAAGTGGCTCGCAGCGATATCCAGGTGATGATGGCCCCGATTGCGACCGAGAGCGGCACGCCGAGCTGTCGATTGCCCGGAGCCAGCAGATCCGCGAGCGGTATCATCGCGGCGGAGGCGATGATGATCCCGGCGCTGCAACCGATCATCCGGCTGGTTGCAAGGCGCGCGCGCAGGCGGCTGTCATCCGTCACGAGATTGATCAGCACCGAATAGGGCGTGCTGATCACCGCGTAGGAAAGGGTGAGGCCGGTGTATGTGAGCAGCGACCACCAGAATTGCCAAGCGTGGGCTCCACCTATGAGCGGAACGAAGGTCAACAGGAAAAAGCCCGCGAAAGGGACGCTACCATAGCGGAGGAAGGGCAGGGATCGCAGACCGTCGGGGCGCCGATCGACCGCTATCCCGATCAGGAGATCTCCGCCGATGCCGATCAGGCGGGCGGTGAGCATGATCACACCGATCTGCGCGGGGGGCAGCAGGCAGACCTCCGTATAGAAATACATGAGGTAGCCCATCACGGCGCCCCAGATGAGGTTGATCGCCATGTCGCCGAGACCGTAGGAGAGGCATGCAACGCCTTCGCTCGGAGCGGTTACCGGATTGGCGGAGTGCGCGCCGACGCCGTCGCTTTCGGCTTGCGCAATGAGCGTCATGCGGTCTGTTCCATCCGCATCTTGCTATGGGATCTGCCGGAACCCGCCAATCTCGAAAAACAGTTCGCAATGCTTCAGAATCTTTTAAGCGGAGCTGCCGCGCGCCCTGGGACGCATCGCTTGCTGTGCTCTATGGGGGACACGTGTCGCGCCACAGGCCGACGCTCTCCTCAGTTGATGAAGCAGGTGGACAATGAAGCTGTGCGTGCTCGGCGGCCTGAACTGGGACATCGTGACCCACGTCAATGCTTTGCCGCTTCCCGGAGAAACGATCAAGGCTAGGGAGGTCACCGAAAACCCCGGAGGCAAGGCTTTGAACCAGGCCGTTGCGGCGGGACGTTATGGCGCATCTGTGATGCTGCTCGGCGGGATCGGTGATGATGAGCCGGGACGGAAGTTATGCCGGTTTCTTGATGCGAATGCCGTGGACCGGCGCCATGTGCGGAGGTTCCGTGGCGCTCCCACGGGAACGGCTCATATCCATCTGGCGCAGGACGGCGAGAATATGATCGTCGTCCATGCGGGTGCGAATGACCTTTATGATGCAAACGAGGTCCCGATTCCGGATCTGCATGGTTGCGGCGTCTTCCTCTCTCAGTTCGAGGCCACGCCATCGGCGATCAAAGCCCTTTTCCAGTCGGCGTCGGCTAGACAGGGCACCCGCATTCTCAACGCCGCGCCCGCGCTAGTGTCGGAACGCCCTCTGCTCGATCTCGCAGACATCCTGGTGGTCAACGAGACGGAACTTGCGCGCTTCGCCGAGAGCGCGAACTCTCCGCGTACCGAGGATGCCCTGGCCACTGCCGCAAGGACCTTGATGGTCCGGCGCGATCAGTCAGTGGTTGTCACGCTCGGAGCCCGGGGGAGTCTGTTGGTCCAGCATGACACAATGGATAACGTCGCCGGACTGAACGTCCCCGTCATAGATACAATTGGAGCGGGAGACTGTTTCTGCGGCGTCCTGGCTGCCGGGCTGTGCGAGCGCAAGCCGCTGCTACTCGCCCTCCAGGAAGCCAATGCCGCCGCTGCCTTCTCCGTCGCTCACCATGGTGCGGCGGCATCGGCACCCACTCGCAACGAGGTTGCGGCGCTGAGGTCGCAAAGCGGAGATCTGGCGCAGCAATTTTCCGCGCCACAGCATTCCTGAACCCGGCGCGTCGCATTTGTTGAAGCTAGGATTTGCAAATTACGATTGGTCGAGGATTTTCGAAGGTGCCTTAATGATCCCGCACCGCATCATGGCAGCTAATGCCGGGGCGGATCATTGAAGGGGCAGCAGAATGGACGGTCGGATCATAGCAAAGCTTCGTTACGGGTGTGCGACTGCGGCGTTGATCGTCTCCACAACCTCAGCGCTCGCGCAGACGGCTCAGCCGTCGACCGGTTCCGGAACCCTGACTCAGGAGATCACCGTCACGGCAACCCGGCGGGAGGAGCAGACCTCGAAGGTCCCAGAGAGCATCGTCGTCTATAATCAGAAGTCGCTCGACGCGCAGGGCATCCGATCGATCGATGATCTGGTGCGGACGACGCCCGGCGTCGACATCAGTCGGCTCCAGGAAGGCAATGGTTCGCTCACCAACATCACCATCCGCGGCATCCTATCGAACAGCGAGTCGCCGACCACCGGCATCTATATCGATGACGCGCCGACCCTCGTTCGTGAAAACGGCCTGTCGCTGTTCGGCGCGGCCATTCCTGCGTTGTTCGACCTCGACCGTGTCGAAGTGTTGCGCGGCCCGCAAGGCACGCTGTTTGGGGCCGGCTCCGAGGGCGGCGCGATCCGCTTCGTCACCGCGGCACCCAGTCTCACCACGTACTCGGGTTATGCCCGTGCCGAATTGGCTGGTCTCGACGGCGGCGGCCTGACAGGTGAGGCCGGCGGCGCGGTGGGCGGCCCGATCATCCAGGACAAGCTCGGTTTCCGCTTAAGCGTGACCGACCGCCACGACGGCGGTTATGTCGACCGGGTGAACTGGCAGACCGGCCAGGTCCTCGACAAGAACGCCAACTCCGGGAACACGTTGTCAGCGCGCGGCGCTCTCAAGGCAGACATTGGAGGATGGCTGACCGCGACCGCATCGCTCATCTATAATCGCCAGTCGGTCCGCGACACCGACTTCTACTGGGTCCAGCTCTCCGATCCGAGCAAGGATCAGTTCCGCAACGGAAAGAATCTGCGCGAGCCGAGCGTCGACAAGCTTCTGCTCCCGTCGCTCAAGCTGGACGCCGATCTCGGGTTTGCCGATCTGATCTCCGCGACCTCATACCTGCACCGCAACGCCCGGACGATCGCAGACGAGGGCAACCCGGACGGAACCTTTTTCGCGGGCAATCCCTATATCCCGCCCAACGCTTATGCCCCCGAACTCGATACTGCGCGTTACCGCCAGATCAGTCAGGAGGTGCGTCTTCAGTCAAAGACCGCCGGCCCCCTCCAGTGGATCGCGGGAGCCTTCTATGTCCGCCTTCGCGATCGGGAGCATCAGGAAGGCGATGCGACGCCCTTCGCCGACATCTTCGATTCCTTCGGCCTGCCGCTCTATCAGGGCAAATATGCCTGGTTCGTGACCGAGCATTCGACTGATACCCAGCTCGCCGGTTTCGGTGATGTGAGCTATCAGCTCACCGGCAAGCTGAAGGTCAGTGCCGGGGTTCGTGGCTCGAAGCTCAAGGACCATTATACCCGCGACGCGATCGGGCCGCTTTATGGCGGCGAGCTCCGCTACGACCTTCGTCATTCCGATACGGCCGTGACGCCCAAGTTCAACGTGAGCTGGCAGGCGCGCCCCGACACCATGCTGTACGCGACGGTATCGGAGGGTGTGCGCCCGGGCGGTGTGAACCGATCGGCCTTCCCGCTGCCGGCCTGTCTCGCCGCGGTCAACGAACTGGGGCTCAGCGATTTCCCGAAGAGCTACAATCTCGACAAACTCTGGAACTACGAGGTGGGTGCCAAGGGCAAACTCTTCGGCGGCAAGGTGCGCTACGAGGGGAGCCTCTTCTATGATCGCTGGCACAATATCCAGCGGCTCGTGGCGCCGCCAGAGTGCGACGGCTCGACCTTCACGGCGAATCTCGGCGACGCGACCAGCAAGGGTTTCGACCTATCGGTCTATGCCCAGTTCACCCACGAACTCTCGCTCAATCTCCAGGTTGCCTACACGGACGCCAAGTTCACCAAGACGGTCGAGGCCGGCAACACGTTCTATGTGAATGCGGGCGACACACTCGACATCACGCCTTGGGTCGTCACCGCGACCGGTCGATATGAGCGCCCGCTCTGGGAGGGCGTGACCGGCTACTTCCAGGGCCAATACCAGCTGCGATCGACGAACCATGGACGGACGGAGGTCCAAGATCCGCTCGACTCCGTCTTCGATCCCGACATTCCGATCGGCCAGGGCTGGCAGCAGGTGAACCTGCGCACCGGCGTCCTCGTGAAAGGCTTCGATATCTCACTCTACGTCGACAACTTGAACAACGCTCATCCGAGAACGCACCCGTTCCATGCGGAGGCGGGCGATCCCCTGTTTCTGGATCGGACCATCAGGCCGCGCACCATCGGAGCCACGGCGACCTACAACTTCTGAATCGGCCGGCGATGAACGTGAAAGCTTCGCTATCTCCTGGATGAGCCTCCGCCCCGAGGGGGGCGGCGGCCCTCCGTTCCGGAGGCGGCGGGCCGGCTGCGTTCGAAAATCCGAACCGACGCCACGTCAAATCATAATTTTCGGAACGACCTCAATTCAATAGCGACGCGACAGGCTTCCGCGGCACGGGCGGGTTAGCCTCGTGCGTACAATGGGATAGTTTCATGTCAGTAGAGAAGGTCGACACGCTGATTATCGGCGGTGGACAGGCGGGCCTCGCGATGAGCGAGCACCTTCGCAGGAACGGGCTACCGCATCTCATCCTCGAACGGGGACGCGTCGCCGAAAGCTGGCGATCGCGGCGATGGGATTCGCTCGTCGCAAACGGCCCCGCCTGGCACGATCGCTTTCCGGGGATGACATTCGCCGGTGTCGATCCCGATGGCTTTCCAAGCAAAGACCAGATCGTCGAATATTTCGAGAACTATGCGGAGCAGATCGAGGCTCCTCTCCGCGAGGGCGTCGAAGTCACATCGGTCCAGAGACGATCCGATGACGCAGGCTTCCTTGTCGAGACCTCGGAAGGGTCGATCGAAGCGAACCAGGTGGTTGCCGCCACGGGGCCTTTCCAAGTCCCTCATACGCCCGACATTGTGCCTGCGAGCTCCAAAATTACGCAGATTCACTCTAACGAATACCGCAACCCGGAGCAGCTGCCAGACGGAGCTGTGCTCATTGTCGGTGCCGGCTCCTCGGGCGTACAGATCGCTGATGAATTGCTGCGATCGAGCAGGCGTGTGTTTCTTTCGGTAGGACCCCATAATCGCCCCCCACGGCGTTATCGCGGGCGCGACTTCTGCTGGTGGCTCGGGGTTCTTGGCAAATGGAACGCGCGCACCCCAGACAGGGGCACTGAGCACGTCACGATCGCAGTCAGCGGGGCACGAGGAGGCCATACGATCGATTTCCGCGAGCTTGCATCGTCCGGGATGCAGTTGCTGGGGCGTGCGGAGTCCTTCGAGAACGGGACGATGCATTTCGCGCCGGATCTCGCCGCCAACATCGCGGCCGGTGATGCGGATTACCTCTCACTGCTCGACGAGGCAGACGCCTATGTCGCTCGCGAGGGACTTGATTTACCTGAGGAGCCCGGTGCGCGAGAATTTTCTCCAGACCCTGAATATCTGGGCAAGCCGATCCTCGAGCTGAAGCTCGATGCCGCCGGAATCTCCTCCATCATCTGGGCAACCGGATTCAGCTTCGACTTTAACTGGATTAGGCTGGATGTCTTCGATGAACGCGGACGGCCGAACCACAAGGAGGGCATCTCGTCAGTTCCCGGCCTCTATTTCCTGGGACTGCCGTGGCTATCACGCCGGGGGTCTGCCTTCATCTGGGGTGTCTGGCACGATGCCGGTCATCTTGCCGACCATATCGCAGCCCGCCGCTCAGGGGCCCATTCCCACAGCGTCCTCACCGGAGTGTGAGGAGAAGCTGAGTGGCAAGGGGCGAAGGAGCGAATCTAGAACCACGCGTCAAAGGGAACACCGATGCCGGCACATACGCGTATCCGACCGTTCAACACCCGCGAGACCTATCCCGAGCAGAAGCTCGACAACGATCTCTGCCAGGCGGTCGTCGCCAGTGGCAGGATGGTCTTCGTGCGAGGCCAGATCTCTCAGGATCTCGAAACCCGGGAAAGTCTGCACGTCGGCGACGCCACGCTCCAGGCGCGCAGAGCGATGGAGAACATCAAGGTCCTGATGCGGGAGGCCGGCGGTGACCTAACGCATATCTGCCGCGTCGTCGTCTACCTGATCGACATCCGCTATCGGGAAGACGTCTACCGTGAGATGGGGCTCTGGCTTAAAGGCGTTTTCCCGGTCTCGACCGGGCTCGTGGTCAGCGCGCTTGCCCGGCCGGAGTGGCTCGTCGAGATCGAAGCTACGGCCATGATCCCCCAATGACCTTCTCGATCGCCGCCCGCTGCGCGCGCACCGGCATGTTCGGGGTTGCGCTCTCCTCTTCCAGCCCGGCGGTCGGAGCGCGTTGCGCGTTCGCACGGGCCGGCGTCGGGTCTGTGACGTCGCAGAATGTCACGGACCCGCGTCTGGGGCCAGCTGGCATCGACTCTCTCGCCGCGGGGTTGTCCGCCGACGCCGTCATCGACGCGCTTCGGGAGAAGGCCGGCAAAACGGCGCCCTATCGGCAGCTGACCGCCATTGATGCCTCGGGTCATGCCGCAGCGTTCAGCGGCGAACACGCACTGGGTCGGCACGGCCACCATATTGCGCGCGATGTTGTTGCTGCCGGCAATATGCTGGCGTCGACAGAGGTCCCGCGCGCCATGGTCGAGGCCTTTTCGCAAATGCCAAGCGCGCACCTCGCCGACCGGCTGCTGGACGGACTTCTGGCCGCGCTGGCGAGCGGCGGCGAGGAAGGAGCGGTTCACTCCGCGACGCTTCTGATCGTCGCCGATCAGGAATGGCCCCTTGTGGATCTGCGGGTGGACTGGAGCAACGCTCCTATAGAAGATCTCGCAGCGCTTTGGGCAATCTGGCAGCCGCAAATGCTTGATTATGTGAGCCGTGGCTTGGAGCCGGCCATGTCTCCTCGCTATGGTGTGCCGGGTGATCCCTGACCGTCACCGGAGCGGCCCCCCAATTTCGACCTCAGCTTGCCCCCGCGAAGCGAAGCCGATTTGGAACATGGCCAATGAGGCTGGAAAATCTGGCGCAGCTCGCGCCTTCGCATTCATCTGGCGCCCTATCATTCACGTCATGCGACAACATCTGCTCCTCGCCGACAGCGACTTGACGCTGACCGGGTCGGTGGAGGGCCGGCCGGCCCGGTCGACTTCAAGGATTTCACCGATGCAGATCGCTATGACATCGTGCCGCTCTACTAAGCGCTGCTCGGCCGTTCGGCACGCTGTCGGCCGGCATCGCCGTCGACGCGCCCGCTAAACACAGCTTCGTAGCCCGCCGCCTCGTCGAGGCTGGCCAGCGGCACTCTGCGCAGACTGTCGCTCTTATTGCGGCAGCGCGACGCTGAGCGGCGACTTCCAGCTCCTCGGTCACGACGGGAAAGGGGATTGCAGCGGCGTCTATGGCAAGATCAACGGCCGACAGACCATCACCGGCAACGTCGATGCCGCCGATGTCCAGCAGGCGCTCGGGCCGATCGCGAACTGCACCGATCCGTGCGTGCCGCTCGATCTGTTCGGCCGCGAGGGCACGATCACGCGGCATGGCGGGAGCCTTCGTCCGAACTCCCAAGCGCGCATATGCCCGTGTTAGCGCCAAGCCCGATGCGGCCGGTGATCGACCAGCTTTCGATGTGGCTCGGCCACTATAATGCGGTGCATTTGCACCGCGCGCTTGGCTAAAGATCACCAAATCTATCGCAATCTCCAAGCGCGAGGATCCGTCAGATCTTTAAAGGCAAAAAACCTGTCCCTATACCGAACTCGACTGGATTTCGACCTTCCTCCTGCCGGTATGGCGCGCTTCTATTTGCTGACTGGCTGTCTGGACATCTATCTCATCCGATCTTCCGTTGCTCGACGATGTCAATGCCGTATCCGTCCAAAGCCACATAGCTGTGGTGGGAATTGGTCATAAGAATGATCTTCTTTATCCCGAGGTCCGCAAGGATCTGTGCCCCAGCACCATAGTGGCGGAACTCGGGGCTTTCGTGAGTGTGATCCAGAAATTCGAGAGCGGGTGCGATGTATTTGGGTGTTCTGCGCGAGAGCATGACCACGATGCCCGTGCCCTCTCGCGCGATCTCCTCCATCGATCGCTGGAGGAGATCGGCCCGCTCGCTTTCCTGCCCCATGGCGTCGGTAAAGAGGTCAAAACCATGCATTCGGACCAAGACTGCATCCTCGGCCCGGATATCGCCCTTAACGATAGCCAGATTTTCAGAATCAGCGGCGCGGTTGCGGAAGCTGATCACACGCCAAGTGCCTCCCCAGCGGCTCGTGAAGCTGCGTTCGCCGAGACGTTCAAGATTGTGGTCTCGGCGAAGGCGATAGGCGATAAGGTCGCGTATCGTCGCGATCTTCAGTGCATGACGCTTGGCGAAGCCGACAAGATCGGCCAAGCGTGCCATTGACCCGTCGCCGTTCAGGATTCGGCAGGTCACGCCGGATGGATTGAGCCCGGCCAGACGCGAGACGTCGGTCGCCGCTTCGGTTTGCCCCGCGCAGACCAGCACACCGCCTGCGCGCGCTTTCAAAGGAAAGACATGGCCGGGCGTGACGATATGGTTCGGACCATTGTTCGCGTCGATAGCAACCGCGACGGTTCTTGCGCGGTCGGCCGCCGAAATTCCGGTCGATACGCCGTCTCGCGCTTCGATGGAGACCGTGAATGCGGTATCGGCGCGCGTGCTCTCCGGGGAACTCATAAGGTCCAGGCCGAGCTGTTCGACCCGGGTTTCAGTTAGCGCCAGACAGATCAGTCCGCGCGCATGCGTGGCCATGAAATTGATCGTGTCGGGAGTGGCCATCTGCGCTGGAATGCAGAGATTGCCCTCGCTTTCGATATTTTCGTCGTCGACAATGACGAACATGCGTCCATTGCAGGCCTCGTCGATGATCTCTTCGACCGAGGCGATACATTCGGAGTGGTCACCACGCATCAGATCGTCCGTATCCATTCTTGGCTCCTAGGGTTCCGAGAAACCGAGCCGTGGTCAAAATCCCAAGCATCATCCCATCGAGAGTCGGATAGTGATACGGAATATTGTTCATATGCTTCGTGAGAAACGTTCACTGTCTAGGATGCGGAAAGGCGGTACGCTGAGCCTGCTGACGGGAGATTTGGCCTATGCGCCGGGGCGAGGCTCAGGCCGAAAGTGAGGTTCAATCGCAGGTGACTGGGCTGGCGAGGGCGGTGGCCATTATCACCATCCTGCAGGCCGATCGCTGCATCGGCCTCGGGGCGTCCTCGGTCTCCGAGCTTTCCGCAAGCCCGCCGGCGCTGGCAGTATGCGTGAATGGCGCGGTGGTGCCGCAATATCTTCTCGTCCCTGGAGCCGCCTTCGGGGTCAACGTGCTCGGATGCGGCCAAGAGCATATCGCACGCTCCTGCCTCCCCTCATCGGCGGCAGGTTTGTTGTCCCAGGAGCGGTGGTCACTCATGGGCCGGACGCCCTTTTTGTCGGGTGCACAGGCACGCTTCGCGTGCATCGCCCGGGATCACGTCGTGTTCGGCGGAAGCGTCATCCTGATCGCCGAGGTCGTTCGCGTCGCGACACATGAACATGGCGGCCCGCTGATCTTATGCGACCAGCGTTATGGTCGCTTCGAAGTGAATTTCCGTCAGATCATATAGAAGCCGATATCACTCGAAATCAGGTAGCCTGTAAGGATCGAAATATTCTCGCCAGCCGCAGATTTTCCCATCACGGAACCGGAATATGAAGACATATTGGTTCGCATATGTCTTGCCGCCGACCAGGGTTCCGTTGCTCATGGCTTCGATGATCACCACGTCCATCCCCGGCACCGGATAGATTTCTGTCGCCGCCAATGTGAAGGCGGTAAAAAGCCGCTTTGCGCCGGTAATCTTCTCGGCGATCTGATCGCCCCCTTCGCTCTCCTTCGGGAATGGATCGCGTGCGAACGGCATCTCGTTCCTGAGGTCATGCGTGACAAGCGATCGGAAGCGGGGGCCGTCCGATGCACTGATCGCTGACAGCAGCTCGACCACAGCCGCCTGCATCGACGCAGCTTTGTCCTTGGTCTGCATGTGATCCCTCCCATTTGAACGCCAGCAGCTGGCGAACCATGAAGCTAGTAATAACTGTCTAATGACATTGTAGTCGCTATCTATGGCGGGTATGTCAAGGACGCGGAGACCGGACCCGGGGAGTGAGAATGGAACTTTCGAACGTGCCTATGTCGCCCGCCCGACCGGCCTCGGTGCCTCAGGCTGTCATCGGCCGAAAACGCCGGGCGGCGAAGGCGATGTCGATTTCGGAGATGCGCAGCCTCGCGCGGCGCACCCTGCCGGGGCCCGTCTTCGATCTCGCGGACGGCGGAGCCGGAGACGGGAGCGGGCTCTCACGTAACGTCGATCTGTTGCGCGCTTACCGTTTTCATCCCCGCGTCCTGACCGGCGTGTCGCAGCCCGATCAGTCGTCCGTGCTCTTCGGGAGGAGATATGCCAGTCCCTTCGGCATTTCGGCGACCGGGATGGCCGGGCTCTTCTGGCCGCATGCCGACCGTCTGCTTGCGCAGGCCGCACAGGCGGCGAATATCCCGTTTCTTTTGTCGACTTGCAGTTCAGGCACTCTCGAGGACGTTGCATCGGTGGCGGGCGAGCATCTCTGGTTCCAGCTTTATCCCGCGCGCGACCCGGGCGTGACAGACGCGATGGTCGCCCGAGCGGACCGGGCAGGGGTGAATGTCCTCGTGGTCACGGTCGACTGGCCGGTGGCACCGCGCTTCGAGATAGTGTCGGTCGCCCGGCGCAACGATCGCTGGCGTCGGGTCGTCGAGGCGGTTCGGCACCCACGCTGGGCGATGCGCTATATGCGGGCGGGTCAGCCCCTTTTCGGGAACTGGCGTGCCTTTGCCCCCGCTGATGCCGATGCGGCCGGAATTGCAACATATGCCGCGACCCAGTGGCCCTGCGCGCAGAGTTGGGACGATATCGCGCGGATCCGGGATATTTGGAACCGGACGCTCGTCCTCAAAGGTGTGGCCCATCCCGACGATGCCCTGCGTGCCGCGTCCATGGGCGTCGATGGCGTCATTGTTTCGAATCACGGCGGCAAGGCCCACGCACGATTTCCCGCGACGACGGAAATGCTGACGTCGGTCAAGGCGGCGGTGGGCGATCGGATCGTCGTCATGGCGGATGGCGGTGTCGAGCATGGTGCCGACGCCGCCGTGCTCAAGTGCCTTGGCGCGGACTTCAGTTTCTTCGGTCGCGCCACGCTTTACGGGGCCGGCGCCGGCGGTCTGGTCGGCATCGAACGCGTCATCGCACTGATGCGGGAGGATGTTGAGCACCTCCTCATGCAGATCGGGTGCCAGTCGTTCGAAGCACTGGATCGTAGCTCTCTGATGGAAACATAAGCTTCGTCATCGATAGTCATACTTCTTGAAAGGAGATCGAAACGTGCCGGACCAAGACGCGGCAGAGGGACTGACCAAGAGCATGGACAAAGTCCCGTCGCCACTCGGCAATTGCGTCCAGGTTGCCTATGTGACCCCGGACGTGGAGCGTGCGAAAGGGCTGTTCGCCGACGTCTACGGAGTCAAGCGGTGGTTCGATCTCGGCTCGCCTGAACGGGGAGGGAGTGTCATCCAGACGCGCCAGGGCAGGCGGATCGTGCTGCGCGGCGCCATCGCCTATGTCGGCAGCGTCCAGTTCGAGTTGCTCCAGCCCGTCGAAGACCCCGACGAGATTTATCGCAGTTTCCTTCCCGCCGACGGTTCGTTTGCGATCCGCTTTCATCATCTGGGTTTCAACCATGCGAGCACGGCGGACGTGCACGCGTTGGAAAAGGCGATGAGCGGGCGGCATCTCATTCCACTCGCGACCGATTCCGAAACAGTGCCGGTCTTCTACGCAGATGAACGAGAGCGGATCGGGCACTATCTCGAGCATGTCTGTCTGCCCGACAGCTTCGATCGACTGATACCGCGCAACTGAACGGGGCGGCTGATCAGCGTAGCGCGACTCCGGGAGCAGGGCCGGTCTCAAGCTCGACCTCACAGGCGTTGGTCAACCGCGATACCGCGTTGTAGAAGGCGACCGTCCAGGCGAGCTCGACCCGCTCGACATGATCAAGATGGTCTGCGACCCACGCTTTGGTTTCCGCAGAGACTTGGGATTGCTCCGTCAGTTCCCGCGTGAAGCGGAGGACCGCGCGCTCCTTGTCCGAGAAGATGGGATGGCGGTCGCCGACGGGCAGAGCGAGAAGCTTCTCCCCATCGATGCCGAGCTTCTGCGACAGCTGAACGTGGCGGCCGTAAGGGTAGGTCGCCTGATTGAGAGAGGTCACGGTGCAGACCGCCAGTTCGCGTAACTCGGGATCGAGCTTCATTTCGCGAAGCGTGCTGCTGGTCGCGTCGGCAAGCGCGAGAAAGACAGCGGGGCTATGCGCCATCTTGTGGAAGATGCTGGCTGTCCGGCAATAGCTGCCGCCGTCGAGCGTGACCGCATATTGCAGCTCAGCCGCGAAATCTTCGGGCGGAACATCGGGAACGAAGGACATCACTTTCCCTTCCTGCTCACATGGAGAGCGACTGGCCTCCGTCGACCACGATCGGCTGCCCGGTGACGTAACCCCCGTCGTCGCTGGCAAGAAACAAGGCCACGCGCGCGATGTCGGCGGGCTGGGCCAGGCGTCGAAGGGGGATTTTGTCTGACCATTGTTTTGCGATGTCTTCCCGCCCAAGCGCTCCACTGGTCATCGGCGTAACCACAGATCCCGGCAGGATCGCGTTCACGCAGATGCCACGCGGCCCCAGTTCCCAAGCGAGCGCCCGCATTATTCCGAGCAGGCCAGCCTTGGATGCGGCATAGGCCGACAGCCCGTCACCTACGTGGATCGCGGCTAGGCTGGAGGTGTAGATCATGCGCGGGACGGACGACTGCGCGATCAACGGCAGCAAGCCCCGCGTCAAGCGATAGGCGGCCCGCAGATTGATATCGAACATGCGGTCCCATTCGTGCTCTTCGAGCTTCTCGATCCGGCGGAAGCCGCTAATGCCCGCATTGGCGTGCAGGATGTCGAGGCCTCCGAACAGTGCCTCGGCCCTCTCGCGAATCACGTGCGGAGCTTGCTCTTCCAGCAAATCCTGCTCGAGACCGGTGATGCCAGGCTCCGTGCTGTGCGCGACACCGGGCCTGTCGACGGAGAGAACGCGCGCGCCTTCCCGCGCGAACAGTTCGACCGTAGCCAAGCCGATGCCGGACGCGCCGCCCGTCACGACCGCACTGCGTCCCGCTAGCCTTGCCATTCGTCACATCCTTTCACTTCGCCCCGTATGCGCAGCACCTGCAAAAATGGCGGCCGGCCTCGTTCGCCGGCCGCCACTTCCGGTCGCCGACCCCCTCAGCGCACTCGGAAGCTCAATGGCAATCTGGTCAGGGCCCGCACCAGCATGCTGGGCGCGTAGCGGATTTCGTCCTCCGGAATGTCGAGCCGGATATCGGTCAGGTGCCTGAGGATCTCGCGTGTCGCGACCTTGATCTCCATGCGAGCCAGCATGGCTCCGATGCATCGGTGGATACCGCCGCCGAACGCAAGATGCTGGCCGACATTGCGGCGCGTATGGTCGAAGCGCTCGGGGCATTCGAACTTCGCGTCGTCGCGATTCGCCGAGCCGTAGCCGAGAATGACGAGCGCCCCCTCCGGGATGTTGACGCCACCTAGTTTGGTATCCTGCGTGGCGATGCGCGGAAGCCCCTGCACAGGCGATTCCAGCCGCAGCACTTCTTCCGCAAATCGAGAAAATGAGCGGTCGTCGTCGATCTCACCGACCATTTTGTCCGCCAGGCTCGGGTCACGAGCGAGCAGCAGCATTGCGTTGGAGATCGCGGTCGTGGTCGTCTCGTTGCCGGCGACGATGAATGCCCGGACCACATGGAACAGCTCTTCCTCGGTCAGCGTCGGATTCTCGGGATCGTCGATCCGCGCCTCGACGAGATCGGTGATCATGTCGTCGGCTGGATTGGCGCGCCGGTCTTCGGTCGTTTTCTGAACGTAGTGCCACATCTCCACCATCTGCTCGGCGCACCACAAGGAGCGCTCGCGGCTGAGCATTCGTCCGAGAGGTTCTACGGTCGCGTCGGACCAGCGCCGGAACGTCTTGAACTCGCTGCGCGGCACGCCGAGCTGATCGGCGATGATGTAGATGGGGAAGGGGATCGCAAAATCCCCCATGAACTCCATCTTGCCCGTCTTCCGCAGCGGCTCGATCAATTCGGCAGCCACCTTGGTGATATATGCTTCCATCGAAGCCACACGGTGCGCCGTGAAGGCCTTGTCCATGAGCGAGCGGATCCGTGTATGATAAGGCGGATCCGCGACCACGACGCTCTTCATCGCCGGAACGCCTTGGCTCTTGTAGAAGTCGTCGATCTCGGCCGCATGTTCGCTGCGTTGCTGCTTTTCGAAGCCCAGCGCACTTGAATAGATCATCGGCTGGCCGAGCGCTTCCGTGATGTCGGCGTAGCGGCTCACGATATAGCAGCCGGCCTTATCATCGAAATGAACCGGGTCCTGGCTGCGCATCGCCTCGTAATAGTCGAAGGGGCAGCTGGCCGTTTCCTTGTCCGCGAGGGAGAATTTCGACAGATCGTTCATGGATGTTCGCCTCTTGCGCCCTCGGTCGGGAACAATGCCTGCCCCCGCTCACAAATTTATGAAGACGGGCTTGGAGCGAACACCCCGGTCTTTGCCACGGAAATGTTTTCAGGTGCCGGATGAACATGGTTCACGAACCGGCTGAGCGCTCCTGAGGCCGGAATTTCTCTCAGGCGCTCCCTGAAGGGAATTCATTGGACAGTGCAACGATGCCGCGGGCACCTCGCGAACGGGCCGGTGACGGTCCTGAGAACGGCCATCTGTAGGGAGGAAGGTTGTGGAAGGTCAGCCCTTTCGGGTCGCCGTATGGGGGCCTGGTATCGTGGGAAGCGCCTGCCTGCGCCAGATACTCGCGTCGCCCGCCTATCAGTTGGTCGCCGTTCATGGTTACAGCAAGGACAAGGCGGGTAAGGATATCGGCGAACTGCTCGGGCTTCCGGCCGTCGGTATTCCGGTTACGACCGATCCGCAGGTCATCTTGCAGAGCGATGCACAGGTGGTGTTGCACTCGCCGCGCTTCGCGGTCGACATGACTGAAAGCGACCGGGACGTGGTGATGCTCCTCTCCGGCGGCAAGAACGTCATCTCCGCGACGGGATATCAATATCCGTTCCGCTATGGGCAAGCCTATGTCCGCATGCTCCACGACGCGTGCAAGGCGGGGGGCGCCTCCTTGATGGGAACGGGCGTGCATCCGGGCTTCATGGGTGAAATGCTCGCTGCGACGCTGTCAGGCCTCAACAGCCAGATGGAAAAGCTGACAATCCGCGAATATGTCGAGCTTTCCAACACACGCAGTGCCGAAGGGTTGACCTTCGTTGGTTACGGCCGTGACCCGGCCGAGCTGGATCCCAATGGAAATCCGGTTTTCGCTGCACTGGAGCGCTATTGGGGCGATACTCTGAGCTATCTTGCCCGGCTCATGTACGATGCCGAGGCGCGCATCGAGCGGATCACGCGCTTCATTCCGGCTGAAGAAGACATTGAAATTCCGGTGATGACCATCCGGAAGGGGCATACCGCAGCGATCAATCATGTCCTGCGTGCCTACGTGGACGGCGTCGTGCGGTTCGAGATCGACGAATATCTCTACCATACGGACAAGGCGAAGCCGCGCGATTACGTCGATTGCAACGATTATTACGAGCTGGAACTGGAGGGTAGGCCGAGTTCTGCCCTGATGCGCATGTCCTTGCGCGCTTCGATCGCGCAGGATCTCGACTTCTGGCCGGGCGACCCCACGCCGCAGGCTTGGTACGCCACCGCGACTCCAATGATGCACGCCATCCCTCTCGTGGTGCGGGCGAGCCCAGGTCTGGTCCTGCCGGAAGTCTCGCGGCATTTCATTAGCGATCCCCGACGCTTTATGACGATGCCCGAATTCGTCCGCTCGGAGATGGACCGGGTCGGAGTGGCTCCATGACGTGCATGTCAGGATCGGAAAGAGACTGGGAAGCGGTATGAGCTCGGCGAACAAGGTCATCATCAGCTGTGCCATCACTGGCGCTATCCACACGCCCTCGATGTCGCCCCATCTGCCCGTAACGGGCGAGGAAATCGCGCAATCCGCCATCGGCGCGGCGGAGGCGGGGGCCGCCATCATCCACCTCCATGCACGCAATCCGAAGGACGGCCGCCCGGACCAGGATCCTGAACTATTCGCGCCGTTTCTCAGGGTCATCAGGCAACGCAGCGACGCGGTCCTCAATCTGACGACCGGTGGGCATCCGGCCATGACCATCGACGAGCGAATCCGTCCCGCGCAGCGTTTTGCGCCTGAAGTGGCATCACTCAACATGGGGACGATGGGCTTCGGCCTGTTTCGCATGCTCGAGAGAATCAAGAGCTTCCAGCATGAGTGGGAACCTGCCGCACTGGAAGCCTCGCGCGATCTCGTCTTCAAGAACAGCTATGCCGATATCGAGCGTCTGCTCGCCATCCTCACGCCGATGGGTACGCGCTTCGAGTTCGAATGCTACGATACCAGCCATCTCTATAATCTCGCTTATTTCTTGGAACGGAAGCTCGTGAAGCCGCCGCTCTTCATTCAGACATGCTTCGGCATATTCGGCGGTATCGGTAGCCACCCCGACGACGTAATGCATATGAAGCGGACGGCCGATCGACTGTTCGGGGACCGATATCGATGGTCGGTCCTGGGAGCCGGGTCCCGGCAGATGTCGGTCGTTGCCATGGCCGCCTCAATGGGAGGGCATGTCAGGGTTGGCCTGGAGGATTCCCTGTGGGCGGGCCCCGGCCGGCTCGCGCAAAGCAACGCAGAGCAGGTACTCATCGCAAGACAGATCATCGAGGGCTTGGGTCTGACCGTCGCCACACCGGACGAGGCCCGCGAGGTGCTCGATCTGAAAGGCGTGGACCGGGTCAATTTCTGATCGATCCGGGAGGTGGCGACATGGATCTGACGTCATACCGGACATTGGGTCGGTCCGGCCTCGCAGTCAGCCCCATCTCACTTGGCGCGATGACCTTCGGACGCGAAAATTGGGGCGCGGATGCGGCGGAATCCGAGGCGATTTTCGACCGCTACGTCGATGCGGGCGGAAATTTTATCGATACCGCCAATGTCTACGCCGATGGCGAGAGCGAGAGAATTCTGGGCCGGTTCATCCACACACGCGGTGTGCGCGACAGCATCGTCCTTGCGACGAAGGCGGGTCTTGCGACCGGTGCGCATCCCAATGCCTCCGGCCTCGGGGCCAAGCATGTCCATGCTGCGCTGGATGCGTCCCTGCAGCGGCTCCAGACCGATTATATCGATCTGTTTTGGCTCCATCTTTGGGACTGTAGGACACCGCCTGAGGAAATCGTTCAGACTATGTCCGGGCTGGTGCGTTCGGGCAGGGTCCGTTATTGGGTGTCTCGAACACGCCTGCCTGGATTGTCGCCCGGATCGCGACGCTGGCTGCCGCAAACGGTGAGCCCGGCCCGATCGGGCAGCAATATGAATATTCGCTGCTGGAGCGCAGCGTTGAGATAGATTTCGTTCCGCTGGCGGCCGAAATGGGGATGGGCATGGTTCCCTGGAGCCCGTTGGGTGCCGGGATCCTGACCGGAAAATACCGCCGCGGCAGTGATGCGGACCGCAACCGCCCGGTCGCGGGAACGGGAGACGGGCGCTTGTCCGCCGCCAATCCGCTTACCAACACACGGTTCGACCATCGCACATGGTCCATCGTTGAGACACTTGTGGATCTCGCGCAGGAGATCGGCGCCAGTCCCGCCGAAGTGGCGCTCGCGTGGCTGATCGGGCGGCCGACCGTTACCGCGCCCATCCTCGGCGTCCGGACCGCCGGCCAGCTCGACGCGGCGTTCGGTGCGCTGAAACTGTCGCTGGAGCGTCCCAGTATCGAGCGCCTGCAGTTGGCGACCTCACCGACCCTGACCTATCCAGCCACTCTGTTTGGCGATGCGGCGCCGCGTGTCTCGAGAGCAAAGCCGAGAATCCTCAACTGGCAGCAGCAGGTCTTTTGTCCCTAACCCGGACTGTACCGGACCTTTCTAATGTGCCGGGTTTAGGCGATGTTTCGCAAATTCCAGCCGCGCGATGGTCCGGCAGTGAACCTCGTCTGGTCCGTCGGCAATGCGCAGCGTGCGGATTTTCGCATAATGGCGAGCGAGGCTGAAGTCGTCGCTGACACCCCCGCCGCCGTGGGCCTGGATGGCATCGTCGATCACCCGCAACGCCATGCGGGGGGCGGCGACCTTGATCATCGCGATCTCGGCCTTGGCAATCTTGTTGCCTACCTTGTCCATCATGTCGGCGGCCTTGAGTGTCAGCAGGCGTGCCATTTCGATATCGATCCGGGCCTCCGCGATCCGCTGCTCCCAGATGGAATGCCGCGCGATCGGCTTACCGAACGCTTCGCGGGACAAAAGTCGGCGAGCCATTGCCTCAATCGCGGCTTCGGCTGCCCCGATGATTCGCATGCAGTGATGGATCCGCCCTGGACCGAGCCTGCCCTGCGCGATCTCGAAACCACGCCCTTCGCCCAATAGCATATGGTCTGCCGGTACGCGGACGTTCTCGAGCAGCACTTCTCCATGACCCTTGGGCGCATCGTCATAGCCGAAAGTATGCAGGTCGCGCAGGATCGTCACGCCGAGCGTCTCTTTCGGGATCACGATCTGGCTCTGCTGTCTGTGTACCTCTGCATCCGGATCGGTCTTGCCCATCAGGATGAAGACCTTGCAGCGTGGGTCATGGACGCCGGTCGACCACCATTTGCGGCCGTTGATCACATATTCGTCGCCATCGCGTCTGATCGAGGTGCGTATGTTTGTCGCATCCGACGATGCGACTTCCGGTTCTGTCATCAGGAAGCTCGACCGGATCTCTCCTTGCATGAGCGGCCTCAACCAGCGCTCCTGGAGCTCGGGCGTGCCGTAGCGCAGCAGCACCTCCATGTTTCCGGTATCGGGCGCCGAGCAATTGAATATCTCCGAAGCCCAGGCAATGCGGCCCATCTCCTCTGCAAGCGGCGCATATTCGAGATTGGTGAGGCCCGGACTTTCAAATGTGAAGCCATGTCCCTCATGAGGAGGCATGAACAGATTCCAGAGTCCGACGGCTCGCGCCTTTGCCTTCAGTTCATCCACGATCTGGAGCGGCTGATAGCGGTTCACGCCGAACGACTTCAGCTCAGCTTCATAGATTGCCTGCGCCGGATGAATCTCCTCCTTGATGAAGGCGCGGACCCTGTCGAGCCACCCCTGCTGTCGTACGGAAAAGGAAAAATCCATGTGCCTCGCTCCGGCTGCGCGGACCTCTCCGCGGCTCCGCCGGTCACCATTAGAGTTGGGGCAATAAATAGGCAACAATGATGTCTATCAAGAATCCTCTCAGGAACTTGGCAAGGGCCGGGTGCGTGCTTATGATAGTCGACAGTGTCGATTATGAGCACGCGGGAGCCTTTATGGAGAAGTTCCAGATCCGCCGCGTCGTCACGGGAATGAACGCAGAGGGACGTTCCTGCGTAATCCTTGACGGCAACCCACCGGCGAAATTGGCGGCAACCCAATCCGAAAGCATTGCCTATTCGCTCTGGCAGACGGATGGACCTCAGGCGAGCAACGAGGGCATCGCGGATGCGGCCGCCGAGCCGTTCGACATCAGTCTTTCCTTCGGGGCCAGCAAGTTCGTGACGACATGGTTTCCGCCCGTTCCGAATGCAGCCAAACTCTCCTCCGACGAGCGCGCGCGCCTTGCTCGGCGCGCGGCATCGCCGGCGAGACGGACGGCGCACGATCACCCTGGCATGCATGCGACGAACAGCGTCGATTATGTCGTGATCATGAAAGGCGAACTCGTACTGGTCCTCGAAGACGGGGAGACCGTCCTTCATGCCGGCGACGTGCTCATCGATCGCGGCGTGCCGCATGCGTGGGAGAATCGCGGCATCGAGCCTGCGGTTCTGATCGCGGCGCTCGTCGATGCGGCGCCGCTTTCTCTGGATACCGGCCCGAACCATTAACTCCGACGGGGCTGGGAAGCCTGTGCCTTATAATGAACAACGGTGATGTTTACAAAATTATAGGTTGGGCGTAGGCGTCCTCGCGGCCGAATGCGTGGCCAAGACCGGCGGACTCGGGCCTGGATCGAGGCGCATGCAATGGGAGGGGCGGCATGATGCGATATGCGGACTTCAAGCGGTTGAAGGCCGAACTCCTCGACAACGGTATTCTCGATCTGTCCTGCCATTTTGTCGGGGATCGCAATCTGTACGACGCCGACGGACACCGCGAACTGGCCTCGATCTGGCCGGTCATCAGTCGCGACCCTGACGTGCGGGTGGTATTGCTGCGCGGTCATGCGGGAATGTTCAACGGTGGCGGGACGCCAGAGATGATCTCGGACTGCGTGTCGAGCTGGGACCGTGTCATCGAGGCGCACCAGGAGGCGCGCGATATCGTGATGGGCGTGGTGGAGTGCACCAAGCCGGTGGTCACCGCGATCGAAGGCGCGGCTGTCGGCGGCGGCCTCGCTGCCGCGATGGTGTCGGACATCACTGTCGCGGGCGAGAATGCCAAGATCGTCGATCCGCACACGCTGATCGGTCTGGTCGCCGGCGATGGCGCCGCGATCATCTGGCCGCTCTTGTGCGGCATGGCGCGGACAAAACTGGCTTTGTTGACCGGGCAGCGGATCAAGGGCCGGGAAGCGGCGGCCATGGGCCTTGTCTCGATGGCCGTTCCGGATGGCGAGGTGCTCGCGAAGGCGAGGGAGATCGCGCAGAGCATCGCTGTCCAGCCGCACGCTGCGATCCGATGGACAAAGCACGCTCTGAACGGCTGGTTACGGATGGCGACCCCGATCTTCGATCATTCGCTCGCACTCGAATATGTGACGATGATGGGCGACGATTTTCGCGAGAAGATGAACATCCATTGATCAGGCCGGCTATGCGAGACCCGACCGCAACAAGGAGGAAGATATGCCTGCTGCCTATTTTGTAGCTGTGCGCACGGCGCCGGTGAAGGACCAGGAGCGCTTCGAGCGCTATGTCACCAATTCCCGTGCTGCGATGCCGGGGCACGACATCAAGCCGCTCGCCGTCTACGGCAAGCTCCGCTCGACCGACGGGCCTGAGACTGATGGTGTCGTGATCCTCGAATTCCCGAGCTATGACGCCGCGGAAGCCTGGTACGACAGCCCGGAATATCAGGCGGCGGTGGTCGATCGCCTCGGCAGCGCGGAGTATCGGTGCTTCATCGTAGAGGGCCGCTGAGAAAAGCGGGAGCAGCGCCGGTCGAGCCCGTGGGCGCGCTTCAATAATGGATCGCGCCGATGCTGCCTCCCCCACAGGCGATTGCGTCCCCCGTGATCGCGCCGCTCCTTGGTGAGGCGAGAAAGGTGACGATGTCGGCCACCTCGGCTGCATCAACGATCCTCCGTATCGCGCTGCCGGCACTCATCTTGCGTTCGACCTCCTCCACGCTCAGGCCGTCGCGCTCCGCAATCTGGGCGAGGCGGCTGGCGGTACGCTCGGTCCTGGTCAAGGCGGGGTGGACGACAGTGACGTTGACGCCCTTCGGACCAAGTTCGTCCGCCAAATTCTTGGTGAGCGCGGACACCGCGACATTGCGGATGGACCCGATGATCGATCCGGTCTGACGAGCGGCAAGGCCGCTAATGTTGATGATCCGTCCCCAGCCGTTGGCGGTCAAAAAGGGCTCGGCAGCGCGTACCATCCGGATGTAGCCAAGCACCTTCACGTTGACGTCTTCCCAGAAGGCATCGTCCTCGACGCCGGCAATCCCCGGGACGGAAGGTGCGGTTCCAGGCTTGGCGGCGGCGTTGACGAGGATATCCAGTCCCTCCCAACGTCCGACGATGCCTGCCACGAGCGCGCGCACCGAACCGTCGTCGGCTGTGTCCACTGCGAGCCCGATCACCTCCGAGCCACATTCTTGGGTCAATTCCGCCGCAGCCTTCTCGGCATCGGAGGCATTGCGCGAGGTAACGGCGACGCGCGCGCCTTCCACGGCCAGCTGACGGGCAATCGCGCGGCCGATCCCCCGAATCCCTCCCGTCACGAGTGCGCGCTTCTGACTCAGCTGCAGGTCCATATTTCTCTCCTGGTCCAACTCGTCTCGGCCAAGCTCGGAGATAAGCTCTTTCTCGCGACCCCGATATGCTCATCGACAATTAGGTTCACATCTTGGGCTCAAGGGGCAGCTCACAAGCTCCTTCCGCTTGACGGACCCGGATATGAAACATAGACAACAATGATGTCTATTAAATATTCTCGCGGGGCTGGAAGATTGGGCTGCGCCGGAGAGCGGTCGGCCCGAAGCCGCGGTGAGGGAGAGGAATAATGGCGTCGTGAACGACAATCCGCTTGCCAGAACTCCGGACAAGACGGCGATGATCCTTGCCTGGAGCGGCGAGGAAATCACCTATCGCGAGCTCGATGAGCGCTCGAACCGGGTCGCACACATGCTGAGAGGCGCCGGCATCGCCGCAGGAGATGTCGTTGCGCTCTGCATGGAGACGAACGCGTATTTCATGGAAATTCTCTGGGCCGTGCAGCGTGCAGGGTTGGGCTTCGTGCCGATTTCCACCCGTCTGACCTCCGACGAGATTGCCTATGTGATCAACGATAGCGGCGCCTCGGCGATCTTCGCGAGCGCGAGCCTTGGAGGTACGGCGAGAGGTCTGGCAGCGCGCTGTCCCGGTTTAAAGGCGCGCTATGCCGTCGGCGGATCCGTCGACGGATTCGAGGCGTTCCCGGCCGCAGCGGCGCAGATGCCTGTCACGCACATCGATGACGAAAGTGCCGGCCGCTATCTTCTCTACTCCTCGGGCACGACCGGTCGCCCGAAAGGGATTGAATGGAAAGCGGATCCCCGGGCAACCGGGCGCGACCATCTGACGATGGAGCGCCTAAGCGAATTCTTTGGAATGAGCGACCAGACCATCTACCTGTCGCCGGCGCCCCTCTATCATTCCGCGCCGCTGACATGGACCCTGCGAGTCCTGCGGCTCGGCGGGACGATCGTCCTGATGGATCATTTCGATGCCCAGGAAACGCTCGCGCTGATCGAGCGCTATCGCGTGTCGCATGCTCAGTTCGTCCCGACGATGTTCGTCCGAATGCTGAAATTGCCGGGCGACGATCGCGATCGCTACGATCTGGCGATCTTGCGCGCGGCGATCCACGCCGCCGCCCCGTGTCCTGTCGAGATCAAGGAACAGATGATCGCCTGGTGGGGCCCGATCGTCCACGAATTCTACGGTGCGAGCGAAGGGCCGGGTATCACTGCGCTCTCGGCAGAGGAATGGCTGCGCCATAAGGGGTCTGTCGGAAGAGCCATCATGGGCATAGCGCATGTCCTTGACGATGATGGCCAGGAACTGCCGATCGGCGAACAGGGCGTCATCTGGTTCGAAAGCGGTGGTCAATGGGACTATATCGGCGATCCCGAAAAAACGGCCGAGACGGTCAACGAGCAGGGCTGGAGGACGGTCGGCGACATCGGCCGGCTGGACGAGCAGGGTTATCTCTATCTCACCGATCGCAAGTCCAACATGATCATCTCGGGCGGGGTCAATATCTATCCGCAGGAAGCCGAGAACGTCCTGATCAATCATCCGGCCATCCTCGATGTCGCGGTCGTGGGGGTGCCCGATCCTGATTTCGGCGAGACGGCGAAAGCGGTGGTCCAGCTGGTGAATGGCCAGACGCCGTCGCCTCAACTGGAACAGGAGATCATCGCGTTTTGCAGAGCCGCGATCTCGTCGATCAAATGCCCCAAGTCCGTCGATTTTGTCGATCAGTTGCCCCGACATCCTAATGGCAAGCTCTACAAGCGCAAGCTTCGCGACAAATATTGGGCCGGCCGGGCCTCCGCTCTGGTCTGATCGCCGGGCATGATCCGCTATCCAGAATTTGTCGGCAAGGTTGCGATAGTTACCGGTGCCGGTAGCGGCATCGGCCGGGCGGCGGCTTGCGCATTTGCGCGCAACGGGGCTCAGGTCGTAGTCAGCGACATCGATGACGAAGCAGGGGCCGAAACGGTCCGGCTCATCGAGGCGGCCGGCGGCGAGGCTGCATACCGGCACTGCGACGTTGCGCTTCTCGCCGACCATCAGGCCGCGGTCGCGTTCGCTGAATCCCGTTACGGCGGCCTGGATTTTGCCTTCAACAATGCGGGGGCGGTCGCTCCCAAAGTTCCGCTGGCTGCGACGCCCGAGCAGATGTTCGATCTGATCATTGCGGTCAATGTCCGAGGTCTTGCGGCCGCCATGGGATGCCAGATCGCGGCGATGACCGCGCGGGGTGGCGGTGCCATCGTCAACAACGCATCGACGCTCGCCCATGTCGGTCTCGCGGGTCGCGCAGTCTATGCCGGCTCGAAGGGAAGCGTGGTCGCGATGTCCCGAGGCGCTGCCGTCGATTGCGGACCGGCCAACATCCGTGTGAACGCGATCAGTGCGGGAACGACCGATACCGGTGAGATGCGCCCGCTCTTCGATGAGATTGCCGACAAGCCCGAACGGCAGGCGGCCGTGAGGGCAATGCAGGTCGTCAACCGATGGGCGCAACCCGAGGAAATTGCCGAGCCGGTCTTATTCCTCTGCTCGGAAGGGGCCTCCTACATCACCGGCACGAGTCTGGCCGTGGACGGGGGTTTCACGAGCCGATGACCGATTTTCCGAAGACAGCATGCCAGAAGGATGGCCGATGACTGCGATTTATCCCGAGTTCGAAGGCAAAACTGCAATGGTGAGCGCGGCAGGCGACGGCATTGGCCGCGCCGCTGCGATCGCCTTCGCGCGCAACGGAGCTCGAGTGGTCGTCACCGACATCAATCCGCAGAGCGGGCAGGAGACTGCCGATTTGATCAAGGAGGCCGGCGGTACCGCGCTATTCTTCCGGTGTGACGTCGCTGAAGATACGGATAATCGCGAAGCGGTCGCCTTTGCGGTGTCCGAGTTTGGCAAGCTGAACTACGCGTTCAACAATGCCGGACTGACGTCGCCGCGAATTCCGCTCGTCGAAGCGTCCGGAGAATTCGTCGATCGCCAGATCGGCGTCAATACCAAAGCCTTCTGGTCGGCGATGCGCCACCAGATCCCCGCCATGATCGATCAGGGTGGCGGTGCGATCGTCAACAGTTCGTCGATACTCGCGCACGTCGGCTTGGCGGGAAAGTCGATCTATTCCGCCACGAAGGCCGCCGTGATCGGAATGACGCGCGGAGCAGCTATCGACTATGGTCCGCAGAATATCCGCATTAATGCGATCTGCCCCGGCACTACCGAGACCGCCATGCTGCGCAACAGGATGAAGGAAATCGGTGACGACGATGCGCAACTGAACGCGATCCGTGCACAGCAAGTGATCAACCGCTGGGCGCAGCCGAGCGAGCTTGCCGAGCCCGCACTCTTCCTTTGCTCAGACGGCGCTTCCTACATCGTTGGGGCCACCCTGATTGTGGACGGCGGTTACACGATTCGCTGACGAGCCGCGGAGTTCCGGCCCGTCAAGGTCGAGACGCACGTGTCGTAGAGCGATTCGTAACAGCAGGCCCGCCGGTCATTTCGGCGGCAGCTTGCCGTCCTTTTCGAGAGCCTCGAGCACTGTCGGGAAGCGTTCCGGCTTCATCACGCCGCACATGGCCGAGCGCATCACTTCATCGACGAGCCGATGGGCCATCTTCTTCTGCGCGCGAGGCGTCAGCACTTCGGTGTGCATCATGATCGGCCACGCGAGATAGGCCATCAGCGTGAAAGCGGCATAGGCGTCTGCATCGATCCCCTCAACCGCGTCGTCGGACGCGCAAAAGCCCTTGACCGAAGCAAACCATGCCTTGCTGAAGGCGTCCTGGCCGGGCTTCCGCGACGAAAGCATCTCGAATAGCCAAATCCGGCAGAAATTGGTGTTCTGGACGCTGAACTCGGCGAGGCGTCCCGCCGACCTCATGATGCTCGCATCGGTGAAGCGTCGGCCGTCGTGCTGGAGTGGTGCTTCCTCCAGAGGCCAGACGGCCTCGACCAGTCCCTCGGTTACGCTGGAGATCGTGGCATCCAGCAAGCTCTGGCGTTCGGGAAAATGCTGGTAGGCAGTTCCGCGATTGACGCCGGCCAGGTTGGCCACTTGCGCTACGCTCAATCCTTCAGGACCATCCTTGGCAAGGATGGTCCTAGCAGCTTCCAATATCGCTTTTCGGGTCGCTACCGGATCTCGCTCGCGTGTCTTCCGTTCGGTCTTCATGAAAGACAGTCGCCATCCCCAAAATTGCTGTTGTTGATCCTAGCCTGATCGACGCGGCTGATCAATCGCTGTTGCAAATGTCCTTGCTGGCGCGGCGTTTTTTCATCATCGGGTCAGGCCCCAGCCCGATCATGTCGCGATGAAGCCCTGCGCCCGTGCAACGAGCGCGACCGCGCGGCGGTGTAGTTCGCCGCCAGTCTCCATGCTGAACATTCCTGCGCACGCCCGCGCATAGGTGCCCTCTATGATCGCGGCCCGCTTGTAGCATGCGAGCACGGCGTACCAGGCGATGGCGCTGACATCGCGGCCCGACCGTTCTGCGTAACGTGCAACCAACTCGTCCTTGGTCGGAAAGCCGTCCCAGGGTCGCGCTCCCGTCGTGGCAGCGCCGTTGCCGTTCTCGTCCGGCCAGTGCCCCAGAAGCCAGCCGAGATCGACGAGCGGATCGCCGACCGTGGATAGTTCCCAGTCGACTAGCGCCGCTACCTCGGGCAAATCGTGCCGGAACAGCATGTTGGCGAGGTGGACGTCACCGTGGATGAGGCCTGGCGCCTGCTCGCGCGGCATATGCGCGTCCAGCCAGCGTCCCACGCCATCCACATCGCCCAACGCGGCGAGACCGGGCCAGCCCTCATAGCGCGCGTAACTGTCGAGCTGCGTGCGCCAGCGCCTGACCTGACGACCGAGGAAATTGTCGGGGCGTCCGAAGTCATCGAGACCGAGCGCACGGTAATCCTGTGCCCCTAGCCGGGCTATGCAATCGACGACCGACAAGCCCATCCGGTGCCGGAGATCCCGAGCCTCGCTGAAGGGGGACGGCAACTCCACATGGGCGTTGAAGCCCTCTACCGCTTCCATGACGTAGAAAGCCGCTCCGATCAGGCCGGTGTCGCGGCAGCCGGCGATGAAGCGCGGATGAGGAACATCGGTGTCGACGAGAGCGGCTAGAATCCGCGCCTCGCGCTCTATCACGCGGTTCCCGTCGGTCTGCGCATGCAATGGCGGCCGTCGAAGGACCATCGACCGGCCGCAGAACCGGAAGGCGAGCAGGATGTTCTGCGTCCCGCCCGTCAGCGCCCGTGCGTCGCTCACGTCGCCTTCGCCCAGTCCGCGCTCGTTGAGCCAGCGCGCCAATATGCCGGGGTCGACCGGGAGGCCGGCGTCGTCCATCACAGCCCCTGCTTGAGCTGGTTGAAAGGCAAGTCCTTGTCGACGCGTATGTCACCGGGCAGGCCCAGGACGCGCTCGGCGACGATGTTCCGCAGGATTTCGTCGGTGCCGCCGGCGATGCGCGTGGACGGGCTGTAGAGATAGGCGTGGCCGAACGTCGCGCTCTCGTCGGCAAGCGAGATGCCGCCCATTTCGGCGAGCTCCATGGCATAGGCCGCCATGTCCTGCATCCGCTTGCCCTTGACGATCTTGATGATCGAGCTCTCCGGTCCGGGGGGTACCCCCCGGGAGATGTCCGTCAGCGTGCGATAGTTGGTATAGCGCAGGCCCTGGCCTTCCACATACCAGTCCGCCAACCGTTCACGCACCGCCCGATCGCGAAAGGCGGGCCTGCCGTCGTAATCGATACGCATCGCGAGGTCGACAAGGGCGTCGATATCGGTCGCCTTGCCATGCTCGACACTCGCGATCGAAAGCCGCTCGAAGGTGAGCGTCTGCATAGCGACGGACCAGCCGTCATTCACGTCTCCGACGCGCAAACCGTCGGGCACGCGCACGTCGGTGAAGAACACCTCGTTGAACGATGCGCTGCCGTTAATCTGACGGATCGCACGGATTTCGACGCCGGGCGCGCGCAGATCCACGATGAAGAAGGTCATGCCCTTGTGCTTGGGCTTGTCGGGATCGGTACGGGCGAGGACGATCCCATAGTCACTATAGTGGGCGCCCGTCGTCCAAACCTTCTGTCCGTTGAGAATCCAGTCATCGCCGTCCTTGCGGGCGGTCATGCGCACGCCGGCGACATCGGAGCCGGCGGCTGGCTCCGAAAAGAGTTGGCTCCAGATCTCCTCTCCGCGCAACGCCGGCCCTGCGAAGCGTTCGATCTGTTCCGGCGTGCCGCGAGCAAATATCGTCGGCAGGCACAGTTCGAGCCCGATCGCGTAGACGCCGAACGGCACCGGCAGACGGGCTTCTTCCTGTTTGAGGATGACGAGCTGCATCCGGGACGCATCGCGGCCGCCGTGCCGTTGGGGCCATGTGATGGCGCCATATCCCGCGTCCGCTTTCGCGCGCTGCCAGCCGCGTGCCTTCTCGACGATGGCGAGATCCGTCACACCCGCCGTCTGCAGCTTGACCGAAACGCTGTGCTGCGGCGCGGTTCTTTCTAGCCAGGCCTTGACCTCGCCGCGAAAGAACGCCTCTGCGGGTGTATCCTGAAAATCCATCGCCGATCGCCCTTTCTGTTTCAGGCTGCGTCGCGCACGGAGGAGCGACGCGCTTCGAGGCCGCGCGCCACCCGCTCCTTCCAGGCAAGCGGACTTCCGAGGATCAGCGAAAGCTCGCGCGCACGTCGATAATGAAGATGGCAGTCGGCCTCCCACGTATAGCCCACGCCACCGTGGATATGCAGGTTCTCTTGTGCGTTTAGGTCAAATGCCCGACATGCGCTGACGCGAGCGCAGGCCGATGCCATGGCCAGCTCAGGATCTTCCGTCGAAAGCGCCCAGGCCGCGTAATAGGCATTGGATCTCGCGAGCTGGACTGCAACGAACATGTCCGCGAGTTTGTGCTTGATCGCCTGGAAGGAACCGATCTGACGACCGAACGCGAAGCGTTCGAGCGCATATCCCCGCGCAGCCTGCAAGGCAGCCTCGGCGCCCGCGACCTGCTCGAAGGCGGTCGGCACTGCGGCGCGGGCGAGGATCGTCTCGAGAAGCTCCCCGGCATCTCGGTTCCCCAGACGTTCGGCCGGAACATTGTTAAAGTGAAGGGCACTATGGCCTCGGGTCGGATCCACGACGTCAATCCGCTCGCGGGTGACGCCTGCGTGCGTGAGATCGACCAGATACAGGCCGCTCCCTTCCGCAACGCGTGCGCTGACGATAGCGAGGTTGGCGCTCATGCCCGCCGAAACGGGCAGCTTGGATCCGCTGATCGCTCCGCCAACGAAACGCATGGCGGCTTCCTGCGAGGTGGATGCGGCGGCCGTCTCCGCCCACGCAACGGTCGCAATCGTGTCGCCCTGAGCTAGGCGCGGCAGCCAGTCCTGCTTCTGCTTTTCACTCCCCAGGCGCGTCAAGGCGTCAGTCGCCATATATATTGACGAGACAGTGGGGATGGGCGCCAGAGAACGTCCCAGTTCTTCCGCGATTACGCATAGATCCAGTTGGGACAGGCCGAGGCCTCCATATGCCTCGGGGATGGTAATGCTGGTCCAACCCATCGCTGCAATCTCCCGCCAAAGTTCGGGATCATGATCCAACCCGGCGTCGAGCGCGGCGCGCACGCGGGTTATGGGGCATTTGTCGCGAAGAAAACGATGAGCTTCCTCGCGAAGATGCTTCTCGTCGTCCGAAAAATCGAAATTCATCGCGAACCCATCCTAAATAACGCCCCGTTCTCGCCAGTCGGCAAGCTTGGCACCGTCGAAACCGAGCTCGGTGAGGATGGCGTCATTATCCTCACCGACCACGGGTGCGCGGCGCAGTTCGGGCCGTGCGAAGCCGGAAAGCTCGACTGGCGACTTGGGAATGGGCACCGGACGGTCAATGCCGGGAAAGCTAGTCGGGCTGAAGGCGCTGGTCGCCACGACATGCGGGTCGTTCAGAACTTGGTCCAAAGTGTAGACCGGCGCCACCGGGACGCGGCCGGCTTCGAGCTTCCCGGTCGTCTCCTCGACCGACATGCCCCCGCACCATTCCTGCATCATCTCGGCGAGAATCCCGCCGTGCTTGCCTCGTGAGACGTCGTCTGCAAAGCGAGCGTCTTCGAGTAATTCCGGCTTGCCGACTGTCCGAGCCCAACGCCGGAACACGGCCGTGCTCTGGCACGCCAGGAATATCCATCCGTCCGTGCAGCGGAAGACATCGACGGGCCCCGCGGTATGCCCGCGATTGCCGTGAGGCTGCCGGTTCGTGCCGTTGATCGACTGTTCCATCAAATAAGCGGCGAAGACGTTGAGCGCGGTTCCGAACAGACTCGTACTGACGAGTTGGCCGACGCCGCTCGTGTCGCGTGCGCGCAGCGCCGACAGCGCTCCGAAGGCGGACATCATGCCGGTCGCGAAATCCACCCAGGTCGCCTGCGTCCGCTGCGGCCTTTCATCGCCCGAAAACCACGTCACGCCCGCCATCGCCTGCGCGATCGGATCGAAAGCGATACGGTCGGCATAGGGGCCGTCATTGCCGAAACCTGTTGTCGCCACCAGGATCGCACGCTTGTTGATGGCATGGACGGACGCAAAGTCCAGTCCGAGCTTCTCGAGGACCTGACGCGGGAAATTGGCGATGACGATGTCTGCCCAGCCAACCAGCCGCCGGATCACTTCGGTCCCTTCTGGGCTCGCCAGATCGACTGCCAGCGACCGTTTGTTGCGGTTGAGCTGAAGATAGGAGGGTCCTTCTCCTGGCGACCCGTCCGAACGATAGAAAAGCGACGTGACCGCGCGGTCCTCGCTGCCGCCGGGCTTCTCGACCCGGATGACCTCGGCACCCATGTCCGCCAGCAGCACGCCGCAAAGCGGTGCCGCTATGAAGTGACCGAAGTCCGCGACGCGGATTCCCGCAAGAGGTGCCGGCCCCGTCATGCGTAGGACTTCGGCAGATCGAGCACTTTCTCCCCAATGAAGGAGAGGATGAGTTGCTCGGAGATCGGCGCCAGTCGCGTGATCATGACCTCCCGGAACAGGCGTTCGACATGAAATTCCTTAGCATAGCCCATGCCGCCATGGGTCATGATCGCCTGTTTGCAGGCTTCGTAACCGGCCCGCGCACCGAGCAGTTTGGTGGCGTTTGCTTCGGGCGCGCAGGGCTTGCCCGCGTCGTAGAGCCATGCGGCCTTCTGACCCATCAGGAAAGCCGCTTGCAGCGCCGCCCAGTTTTCCGCCAGCGGGTGCTGGATTGCCTGGTTCTGACCGATGGGTCGGCCAAAGACACGACGCTCGCGCGCATATTGCGAGGCACGGCGCAGTGCATCCTGGCCGATGCCGATCGCCTCCATGCCGATCAGGATGCGTTCGGGGTTCATGCTGTGGAGGACGTAGGAGAAGCCTTTACCCTCCTCGCCGATGCGATCCTCCTCCGGGACCATCAGCCCGTCGATGAAGACGGCGTTGGAATCCACCGCCTTGCGGCCCATCTTGTCGATCCGACGGATCTCGACCTTCGAGCGGTCCAGATCTGTATAGAAGAGTGTCATCCCGTCCGTCGGCCGCTTGCACTGGTCCCGCGGAGTGGTTCGGGTCAGCAGCATGATTTTGTTGGCGACAAGCGCCGTCGATGTCCACATCTTGCGCCCGTCGACCCGGTAATCCCTTCCGACGCGGGTGGCGAAAGTGGTGATGCTGCTGGTGTCCAGCCCCGCGTCCGGCTCGGTGACGCCGAAGCAGGTGCGATCCTTGCCGGTGATGAGCGCTGGGAGCCAGCGCGCCTTCTGCTCGTCGGTCCCGAAGACGACGATGGGATGCGGGCCGAAGAGATTGATATGGATCGTCGAGGCGGCCGCGAAGCCGCCTCCGCTCGACGATACCGCGTTCATCATCAGCGCGGCCTCGGTGACGCCAAGGCCCGCGCCACCAAATTCAGGCGGCATGGTAATGCCGAGGAACCCCCCGTCGGCCATCGCACGATGGAAATCGTGCGGGAAGACGCCATCCGTGTCGCGCTCCAGCCAATAGCTATCCGGAAAGCCGGCGCAAATATGCTGCACGCTCTCTACGATCGCTTCTTGTTCCTGCGTCAGCGAGAATTCCACCAGTTGCTCCTCGGCCCATGAGCACGGCCCACGTGATTAAATGAGGGAGGGATCTGGATCTCCAGCAGGCGTCCAACCCGTCCGGGGCCAGCTATCCTCTCCGATGTCGTTTCAAACGCAATCCGAAAGTCGGAAGAGGATATCGGGAGGACCGGCCAGGGTCGGTGCGAGCTGCTTGCCGATCGACTTGAAATGATCGGACGCGCGATGCGCTGCGAGCGCGGCATCGTCTTGATATCGCTCAATCAGAACGAGCTCGTGGTCGCCCGAACCTTCGGCAACGGCATAGAGCGCGTTGCCCGGTTCGTCGGCGGACACAGCCTTGGCCATCGCGACCGCTAGGCGGCGCATCGTCTCAAACTCGCCGTCCTTCGCTTTGAGACGCGCAATCAGCGTGATCATCGGTCTCTTCCCATATTCTGGCCGGCCGGAGTTCAGGCGGGCCCGGATTTCCGTTACCGTGCAGAGGCGGCAGCCTTGTCGATAAATGCATTCACGAGGGCGGCGCACCGCTCGGGCGTTTCGAGCGCGACGAGGTGTCCGCCATCTTCGATCAGCTCAACCTCGACCAAATGCCGCAGACCCTCGACGAATCGACTCGCGTAAGCTGGTGGGACCAGCTCGTCGGCGCTGCCCCAGATGATCTGCACGGGCACCTTGATCCGATGCAGCCGCCGCTTCAGGCCGATATCTCCGAACGGCCACATCAGCCGGGCGGTGGCTTCGTCGGCCCGGTATGCTATAACCTCGTGCTCGCGGAGTTCTTCCGCCGACAGGGTTTCGGGAGCGCCATAGGCCGCTTTGAACAGATCGGGCTTTTGCGTCATGAAGGGGATCCGATGCGGCGGCGCCTCGGCGAACGGATTGCGTGGCGGATTGGCATCGTCGTAAAGCCCGAGCGGGGCAATCAGGGTCATGGAACGAAGCCACGACGGATTGATCGCCCCGATTTCGCCGGCGAGCATCCCGGATACAGACTGGGCTACCAGATGGATGGGCACCTCGGCTCCGGTCGCACGTTCGATGGCGTCGAGCGTGGCCGTCACCCAGTCTAGCGGTGAGTGGAGCTTGTCATGCCCGCGATCCGAGCCCTGCTGACCAGGCAGCGGAATGGTGATCACACGGTGGGACGCCGCCAGCGCGTCCTCGAAGCGGGAGGTGTGGGGGACACCGCCATAGCCGTAGATCAGCACGACCGGGGAGCCTGACCCCGCTTCGCGTGCGCGAATGACGGACCCGTTGACTTCGACGTCAAATTGCTTGCTGGCCATCGCGCTCATCCGTGTGCTGCGGCTGAGACGGGGGCGGCGGCCGCGACGACCGGGGAGGCGGGAAAGGCACCGGCGGGCGGTTCTTTTACCGTCCGGCAGGCATCCGGCCACCAGTGATGTTCCCAATCCTTCTCGAAGAGATCGTCGAGCTGCGGCTTCACATACCGGCCGTATAGTTCGAGATTGTACATTCCGACTTGAGTGCGCATGTTGCCGAACTGCAAGAGGGCCATCATGTTGCCGCAGTTTAGATCGATGCAGTTTGCCCTTACCTGTGCGGCAACCTCATCCGGGGACCCGATGATCACATAGCCGCGCTCGACGATCTCCTCCATCGTGAGCTTGCCCGTTCTGATCGCACCGACCGCCTTCAATGCCGCCTGCTGCATTGTCGACTGGACCTGCATGCGTTTGGTTTCTTCGCTTTGATAGCCTGGTGGCACAGCCCAGCGGGCTCCGACCTTCAGATTTCGGTTGTAGAGATATTCTGCTGGCTCGCGGTACAGCTCCATAGCTTCTTCACGGTTTTTCGCCACGCCGATGAACTGCACCATGCCGAGGCGGAAAGGATTGCGGTCCTGGCCGGCCTGATCGACGAAATCCCAAAAACCGGCAACCTGGGTGCGTGCTGCCAATGCACCATAGAACGAGGTGTAGCCGTAGCCGAAATTCTGTTCCGCAGCCCATCGCCAGGTCTCGACAGATCCGCCGCCGGGCACCCAGATCGGCGGATGCGGCCTTTGCTTGGGCTTTATGAAAGTGTTGATAAAGGGCTGCTTATAATACTCGCCATTATAGGCGAACATATCGTCGGAACTCCAGGTGCGCATGATGATGTCATACGCCTCCTTGTATTTCTGGCGAACGCTCGACGGATTTTGCCCATAAGCATAGCAAGTATCGAAAGGGGTCCCCATCGGAAAGCCCGCGACGACCCGTCCGCCCGACATCGCATCGATCGTGGCCATATCCTCAGCGACGCGCATCGGCGGGTCATAGAGCGCGATCGAGCAGCCCATCAGCACGATCGCAGCGTGCGAGGTCTCACGAGCCAAGATCGACGCCATCATCTGAGGCGATGCCATGATGGCGTAGCCGTTCGAATGATGCTCGTTGACGCAGATCCCGTCGAAGCCGAGCTGGTCGGCGAATTTCAGCTGATCGAGATAGTCGTGAAAATATTCCCGAATCAAATCCGGATTGTAGAGCCGGGTATCGATGTTGACCCAGACCGACTCGTATTTCTCGACGAAGTCCTCCGGGAGACCCTTATAGGGCATAAGGTGGAAAAACAGATTCTTCACTAAGACCTCCCCTGAGTCCGCTGTTGGACCGGCCGTCGATGGTTCCAGGCGTCTTCTGTCACCGCCCTGTCGATGACCCCGCCCTCATCGCAGTCGAATCCGGTGGGCGAGGTCGATGCCCTCAGGGCCGCCGAATCCCGCGCCAATCAAATTTCTAATGAACATCTGTGTTGTCTAATAAATGGGGAACTTGGCGTCAAGGTTCACGTGCTCCGGTAACCCGGGCCGTCAGGAGAGAATCTTGCCGCCGTCGGCGAAGATCGTCTGGCCGGTGATGTAGGAAGCGAGGTCGGACGCGAGGAACAGAGCAATTCCACCCATCTCGTCGACCGTTCCCCAGCGCTTGAGGGGAATGTTGCCAAGCGTCGCCTCGTAGCGCTGGGGATGATCACGGGTCACCTTGGTGATCCGCGTTTCGACAAAGCCTGGAGCAATGGCGTTGACCCGCACGTGGGGCGCCCAGGCTTCGGCGAGCGACATGGTCAGGATCCGGAGGCCGCCCTTACTGGCGCCGTAGCCGGGGTTGCCGATCATCGCCTTGAAGCCGGCTCCCGAATTGACGAAAATGGCCGAGCCACGCGCTGCTTCCAGCATCGGCTGGAATTTGAGCGAGAGAGCCATCACGCTGTTGAGGTTCACGTCCATCACCTGACGGAATCCCTCCATCCCAAATTCGGCTCGTTTGTAAAGCGCGATACCCTGCGCGCAGACGAGGACGTCGAGCGTGGAGAAAGCAGGAATGAAGGATGCGATTGCGTCGTCGTCGCACACGTCCAGCTGGTAATAGGTCATGCCGGCGAGTTCGCTTCCCTCCTCGCCCTCGTAGTCGGCGGCGGACTTGCGTGTGCCGCAGACGTGGACCTGCGCATTCTGTGCACGGAAGGCGCGCGCAATCCCGTTGCCGATGCCGCTGGAGCCTCCGGCGACAAAGACGGTCCGGCCGGTAAAATCGATAGATTGCACGTCATCCTCCGAGGCCTGTCGCCGGTTCCGCTACGGCGCCGGATCATTGTCCGGCGGTCGCGACACGATCGACCGGCCTATGCGGTCTATGTCCTACGGCTCTTATCAAATCAACGTAGTTGTTCATTTGGCGATGCGTGCGGCGGCGTTTAATCGGTCTCGGCTGCGTGGACGTCGCGGGCGGCAAAGCGGCAAGTGAGGAGGCCCATGGCCGCTACGCCGAAGATCGCCAGGGAAACGATCGCCAGCGAAATGCGAATCCCATCCTGCCCGTAGCTAGGACGGAAGGCGTCGTTGAGCCACCCGACCATGACTGGCCCCAGAGTATAGCCCAGAAGGTTCTGGAAGAAGGCTATGATGGCGATGCTGAGCGCCCGGCTGCTTTTTGGAACGACGCTGATCACCAAGGCGTAGCTTGGTCCCAGGTAGGCCGGCAGAAGGAATTGCACGGCAAAGAAGCTCGCTATGGCCGCGCTGCCGTCACCGGCGAACAAAAAGTACCAGAAGATCGGAAGGCCCATGACGGGGCCCAGCACCATGACGGCGATCAGGCGGCGCACGTCGCCCCCCGAGAAGCGATCGGCCAGTCGTCCCGACAGGAGCGCACCGAGACCGCCGGCAATTCCGGTCATGCCGAGCGCCCACCCAACGTGTGCGGCGGTCATGTGATGCACGCGCATCAGGAAGGTCGGCGTCCAGTTCACGATCGCGCTGGCGAAGAAGCCGAACAGCGTGCTCATCACGGTCATGCAGCGGAAGGTTGGGATGCGCAGGATGCCCCCTATGCTCCGCCTGATGTTGAGCGGCTGCTCCGGAGCGTGTGTTCGTGGCGTGTCGCGGGTAGCCAGCAGGAAGACAAGACCAAGCACTACGCCCGGGACTGACACGATCATCAAGGTCGAGCGCCAGCCGACGACGGTCTCCAGATAGCCGCCGGCCGCCATGGCTGCCGCCGCTCCGATCGTTCCGAAACCATAGATGAGCCCGATTGCGCCGCTGCGCTTTTCCGGAGGATAGATGTCGGCGATTGCTGCCATGCTGGCCGGCAGGCTTCCCGCCTCGCCGACCCCGACACCCATGCGGGCGAACAGTAACTGCCAGTAGTTGCGTGCGAGCCCAGAGACCGCCGTCATCGCGCTCCAGACGATCAGCGTGCCGCCGAGCACGTAACGCCGTGCGCCCTTGTCGGAGATATATCCCAGCGGAAAGCCGGCGATCGTGTAGACAATGGCAAAAGCACCGCCGGTGAGGATGCCGAGCTCGGTATCCGACAGCAGGAGATCGTGCTTGATCGGTTCGAGCAGAATGGAAAAAATAAGACGATCCAGGATATTGAGAAATGCCGTCAGGGCCAGCAAGGCCATGAAGTAGGTTCTATACGTCTTGGTCCATTTGCCGCTCTCCGGCATTGCTTGCGAAGATGTCACGTCGTTCGCCGCCGACGGGCGCGCGACGCTTGGTTGAGACGCCCCTTCTATGCCAACCAAGCCGCGCTCTCCTGCAGTTTTTTCTCTTGATGCGCCTCCAGGGCATCGTCGGAGGCGGACCGCGAACGCACCCGGCGCCGCAGATCACACCTTTCTGCAGGAACGGCCGGCAACAATCCAATGAAGGCCGGTCAGTGCTGGCCTGAATAGAATTCAGTTGCTCTCTACGCCTTCGTTCCGGACTTCGTACGTGAGGCGAGGAGTTTGCAGGACACATATGAGCCACCGGATCCACTAGCCAGTCGCCCAATACAGACCTGACGGTTCGGAACCATCTGCCCGAGAATTCCGACGCGGCTCCCCCCGGCGTCCGTCACCACCGGGCTTTATCATTTTTGGAGAGAGAGCATGGCTACACTCGTTGCCGATCGCGCCCGCATCAAGCATCCCGATCGCTTGTTCATCGGCGGGGAATGGGTGGAGCCATCAAGCCGGGCCACCATTGACGTCATCAGTGCCGCGACCGAGGAGGTGTACATCACCGTCGCGGAGGCTCGGGCCGAAGACGTGGAAAAGGCGGTTGCCTCCGCACGACGAGCGTTTGACGAGGGCCCATGGCCGCGCATGACGCCCAAGGAACGCGCCGGCTTTTTGATCAAGATCGCCGAAAGGCTGGAGGTGCGCTGGCCGCAGATTGCGGATATCTGGTCGACGGAAATGGGTTTTGTCCGCTTGGTCAGTGGGATGATGGGGCCGTTCGTCGGAGGGACGTACGGCTATTACGCGTCTCTCGCTGACAGCTTCGCGTTCGAAGAGCCGCGCCCGTCCGAATTCGGGATGGGAGCGAGCTTGATCGTGAGGGAGCCGGTCGGCGTGGTTGCGGCGATCGTCCCCTGGAACGCGCCTCCGATCCTCGCCGCCCAGAAAGTCGCCCCCGCGCTGCTGGCCGGTTGCACGATCGTGCTCAAGGCCTCGCCCGAGGCGCCTGGGACCCTTTATCAGCTCGCCGAAGTGATGGAGGAGGTCGGCCTTCCCGAGGGCGTCTTCAACTTCCTTACCGCGGATCGCGACGTGTCCGAGCTTCTCGTGCGCAATCCGGGCATCGACAAAGTGGCCTTTACAGGTTCGAGCGCTGCCGGCAAACGCATCGCCTCTATCTGCGGCGAGCGGATCGCACGGTACACGCTGGAGCTCGGCGGCAAGTCAGCAGCGCTGGTCCTGGACGACTATGACGTCGGCGAGGCCGCTGCCGCTTTCGCGGCAAGCACGCCGATGATGACGGGGCAGGTCTGCGCGGCGTTGACGCGGGTCATCGTATCTCGCAGCCGGCATGACCAGTTCGTCGATGCGCTGTCGGCGGCGTTTCAAGCGCTTCCCGTGGGAGATCCATTTCAAGAAGGGATCGGGATGGGGCCGCTTGCTACCGAGCGTCAGCGGGACCGGGTCGAGCATTATATCGCGCTCGGCAAGACCGAGGGCGCGCGTATCGCCACGGGCGGCGGGCGGCCGGCGCAGCTCAATCGCGGTTTCTTCATCGAGCCGACGGTTTTCGCGAATGTCGATAATAACATGACCGTGGCGCGCGAGGAGATCTTCGGCCCGGTCGTCAGCGTTATCCCGGCCGACGACGATGCGCATGCTCTGAAGATCGCCAACGATTCGCCTTTCGGCCTGGGCGGCGCGGTATTCACCAACGATGTCGAGCGGGCCTATCGGGTGTCCCGCGGCCTTCGCGCCGGCTGGATCAACCAGAATGGTATGCGCGGCGATCCCACCATGCCGTTCGGTGGCTTCAAGCAGTCGGGTTATGGCCGCGAGGGCGGTGTCGACGGCCTTCTCCCCTATCTAGAGGCCAAGAGCGTCCTGTTGGCCGGTGTTCCGCGGCATCTGGCGGGTTGAGCGCCATCCAGACCGTCGGTGAAGCGGGAGCGGCGACTGGTCTGCTCCCGTGTGCGCACCCGGCGGCACAACCCGCAGGTCGGATTTGAAGAATATTCAGTAGGTCAGCGGTCATGGTCGCACCTAGCGTGAGTGACGCAGCGCTACGCCTGGCCGGTGGTGCGGTCGGGCGGCAAATCTCGCGGTTTCCTGATCGCCCCGGCAGACGTTGGGCACAAGGCTACCGGCGGCGCGAGCGAACGCGGAAAACGATCAGGAGAGAGTGCCGTGAAGGTGATGCACGTCGCTGGGGTCTCGTTGTTGGCTGCAAGCCTCGCAGCATGCAATTCCGGCCACGATCAGAAAGACGCGGCCGGATTGCAACAGATGTCTTCCGCCAGCGTCGCGGTGAATAGCGAGCAGTTCGTGGACAAGAGCGACGGCTCGGATTGGCCAGCCTTCGGGCGCACCTATGGCGAGCAGCACTACAGCCCGCTCGATCAGGTCAACGATGGCAACGTCGGGAAACTCGGCCTCGCCTGGTCGCTGGATCTCCCGGTGGGCAATTCAGCGACCGGCCCCATCGAGGTCGGCGGGACGATCTTCATGGCAACCGGCTACAGCGTCGTTCGTGCCGTCGATGTGGTGACGGGCAAGCTGCTGTGGACGTTCGATCCCCATGCGCCCGAGGCGGCAGGCCCCAAGATGCGCAACAGCTGGGGAAGCCGAGGCATCGCTTACTGGAATGGTAAGGTCTATACCGGAACGGTCGACGGCCGGCTGATCGCGATCGACGCTAAGACAGGGGCGCAGGTCTGGAGCGTCGATACGTTCGGCAAGGATGACCCTCGGTTCATCACCGGAGCTCCACGGGTATTCGACGGCAAGATCATTATCGGGAACGGCGGCGCCGACACGGCGGCGACGCGGGGCTACGTCACGACCTATGATGCGGAAACGGGCAAGCAGCTCTGGCGGTTCTTCATCGTTCCCGGGAATCCCGCTAACGGCTTCGAGGACGAGGCCATGCAAATGGCGGCAACGACATGGTCGGGCGAATGGTGGAAATATGGCGGCGGCGGCAATGCCTGGAACGCCATGTCCTACGATCCGGAAACCGACACGATCATGATCGGTACAGGTAACGGCTCGCCCTGGAACTGGAAGATCCGGAGTCAAGGGAAGGGCGATAACCTGTTCCTCTGCTCGATCGTGGCGCTCGATGCCAAGACTGGTAAGTACAAATGGCATTATCAGTTCAATCCCGGGGAAAGCTGGGACTTCAATGCCACGATGGACATGGAATTGGCAGACCTTAAGATCGATGGCCAAGTCCGGAAAGTCGTCATGACCGCGCCAAAAAACGGTTTTTTCTATGTGATCGACCGGACCAATGGCAAACTTATCTCAGCGAAGCCCTATGTCGACGTCACCTGGGCGCGCAGCATCGATCTTCATACGGGTCGGCCAGTGCAAAATCCCGACGCGACCTTTCCGAACGGCAAATCCTTCACGATGAAGCCGGCGCCGGTCCTTGGCTCGCACAGCTGGATGCCGATGGCCTACAGTCCTCAGACCCGGTATATCTATATTCCTACCTCGGAAATGGCCCTTACCTACGACGATCGCGGCATCGATCTGAAGAACTGGCAATTCAAACCGGGAATGTACGTCCAGACCGGCACGAACCTGACCGTGCCGAAGAATCCTGGCCCTGTCGGCAGTTCGCTCGTCGCATGGGATCCCGTCACCCAGAAACAGGTCTGGCGTCTTAGGACGCCTGCCTTCTTCAATGGCGGCCTTCTCGCAACGGCGGGCAACCTGCTCTTTCAAGGACAGATCGACAGCACGTTCAATGCATATGATGCCAAGAACGGAAAACGGCTTTGGTCGTACGATGCCAAGGCGCCGATCTTGGGCGTGCCGATCAGCTATCGGTGGAAAGATCGCCAATATGTGACGATCATCACCGGCTATGGCACGTCGGCGGCTGACGCCGGCGACGCGCTCACCAAATACAATATTCAGTATCGCAATCAGGCGCGGCGGGTGCTTACCTTCGCCATAGGCGGGAAGGCGACACTGCCACCGAACGAAGTCCCGCCCGTCACGGCCGTCGACGATCCCGACTACAAGCCCGACGCCGCCCTTGCGCAGCAAGGTGTGATGCTGTTCGGGCAGCACTGCCTTGCCTGCCACGGCGCCAATGCAGTTGCGGCCGGCAATGCGCCGGATTTGCGGGCGTCGGGGGCGATTTTGGATGCGGAAACCTTCCAGCAGATCGTCCAGGAGGGTGGATTGGTCCCCGCCGGCATGCCGCGATTCGGGGAACTGCGCGATCCGGATCTGCAAGCGATTCGGCAATATCTGCGAGGCCGTGCCGACGATATGCGCAAGCACAAGTAAATCCGCCGGCTTTCCAGCCGATGCTTCGCACCCCGGTTAGCCGGGACGAGCATTGGCAACAGGGCAAGAGCCGGACGGCTGATCGAACCTCTGGAGGACAGGTCATGAATCTAAATAGCGACATCTCGGCAGTGGTGACCGGCGGCGCATCGGGTCTAGGGGAGGCGACCGCGCGAGCGCTCGCAGCAAAGGGCGTCAAGGTTTCGCTGTTCGATGTCAACGAGACGCTCGGCCCCGTTGTGGCGGCCGAGATCGGGGGCGCCTATTTTTCGGTGAATATCGCCGACGAGGCCTCGGTCGATGCCGGTTTCGCAGAGGCAAGGGCCATCCACGGCCAGGAGCGTATCCTCGTCAATTGTGCCGGCGTCGGCGGCGCGCAGAAGACTGCGTCGCGCGACAAGACGACCGGCGAGACGCGCCATCATGCGCTGGACGCTTTCGAGCGCGTCATCGGCATCAATCTCATCGGTTCGTTTCGCTGCGCCGCCAAGGCGGCGCGCGGGATGCTCGACCTGGGTGTGCTTGAGGACGGCGCGCGCGGCGTCATCATCCACACTGCCAGTGCCGCCGCCGAAGACGGTCAGGTCGGACAGGTCGCCTACGCCGCCTCGAAAGGCGGGATCGTCGCCATGACCTTGCCGATGGCGCGCGACCTGATGAACGACGGCATCCGGGTGAACACCATCCTTCCCGGTATCTTCAACACGCCGATGATGATGCGCGCGCCCGAAGGCGTCCGCTCAACGCTCGCCGCCAGCGTGCCCTTTCCTAAGCGCTTCGGCCAGCCGCAGGAATATGCCGCCCTCGCGCTCGCGATGATCGAGAACGATTATTTCAATGGCGAGGATGTCCGGCTCGACGGCGCTATCCGCATGCCCCCGCGTTAGCGGCCGTCGATCGCTAGAGCCTCTCGACGATCGTCACATTGGCCATGCCGCCGGCCTCGCAGACCGTTTGCAGTCCATAACGCCCGCCGCGATCGTGGAGAGCGCACACGAGCGTCGTCATCAGCTTCGCTCCCGATGCGCCGAGCGGATGACCAAGCGCGATGGCGCCGCCATGTACGTTGAGCCTCTCCGGGTCTCCTCCCACCGATTGCAGCCAGGCTAGCGGGACAGGCGCAAAGGCTTCGTTCACTTCGTAGAGGTCGATGTCGGCAATCGACAGACCGGCCTTCTGCAAGGCTTTCTCCGTGGCAGGTATCGGTGCCTCGAGCATGATCACGGGGTCGTGGCCAAGAACCGTCATCTGGTGGATGCGTGCAAGCGGCGTGGCACCGGTGGCCTTGAGGCCGGCTTCGTTCATGACCATCAGCGCCGCCGCGCCGTCACAGATCTGGCTGGACGTGGCAGCCGACACCACGCCGCCTTCCTGCAGGAGCTTGACGCCTCCGATTTTCTCCAGTGTCGCATCGAAGCGAATGCCCTCGTCGGCCGTGTGGAGGATCGTCTCGCCTTCGGGAGTCGCCACCTCGATCGGAACGATCTCGGCGACAAACTTGCCGGCGGTCGTCGCCGCTGCCGCACGTCTATGAGTCTCAAGCGCATAGCGATCGAGCGTGTCGCGATCGAAACCGAATTTCTGCGCCATCATCTCCGCTCCGGCAAACTGGCTGAAGCGCACGCCCGGGTAGCGCGCCTCGATCCCGGGGCTCTTGTAATGGCCGTAGCCATGCTCGGCAGGCAGATTCCAGGGCATGCCGATCGGCACGCGCGTCATGCTTTCCACGCCCGCCGCTATGACGATGTCCATCTGTCCGGACATTACCGTCGCGGCAGCGAAATGCAGCGCCTGCTGCCCGGATCCGCACTGGCGGTCGACGTGGGTCGCCGGGATCGATTCCGGAAGCCCGGATGCCAGCACGGCATTGCGGGCGATGTTGCAGCCCTGCTCCCCGGCCGGACCAGCGCACCCCATGATCACATCCTCGATCAGGGCCGGATCCGCATCAATGCTCGAGAGGAGTCCATTGAGGACCTTTCCCGCGAGATCGGCAGGATGGAGACCGGCAAGCCGTCCGTTGCGCTTGCCCCCGGCGCTTCTTGCGACCGCTACGATGAAGGCTTCTGCCATGATCATTCCTCTCGGCAATGGGATTCAGTGGAAATTTGGAGCCACGGGGATCACTCTACCTGGACCGCGCCGGGCATCCCGGCCTTCAGTCGCAAGCTCTGTGCTATGACGAAGTCCGGCCCGAACCTGCCCTCGTGCTTTTCGAGGCCGGCGATGATCCCCTCCGCGCCCTCGAGATCGGCCCAGAACATGGGACCACCACGATAGACCGGCCAGCCGTAACCGAACACCCACACCACATCGACATCGGAGGCTCGTTGGGCGATGCCTTCGTCTAGCAACCGGAACCCCTCGTTGATGATCGTATAGAGCGTTCGCTCCACGATCTCCTCGGTCGTAATCTCGCGCGGGCTCACTCCGGCCTGCGTGCGAAAGCGGGAGATGATATCGGTTACCCGGGCGCTTTCGCGGGGCCGCCGCTGATCGTCATAGTCGTAATAGCCGGCCCGGCTCTTCTGACCCCAACGTCCTTCGGCGCAAAGCGCGTCGCGGATACTCTCGATGCGTCCATCGTCGCGATGCCAGCCGATATCGACACCGGCGAGATCGGACATCTGGAAAGGTCCCATCGGCATTCCGAAGTCGGTATGGACCTTGTCGATCTGCGCCGGACTCGCCCCCTCGAGCAGCAGCTGCGCAGCTTGCTCCTTGCGGGGGAGGAGCATCCGATTGCCGATGAAACCATAGCAGACGCGTGCCACGACCGCGATCTTGCGGATGGTCTTGGCGAGCGCCATTGCCGTCACCAGCACATCATCGGCGGTCTTGTCACCGCGGACGACCTCCAGCAACTTCATGACATTGGCGGGCGAGAAGAAGTGCAGGCCTAGGACATCTCCGGGCCGGCTCGTGACTGCGGCGATCTCGTCGATGTCGAGATAGCTCGTGTTGCTGGCGAGGATGGCGCCCAGCTTCACGATCGCGTCCAGCCGGCGGAATATCAGCTTCTTGATGTCGAGATTCTCAAACACCGCCTCGATGACGAGGTCACAATCGGCGAGGTCGTCCAAGGCCATGGCCGGCGTGAGCAGGCCCATCGTCTCCTCGACCTGCGCGGGCTTGATCCGTCCCTTCGCGGCCGACACCTGATATGTGCTACGGATCGTCGCAACGCCGCGATCGAGCGCTTCTTGCTGGTTCTCCACGATCGTGACCGGGATGCCGGCAGAGAGAAAGTTCATGGCGATGCCGGTGCCCATGGTACCAGCACCGATGACCCCGACCTTGCCGATCGCGCGCGACGTGGCATTGTCGGCGATACCGTCGATCCGCGCGGCCTTGCGTTGCGCGAAGAAGATATGGCGCTGCGCCGCCGATTGGCTCCCATTCATCAGTTCGAAAAAGCGATCGCGCTCGAATGCGAGGCCTTCTGCGAACGGCAGCCGGACCGCAGCCTCCACGCAGCGAATGTTGGCCTCGGGTGCATCGAACCCTTTAAACTTTCTGGCATGTTGTTGCCTGAACGTCTCGAATATCGATTCATCGGCCGTCAGCGTCCTGTCGCAAATGCGCGGGATGGGCCGGGCAAGGGATATCTCGCGCGCGAAGGCGATCGCATCGTCGAGCAGAGCGCCAGGATCCGCTAGGCGATCGACGAGGCCGATCTCCTTTGCGCGCGTTGCCGGTACCGGCTGGCCGAGCGCGACCATCTCGAGCGCCTGCACAACTCCGATGAGGCGTGGCAGACGCTGCGTTCCTCCCGCGCCGGGAAGCAGACCTAGTTGCACCTCCGGCGTGCCGATGCGCGCAGATCGGGCCGCAATCCGGTAGTGGCAGCCCAACGCTAGTTCGCAGCCGCCTCCCAGGGCCGTCCCGTGGATTGCGGCGACGACCGGCTTGGCGCTTCTCTCGATCGTCGTGATGACCTGCGGCAGGCGAGGCTCAGCGGGCGGCTTGCCGAACTCCGTGATGTCGGCGCCGGCGAAGAATGTGGAACCTGCGCACGCGATCACCATCGCCTCAACCGCGGGGTCTGCCAAAGCCTCTCCGATCGCGGCGTCGAGCCCATGCCGGGCCTTCGTACCCAGCGCATTGACCGGCGGACTGTCCGCGACGATCACCATGATCGCGCCATCCAACCGGGTTTTGACGACAGACATCCCGCTTCCTTTCAGGTGGCCCTCGGGCGTTTTCAAGCTTGCGACCTCAGTAGATTTCGAAGAGCCCCGCCGCGCCCTGGCCGCCGCCGACGCACATCGTGACGACAGCATATTTCGCTTTTCGGCGCCGTCCTTCCTGCAGCGCGTGGCCGGCCAGGCGCGTGCCGGTCATACCGAAGGGATGGCCAATCGCGATCGATCCGCCGTTCACGTTAAGCTTGTCGGGATCGATGCCAAGCTGGTCGCGGCAGTACAGCACCTGTGAGGCGAACGCCTCATTGAGTTCCCAGAGATCGATGTCGTCGACGGAAAGGCCGTGGCGTTGGAGCAGACGAGGGACAGCAAAGACTGGACCGATGCCCATTTCGTCCGGCTCGCATCCAGCGGTAGCGAAACCCATGAAGCGCCCTAGTGGCTCGATGCCGCGACGGGCCGCCTCTGCTTCCTCCATGACGACAACGGCCGCCGCGCCGTCTGACAGTTGCGACGCATTGCCGGCGGTGACGAACTTGCCCGCGCCCATCACCGGCGCCAGCGTGGCAAGACCGTCGCTCGTCGTATCAGGCCGGTTGCATTCGTCGCGGTCTACGAGATAGTCTACGACCCGCTCTTCCTTGGTGGCCTTGTCCACAATCCGCATCCGCGTCGCCACCGGCACGATCTCGTCAGCGAACTTGTCTGCGGCCTGCGCAGCCGCCATGCGTCGCTGCGACTCCAGCGAATAGGCATCCTGCGCCTCACGGCTAACGGCGTAGCGCTCGGCGACGATGTCGGCGGTGTCGATCATCGCCATGAAGATGTCCGGATGCCGATACGTGAGTTCCGGGTCGCGGTTGATCTCCCCACCGTCGCCGACACCCGGAATGCTGATCGATTCTACGCCGCCGGCGACGCCGATCGTCAGGCCGTCCACGCGAATTGCATTGGCGATCACGGCAATGGCGTTGAGGCCTGACGAGCAGAAGCGGTTGACGGTGGCCGCCGCCGTCGTGACGGGTAAGCCTGCCAGCAGTGCGGCGGTGCGGCCCAGGTTGCGCGCGCCATGCGCGCTGTTGCCAAGCATGAGATCCTCGACTTCGCGACCCGTGACACCAGCGCGATCGACGGCATGGCGGATTGCATGTGCCGCCATCGTCATAGCCGGTGTCATATTGAACCCGCCGCGTGCGGCTTTGGCCAAACCCGTGCGGGCGTAGGAGGCGATGACCGCGTTGCGCATTGAGACGTATCCTCGATCAGTTTTTTTGATCTTAAAGCACAACAGTGGTGACTATTAAAGACAGGATTGCGACTGAGATGCCGCACTCGACCTGATCCAAGGTGCCGGGTTTGGCCAAGTTCCTGTCCGTGCATTTTCCAAATGAATATTTTTCAGTCGACGGCGCGCCTTGCCTGATCCAGCCTTGGTGAAGATCAGGTCGGGGGTTGGAGTGGAAGGCTGTCTCGCCATTGCCTCTCGACTGATGCCAACAGAGTGTCACCGGCCACGGGACGGCGGTACACCTGTCGTGCGGTCGCGACACTAGCCATGGACATCGTGGGATCGGCTGCCGTTGTGACGGGCGGCGCTACCGGGATGGGCGGTGCGGTGGCCACGGCATTGGCTGCTCGTGGCGCCAAGGTGGCGATCCTAGCGCGGAGCCCAGACAAGGTCGAGGCCAAGGCCAGCGATATCGGCGGATCGGGGATCGTGTGCGACATCGCTGATGCCACGTCCGTCGCCCGCGCCTTCGACGCAGCGGAACGTTTGCACGGGCCGGCCAGAATATGCGTCAACGCAGCCGCGTATTGTGAGATGGCTCCATTACTTCATCCCGATGGGACGCCCGTTCCCCCACAATTGCTGGCCGATATCATCGACACGAACCTGACCGGCGCGCTGTTCGTCGCTCAGGCGTTCGCGCACCGCTTGGCAAGGGCCGAGAGATCAGGGGAGGGTGATCGCGGCGTCCTGATCAATGTTTCTTCGATCAGTGCACATGATGGCATGGTCGGCGCCTCCTATGTTGCGGGCAAGGCGGGCGTCGATGCGCTCGCTCTTTGTATCGCTCGGGAATTGGCACCCTGGGGCATCCGTTCGATGACGATCGCTCCCGGTGGCATCGATACCGATATGCTGCGGCACAATATGAACGATACGCTCGATGCCTATATGAAGCGGATGTTTCTCCATCCCAGACGGCTGGGCCGGCCGACGAATTCGCGGCGCTCGCCGTGCATGTCATCGAGAACGAGTTTCTCAACGGGTCCGTCATCCGGCTCGATGGCGGCGTCCATATGCCGTTTCTGCGTGACGGGATGGCGAGCACGCGCGGTGCGTAAGGCGCGAAGCCGGACGAAGCCACCTGGGACCGTTTCCAAATATCAGATCACTGCGGGCAGGCGTGACCGTATTTCAGGGGTGTGCGACGGAGCGGAGCGCCGCGTTCGGCGACGGTCGTCAGCCGGGTCAACGGTGCAAGGGCATCGAGCATGGCCAGCTTCTCGCTCACCGATGCCGATGCGACCATGATGATCAGGTCATCGACGCCCGCGGCTGCGTAATCCTCGGCTTCGCCGTATAAGGCGGCGCGGAAAAAAGAGTGCGGTCGCAATCCGGATATTGTCCCGCGTCCGGTCCGGCTCGGCTGGCCAACCGTCCAATGCACCGAGTCGCTCCCTGACCTGCGCTGGAGCGAGGTCCCATGTCGTAGCTTAGGGCGGATTGGGCTGGCGAACTGTGCAGATCCCGATGCCGAGCTGTATATTCTTGGTGAGGGCTGCCAAGGCCATGAGATGCATCAGTAACTCGCAATAACCGAGATCGGGCCGGAGGCATTATTTGTCTCGGGGTTCGCGCGCGCGCAGAGGGCAGGGATAAGGCGACGAACAGGACGGGAAGACGAGGGCATCTTCGCCGCGCCAGATCGTCGAAAACCGGCGCGTTTCGACGGCTAGGGCGAGCGCGATATGATCCGAGACAGTCATTACGGGTGTCGGGAAAAGCACCTTGACGGCGATGCGTATGGAGATCGCCATTTTGAACCTGGACTTTGAGCTGGTCAGGCCAAAAGGAACTCGTCGAAAAAACGTATGATCTCGCGTTTGAAACGGTCGAAATGCGCGCCATAGAGGTCGTAGTGGCCGAGGCCTTCAATCGGAATCCACCGCTTGGGCTCCGCTGCGGCATCATAAAGCTTCCGCAGACTCCCCGGATCCGCGCAGCTATCCGCGGTCGCGCACAACAGCCCGAGCATGCGCGGCGAAATATTGTGGACGACGTCGATCGGGCGGTGGTCCATCACACGGCCGATCGAGTCGAACCCCATCGGCGTGCGCGCGAGCGGCACGTTTTCCCAGTAAGCCGGGATCGGGATCAGACTCTGCTCGTCTCGGAATATGTCCTGGCCTTTGAGCGATCGATCAGCGTCGTTGTAAAGCACCAGATTGCGACGCGCCTCGCGGACCTTGTCTTCCCATCCGACCATCTCCGTGGGTGTTCGGACGTTGGTGACAGCTTGATAGCCGGTGGCGACCCCGAGACATCCCAGCGTGGCTTTCGCCCGCTTGTCGATTGCCGCCGCGTGTGTCGCCGTGAGGCAACCATAGCTGACGCCGAGAAGCCCGATCCGCTCCGGGTCGACCAGGTCGAGTGTTTCGAGGAAGGTGATCGAATTGCGGATGTCGTCGACCTGCTCGAGGGGAGCAAGGCGGCCCCTCTGCCCGCCGGACTCGCCCCAGCCGCGGTAGTCAAAGGTGAGCGCGACGTAGCCGGCGTCGGTGAGGGCGTTGCCGATGCCGTTGAAGTTTGGCGTTTCGCGAATGCCACCGAAGCCCTGACAAAGGAGGACGGCAGGGTAAGTTTCGCCCTCGAGCTGCTCATCGGGTGTGAACAAGGTGGCCGCGATCGCGTGGCCTTCGCTGAAATAGGTGATCTTCCGATGGGCCACTCTCATTCTTCCCCTAGGTTGCGGGCTGAGCCGGGTGTCCGTGTACGATGCTTGGTGAAGCGGATGGCCAGTTCGATCAAACGAAGGATCACCATGCTGGGCGCGTAGCCGGGAATCTCATGCTCATGCCGAGGGTCGGCCCGTCCAGGCGAGCGAAAATTGGGCGCATCAATACCTCGATGTCCATGCGTGAAAGTATCGCGCCCACGCGGCGGTGGATGCCAGAGCCGCAAATGAGATGCTGGGCCGTCTCCTTGCGCTTGAGCAGGAGTTCGTCCGCCTGCTTGGGCCGCGCGTAGTTGTGATCGTCCGATGCATAGCCGGCCAGCACTAGGGATCCCTTCGGGAGAAGGGCAGCCCGCAAGCTCGGTATTCCCGGTCGTCACGCGCGGCAGGCCTTGAACCGGCGCCTCGGTGCGCAATGTCTCCTCGATAAGACCGGAGCCTGTCGTCGTCTCGTCGACGGCGACGATGAAGGCGCGAACCAACTGGAACGGAACGCGCTGGAGAAAGAGTAATTCGCTTCCTTTCCCACGTCGTGCCTCTCCTTGCGGAATGCGGCGCAGCTGGCTTCCGGCCATTCATTCATGAATCTACGACGTGAAAATCGCCGAGTGTCAGCGGGCCTTGAAAGCCTCGGCGAACATCCCTTCCAAAACCTCGTTTCTGCCCCTCCATTCGTGGTAGCCGCGAAGCACCTTGGCGGAGCGCCAGATGAAGAATTCCTGCGGATTGGCGTTGCTCTGCACAAGCGGGAGATACTCGCACCCGTCGTAGCTGACGGTATCGGGCGATAGGCATGCATAGAGATCTTGAAGCTCTCGATCTGGTCGGGCCGGATCGAGATCTCCAAGACACGCCTGAGTTGGCTGTCTGGTCGGCGTTGGCATCCATCCATAGTCCCCCGGCCCTGCGGGCCGTCTTCGACCCCGTCCGCATTCGGCCGCCTTTCTAAGATCCGGCCTATCGCATTTGACTTGTAAAGTACAACAATGTTGTTGATTAGAAGTGTTGATCACGCCGCGCAGAAGGATCGTATGGCGATGCCTGTCAGTGGCTTTGGGCTGGGGGAAAACGTCTGTTGTGACAAGGCGTCGCTAGGCGTTTTCGGTTCCTATGCGCTGGTCCTACCGGGTGCGAGGGCATGATGGAAGAGGTGGTGCCGAGCTTTTGTCGGACATGCCTGTCCTTCTGCCCGATCCTGGTAACGCTGGAGGACGGCCGGCCGGTCAAGATTTCGGGCGATCGCTCAGCGCCCCTCTATGACGGCTACACCTGCCCGAAAGGCCGGGCGCTGGCTGATCAGCACGGAGCGCCGACGCGGCTGTTGACCAGTATGGTGCGTCGGCCCGATGGAGGCCATGTGCCAATCGAAAGCGCACGTGCCATCGCCGAAATTGCGGCGCGCGTGGGCATGATCGTCGAGCAACATGGACCGCGCTCGGTCGCCCTGTATTTTGGCACGGGCAGCATGAGCTTCATGCCGGCAATCGGCGTCGCGGTCGGATGGATGCAGGCGATCGGATCGCCGATGATCTTCACCGCCAACACGATCGACAAGCCCGGAGCCCAGATCGCCCAAGCGGCCCACGGCTGCTGGCCTGCCGGTCAGCCCGCCTTTGATCAGGCGGAGGCATGGATGCTGATCGGGCTCAACCCGGTCATCAGCAAGTCGGGTGGCTTTCCCCATAACAATCCGGCGAAACGGCTCAAGGAGGCCGTGGTCGATCGTGGAGTGAAGCTGATCGTCATCGACCCGCGGCGTACAGAAAGCGCGGATCGGGCTTATATCCATCTCCAAGCCCGGCCAGGGACCGACCCCGTGATCCTCGCCGCGATGATCCACGTTGTCCTGGAGCGCGCGCTATTTGACGGGGATTTCGTCGCTGCCCACGCCAGCAATCTGAACGTATTGCGTGCTGCGGTCGCACCGTTCACGCCCGAGCGGGCGGCCGGGCTCGCCGGTGTCCTCCCGGCCCAGATCGTTGATGCCGCGACCGTTTTCGCGACGGCGCGGTTCGCAGGTATCGGGTGCGGGACCGGGCCAAGCTTCTCGCTGCACGGTTCGCTGACCGAGTATCTCGCGCTCTGCTTGACGAGCCTGTGCGGTTTCTGGGCTCGGGAAGGGGATGTGGTTCAGCGTCCGAACGTGCTTGGCCCCGCTTTCGCCCCCCGCGCGCAGCCGTTTGGCCCTTTCCCCGATCAGGGTGGTCGCGGTGAGGCCCTGCGCGTGCGTGGTTTGCGCGACTCCGCCGCCGGTCTCCCGACTGCGGCGTTGGCCGAGGAGATCCTACTGGGTGGGGAGGGGCAAATCCGTGCGCTCTTCAATCTCGGCAGTAATCCGATGATGGCGTGGCCTGACCAGAAGCGAGCGTTCGAAGCCTTGCAGTCGCTTGATCTGCTTGTGACCAGCGATCCGGAAATGACGGCAACGGCGAGGCTTTCCCACTACGTCATTGCTCCCAAGCTGCCGCTCGAAATCCCCGGAACGACCGCGACGCTCGAATTCACCAAATATCTCAGCCATACGCGCGGAACAGAGCGATGTTATGCCCAATATAGCGAACGCGTGACCCAGCCACCGACCGGCTCGGACCTGCTCGAGGATTGGGAACTTTATTATGGTCTGGCCCGGCACATGGGCTTGCAAATTCGCGTGGCGTCCGCCTTCGGTACCGGGAGCCATGCCGAAGCGCCCCCGCATGGTTTCGATCTCGATATGGTCCATCCGCCCAGTGCTGAGGGCTTGCTGGAGCAACTCCATGCGAAATCCCGCATCGCGTTGTCGACGGTAAAGCAATATCCCCATGGTCATCTGTTCGAAGAGGAGGCCCGTACGTTCGTACGCCCTGCCAAGCCGGGCTGGGCCGAGCGGCTCGATTTCGGCAGTCAGACGATGCTGGATGAATTGAGCGCCATGCTCGTCGCAGACCCGCCGGCGTCTCATGCGCGGGACTATCCATTTTTGCTGGTGTCGCGACGTACAAACCGGATCATGAATTCGGCAGGGCGTCTCAACCCGAAGCTTGCGCCTGAAGCCCATAACCCGGTGTTTCTGCATCCGGCGGATATGGCGGAACTCGACCTGGAGCGTGGAAGCATCGTCTGCATCCGATCGGCGCACGGCGCAATACTGGCGCTCGTGGAGGCTGATCGGAATCTGCGCCGGGGGATCGTATCGATTTCGCATGGATATGGCGGAAATCCAGGCGAAGACGATGATCCCGAAGCGCTCGGCTGTGCGGTCGGCCGGTTGATGAGTAGCGACAGTGAGTTCGACCCAGTGACGGGAATACCCCGGATGTCCGCTCTCCCGGTCGCTATCGAACGTCGGCCCAACCGCAGGATTTGATGAAATGACCGCTTGGATACAGAAGGTATGATGGCGCAACGCTCAGCCGGTCGGGACCGGAGCGCTTCGCTGGACGGGCGTGTCGCGCTGGTTACGGGGGGCGGCCGCGGTCTTGGCGCCGGCATTGCCGAAGCCTTGCTGGCAGCGGGAGCGACTGTTGTCGTGAATGCGTTGACGGAGCGCTTCCTCGAGCCACTTGTTGATCGGTTGGCCACTTCACACGGCGGTCGGATCCACGGCGTCGCGGGCGATATCGCATGCCCGCGCGGAGCCAGCGAAATCGTCGCTGCGACAATCCGGCTGGGCGGACGGGTCGACATGCTGATCAATGGCGTCGGGGATGCAATCCAGCGCGATCTTGCCCCGTCGGACGACGAGGGCGCCGATCTCAAGGCCATCGACATGCTTCTCGATCTGAACCTCAAGTCGGCCATCTATTGCACGCGGGCCGCAGCTCCCGGACTGATGGCGAGCGGCCGGGGGCGTGTGATAAACTTGGCAAGCGTTATTGGAGGATTGCACGGCGAGGCGCACCTGAGCGTTTACGCCGCCGCCAAGGCTGCGCTCATCGGCTTTACTCGTTCGCTGGCACGGGAGTGGGCGCCTTATGGTATCACCGTTAACGCCGTCGCACCCGGCATCTTCTCCGACATGCAGGCGATGTCGCCGGCGCAACGCCTCGCTGCAGAGCAGGCATTCCTCGACCGTATTCCACTCGGCAGATTGGGGCGACCCGAGGAAGTCGGCCATCTTGCAGCCTTTCTCGCTTCTGATCAGGCTGCGTATGTGACTGGACAGATCATCGCTTGTGATGGAGGGCTTTCCGCATGACGAACCAGAGCCGATGGGCGACATCGCCGTTCACCGAAAGGGACATTCCGGATCTGCACGGCAAGACCGTCCTCATCACTGGTGCTACCGGGGGACTTGGTTTCGAAATGGCGAGGATGCTGGCGGGTGCACACGCCCGGGTGATCCTGGCAGGCCGCGACGGTCAAAAGGGCCGCGACGCGCTCGCGCGCATCCGTGCGCTCGTCCCAGAAGCCGATATTGTGTTCGAGCAGGTTGATCTCGGCAATCTCTTGTCGATCCGCGACATGAGCAGCAGGATGGTACGATCGGCCCTGCCGATCGATATCCTCATCAACAACGCCGGTGTCATGATGCCGCCTGCCCGGAAGACGACTGCCGACGGATTCGAGTTGCAGTTCGGGACCAATCATCTCGGTCATTTCGCGCTGAACGGGCTGCTGCTTCCATCGCTTGTCGCGGCGAAGGGAGCACGGGTGGTCACGGTCGCCTCGAAGGCTGCCAATAGCGGCCGGATCCATTTTGGCGATCTGCAATTCGAAAAGCGATATCGGGCGATTGCTTCCTACGCTCAATCAAAGCTCGCGAACCTGCTTTTCATGCGACGCCTGCAACAGCTCAGCGACGAGCACGGCTGGGACATCGTGTCGACGGCGGCCCACCCGGGCTATGCGCGCACCGACCTGATCCGTAACGGGCCGGGGCAGTTCAGTGGGCTGCTCGGCGCGGCCAGCGCGCTGATCGAGCGGTTCGCGTCGAACGATGCTGCGGCAGGTGCCCTCCCGGCGGTCGTTGCCGCCATAGGGCAGGGAACGCGAGGATACGATTATTTCGGACCTATCCGGATGATGGAGCTGAAAGGTCCACCGGGTCCGGCCGAGTTGCCTATGCGCGCGCAGGACGACAGCGTCGCGCAACGGCTCTGGAGCGTTTCCGAGGCGTTGACCGGCGTGACTTACCCGCCTTAACCGCGATAACTGAAAAAGATTGGGAGAGGTCGGCCAGTCATCGCTTGCCGACTGCCGCGTGCGTGCGCATCGCGTGTGCGAAGAGGGTCGTTGTAATCAGCATGACGACGACAGCGATCGCTCCTTCCGAGGCGATGCCCCAGGCGATGGGCTCGCTGACGATGCCGCTCCATTGCGGTACGCCGGATCGTTTCCAGAGATCGCCCAGGGTTACAGTGAGCACCGGACCCGCGCCGTAGCCCAGGAGGTTAGTGAGCAGCAGATTGATGGCCGTGACCCGCGCGACCATCCATCCCGGCGCGATCGATTGCGAAGCGAGGGGGGTGAGGGTGCCCCACGCCCCGGTGAGGAGTGCAGGTCCCACCAAGCCTGCGAGGAACAAATCCGTGCTCGCCAGCACCGGGGCGATCACGAAAGGCACGACGGCGAGGAGCGATGCTGCTTGCATGCAGAGCGCGAAGCCCAGTGCCGGCCTCCTTTTTTCGATCAGCCTCGCCAGTCGGGGCCAGGCGTAGATGGATATGATCGTGACGGGTGTCATGATCATGCCCAGCGCAATGCCGGCGCGAGCGGGACTATAAGCATGGGCGCGCGCCAGGATCGTCGGTGCCCAGCTCAGCATGCTGTAGCAGAAGAAGGCGAAGGCCGCGCTGCTGCCCAGCAAGCTGACATAGATCTCTTTTTTCCCGGACAATTCCCGAAAAAACGCCCGCATGTCGATGGCGTGCGCAGAGGGCTGCTCGCGACGTCGCGGTTCTACCACAAGGAGATGGAAGCAGCATGCGATGAAAAGGCCGGGAATGCCGACCATCATCAATGTCAGTCGCCATGGCGCGGCGCTCAGAAGAGGGCTCAGCCGGGTCGCGATCATCATCGCGAGGCCGCCGATCGCCATCGAACCGACGCCCATCGCGGCCGTCACGATCATGAATATCGTAACGGGCAGCGCTCGTTCTTCCTCGTTGAAAAGATCCGCGATCATGGAAAACGCGGCGGGAGCAAGGACAGCCTCGCCGATCGCCACGCCGGAGCGCATCATTGCGAGCAGGGCGAACTGATGGCAAAAGCCCGACGCGATCGTCATCAGGCTCCAGACCGACACGCCGGCCAACACAAGCTTTTTCCGGTTGCGAGTGTCGATCAGGAAGGCTGCCGGCAGGCCGGATAATGCGAAGAGGATCGCGAAAGCCGGTCCGATCAGAAGCCCGATCTGCCCGTCCGACAACGCCAGATCCTGCGATATTGGCTGCGCGAGGATCGACATGATAAATTTGTCGATGAAGGAGATGCCGGCCAGCAAGGAGAGCAGGATCGCGGCGCGCCAGCGCCCGGACGGACGTCCCCCCGGACCTCGTTCCGAACCCTCGATTGCAGACGCCAGACTGCGCACGTTGGGAGGCCATTCGGGCGGGAAGGGGGCATTCCCTGCGGCACGATGAACCTCGGGCATGGGGTTTCTCCTAGTACGACGGCTGACTGCCCGGGCGGTGGCAGATGCGGCGGTATATCGTTTTTAGATGTACAACAATGCTGTCTAATAGACCCTGACGCAAGGGGCGTGCCGTCGAAGGTCATGTTGACGGTCGGCCATTCGAGATATAATCGACAGTGGTGACTAGATAGATCGACTCACACGGCAGCCGTGACGGCGCACGATGAGAGTAGGAGACGATGAGGATGGCGGCGACGACTGTAACCTATTTCAGTGAAGGCGCAGTGATCGTGGCCGATCTTTTCGTCCCGGACGATCGCATCGAAGGTCGAAAATATCCGGCAGTTGCGATCTGCCAGGGCTTCACGGGAATACGAAGCCTGCCCATGATCCAGAATCTCGGCGCAGCGTTCAACGCCGCTGGGTATGTCGCGATCTCCTTCGACTATCGGGGGTGGGGCAATAGCGGCGGCGAGCGTGGTCGCCTGGCGCCGCTCGAGCAGGTCGACGACATCCGCAATACCCTGACCTATCTCGAGACGCTGGATTTCGTGGACGACAGCCGGCTCGGCCTGATCGGCATCAGCTACGGCTGCCTTACCGCTCCGCACGCCGCCGCCGTCGACAATAGAGTGAAGGCCGTGCTCGGCTGCGTGGGTGTCGCCACCGGCTATGAAGCCGTGACCAACATCCGCACGCCCGAAGACATGGCGGAATGGGAGGCCAAGGTGGCCGCGGCACGACGCCGGCGCGTTCTCTACAACGAGGTCGATCGCGATGTCCGCGTTCTCGACGTCTTTCCGGACGCGCAGAGCACTCAATATCTGCCTCTCGTCTGGGACAATGTGCCCCTTTGGCGCAATCCGCTCGGCTTCGATTCGATCGGGCGCGTAATGGATCATCGTCCGATCGACGTCGTCGACAAGATTGCGCCGCGCGCGCTCGGCCTTCTCTGCAATCTGAAGGATACCTGCGCCAATCCGGCCAGCCTTCGCGAGATGTTTGACGCGGCCGAGGAACCGAAGCGCTGGATCGAGAACCCTGACGCCGGTCATTTCGATCTCTATTCGGGCGAACCGTTCGAGACGCTCTTCAAGCCGCAGGTACTTGGCTTCTTCGAGGAGTTTCTCTGACGGCCCGGGTCGCACAGGGACATAAAGGCAGATTGGACATGCAGGACGGAGCGCCCCTCATCGTCGGTATCGGCGGGACGACCGACGGCGTCTCGTCGACGGAGCACGCGTTGCGTGCCGCCCTGCGGGCGGCGGCGGACGCGGGTGCCAGGATCCAGCTGTTCGGGGGTGCGGATCTTGCGCGTCTTCCTCACTATAGCAGGTGTCAAACGCAAAGGACGGCCGAGGAGCAGTTGCTCGTCAATGCCGTACGTCAAGCGAGCGGCCTGATCATCGCCAGTCCAGGCTATCATGGCTCGGTATCCGGCCTGGTGAAAAACGCGCTCGACCTTCTGGAGGAGACAGTCGGTGACGCAGCACGTGCCTATCTAACGGACGTTCCCGTTGGTCTGATCGCGACCGCCTATGGCTGGCAGGCGACAGGAAGCACCATCGCCGCGCTTCGATCTATCGTCCACGCATTCCGAGGCTGGCCGACACCGTTTGCAGCCGCCATCAACAGCAAGCTTTCGCGCTTTGATCCCGTCCACGGAGACACCGACCCGGATGTGATGGAGCAGCTTGCCATGGTGGGACGGCAGGTCGCGCATGCCGCGACCTGCCGGTGGCCTCTCGGCCAACCTGCCCCGCCGCCGCTTCCAGAGACGGAGCGTAACGATCGCGGAGACGGGAAATCCAGGCCGGGCGGCGTCTATTCTCCCGCCGCGACCTATGGCGACCGGGCGGGCAGCGCGTGAAGCTCGCCCCACACGGCTACGACGTCATCGATGTCCATCAGCATCTCAGCCACGATTCGCTCGGGCCCGCGCATCGTCATCTCCATGTTGAACGCAACATCGTGTTCGAGGGACCGCGTGAAAACCTCATCGGCGCGGACGGCGGCGATGCTGCCGCCATCGAACTGCGCAGCCGGCTCGCCGCGATGGATGACGAGCATGTCCGACACGCCGTCATCATACCGATACATGGCTATCTACGGCCCCAGGGCATTTCCAACAGCGCCGAAATGAACGATGCCGTCTCGGCCTATTGCAGGACGGCGCAGGATCGCTTCGTCGCCGGTGTCGGCGTGGTCGAGCCTATTCATGGTCCTGCTGCCTATGGCGAGATCATACGCTGCAGGGACGAGCTGGGCTTCATCGGCATCAGCACCCACGGGCAGGTGCCGACCAGCAGCCTGCTCATGCGGCGCCTGATCGGCAAGATCGGCGAAGCCGGTCTCATACCCTTCGTCCATTGCTACGGCAGCTATACCGAGACAGTCGCGCAGGTGGACTCGCTCGCGGGCGATTTCCCTGACATGCCGATTCTGGTCCTCGATGCCTTTCACGATCCGTCTCAGGTCAGCCTTATACCCGAAATCGCGGCCCGTCGGCCCAACCTCTATTTCGACCTTTCGACGGCGGTCAGCTTCGAGATGACGGGTCTGCCGCAGGTGCGTGCCGTGGGTGCTCATCGTTTTCTCTACGGCACAAACATGCATTCGCTGCCGCTCAACACCAAACCGCTGGGCGCACTTCTGGCGGATATATTAGGCTCGGACCTGTGCCCCGAGGACAAGACAGCGATCCTGGCGGGTAACGCCCGGCGCCTGTTCGGATTTTGATCCATAGGCGCGAGGACGACAATGGCACGCCATCCGGACTTCGACATCATCGACGCCAACCACCATTTCAGGGATATCGATCTCAACCTGAATACCGGTGCCTACGACTTCGTGACGGAGGCCTACGAAGCGCCGGGTCATCACGAGCGCGACTGCGACGTGCGTTTGGCTAACCTGGACGCGCAGGGCGTTGCCGGCGCGGTGCTGATCGCGGGGGGGAATTATGTCCGGCCGCACGGCGTCGCAGACAGCCGCGGCGTGAATGATGCGATCGCGCGCTATCGTGATGCTGCGTGCGGTCGCATCGTGGCGGGGATCGGTCATGTCGATCCGCTCCATGGGCAATATGCCGTCGAGGAGATCGGGCGATGCGCCGGCGAACTCGGTCTGCGTGGTATCGCCTTCTACGGCATGGGCCATATGATGCGCCCGCTCGTCCGCAAGGCGGCCGACCTCGGGCTGGTCCCCTTCATTCATGTCGGCACTCCCACGGATACGATCTGGCAGGTCGACTCCCTGGCACGCGAATTCGCGTCCTTGCCGATCGTAGTGCTTCATCTTTTTCATGCGGTGAATCAGGTCGGCTCTCTCGCCGAGATCGCCGAGCGACGCCCCAACCTGCTGTTCGACCTCTCCGGGTCGATCAGTTTCGAAACGCTTGGACTACCCCAGTTACGCCGCATTGGCGTTCACCGTTTCGCTTACGGGACCTACACCCATAGCTGGCCGCTCCACACGCGGCCATTCGGTGAGCTCTTGCCCGACATCATCGGGAGCGACCTGCCTGACGAAGCCAAGGCATCGATCCTGGGCGGTAACATCCGCCGCGCTCTGTCCCTGTGACGCATTCCCCCCAACCTGCCGATGGGGCTCCCCGGCTCCGTTCGAACCGGGGGCCGGGCAATTTATCCGCCGTATTGGAGGCAGTCGAAGCCGACACCTTGGAAAGATGGCAGATCGCGCGGCGTTTCCAAGCGGGCGCCAATGGCAGTGCCTATCTGTTGCGCAACGAAGTGGGCAGGCGGGCCGTCCTCAAGATCCAGGCCTCCGATCTAGATCGCATCTTGGCCGCTGATCGAACGATGCCGGCCGCCCTGCGACTGAATACAGCCCGCAGAGCGGCGGCGATAGCACGCAGTCATGGCTGGCCAACGCCCGTTTGGAAGGCAGTCGGTAAAGCCGGCAACGGCGTGTGCTGGGCTGTGCAAGACTATGTTGATGGAGAACAGCCTCCGTTGCTCGATCTCGTAGTGGCGGACCGGCTGATCGAAATATTCTCGCTGCAAGCCGGTATGCTTTCGGGCTGGAGCGGGGGATGGGATTGCTGGGTTCATCGCGTGATCGACGAGGATTGGGAGGACCTGCGCGCACGTGTCGGGCCCTTGTCGGGAGGCGGGGCCTTGGTGCGCGCCGTGGATATCATCTCGACCGCTTGCGTGGGCGTTCGTGTCACCGCGAACGATCTCGTGCATGGTGACTTCAACCTTACCAATACGTTGATCTCCGCCAGCACTCTATGGGTTATCGATGCGGACTCGCTGCATTGCGGTCCGCGCGTCCTCGATCCGATCAAAACGCTGATCGTGGCGGGCGCTTTTGGCCATGCGACGCCCGAAGGGCTGGATAGGCTCTGGGCCTATACACGAAGCTTCGACCCACACGAATTTGCCCTGTGTGCAGCCGCGGCCACTCTTAAGATAGCAGAAGGGGTCGTACGCCACGGCCTTCACGACATGGCGGGCAGCTTCATCGCCCGGACGCTTGCCTTTCTCGATCGCGTCCGGGCGGAAACAGGACTCTAGCCGAAGGGAAAAGGCGATATGGATTTGGTGGAGAGGCTCTTTGCCATCGAGGAAATCAAGCAACTCAAGGCCCGTTACTGCCGCGCCATCGACGAGGGACGGATCGAAGAGTGGCGCAGAGTTTTCACGCAGGATGCCGTAGCGCTCGGAGCGGACGCCGACGCGCAGCCTCTGGTCCGGGGGGTCGAGGCGATGATCAGCTTCGCGCAATCCGCGCTTGATGGCGCCGTTCGCAATCACCACGTCCACGCGCCCGAGATTGAGCTGATGGGTGAAGGGGTGGCGCGTGGGGTGTGGGCGATGGAGGACAATCTTTTCTGGCTGCAAGAGCGGCCGAACATGTTTGGCGCGCGTCTGCATTTCCGCGGCTTCGGGCATTATCACGAGAAATATCTGAAGACGGCCGAAGGATGGCGGATCAGCGAGATGACACTGATCCGAACCTATGTCGAATGTGATGGCCAGTCCGCGGTCGAGACCAGCGCCTAGACGGCGACCCGCTTCGACATCGGTTCAGCTGTCATACCCTGGGGCGAGGCGTTCGAGCTTTCGAAGCAGGCCCGGCCACACCAGTGTTTGCAGATGTTCTGCATCGCCCTTGTAATTGGATTCTCTGCCGACCATCGCGACGATCTCGGGCGCCACCAGCCGTATGGGCTGCCCGCCGCTTTGGGCGCGCAGCTGCATGTCGCAGGCCCGGTTGAGATTGAAGCTCCGGACGAATGTGGACGCCGGCGTGGTCCCGACCGTCAGCGTACCGTGATTGCGCAGCAACATGGTGTGACGCGTGCCCAAGTTGCGGACCAACCGCTCCCGCTCGTCCTCGAGAAAATCTATGCCCTCGTAATCGTGGTAGGCGAGATCCTCGAGCAGGGTCATCGCCGTCTGGGTGATCGGCAGGAGGCCCTGTTCCTGTGCAGCGACCGCGCAGGCTGGACCCGTGTGCAGATGCATGACGAAGCGGGCGTCGGCACGCGCGCGATGGATGGTCGAATGGATCAGGAAGCCCTGCCGATTGATCCGCACGTCGGTATTGTCAACGATATTTCCCTCGACGTCGATCTTGACCAGGCACGATGCGGTGATCTCGTCGAAGAACAACCCATAGGGGTTGATCAGGAAATGCTCCTCCTCGCCGGGCACCCGTGCCGATACGTGTGTAAACGTGAGATCGTCCCATCCCTGGAGGGCGACGAGCCGGTAAAGGGCCGCGCACTCCCTGCGGGCCTGCCACTCGGCATCGGACATGGATCCAAGGTTTTCGCGCGCGAGAACAGCCGTCATGCAGGATTCTCCTACTGCGGATTCGGGCTTCAGGATGGCCCTTAGTATTGACCTGCTATCTTACGTCACTTAACGCTGGGATCAACATCTAAAGTTCGGCCGGTACAGGGCGAGCGGCATACGGATTGGGGTGAGGACATATGGACGGCGTGTCAGAAGAACTCGCGAAATCCCGTAATTTCCTGCTCGAAAATCGCGAGTGCTACCAGCAGGCCTATGATCGCTTTCAGTGGCCGCAGCTGTCTGAATTCAATTTCGCGCTGGATTGGATTGACCAGATCGGGCGTGAGAGAAATCGGGAAGCGCTGCGGATAGTGCACGGGGACGGACGCATCGAGTCATTTAGCTATCTAGCGCTATCTACGGAGTCATCGCGCCTGGCCAATTGTCTTCGCGCCAAGGGAGTGCGGCGCGGCGACGTGGTCCTTCTCATGCTGGGCAACGTGGCACCACTGTGGATCGCCATGCTCGCAGCAATGAAACTCGGCGCGGTGATCATCCCGGCAACGCCGCTGCTGAGCGCGAGCGATCTCGCAGACCGAATCAACCGTGGCAGAGCGCGCTTCGTGATTGCGGCACAGGAGTTCGCCGACCGGTTCGCTGGCACAGGCGGCTTCCTAGGAATTTCCGTGGGCGGCCCGGTGGCCGGCTGGGAGGCGATCGAGGAGGCGGATGCCTATCCGCCCGATTTCTTGCCCGAGGGCAGAACCGGAGCGGACGATCCGCTGCTTCTCTATTTTACATCCGGTACCACCGCGCTCCCCAAGCTCGTCCGGCACAGCCAGACATCCTATCCTGTAGGACACCTCTCGACGATGTACTGGATCGGCCTGAAACCGGGGGACCTCCACCTTAATATCTCGTCACCCGGCTGGGCAAAACACGCCTGGAGCAGCGTCTTTGCACCTTGGCTGGCGGAAGCGACGATCCTTGTCCTCAATCAGGATCGATTCGATCCATGCCAGACGCTCGACATCATCGTGCGCGAGGGCGTCACGACCTTCTGTGCGCCCCCCACCGTCTGGCGGATGATCGTCCAGCAAGACCTGGGCCGGTGGAAACCAATGCTGCGCGAAGCGGTGGGTGCCGGGGAACCTCTCAACGCGGAGATCATCGAGGTCGTCCGGGAGGCCTGGGGCGTCACCATTCGCGATGGTTTCGGACAAACCGAGACGTCCGCTCTGATCGGAAACACGCCTGGGCAGGAAGTGCGGGCAGGCCAGGTCGGCCGTCCGCTCCCGGGCTTCGCGATCCGTCTTCGCGACGCGGATGGCGAGGAATGCGACGAAGGCGAAATTTGCGTCGAACTAAGCAGCGATCGGCCGGTCGGTATTATGCAGGGCTATCAGGCCGAGGACGGGCTGCATGTCGTGGACGGTGCCTTCTACCGTACGGGTGACATTGCCCAGATGGCACCCGACGGGCGCTTCACTTATGTTGGCCGGGCAGACGACGTGTTCAAGGCCTCTGATTATCGGATCAGCCCCTTCGAACTCGAGAGCGTGCTGATCGAGCATGCCGCCGTTCTCGAAGCGGCCATCGTGCCGTCACCCGATCCAACACGTCTGGCGGTGCCAAAGGCGTTCGTTGCGCTTGCCCCGGGGCACGAGCCTACGCTTGAGACGGCGAGGTCGATCCTCGCCCATGCGAAGGATGTCCTCGGCCCGTTCAAGCGGGTGCGCCGGATCGAATTCGGTGAGCTGCCCAAGACCATCTCGGGAAAGATACGTCGTATCGAGCTTCGCAAGCTCGAAGCGGAGCGGCGTGCGGCCGAAAAACGTGGACCTTATGAATGGCTGGAGGAAGAGGTCTTGGTCCGGTCTTCTGCCGGATGACGGCCCACGGCCGCGCCGGCATATCGTCGTCAGCCCAGATCGGTTTCGGCTGCCTTGACCCCTTTTTTCCAAACGGTGATCGACCGCAAAGGGTGCGTTTGGCAGGCAAGCCGCGCTGCAGGATCGCGCCGGCCTGCGAAATGCAACCGCTCACGCTCCCCCGGGCCCTCGGCGCCGGCATGCGCCAGGCCGTCGCGCACCTCCATATGGCAAACCGTGCAGCTCCCTTGGCCGTTGCAGATGCTCGGCCAGCGCAAGCCAGAGCTTCGCGCAGCCTGAAGCACGGATTCCTCCGGCATCACGGTGAAGGATCGATCAAGCGGCAGAACGCGAACGGTAACCGCGCCCTGCTCAGAACCGGCCTTATGATCCGACATAGGCTTCCAGATTGTTATGCATGTTGCGGATCCGCTTCTCCTGATAGCGGGCCAGCCGCACGCCTTTGAGGGACTCGGCGTTCAGCCCGATCTGGACCTCGCGAAAGCATTCAAAATCCTGGCTTATTACCAAGCCCCAATCATGGTTTTCGTAATCCCGGACGATTTCAACCAATGCCTGCGGCCGATCCGCGCTCGCCGGGAAATCGAGGTTGATGAGATCGAGCAGGCAGGTGTTCGGATCACGCCCGTTTGGCCTTGTGCGCACGATAAAGCATTCCCCGTAGCTCATGAACATCACCGAATTCGGGAACAGGTGCAGGCCATGCCCATCCATCAGGTCGCTTTCGCTGAGCCCGCTCAATTCCCGGCCGAGGCCGGCCAGGCGCTTGCGTTTAAGGTCGAGCATCACGTCGCGGGCACGTTCCCCTTCGGGAACGGTCAAAGCCTCGAGCGCCTGCATCGCCTGCCGCGCTTGGTCGTTGCCCTGATGATAGGTGGACCGGCGTGCCTCGAGCATACCGTCAAGCACGTCATCCTCGTCCAGCATTCCGTTGAGCCGCGCGCTGGGGACGCCGCTGCGGCACAATTCCGTCGAATGGAGGCCTATCGTTTCATAGACGACATTGGTGTCGTCGATGAATGGCAGCTGCTGGGGATGCAGGCCAACGACATGATAGGATTCGTTGAAATTGTCGACGGGCACCTTCCAATTCGCCGGGACAACGGTCTGGCGGTGGGATTGGACGCGCATCTCGCCGAGGCGGAATTTGGCGAACTGGCCGGGCACGTCGCCGAGATAGGCTTCAAGCGATCGGGCTTGCCGGTCCAGGTTGATGAACACGAAGCCCTCCCAAACGGAGACCAGAACCTCGGGCAGCATGAGATCATCTGCAGCCACGCCGGGAAAATCGTGCCCGTCGGTAATCTCGCGGTTCGTACCGTCGAGGTTCCAGCTCCACGCGTGGAACATGCAGCGTAGCTCCTGGGCCTTGCCGCAACCTCGTTTGAGCCGGGTGCCCCGATGCAGGCACGCATTGTGAAACGCCCGCAGGCGGCCGTCTTCCGCGCGTACGATCAGGATCGATTGCGAGCCGATCTGGAACTCCTGAAAATCGCCCGGAGAGGAGACATATTCTTCTCGGCAGGCGAACAGCCAGGTGCGGCGCCACATGCGCTCCCACTCGATCTGCGCATAATCCGCAGATGTGTAGCGAAGGGTTGGTATCTGTGGGTCGGCGCTGGCAGGCGCCGCCCGTTCGTCCTGCCCGCTGGATAGCGATCGCGCGAGGTCCTGCACCCTGCTTCTCCTAGTCGTCGTTTAAATAGTGTGCAGTATCTAAAAACGTCGGTCAATGTAGCAGATCGCGGAAATATACGCTGCGATCGCTAGCGTTCACTATCCTGTTGCCTGACTCGCGAAACGCGCATAGCATGCCGCTCAAAGAGGAGAGACGCTCTGCGGATATGCTGAGCTCGTGCGGCAGCTCGCCGACTTCAATCATGAGGGCAAACTATGCTGGATCCCAAGCCCCTTTCGCGCCCGGCGGTCGACACCGGGAAGATGCTGCGTTTCATGGACGCCAAGATCGCCGCGACATCAAACCCGCGGCACCGGAGCCATCTCGAGACCGTCCGAGATCATATGTATTATGAAAAGCTGCTTGATCCGGACAGGGTCATGGCCACACTGTCGCCCAAGGCGAACTACAAGCTCTGGGTCGACGGGGTCGACAAGGGGCCGAAGGGGATCGACGGCATCCGCAGCTGGTACGTCGATCAGAATATCAAGCGCCAGAAAACGTTTGTCATCGAATATGATCTGGAGCGTGTCGTCGTCGATGATAACGTTGTAGTTACCGAAGGCCAGATGAATGTCATCGTCGATGGGAACTATGCGCGCAATTTCTACGGCCGCGACTGCGACGCGGAGGACATATTTCTCCAATCGTTCCGACAGGTCGTCTTCTGGCCGCTCGACGAGAATTCGAAGCTTCTCGGCGAAGATTTTTACACCAACGGCATGGCGAACGACGATGCGTGGCGTAAGCTCGCGCGCGAGGAAATACCGCAAGACTGGTACGATCTGGTGAAATTGTCGAATTCGCTGTGAAGCGCAGCCTGGACGGCGCGTCGGGCCTCCGTCGCTGAATCAGGCGGGCGTCCCACCACAGATTGGAGAGATGGACGTGAAGCAGGAAGACATCATCCCCGCCGCCAACCCTTTATGGGGAAAGGGCCCTGTCCACCGCGTGGAGGCCTTTCGCTACACGTCGCGCGACTATCTCGAGCGGGAAAAGAAAGCCCTCTGGCCTCATGTCTGGCAGGTTGCGTGCCGGGAAGAGGAGATCGAGGAGCCGGGAAGCTATTTCGAGTATGAAATTGGCGATCAGTCGATTCTGATCGTGCGCACGCTGCAGGGTGAGGTGAAGGCCTATTTTAACGTGTGCCTCCATCGCGGAACGCAGCTCGCCAAAGGTTGCGGAACGCTGACGCAATTTACCTGCCCCTTCCACGCTTGGCGCTGGTCGCTGGACGGTCGTATCCGCTATGTCCACGACCGCGCGGATTTCCCCGGGCTTACGGACGATCAACTAAGCTTGATGGAGTGCCAAGTCGGGCTGTTTGGCGGCTTCGTCTTCATCAAGATGGCACCCGGCGGCGAGACGCTGAACGAATTCCTCGCTCCGATCGCAGATCAGCTGGCGGGCTACAAGATGGAGGAGTATCGGATCCAGTCGTGGCGCACAACCGTCATCAAGGCTAACTGGAAGGTGGCGCTGGAGGCCTTCGAGGAGTCGTACCATATTCTGGGAACGCATCCGCAGGGACGCGTGACGGGCGCCGATGTTGGGACGGTATATGACAATTTCGGCGTCCATTCGCGCTCGAAGGTGCCGACCGGAACACCCAGTCCACGGATGAAGGTTCAGCTTTCGGAGCAGGGGCTGCTCGAATATATGGTCAATGCCTTCCTCGACGTGGAGCTCGCGGACGAGAAGCAGCGGGAAGTCCTAGAGAAATTGAAGACCGCTCCTCTTCCCGAGGGAATGACGACGCGGCAATTCTTCCAGAAGATGTCGATGGACCGGTTTGGATCTTATCTTCCCGACTTGGAGCCCGAGCAGTTCACGATGGTCTATGACTATACAATCTTCCCAAACTTCGTGTTCAACGCGATGGCTGGCAATATCTTCGGTTTCCGGGCCAGGCCACACGCGGACGATCCGGACTATTGCGTCTTCGACGTGATCAGCCTGCAGCATCCATGCGATGGGACGCCAGGTGAGCGCGTCCAGCGTCAGACCATCACCGATCCAGATTATAATTGGGGCAAGGCCTTGCAGCAAGACTATGACAATCTTGCGCTCATCCAATCCGGGATGCACGCCCTCCCGTTCGAGCGGAATTTCCTTGCCAGCTATCAGGAAAGCCGGCTGATCAACCGCATCGAGGCTATGGATCGCATGTTCGATCCCCGGGGCTGATCCTCCCGGGTTTCGATTGTCATCATCTCAGCAAGTGCTAGCGCCGGCAACCGCCCTCGCGGCGGTCGGCGAGCTTACCGATTATCAGGAGCGTCCGATGGGCAGGCTGGAAGGAAAAGTCGCTTTGATCACCGGGGCGGCGCGAGGGCAGGGCCTTTCTCACGCCATCGCGATGGCGGAAGAGGGCGCCGACATCATCGCGGTCGATATCGACCCTCATGGTGGAACGGCCGACGAGGCGCCCAATGTCCTGGCCGAAGCCGTGCGCGAGGTCGAAGGTCGGGGCCGCCGGATCTTTGCCCGACACGCCAACGTCGCGCGCCTGGACGAACTCAAGGCGGTCGTGAATGCCGCGGTCGCGTCCCTTGGCCGTCTGGACTGCGTCGTCGTCAACGCTGCCGTCGCATCGGTCTTCACGCCGGTGTTCGAGCACGATGAGGACAGCTGGGAGCGCATTCTCACCGTCAATCTCAAAGGTGCCTGGGCAACGTGCATGGCGGCGGCTCCTCATTTGGTATCGGGAGCGAGCATAGTTCTCATCGGTTCCACCGCCGCTCTAAGGCCCGCGCCGGGCTATGTCGCGTATAATGCCTCCAAACACGGCCTGAAGGGAATGATGAAGGCCATGATCCTGGAGCTGGCGCCCCGCGGGATCCGCGTCAACGCCGTGCATCCCGGGATCGTCGATACGCCGATGTTCCATAATCCCGCGATGTACAAATTCCTGACCGGCGACGAAAACTGTAGCCGCGAGAAGCTTGCGACGCATCTTGGGCCGCATAATCCCATGGGGGTTCCCTGGGTCGAATCGAAAGACATTTCGGCCGCGGTTCTTTTTCTGTGCTCCGAGGATGCGCGTTACATTACTGGAGCCGATATCCCGGTCGATGGCGGAGCTGCTTCCAAATAGCGCGCCCCCAGCCGGGGCCGTAATATGCGTTGGGCTAATGCGGCAGACGACATTCAACGGATTGGAAACAGCGATTTCCCAGTCCGGGTCTCGTTGTCCGAAGGGGGCAAGCCAACAGGTCCGGTATCTCGCTCGGATATCGGCGCGCTCACCACCGCTGAAGTGGCTTCCTTCCAGAGATTCTTAAGAGAGCGATTTTCTGTTGCTCGCCCGTGAGAATGGCGATAGCAAGTCAACACTGGTGTATATAAGACGGTCTTTGCGATTGCCTGCGGCGAGTAAAGGCAGCAACAGCGCCGGCCTACGGCGCGTTGATAACAGGAGAGGAAATCGATGCCTCGGCATGCTCATATTGCGACCTTTGTGACGGGGTCGGTGATCAGTCTCGCGCTTGCTATTGTCGCTGCAGCTCCCGCATCCGCTCAGGCAGACGCCGGCAACGGTCTCGCCAGTGGTGACATCATCGTCACGGCTCGAAAGACGAGCGAGCGCCTCCAAGACGTTCCGATCGCGATCACCGCGCTGACCACCCAGTCGCTTGCCAAGTTTAATGTCACCGATACGCAAGACATCCGCTATGTGACGCCGGGGTTGTTTGCCGAGCAGGGGCAGCTCGATGCATCCTCGGTCTACTTCAATATCCGCGGCCAATCGAGTGCGAGCGGCTTTTACGAATCCTCCGTCGGCGTGTACGTGGACGGTGTCTACCAGCAGTCCCAGAACGGTCTGAACGGGGCGCTGTTCGATCTGGAACGAGTGGAAGTCCTTAAAGGGCCACAGGGAACGCTCTACGGCAAAAATACGACGGGTGGCGTCATCAATATCATCAGCAAGGCGCCGGATCTCGACAACTATGAGGGATATTTCTCCGAGACGCTAGGCACGTACGCAGATCCCGAAACCTCCGGGCGTGCTATCGTCAAGACTGAAGGAGCCGCCAATCTGCCCTTCATACCCGGCATCCTCGCACTTCGCGTGTCAGCGAACTGGGATTATGACGAAGGCTACGCCCGCAATCTCAACGGCCAAGCGCTCAGCAACACCAATTATCCCTATGTCCGTGCCCAGTTGCGCTACAAGCCTGCGCCGAATTGGAATATCCTTCTGTCGGGCAATTACGGTCACTTCCGGTCCAACGGCGTGGCGCGCACTCTGCGAGAGGCGCATCCGGGCCTCCTTTCGACCGCCGTCGGTGTCGCCGCCGGCTACATCAACATTGCCGACCTTCCATCCGCAGCGAACCCGGCGGGCGGTCCAAGCTTTGCATCAGGAACCGCCCAGGCCATCACCCTGCTGAGCCGTGACTTCACGGACGACCAGTTTTTCCTGTCGCACGGCACTTCAGAAACATTCAGTCGTCTCAACAGCGACGGCGCCAGTCTCACGATCGACGGCGATCTCGCTGACAATCTCCACCTGAAATCGGTATCGGCCTATCGCCATCAGCTCAACGCCAACAACAACGATGTGGACGGGACCCCGTTCAACGAGTTCGCTTCGACCTTCTACAACAAAAACGATTATTACAGCCAAGAATTCAACCTTGCTTCGAGGTTCTTCGACAACAAGCTCGAACTGCTTGCTGGCGGGTTCTACAGCCATTTCAAAGATCATCGCGGCGGCATACCGGGTGTCGGCACGCAAGCCCTGACCGCCCTGACGGGGGTCGCGACGCAATTCGATAGCGACTACAAGTCGGAGAGCCTAGGTTTCTTCGGCCACGGCGTTTTCCACGTCAACGACAAGCTGTCGCTGACGGCGGGCGTCCGCTGGTCGCAGGACAAGAGGAGGGCCATCCCGCTCGACCGCGTCCTGTCGCTAAGCGGCGATGTGATCGCTTGCCAGTCCGTTCAGGTCGGCACCACGCCGCTGCTCGGCGGGACAGTCGCGAACGGCTGCCGTTTCCCGACCCAGCGGCATAGCGACAGCGGCGTGTCGTACGAATTCGCAGTCAATTACAAGATCGCACCGGATGTCATGGTCTATGCCACGACGCGGCGCGGTTTCCGTGCCGGTGACCTCAATACCAATGCCCAGTATCTGGCGTTCAATCCAGAATATGCGACCGACTATGAACTCGGTATCAAGTCACAATTTTTCGACCGCCGCGTCCTCTTCAATGTCGCGGGCTACTACACCAATTACAAGAACGTCCAGAAGGCCGAAACGATCGTCAATTTCGGACCGCCGATCGCGGTCGGCACGGCGGTTACGAATGCGGCCAAGGCTCGGGTCTACGGTCTGGAGGCGGAACTCCAGATCCATGTGACCAAGGCGCTTCAGCTCAGCGCCAACTACACCTACACGAACCCGAAATACCTCAAGTTCCTCGAGCCAACGACCACCCCCGGTGTTTTTATAGACGCTTCGAGCGATCAGTGGGAAGTTCCCAAGCACATGTACAATGTGTCCGCGGATTATACGATCGACCTGCCAGGCGACAGCGACCTCGTGCTGAGTGCCAATGTCTATGGGCAGAGCAGGCTCATCTTCGGTGCAAACCTCGACCTTACGTCGTCGGAGCAGATTCTGAAGCAGAGCTCGTATGCGCTGCTGGGAGCGAGGATCACCTACGATATCAAGAAGAATGACATGTCGGTGGCTGCCTTCGGGACAAACCTCAATGACAAACATTATTATGGCGGTGCGGGTGCGCTCCGTCAGGTCGGCATCTCCTACCTGATACCGCAGGCCCCGCGGGTCGTCGGCGTTCAGTTCATCAAACATTTCTAAGGCGGCTGACATGAGCCCCGCAATGCGCCGATGGAAGGTCGAGTGGCTCGCTTCGGCCGATATGTGGGCGGAGTCGGACCAAAGACTGGCAGCGCATTGACATCCCATCAGCCTGAGCCTGTTTCATGGAGCGTGCATGTTCGATCATCCTCATCCGGCGCCCCCTCAGCCGCCGGCCGCTTTCCAACGATTGTTCGAAGCCTTCGTTGATCCCGAAAGTCCCTCGGGCCGCGTGATCGAAATTCTGTCTGATCCGGACGTCTCAAGCTTCCTGGCATCCGAGCGCACCCGATCGCAGAGCGACTGGGCGGACCTTGCGCGCTATGCGCAGGAGAACGCCGTGATCGCGGCGAGCCGGCGATCCGTCGATGCCGTTTTCATCGGCGATTCCATTACGCAGATGTGGCCTTTCGCCAGTGCAGGCCTGTTCGGCGAGTCTGTCGTTTCCCGAGGCATCGGGGGGCAGGTGACCCCACAGATCCTGCTGCGCTTCTATGCCGATGTCGTGGCCCTCAAGCCCAAGGTCGTGCATATTCTGGCCGGGATCAATGATGTTACCGGGCAGGACGGACCCAACTCGCTGGGGGATTACAAAAACCACATGCGGGCCATGGTGGACCTTGCAAGGGCGAATGACATCGTGCCGCTCATTGCCAGCATATTGCCGACAGCGCGTTACGATCTGATGCCGGACCTCAAGCCCGCTGGGCGGGTGATCGGCCTGAACACTTGGCTGAAGGAATTGTGCGCCGAGACCGGAGCTCATTTCATCGACTATTTCGAAGACATGCGAAACTCGGACGACGGCATGGACCGGACGATCTCGAACGATGGTCTTCACCCAAATCGCGATGGCTACCTGATCATGACCCGACGAGCTCGCGAGGCTCTCGCAGGTGCCTTGCGAAGCCCTGCTGCCGTTACGATCGAGGCGTTGAAGGAGAGGTGATGTGAGGGACATCAAGGCTGCGGTGGTACGCCATGCTGGCGGGCCTTTCTCGATCGAGAACCTTCAGCTCGACGATCCTCGCCCTGACGAGATCATCGTGCGGATCGTCGCTACCGGCATGTGCCATTCGGATCTGGTCGCAAAGGAACAGTTGTGGCCGGTGGCTCTCCCGGTCGTTCTCGGCCACGAGGGTGCAGGGATCGTCGAGCAGATCGGGTCGGCGGTCGAGCATGTTGCCGTCGGCGATCCTGTCGTGCTGACATTCAACAGCTGTGGCCGCTGCCACAGCTGCGAAGACGGTCACAAGGCCTATTGCAGCCGTTTCGGTATGCTCAATGCCAGTGGGGCGCGCGAAGACGGATCGGGCACGCTCGGCTCGGGCGTGCACGGATGCTTCTTCTACCAGTCGTCCTTCGCAACTTTTGCCTTGGCACATGCGCGCAACGTGGTGAAGGTTCGCGCGGATGCGCCGCTCGAAGTGCTGGGACCGTTGGGGTGTGGCATACAAACCGGTGCCGGCGCGGTCCTCAATGTGCTGAAACCCTCGGCAAGCCACAGCTTCGCCGTTTTCGGGGCCGGCGCCGTTGGGCTTTCAGGGATGCTTGGTGCGAAGATACTCGGCTGCCAGACCATCATCGTCGTCGATCGTGTCGCCTCAAGACTGCAACTGGCCCGGGAATTGGGGGCGACGCACGTCATCGATGCGGGTTCGGAAGACGCCGTAGAGGCCATTCGCGCGCTCGGCGGTGTCGACATGTGCCTCGAGGCCAGTGGCGTGCCCACCGTCGCAGCCCAAGCCGTGCGATCTCTGCGGGATCGAGGGACGTGCGCGCTCGTTGGAGCTTATCCTCCCGGATCGACGATTCCACTGGACATATCGGAGCTGGCACCAGGCAAGGTCATCCGGCAGATCGTCGAGGGCGATGTCGATCCGCACCGTTTTATCCCGGAGCTGATCGAGCATCTGCTTGCCGGCCAACTGCCGCTGGAGCGCCTGGTCCGCATGTACACGCTCGATCAGATCAACGAGGCGGCAGAGGATTCGATGAGTGGTCGGACCATCAAGCCGATTATTCGCATGACCCATTGACTGGTGAGTGATCTCGACATGGACGCCGGCCGACGGAGCGACGATCCGCGAACCAGCTCGAGATTTAGGCGCGGATACGGCGCCAACTCGGTCCTCAGGATCTCGATTATCCGCTCGATCCCTCGTTTCCAGTCCAGGTCATGCATGAGCGTCGCGCGGAAGGAGTAAGATGCACAGGCCGATAACCGTCGAGCGCCAGGGTGCTCTCATGATCGTGACGATCAATCGGCCCGAGGCACGCAACGCGCTCACCGCCGAGGCCCACGAAGCGCTCGCCGGGACTTTCGACGAGTTCGCCGCTGACGAGCGGCTGTGTGTCGCCATCATCACCGGTGCGGGGGAAAAGGCCTTCTGTGCCGGCCACGATCTCAAGACGCCGCATCCCGCGCCGCCGCTGCCGCCGTCGGGCTTCGGCGGCCTGACCGCGCGCTTCAATCTCTCCAAACCGGTCATTGCCGCCGTGAACGGTGCATGTCTCGCGGGAGGCTTCGAAATCGCTCTCGCGTGCGATCTGATCGTCGCGGTCGAGACGGCATCATTTTCACTGCCGGAACCGCGCGTCGGCTTCGCAGCGCTTTGCGGAGGGCTGCAGCGGCTGTCGCGCGAGATCGGGATGAAGCGAGCAATGTATCTTGCTTTGACCGGCACCGCGGTAAGCGCGCAGGAAGGCTATCAACTTGGGTTCGTCAACCAGTGCGTCGCGTCGGATGTCCTGGGCGCGGCCAAGGCGATCGCCGCCAGCATATTGGAATGCGGTCCGCTCGCAATCCAAGCCACCAAGCAGGTCATCGCCTCAAGCTGCGACCTGCCTTTGAAAGCGATGCTTGACCAGCAGTGGCAATTGCCGGCGGTGCAGGCGATGTGGCAATCGCGCGACGCCGTGGAGGGCCCCGCGGCCTTTGCCGAGCGACGCAGGCCCCGGTGGAGCGGGCGCTGACGTTCGGACGGCCGTCTTACGGGACGCGCGAGTGGCATTGCGGCCAAGATTAGCAACTCAAAGTGCGGGGCTTCCCGGATCAGGCGACGTTCCAGCGCGCAAGAGCTTCCTCTGACGTCACGGGTGGCGACAGAGTGAGACCGCGAATGCTGCCAGGCGTGCGGCTCAGGCGTGGCGCAGGCGCTGGCTGAAGGTGGCCCTCGACGTGCATCAGGACGCCACGCGCCTGGTGATGGGGATGGCCAGCAGCTTCGCTCGGCCAGAGGATTGGTGTGAAGCACGCATCCCGTTGCTCAAAAATCGCACACCAGTCGTCGCGACTTCTGCTGCGGAATATCCGCTCCGCCACCGCGATGCGCCGCTCGGCGCCAGCCGCTTCCTGACCGTGTTCTGCGAAATCCGGGTCGCTCCACACTCCCATGCCCTCGCAGAGCTGGCGATAGAATTGGGGTTCGCCGGCGGCGACGGCTATGTAGGTTCCGTCGGAACATTCGTAGCAGTTGTAGTAGAAGCGACCTCCATCAAACGCATTGCTGGCACGAGCCTCGACGCCTCCGAAAACGTCGGATGTGTACAACCAATTCGGGAAGGCCATGAGCGACGCGACGCCGTCGCAGATGGCAGCATCGATCACCTGTCCCCTGCCGGATGTCGCCCGCTCGACCAACGCTGCGGCGATGCCGAAAACCAAGTAGAGAGATCCGCCACCAAAATCGCCTACCAGATTGAGCGGCGGCACGGGTTTGCCGTTGCGGGGCCCGATTCCTGCGAGGGCGCCGCTGAGCGCAATGTAGTTCAGGTCATGTCCGGCTTTTGCCGCCAGCGGTCCATATTGCCCCCAGCCTGTCATCCGAGCGAAGATCAGGCGCGCGTTTTGACCGGAGAGGAGCTCAGGCCCGAGCCCCAGCCTCTCCATAACTCCAGGCCGGAACCCTTCGACAAGAACATCACAATGGCATGCAAGATCACGCGCGGCCCGGCGCCCTGTATCGCTCTTGAGGTCGAGATCGACCCGGGCGATGCGCCCACGGTTGGTCGGATCGGATGGCTCCATGGGCGGAGTGCCGACCCGGTCGATCCGGATGACCTCGGCACCGAAATCCGCCAGCAGCATGCACGCATGCGGCACTGGGCCAAGGCCCGCGAATTCGAGCACCTTCAGTCCGCGTAGCGGACCTCGTCCTGCGGGTGTCGAGCTGTTCACGGGATCGCCACCACAACCTTTCCGAACCCATGGCCGGCTCGATAATGTTCGAACGCGTCTTCGAGTGCGTCGAACGGGAACACGCGATCAATCACGGGCCGCAGCGTATTCGCCGCCAATGCGCGCACCATCGCCACCATGTCGGATCGGCTGCCCAGCGTAACGCCCTGGATCCTGATTGCACGCATCATGATCATTGGCAGATTGACGCCGGGATTCGCGCCCGCGAGCACGCCCACGCTGAGCAAGGTGCCCCCTGTGCGAAGGCATCGGACGGATGGATTGATCGTGCCGGCAACCTCGACGATGGCAGTGGCACCGCCGCCGCTCAGGTCGCGCACTTGCCTCGGCCAGTCGTCGTTTCGATAATTCAGGCAATGGTCGGCACCCAAGGCGCGCACTCGCTCCAGCTTGGCATCGCTCGAAGACGTCACGATCGTCTTCAATCCGGCGAGCTTCGCGAATTGTAGCGCGAACAGGGAGACACCGCCGGTGCCCTGGATCACCACCGTTTCACCGGGCACCGCATGGCTGTGCAGCACGATCGCGCTCCATGCCGTCAGCCCGGCGCAATTCAGGGTACTCGCATCCTCGAACGTGAGGTGATCGGAGATTTTGACCAGCGTATCGGCACGGAAAACCCTGTGCGTCGCCATCGTTCCGTCGTCCGGACCGCCATAGATGACACCGCGCTTCTCCGAGCGAAATGGGCCGTCTTCCCAGCCCGGCAGACCGTGATTGACGACACGGTCGCCGATGACGAGGCCTGTTACATCCGGGCTGAGTGCGACGATCTCGCCCGCCGCATCGCTGGCCACAACAAAGGCGCGGCCGGGATCCGGATAGAGGCCGTCGAGCTGTAGAAGGTCCCGGGCGTTCAGCGAGCAGGCATGTATCCGGACGAGGACCTCGCCCGGACCGGGGGCGGGCAACAGGCGTCGTCCGCGTCGGAGGACCGGCCGTGAGGTATCCTTGCCGCGAGCGACCTCCCAGACCTCCGCTTCCTGCGGCGGCCCTGCGATTTGAGTCGGCTCAGCCATCGGCGAACAGTGTGCGCAGGGCGGCCTTGTCGATCTTGCCGCTGGCATTATGAGGTAGCTCGTCGAGGAATATGACGCGCTTCGGACACTTGTAGTCTGCGATCATTGCCCGGGAAAATGCTCGGATCGCCATGTCATCGGTGGATTCTCCAGGACGAAGCGACAGGATCGCCGTGACCGCTTCGCCCCATTTCGGGTCAGGAAGCCCGATGATCGCAGCTTCGTGGACGGCGGGGTGTTGGGAAAGCGCGTTTTCGACTTCGACGCTGTAGACATTCTCCCCGCCCGTGACAATCATGTCTTTCTTTCGATCGACCAGATAGAGGTAGCCCTCTTCTTCCCGATAACCGATGTCCCCAGTGTGCAGCCATCCATCTCGGATTGCTGAAAGCGTCGCCGGATGGTTGTTCCAATAGCCTTCCATCACCTGATCGGAGCTGATGCAGATCTCGCCCAGCGTGCCATCCGGGACATCATGCCCATCATCGTCGAGAATGCGTATGCGGGTGTGCAGCATCGCCTGACCGACCGAGCCGATGCGCTTGCGCTGTTCGTCGGTTCCGTCGAGGTTGAGTTCTCTGCAGCGTAGCAGCGTTCCGCCACCTTCAGTCTGTCCGTAACCGTTCAGGAAAACGGGTCCAAAAGCATCGATCGCCCGGCGAAGCAGTGCGATCGGCATCGACGCGCCAGCCGACATGATCGTGCGTATCGACGACAGGTCGTACCTCGCGAAATCGACGACATCCATCATCGCCAGCAGCATGGTCGGTACGACCGTCACAATCCCGATCCGCTCTTCCTGCAAAGTGCGCAGCGCGTTCTGCGGATCGAATCGCCGATGGATCACAACCTTGCCGCGCTGGATCAGCTGCGCGAGGTAAAGCGAGCGGGCCGTGTTGTGGAAAAGTGGCATCACCACCAACGCGGCCGTCCCAGGCGCGCTGCCATATTCGATACCTTGGGTGAGCCCCATCACCGCCTGTTGCTTGTGACCGAGCAGCACCCCTTTGGGGCGCCCAGTGGTCCCGCTGGTGTACATGATCATATTGTAGTTGTCGGGCAGGGCGCGGAACGGCGGGCCGCTGGGATCGCCCGATCCGATGAACGCTTCGTATCCGATGGCCCAATCCGGTACCGGCCCCCCGATACAGACGAAGGTCTTTATCGAGGGGAGATCCTGGCGGATCGCTTCCACCACGCCGGAAAAACCATGCTCGAAGACGATCGCGGAAGGCGATGAATCCTCAAGGATCCAGCGCATCTCCGGAGAGGCCAGCCGTGCGTTGACCAGCACCAGTATGTAGCCGCACAGATCAGCCAACCCATAGGTTTCGATGCATTCGATACCGTTGAAAGACAGGAGCGCTATGCGTTCCTGCTTATGGATGCCGGACCTGTGCATCGCGCTTCCGAAGCACCGAACCCGTCGTGCATAGTCGGCAAAGCTTCGCTCTACGCCCTCACAGCTCAAAAAGACGTCGTCTGGCGCGTGAACGCAATTGCGCTCGATGGCGTCGCCCAGGACTTCGATCACCTTCACGGCTATTCCTGCCGCGCAAGCGCGAGGAGATCGTCAAGGGCGCGATGGAAACGCTCCGGTTGCTCGTACATGCTCCAGTGACCGGCACCCTCGACAACGCGGAAATCCAGATCCGGCCGGAGTTGCAGAAGCGCTGTGCGTTGCACCTGGGGATTGGGGTGAGGCGCATCTCGGTCGCCCCAGATGGCATCGACCGGCACGTTCGTGAGCCGGAGCGCGTCGATTGTACCCGTCGGCATCGAGATGGGTCGTGGATTGATGCGCCCCTTGGGAACATTCTTCAGCTGAAGATGACGCGCAAGATCGTCGATGCGCTGCGGATCCGCGATCATCAGGACGCCCAGATTGTGAAGATGCGCGGCGGCGACCGCAGCGTCGTCCTCGAGCCCCTTGTGATAGGCGAAGCGAAGCGGTTCCAGGGGCGTGCCAAGGCCGCCCACATCCACGAGAATCAGACGCCGAACCAGTGCCGGCTCTATTGCGGCGATCCAGCTCGCGATAACTCCCCCATAGGAGAAGCCGACGATCGTCAGCGGTAGATGCTCGCCGACAAGCTCACGCAATCCCGCCGCGAGTGGCTCGGCACTACCCCGCCCGCTGGACGGGTCTGTCGGTAGGGCAGAATCCCCGAAACCCGGCAGGTCCGGCGCCCATACGGTATATCGCGCCGCCAGATGGGGAATATTTCGCACCCAGTGCGCCCATGACCCATGGGCACCGTGGAGAAGCACGAGCGGTGGGCCGGCACCCCAAGCGTGCCAGACGACCGAACCCTCGCCGCAGGGCGTTTCGAAGCGCTGAGCCGCCTGTTCGAGGCGCAGCTCCTCATCAGCCCCCAATGCCAAAAACTCTGTCATACGGTCTATCCCAGGTTAGGCGTCACGCCGGCGTGAGAGCTGCGCCGCCACACACAGAAATACATTGTCCGGTGATGTACGATGATTGGTCAGTCACCAGGAACTCAACGGCATTCGCGCAATCTTCGGGATCGCCGAGCCTGCGCAGCGGGACGATTGCGGCGGCTGCTTCCGGACTACTGCGGCTCTCCACGATAGTACGGGTTCGGCCCGTCAGGATCGTGCCAGGCGCGATGCAATTGACGCGGATGTTCGACGGCCCGACCTGCGCTGCGAGGCATCGCGAATAATGGGCCAGAGCTGCCTTCGCAATGCTGTAGTGCGCCAGGCCATCGGCCATCGCAACGATCCTGCCGGCGATCGAGGACGTGTTCACGATCGCTCCGCCGCCGCGCTCGGACATGTAGGGAATGGCGACCTGGCAGCAATGAATCGCCGTCAAGAGATTGACGTCGAGGATCTTCCTGATATCGGCTTCCGGCATCTTGGCAGCGCTGCTGCGTTCCGGCGGTGTGATCGCGCCGCCAGCATTGTTGATCAATATGTCGATTCCACCCGCTTCGGCCGCGACGTGCGCGAACCGGTCTTCGACCTGGGCCCGGTCGGTGAGATCGATCTCGATATCCAGGATCTGACTGTCCAAATGCCGTGCGTTGTCCGTATCGGGCGCCTCCTGGAATAAGGCAGCACCTGCGAGATCGACGTCGAGGGCGTAAACCCGTGCACCGAGCGATGCGAGACGGCGCGCATAAGCGCGGCCGAGGCCACGCGCCGCGCCTGTAACGATGACGACCTTGCCGTCCAGCCGGAACTCAGTCATGGCGCAGGTCCAACGCTGACTTGTCGTTAGTCCCCATGACCTCTCCCGTCCCAAATTAGTGAACGTCATTGTCGATTAGTTAGTAAGAACGCTAGGCAGCGACTCAGGCGATGTCAACTCGAAGCGAGCCGCATCGATGAACAGCCCGGAGCGATGATAGCGGGACCGTAGAGTTGGTCTGCTGCCGAGGCCCCTTGCCACGGCTCGGGAGGAGGGTGACATGCTGGTCGCTGAGCCGGCAAGACGAACAGTGCGCACGGCGGCGTGTTCTGCGTGTCGGACCGGGGCGAACTCCTTGCAGTGCCCGCCGATTTGGCGGATTTGCAACACCCGCCGATCATCACCCGATCGCTGAAGATTTTCTCTTGCCCCTTGATCCATTCAGCATTAATAAGTCAACACTGATGTCTATAAAGGCACAGGGATAGCGGCGCCGGCCCACGGCGCAGTGAAGCCGAGGAGGGGAAGCGAAATGGCGCGGCATACCAACATGATCACGTCCGGACTGGGGTCGGCACTGGGCCTCGCGCTCGCTCTAGCCGGCGGCGTTCCGGCCTTCGCGCAGACGGCCGGAGGCAGCGATTTCAACAATGGCGATATCGTCGTCACGGCGCGGAAGACGAACGAACGTCTCCAGGATATCCCGATCGCGATTACAGCATTGACTACGCAATCGCTCGCGAAGGCGAATATCACGACCGCTCAGGATATCCGCTACGTAACGCCGGGCTTGTTTTCCGAACAGGGACAGACCGACGCATCATCGGTATATTTCAATATACGCGGCCAATCGAGCGCAAGCGGCTTCTATGAGTCCTCCGTAGGCGTCTATATCGACGGCGTTTATCAGCAATCGCAGAACGGCCTGAACGGGGCGCTGTTCGATCTCGAACGCGTCGAGATCCTCAAAGGGCCGCAGGGCACGCTTTACGGGAAGAACACGACGGGCGGCGTTATCAATATCATCAGCAAGAAACCGGATCTCGACAAGCTGGGCGGTTACTATTCGGCCAGTCTTGGCTCCTACGCCGATCCAGAGACCGAAGGACGGGGCTCCGTCAAGCTGGAGGGCGCGCTCAACCTCCCGCTCGTCCCTGGCAGCCTGGCATTGCGCCTTTCGGCCAATTACAATTATGACGAAGGATATGCCACCAACCTCAACGGTAAGCACCTAAATAACACCAACTATCCTTATGTTCGTGCGCAACTCCGCTATAAAACGGCGTCCGACTGGGATATCCTTCTGTCAGGCTTCTACGGCCGCTATCGATCGAACGGTATCGCTCGCATCATTCAGGAAGCCCATCCGGGTCTGCTTTCGACCGCAGTCGGCGCTGCGGCGGGCTATATCTCGCTCGCTGATCTACCGTCCGCAGCGAATCCCGCCGGCGGACCGACTTATGCGCCGGGAACGGCGCAGGCCATCGGTCTGCTGAGCAAGGACTTCACCGATGACAAATTCTATCTGTCGCATGGCACATCCGAGACTTATAGTAATCTCGACAGCCACGGCGCCAGTCTGACGGTCGACGGAGACCTCGCTGACAACCTTCACCTCAAATCAATTTCCGCGTATCGCTTCCTGCGGAACGCGAATAATAACGACGTCGATGGGACGCCATACGATCAGTTCATGTCAACATTTTATAATAGGAACAACTATCTCAGCGAAGAGCTAAATCTTTCTTCGAAGTTTTTTGACAACAAACTTGAGATTCTTGGCGGCGCCTTCTACAGCCATTTCAAGGATCGCCGCGGCGGCGTTCCGGGTGTCGGCACCGATGCGCTCACCGCACTCAGTGGTGTCGCGAGCCAGTTCGACAGCAAGTACAAGTCCGAGAGCCTCGGATTTTTTGGTCACGCGGTTCTTCATATTACCGACGCGCTCTCGCTTACCGGCGGCGTCCGTTGGTCACAGGACAAGCGTACCGCAATCCCGCTTGACAAGGTCCTGTCTCTGAGCGGCGCGCTCATCGGATGCCAGACGGCGCTCGTTGGAACGACTCCCCTGAGCGGGGGTACGGTGGCCAACGGCTGCCGCTTCCCGACGCAGCATCACAAGGACAGCGGTATTTCCTACGAATTCGCGGCAAATTACAAAATCACCCCCGACGTAATGGTCTATGCCACAACCCGCCGCGGCTTTCGCGCTGGTGACATCAATACCAATGCGCAATATCTGGCTTTCAATCCTGAATATGCGACCGATTACGAGGTGGGCCTGAAATCCCAATTCTTCAATCGACGGGTGCTCTTCAACGTCGCGGGCTATTACACGAAATACAAGGACGTTCAGAAGAACGGCACCGTCGTCAACTTCGGTCCTCCCGTCACGATCGGCACGGCGGTTACGAATGCGGCTAAGGCCCGGATCTACGGCGTCGAAGCCGAGTTGCGGATCCACGCGACCAAGGCTTTGGAACTCTCAGCGAGCTACACTTACACGAACCCGAAATATCTGAAATTCCTGTCACCGACAGCTACGCCTGGCGTGTTCACCGACCGGTCTAGCGACCAGTGGGAGGTGCCAAAGCATATGTACAATGTTTCCGCCGATTATACGGTCGATCTAGCAAACGAAAACTCGCTCGTGTTCACGGCCAATGTCTATGGTCAGAGCAAGCTTATCTTCGGTCAGAACCTCGATCTCACGTCGAGCGAGCAGATTCTGAAGCAGGATCCCTACGCGCTGCTCGGCGCACGCATCACATACAACATCAAGAAGGACGATTCCTCGATTGCGATCTTCGGGACGAACCTCGCCGACAAGCACTATTATGGTGGAGCGGGCGCACTTCGCCAGGTTGGCGTGTCCTATCTGATGCCCCAGGCACCTCGTTTCATCGGCGTGCAATATAGGCGCAATTTCTGACGGGCATCTTCGTCTTGGTCGGCCGATCTGCTGGGGTCGGCCGGCCATTTTCTGGATGATCGAGAGCTCGCAGACCTGCGATTATGGATTGCTGCCGGCCTGCGCGCTGGAAAGCGATTGCTCCTCAAGGAGCCGGTCGATGACAATCTGCCTGAGCTTCGTATTTTCTTCTTCCAGTTGGCGAATGCGCTCATTCAACGCATCTGGACTCTCGTTTGTTCGGAGATCGCCTGGCAAGCCGACGCCCATAGTAAGGAGCTTTACGAGGCTCTCGACTATTCTCGGATGGCTGAATTCCTCTTTCGTAAAGAAAAGGTCGTCGAACATCGCCACGGAGAACAGGAACAGCAGAATCAGCCGCAGCTCAAAATGGGTATCGTGGATTTTCAGGCGGCCCGATCCAATCGCGCTCGACTTCTCGAGTTCGATGAGCGTTTCTTGAAAAGAAGGCGGGGTTCGGCCACCTGCCGCAAAGCAGAAATCCTGGGCATGAAAAGCAAGCGCATTGATATAGGCGATGAACAGTCTTTTATTTGCACGCGTCGTGCTCAGGATGGCCTCAACATAGCGTCGGACGCCGTCGATCGCGGGCGGGCGTTGCACGTAGACCGATCGCGTATGCTCGATCTGTTCCTTAAGCGTCTCTTCGAGCGGCGCGAACACCGCCTCGGCAAAGAGATTGGCCTTGCGCTCAAACTGGCGGAATATGAGAGGCTCCGCGGCGCTCGCGCGCTCGGCGATCTCGCGCGTCGAGGATGCCGCATAGCCTTTCTCGGCGAACACCGCCCTAGCGGCATCGAGAATGTCGTGGCGGAGTATCTCGGATTTGCGGCGTTTCCTCTTAGGGGTATCTTGCGTCATCGATCTCTCCGCTGTCGCCGGTGTGCCTCGTCCGATTAATGTCTGCACACTAGCTTCGTGTCAAAAATCCTGTATCGAATTGGCTAGTGAATGCTATCCTGGAAGCGGCAGTTTAGCCAGAGAGGGCGAGGCAATGGATCTGAATCTTCGCGGGAAGCGCGCGCTGATCACCGGCAGCTCGCGCGGCCTTGGCTTTGCCATGGCCGACCAGCTCTGCAGGGAGGGGGCACATGTCGCCATCTGCGGACGCAGCGCCAAAGCCGCCTCCGATGCGGCGGCACGGCTCGAGAGCCATAACACGCGCGTCTGGAGCGGGGCCGCCGACGTGGGAGACGATCAGTCCTATCGAGGGTGGATGCGCGAAGCTGTGGAACAGCTTGGCGGATGCGAGATCTTCATTTTCAACACTTCGGCCGGCGCCGTTGATGCGAGCGATGAGGCATGGCGACGGAGCTGCGAGGTCGATCTGCTGGGAGCGAGCCGGGGCGTGGCAGCCCTGGGGCCGGAGCTCTCGAAAAACGGCGGCTCGATCCTGTTCATCACGTCGGCGGCTGCCACCGAGCAGATGATTCGGCCCGCGGCCTACAGCGCGGTCAAGGCGGCGCTGCTCAACTTCGCGAAGAACCTGAGCGCGGAATATGCCCCCAAGGGAGTGACGGTGAATTGCCTCTCACCCGGGCCGATCCAATATCCCGGAGGAGACTGGGAACGGGTGCAGCTCAATGCGCCGGAGTTCTATGCGAGCATGTTGGCGCGCACCGATGTCGGGCATTTCGGCGACCCGGGCGATATCGCCCGTGCGGCGGCCTTCCTGGTCAGCCCGGCGGCGAAGTTCGTGACGGGGATCAATATGCTGGTCGACGGCGGAATGAACGGACGGGTTGGGGGATAGGAGCTTGACGCTCGCGACCTGGGTGGAGTTCCGGTTCGGGCGAGAGGTCCGCCGTGTGGCCTATACTCACGGCGATACGCTTCTCGAGACCGCACGGCGCGCGCAATTCAGGATACCGTCCGGGTGCGAGCAGGGAGATTGCGGATCCTGTGTCGTGACGATCCTTCGAGGAGCGGTCCGAATGCGGAACAATAATGTGCTCAGCGAGGAGGAGATCCGGGACGGTCTGGCGCTTGCTTGTCAAAGCCTGCCAGATGGTCCAGACCTTGTGGTAGAGGTTGACTAGCAGCGGTTCGTCTCGGTTCAGCGTACCGGAGAAATGGTTTGAGACGTCCCCGGATCGAGGTCTTCGATCTCAATCTCCTCCGTATCTTAGATGCGCTATATCGGCACCGCAGCGTCAATCTTGCGGCCGCCGAGATCGGTGTTTCTCCTTCCGCGATCAGCCACGCCCTCAGCCGGCTGCGTCAGCATTTCGAGGACGAGCTTTTCGTGAAGGGGGCCGACGGCATGATCCCCACGACGGCGGTCATCGAACTCGCAGAGTCTATAGCGGAGTCGCTTCGCCATCTGCGGTCGGTTTTGGGGCCGCAACAGTTTGATCCGACGACATCGCCTCGTCAATTCAAGGTCCGCGCGAACACGCATGCCGTCGCCCTGCTGCTACCCGAGGTCATTCGCCGCATTCGCGCGGAAGCGCCGAACGTCACGATGGTGGTCGATTGCGAGTACAGCAAAAGCGTCGCCGACGAGCTCGACGCATCGCTTGTCGATATCGTGATCGGTGCGTTTTCGAACCTACCTGCCCGCCTGGATTCGGAACCCTTGTTCGCCGATCGGTGGTGCTGGGTGATGCGTGCCGACCACCCGATACTCGGAACGAGCCCTTCGACCGAGACGATCATGGAACACCCGCTTCTCGTCGTTGCAGCGACGGACGTTGCGCCCAGCGACAGCGGGATGCTTTATGAGGCCGGGGTCGAGCGGCCGATGATCGCAAGCCGACAGTTTATCGGGCCGGCGCGAAGCCGCTCGCGCTTCCTCGACATCAAAGGGACTGTCGTGCTCAACAGCGCGGAACCGGCCGCGGCTATCGTCGCTGCGACTGATCTCATTGCGCTCATTCCCGAGCGCATGGCGCAGAATGCCAAGCGGACGCTCGCGCTGGCCGTCATGCCGTTCGACGATGAACATGGCGGCCTTGAGCACCGTATAGTCTGGCACCGGCGCAATAGCGAAGATCCGGCAATCGAGTGGCTGCGGCTCCTGTTCCAGGACGTGGCGCGCGGCATCGGCTGACTGGCACGCGCGCCGAGCGTCGGGTCAGGCCTGCAGGGTCTCTTGATACTCCGCTACCGCATCATGGACCTGCTTGTGGAACTGCCGCAGCATGACCTCCTGGTCGGTCAGCGGATACTTCTCAAATGCCCGGCATTCGAGACCTTTCTGCTGCGCCTCCAGCAGGCTGAAATCCTGAAGCGCAGCTTCCAGGAACTGGAGCAGGCAGGACTTCTGTGCGAGCGCTTCCGAAAAGTTCCGGGCCTTCGGCATGTAGGTATCCACCTCGAACCGCATCTTGTTGGCGGCAAGCGGCATCATCCGGTAGGTGACGTACCAACCGGGCGAGTAGAACTGGATATAGAGGTTCGGCCAGAGCATCGTGGTGCTGTTGCCCCAATGCTCCATGCCGATCGGATTGGCCGCGGGAGGCAGCGTCTCGCATGTTTCGGGGAAGCGGTATTGCGGTCCGATGGCGATCGAATTGGTCGCTTCCTGATAGGGGAAATTGAACGGCATCTTGGCCGCCCGTTTGGCGAGATACGACCGGTGTTTGCCGACCAGCGCGATATCGTTGAAGTGCGATGCGCCCACGGGATAAGATTCCGCAGGCCCCATCGCAAATGGCACCGAATGGGTGGTCGCAGCGTGATAGACTTCTGAAAAACCATCGTACAGCGCCTTCCAGTTCGCGTCGGCGTCCGCGCGGAAGGAATGCCATTCGGTCATCTCCCCGAAGGGATAGCCGTCGAATCCGGTCCAGAATTCCTCGCCGATGAATTCCCTGAGCGTTTCCCTGGGGCCGCCAGGCGTGAAGTTCACGAAGATGAAGCCGTTCCAGACCTCGCAGGGAACAGTCGCAAGTTCGAGTCGCTCACCCTGGCCGTCGAGCCAGGCGGCCTTGTCCGTCAACACTTCGACCTTGCCGTCAAGGCCGAAGCCGATGCCATGGAACTTGCAGACGAAGCGACGGCAGCGACCCGACATTTCCTGGCTGGCATGCGTGTCCCAGACCAGCGTGTTACCCCGGTGCGGGCATACGTTGTGATAGGCGCGGATCTGGCCCGTCTTTTCGCGGGTGAGCAGCACGGATTTCTTGAGCGTCTCGAACTCGCGGGTGAAGAAGGCGCCTGGTCCGTTGAGGCGTTCCTCCCGCCCGACATAGAGCCAGGAGCGGCGGAAGATGGCCTCCTGCTCAAGTGCGAAGAATTCCGGCGAGATCGTGTCCTCCAGGCTGACCGGTTCGGAAGGCAGCCCGAATTTCTCGGTCCAATTGGAATGCGGTGCCAGGCGCACCGGCTTCGGCATCGTCATCTCGTTCATGGCTGCAACCTCTCCGCACAATTCTTCAAGGATCGACCGAGCAGGAATTTCAGCTGTCGGCGACGGTCACGCGCAAGCCGTCGAACGTGTCGCGCAGCTCGATCTGACAGGAAAGCCGGCTTGTCTCGGCGGGCTCGGTCGATAGGCTGAGCATGTCTTCCTCGACTGCGCTCGGCCGGCCCACAATGGGCATCCACGTGGGATCGACGAAGACATGGCAAGTCGCGCACGCGCAGGCGCCGCCACAATCCGCCGCGATCCCGCGTACATCATTGTTGCGCGCGACCTGCATCAAAGTCTGGTTGAGATCATCGACCTCAACGACCTGGCTCGTGCCGTCTGCCTGCAGAAAAGTGATGGTGATGGCCATTTTAAATCCCGAAAGTGAAAACGTTCCGATGCATGGGGAGAACGCCAGCCCAGGCTAAAGCAGGGGTTCCGCGACGGTTTCCCAATACATTTTCGAGTCCGGCACCCGGGCTTGTTTGAAGACCTCAACCGCTTCTGCCGCGCTTACCCATGCGAATGTCACTCGACCCAGCGCGCGGTCGGCATCGGAATATTCGGTGAAATCCTTTGAATCCAGATAGGACCGGATATCCGCGATCTTCGGCAGGAAGGCATCATGGAACGCCTGAAGCTCGACGAACGTGCTCGCGAGACGCTCCGCATATCGCTCCGACGTGCCGGGCTTGTCCCATTTCGCCGCGAAAACGGCAAGGTCGGCAAAGCGCTCCGGGAAAATTCCATCGCTCACGTCGATCCCTCTCTTCTCGTCACGGAACCTGGACGTTGGTCCGCCGCTCAAGGCTGATTTCCCACATGCCCACCCATTGACCAGCGAATGTTGTGCAACTGCCACCTGAGCGTCGTTCAGCTGGTCACACACAGGCCTCGGTCGGCATGCGGGCTAGTCGTGAATCGACGATCCCCGCTTGCAATCAAACATAGTTTATGTACAACAATGTTGATAATAGAATCGGAGAGGAAAGTGCTACATGGATAGCCGTGATCCCTCGCTGTATAGCGTCGAGGGGTGCATTTGCGCCCTCGAGATGCCGCTCTTGCTCATCGTATCCGGTATCGCATCGCTTATCTCGCTGGTGACGATACTTCTGCTGTCGTAATGAAGGCCTCATCCGAGCCGTGCGCGCTGGTGTCTGGGCGCTGCGCCGCGCATCTCAGATTCCAGGTGGTGCCTCAACGCCCATGTCAGACCTCCCAGGCGGCAGGGGCCCCCGACTGGGCGGCTGCCTCGCTGTCCGGAAGCGCGGGATCCCACTCGGCTGCCAAAAAGCGGCGACCGCTCACTCCGTCCGAAAAGGGGGAGGCAAGCCAGCGCACGACCGGACCCATGACCGCCGGCGAGATCAGGGTCTCACGTGGAACCGCGGGATTGACCGGAACCATCGCCGTATCGGTCGGGCCGCCGGGCGTCAGGGCGTTGGCCGTCACGCCCGTTCCCACCAAATCGAGTGACTGAACCGCGGTCAGGGCCTCGAGCGAGGCTTTCGTCGGTCCATAGGGCGCACAGCCTCGCCCGACCATGGTGCGCATGCTCGTTGTGACGTTGATGATGCGCCCCCAGCCGCGTTCGATCATGGACGGGACAAGGAGTTGGGCAAGCGTGGCGGGAGCGATGAAATTCACCTGCGCGAAGGTCTTATAATCGACGCCGCTTTCCCAGAAGCGGATCTTGTCCCTCCAGAAATCGCTCCGGACCGCCCCGGGACCTATGCCCGCGTTGTTGATCAGGATCTCGACCTCGCCGAAGCGGCACCTTGCTGCATCCACGATCGCCGCAGATGCTGCAGGATCCGACAAATCCGCAGCGAATGTCGAGAGCGTGCCGGTTGTACCGGCAAGGGAGGCCGACGCGTCGGCGAGAGCGTTTTCCTCCAACGCCGTGAGCAGAAGGTTCGCCCCCGCCTCCAGCAGGGTGCGCGCCATCGGCAAGCCCAATCCACCGGCTCCCCCTGTCAGAAGGATCGTCCGTCCGGCCAGGCGATACTCGACATCCGTCATGCAGGTGCCCCGTCTGCGAAGTTCAATCCCGGGGCCAAGCCTGCTCGCCCAGAATGACGACGCGATGCAGTTCCCGATACTGGTCGCCGTAATCGTAGCAGGCATAATGCTGCACGGCGCGATTGTCCCACAAAGCCATCGAGTTCGTGCGCCAGCGAAAACGGCACTGATACTCGGGACGTTGCACCTGATCAGCTAGAAGCTTCAGCAGAACGAATCCCTCGCCGCGTTCCAGATCGAGAATTTCGGACGTGTAGCCGAGCATGACGTACAGGATCTCTTCGTTGGTCTCAGGATGGCGCTGGACCACCGGGAAGTCCCTTGGGGGGAATTTCGCCATCATCCGTTCGGTATGCTCGCGGGGTAGCCCGCGATTGTAGAAGTGGGTGATGATGTCGAAGCGGTGCTCGGCGCGCAGACCGGCGATGCCGCGCTTCAGCCACTCGGACAGCCCGCGATAAGCGGCCCCCATGTCGACGAAGAGCGTGTCGCCGCCGAAGCGCGGAACAGCCCGCAACATGGCGAGCGTGCCCGCGATGGGCGGATCGCAGAAAGGCAGATCAGCGTGAAAGACATCTTCTCGGCCGACATTCTCCCCGCCGCGACGGAAGACCTGCAATTGCTCCGGCCCTCCCTCGAGCGTGTTACGGGGATCCGGCGGGAAGGTCTCGAGCTTTCCGAACCAGCGGCCAAGCGCGACTTGCTGTTCTGGGGTAATGTCCTGCTCGTGGAAGAAGAGCACCTTGCGTTTGAGCCAGAGTCTTCTCAGGAAGATTCCGACCTCATCGGTCAGCGGCCGGGTGAGGTCCAGCCCTTTGACCTCTGTGCCCAGCGTAATGGTGTAGTGATCGAGCTCGATCCCGGCCGGACAGTCCAGTCCGGTCAGCTCGTCCTGACGGATCATCGCGGCGCTTGCCATCTCTCTCCCCATCGTCGTCGATGTCGACGGATGCTGTCTATCTCCATAGATAGACATCACTGATGACTAGTCAATGCGAGGCTTAGGGCACATGGCCACACATCCCTGCTTTCCGGCCTCCGAGTTCGCCGACAGCCTGAATGGCGTCGGCTCCGCACCCGTATCACTTCGCGCTTTGCCAGCGGCGGCGCGCCTTCCGGCTCACCTCGTTTATCGCGCGGCGCCTGTTCGCCCGTCCGACAAGAGCGTTCTCGGCCCGCCTTGTTTTTCCAGGCTGGGCGGAGGACGCATCCGGCGCAACGAGAACCTGTTCCGACAACAGAATGGGGAGCGATTCGGGCGCGACGGTGGACTGTTTGTCCTGCGCGCGGCCTCGCCATTACCTTGGCCGCCAGGACGGCGAGAACGACGAAAGCGCTGAAGCGCCGAGCAGTCGTACCGCTCGGGCCGGAGCTGTAGTCGCTCTCGTTGGCATAGGCTGTAAACGACGTGCCGACCCATCTTGTAAGGAGAGGGGGCTCGGTCAGGCTTGGAAACTCATACCATCGCCCTTGGTGACGTCGATGTCGGGCGACAACGGCACCCAATATGGCTGGCATCGCCGGACCGATCGGCAGTCCGTCACGGATTTTCGTGTCGCGGGTGTTGACGCCTGTGGCCGCCACACGGATGCCAGAGATGGGTAACGCCGTTGATAACCCGTCCGGTCGTTCGTTTCGGAAAACATCCCTTGGCTCGAAGTTCTCCGGCCGCTGGACGGATCGTCGGTCACGTCTTCCAGGGTACCTTCCTCACGCTGCCAAATTGCCACGAGCCAAACTTCGTGTCGGCCGACGCGCCGAATCCGCTCATCGAACGCTGGTGACTGTGCCATCGGTCTTTCCCGCCAGTCGATGGCCACGGATCCGAACATCTCTCCTTTATTGGCACCTTGTGATTGCTGGCGCACGGCCATGCGTCCGACCGTCCGTCCTGAATGCGCTGGTCAGCCTTGCGGCGCCTCCACGCTGAATCGCATGGCCTTGAGATCGATCGTATAGGACGAAAAACGGCTGAGGATATCCTGCCCCAAGGTTCCGAGTGTCGTGTCCGTCACGTCGAGCGATCCCGTGCTTTCGATCGCGAGATCCGGCAGGGTAATGCTGCGCTTCGCGATGGTGATCGGTGCGTCCGCATAATGGGCGATCATGTGCGTGGTCGCGCCGCCAGCACTCCCGATTCGCTCGCTTGATTGCTTCAAGCCAGTCAGGATCGATGGGTTTTCCTGCACGAAGACCGCAGACAGCTCCGAGGTGGCTGCGCCCGTATCGAGATGAAGGGCGGTGTCGTGGCCCGCGATGGCCATTCTGACGAAGAGGTCGCCGCCTTGGACAGTAAGATTGTCAGGTGCCCGCGACGGCGATGAGTGGGTCGGCTCGAAGTATCCGTGTCCAAATGTTATCGCCCCCATTGCCCGAAATATCGGATAACCGATGATCGTCTCTATCTGATACCCTCCAGAGAGGGGTATCTGCAGCTGTCGATCGTCCAAAATGATAAAAGGAACATCCTTGAAGACGTATCCGGCGATCTTCAACCTATCTCCGATACCGAGCTTAACTGGCACGCTTCGACGACTGCTGCTCCCAACTGTACTGGAACCGGATAAAACCCGCAGATGCAGCTTTGCCGCGGTAGATGCCGAAACAACGGAGACATTTGCGCCGGTGTCGAACACCGCCGACTGCGGCATGCCGTTCAGATCGATATCAGACCTTAAGAGGCCGGCCTTGTCGCGCGTCATGACGATGCGGCGTGCTCTCCCGTTTAGAACGGTCAAGCTGGGTGCCGAAGCAAGCAATGTGGCAAGCGATTGCGCTTGTGCGGCGTCTGCGGCTTCATGCTGCGGGTCGCTTTTAGCCAGCAACGCGCTCCAGTGCGCGGCCGCCTCCGCAGAGTCACGGAACCGGCCTTCTGAGAAGGCGACACCAGTCACCAGCGACCAAGCGCGAGCTGCGCGATCCACGTCCGGGTCGCCCAGTTTGAGATACCGGGCCATTGCGGAGCGTGTTCCTGACGCCCGTCCGTGGGCAGCCTCGACTTCCAGTTGGGCTAATGCTCGAACGGCAGGATCGGAAATCTCTTCATAGCGGGCTTGGAGTGGCGCTACATCGCCGGCTCGGGCAAGCCGCAGCAGCTTGTCCTGCGTCGTGATCGCGGATGCCCCTGCGGCTGGCCACAGTCCGAGGGTCAGCAATATGCCTATCCAGCGCTTTCGAAACGTTAGGGAGATTGTCATTGCGCGCGTCATACGATTCCTGTCCTACGCGTACGAATCACTGTAGAACAGAAAGATATTGCTGCATCATGATCGATGCAATCGACGTTTTATAGTTTTAGCGAAGGCTTCGGAGCGGCGTGGCCACATTAGGAATCGCGCCCCGCGGCCGTCACCGTTTCCAGCATCCTTCGCCGGGCCCCAAATGTGTCATTTCTCTCTGGCGGGAATGGACATTTCTGGCGTGCGCTTACGATCTGTCGATCCGATAATAAGGGTTATGTTAAACGATGGAGCCGGGTAGCGTTCGCGGATGCCTGTGATAGAGCGGCCGCATGACCGACCAACTCACGATCCGCCGCCCCGACGACTGGCATGTCCACCTGCGCGACGGCGCCATGCTGAACGCGGTGGCCGGCTACACCGCGCGCCAGTTCGCCCGCGCGATCGTCATGCCGAACCTCTCGCCGCCGGTCACCACCGTCGAGGCGGCGCGCGCCTATCGGGAGCGGATCCTCGCCGCGGTGCCCGAGGGGATCGACTTCACCCCGCTGATGACCTGCTACCTGACCGACGCCGCCGATCCGGCGGAAATCGCGCGCGGTTACGAAGAGGGCGTGTTCGCCGCCTGCAAGCTCTATCCCGCCCATGCGACCACCAACAGCGCGCACGGCGTCACCGATATCCGCGCGCTCACCGGGGTGCTGGAGACGATGCAGCGGATCGGCATGCCGCTGCTCATCCACGGCGAAGTGACCGACCGGCATGTCGACATCTTCGATCGCGAGGCGGTCTTCATCGAGACGATCCTCGTCCCGCTGGCGCGCGACTATCCCGCGCTCAGGATCGTGCTGGAGCATATCACCACCGCCGAAGCCGTGGACTTCGTCGAGGCGAGCGGCCCGCAGGTCGGCGCGACGATCACGCCGCAGCACCTGATCATCAACCGCAACTCCATTTTCGACGGCGGCATCCGCCCTCATGCTTATTGCCTGCCCGTCGCCAAGCGCGAGCGCCATCGGCTGGCGGTGCGGCGCGCGGCTGTGTCGGGCTCGCCGAAATTCTTCCTCGGCACCGACAGCGCGCCCCACGAGATCGGCCGCAAGGAATCGGCCTGCGGCTGCGCCGGCATCTTCAACGCGCCCTTCGCGCTGGAAAGCTATGCCCAGGTGTTCGAGGAGGAGAATGCGCTCGATCGTCTCGAAGGCTTCGCCTCGGAACATGGCCCGCATTTCTACGGCCTGCCGCTCAACGACGGCACGGTGACGCTGGAGCGGACCGGGACGACGGTGCCCGAGCGGATCGGTGACGATGCGCTGGCGCTGGTCCCCTTCCATGCTGGGGAAACGCTGCGCTGGCGCATCGCCGGCTGAACGCATCGGGTTGAATTGTTCCTCAGAACGATCTATAGATAAATCGATCTGAGGAACGGAACATGGAAACCGCTGCCCAATTCAACGACGATCGGGTCCGGGTGCTCGGCACGGCCGTGGCGCGGATCGCGGAAAGCTGGCGCCTGACCAACGAACAGCTCGGCGCCATCCTCGGCCTCTCGCCGGCGACGGCCTCGCGGTTGCGCGGCGGCACCTTCGTGATGGAGCCGCAGAGCAAGGCCTTCGAGCTCGGCCAGCACCTGCTGCGCCTCTTCCGCGGGCTCGACGCGCTGATGGGCAGCGACGACGAGGCCTCGATCTCCTGGCTGAAGGCGTCCAATCTCGATCTGGACGGTCGCCCGCTCGATCTGATCCGCACGATCAAGGGATTGGGCGAGGTCACCCATTATGTCGACGACTTCCGCGCCCACGTCTGATCCCGTCCCGACCGAGGCCGATTTTCGTCCCTATGCGGCGCGGGTCTGGCGGATCGTCGAGGCGCAGCATCGCATCTCGACCAACCGGCTGGCCGACAGCCTCGCCGACCAGCGGCTGCTGGAGGAGCTGGCCGAGGCGGCGAAGCCCAGCCTGCCACCGGCCGCGCGCGGGCTCCATTACCTGCTGTCGACACCGTTCCGCTACGGCTATGCCAAGGCCTCGCGCTTCCGGCGCGCGCACGAGCGGCCGGGCATCTTCTACGCGGCCGAGGCGGCGGCGACGGCGGTGGCGGAAAGCGCCTATTGGCGGTTGCTGTTCTTCTCCCGCTCGCCTGGCGCCCGGCTGCCGCGCGGCACGATCGAGCACAGCGCCTATACGGTGCGGCTGAAGGCGGCGCGCGCGCTGGACTTGACCGCGCCGCCGCTCGACATGGGGCGCCCGCTATGGACCGATCCCGCCGATTATGGCCCCTGCCAGCAGCTTGCCGACGGCGCGCGGGCGATCGGCGCGCAGATCATCCGCTACGAATCGGTGCGCGACGCCGCGCGCCGGGCCAATGTCGCGCTGCTCGATCCCGGCTGCTTCGCGGATGCGGAGCCGAAAGTGGTGACCACCTACCATGTGCGGCTCGACCGGCGGGGGCTCGACATGCTGGCCGCCTTCCCCTCGACCGAGCGCCATCGCTTCACCTTCGCCGATTTCGGGCTGCGGGCGCCGGACTGATCGCCGGCACTCCATCGGCCGAGGCTTGACAGAGGGCTTAGTTATCTAATTAATCAAGTCATCTGCCACGCCGTCCGGGACCATCCGCATGCCATCCAATTCCCTCCCGCTCGCCGGGCGTACCGCGTTGGTCACCGGCGCCTCGTCCGGCCTCGGGGCGCATTTCAGCCGGCTGCTCGCCCGATCGGGCGCCGCCGTCGCGGTCGCGGCACGGCGGCGCGAGCCGCTCGAGGCCCTGGTCGCCGCAATCGCGCGCGAGGGCGGGCGGGCGGCGGCGATATCGATGGACGTGACGGACGAAGCCTCCGTGATGGCCGGCTTCACCGCCGCCGAGGCCGCGCTCGGGCCGATCGACAGCGTCGTCGCCAATGCCGGGATCAGCGTGGCCGGGCTGGCGGTGGACATCGCCGCCGCCGATTTCGACCGGATCATGGCCGTCAACGTCCGCGGCTCCTTCCTCACCGCGCGGGAGGCGGCGCGGCGCGGCATCGCCCGCCAGACGCGCGCCCTGCGCATCGTGCTGATCGCCTCGATCGGCGGCCTCAAGGCGCTGCCCGCGCTCACCGCTTATTCCACCAGCAAGGCGGCGGTGGTGATGATGGGCCAGGGGCTGGCGCGCGAATGGGTCAACAAGGGGATTTCGGTCAACGTGCTCTGCCCCGGCTATGTCCGCACCGATCTCAACGGGGCGTGGTTCGACAGCCCCGGCGGGGAGAAGCAGATCGCCGGCTTCCCGCGCCGCCGCCTGATGCAGGCCGAGGCGCTGGACGACCTGCTGCTGTTCCTGGCCGGCGACGCCTCGGCGGCGGTCACCGGCTCGGTGTTCAAGGTGGATGACGGGCAGCTGCTCTGAACGGGCTTGCGATCAAATCACCACCGTTCGTCCTGGGCGCAGCCGCAGGACGTGGCCCGAGCGCGGCGCCAGCAGCCCGTCCTTCGACACGCTCAGGACGAACGGGGCAGAAGCAACCCCGGCATAAGACCCGTTCGCGCTACCGCCCCGTCCAGACCGGCGTCCGCTTCGCCGCGAAGGCCTGCGGGCCTTCCACCGCGTCCCGGGACGCCAGCATCGCCTTCATCGCGGGATAGTCCCACTCCTGCGCCATGCCATCGGCGAGGGTGCTCGCCAGGCCGCGCAGCGTGGCCTCCTTGGTGGCGCGGACGGCCATCGGGCTGCAGGCCAGGATCTCGCCCGCCCAGCGCTTCGCCGCCGCCAGCACGTCCCCGCTCGCCACCTCGTTGACGAGGCCAAGCGCCAGCGCCTCCTCGGCCTTGAGCCGGCGCCCGGTCAGCAGCAGGCCCATCGCCTGCTTGAGGCCCAGTTCGTAGGGAAGCCGCTGGATGCCCCCGCCGAGAGCCGCCAGCCCCACGCGCGGCTCGGGCAGCGCGAAGACGGCCTTGTCGGACGCCACGACGATGTCGCAGGCCAGCGCCAGCTCGAACCCGCCGCCCATGGCGATGCCGTTCACGGCGCCGATCACGGGCTTGGTGAGATCGAAGCGGGCGGTGAAACCGCCGAACCCCCTTTCGAGATTGAAGAGATCGGGATTCTCGGCCTGCGCCTTCAGGTCCATGCCGCCGCAGAACGCCTTCGGCCCCGCCCCCGTCAGGATCGCGACCCACTGGTCGTCATCCTCGGCGAAGCGATCGAAGGCGTCCTGCAGCGCGAGCTGCGCCGCCGGGTTCAGCGCGTTATAGGCTTCGGGGCGGTTGATCGTGATGATCGTCAGCCGCCCCTCGCGCTCGGTCAGGACGAGATCGTCGCTCACAGGGCCTCCAGGATCGTCACATTGGCGACGCCGCCGCCCTCGCACATCGTCTGCAGGCCATAGCGCTGGCCCCGCGCCTTGAGCGCGTGGATCAACGTCGCCATCAGCTTGGTGCCGCTGGCGCCGAGCGGATGGCCGAGCGCGATCGCCCCGCCATTCACGTTGAGCCTGGCCGGATCGGCGCCGATCGCCTTGAGCCAGGCCAGCGGCACCGGCGCGAACGCCTCGTTCACCTCGTACAGGTCGATATCGCCGATCGTCATGCCCGCCCGCGCGAGCGCCTTCTGCGTCGCGGGGATGGGCTCCTCCAGCATGATCACGGGATCGCCCGCCGTCACCGTCATATTGACGATGCGGGCGATCGGGGTGAGGCCATATTGCTTGAGCGCGCGCTCCGAGACGACCAGCACGCCCGAGGCGCCGTCACAGATCTGGCTGGCATTGGCGGCGGAGATCACGCCCCCTTCCTGCAGCAGCTTGACCGAACCGATCCCCTCCAGCGTGGCGTCGGCGCGGATGCCCTCGTCCTGCGCGTGCAGGCCGCCGTCGATGGCGAGCGGCACGATCTCGTTGCGGAAATCGCCGCGCTCGGTGGCGGCGGCCGCCTTGCGGTGGCTCTCCAGCGCGAAGCGGTCCAGCGTCTCGCGATCGAAGCCGTATTTCCGGGCGATCATCTCCGCGCCCTGAAACTGGCTGAACTCCTGCACGCCGTAGCGGGTCTGGATGCGCTCGCTCAGCGGGCCGACGCCGATCCCCTCCTTGGCGTGGAGCGTCAGGTTGGAGAACATCGGCACCCGCGTCATGCTCTCGGCGCCCGCCGCGATCACCACGTCCTGCGTGCCGGACATCACCGCCTGCGCGGCGAACTGCACGGCCTGCTGGGAGCTGCCGCACTGGCGATCGATGGTCACCGCCGGCACGCTTTCGGGCAGGCGGCGCGAGGCGAGCACGGCGTTGCGGGCGAAGGCGAAGGATTGCTCGCCCGCCTGGGTGACGCAGCCGAGGATGACATCCTCGATCGTCGCCGGATCGATGCCGGTACGGTCCACCAGCGCGTCCAGCACCTCGGCCGCCATGTCGGCCGGATGCCAGTTGATCAGCTTCCCCTTGCGCTTGCCGCCGGCGGTGCGGACGGCATCGACGATATAGGCTTCGGCCATGTCTCAGACTCCTTGGAAATCGGGTTTGCGCCTGGCGAGGAAGGCGGCGACGCCCTCGCGCCCCTCCGGCCCCACGCCGGCGGCGGAAATCGCGCGGCCTTCGCGCTCGCACTGGGTTTCGAGGCTGGCCGAGAAACTGTCGAGCAGCAGCTGGCGGATCGCGCCGACCGCGCCGACGGGGGATGCGGCCAGCGCGGCGGCGGTCTCGCGCCCGGCCGCGTCGAGATCGTCGGCCAGCCGGGTGACGAGGCCGATTTCCAGCGCCTCGTCCGCGCCGACGCGGCGGTTGGTGACCATCATCTCCTGCGCGCGCCGCAGCCCGGCGACGCGCGGCAGCCACCAGGTCAGGCCGCAATCCGGCACCAGCCCGATGCCGGTATAGGCCGAGGTGAAATGCGCCGAGCGCGCCGCCAGCACCACGTCGCCCGACAGGGCGATGCTGAGCCCGGCGCCGGCAGCGGGGCCGTTGACCAGCATCAGCAGCGGCTTGGGCATGCGCGCAAGGCGGGACAAAGCGAGCGTCATCGTGCCGGCCAGCTCGCTCAGATAGGCGTCGGCCTTGTCGCCGGCCGCCTGGAAGCCGCTGATGTCGCCGCCCGCGCAGAACATCCGTCCCGCGCCCGTCACCGCGACGCAGCGCACGGCGCGATCATGGTCGCAGGCGATCGCCGCATCCAGCAGCGCGCGGGCCAGCGGCAGGTCGATCGCGTTGCCGGCTTCCGGCCGGTTGAGGGTCAGCCAGGCGACGCCGTCGCGGATGGCGAGGAGCACGGGGTCGTCGCTCACGGCACCGCCTCCATGCTGCGGATCGCGAGATCGATCAGCTTGGGCAGGCTCCCGGCGCGCTCCTTCGCGTGCGCGGAGGCGGCGGTGCCGCGGATCACCCGGCCCTTGATGCCGTGGAAGATCGCCGCGAGCCGGAACAGGTTGAAGGTGACGTAGAAGGCGTAATCGCGGTCGTCGATCATCGGGCGGCCGACGCGCGCGCAATAGGCCGCGACATAATCGCGCTCGCTGGGGATGCCGAGCGCATCGAGATCGGCGCCGCCCAGCCCGGCGACGATGTCCGGCGGCATGCGGAACATGGTGGCGTGGTAGGCGAAATCGGCGAGCGGATGGCCGAGCGTGGAGAGCTCCCAGTCCAGCACCGCGAGGACGCGCGGCTCGGTGGGATGGAAGATCAGATTGTCGCAGCGGAAGTCGCCATGGACGACGCGGCTCTCGTCGCCGGCCGGGATGTGCTCCGGCAGCCACGCGACGAGCCGGTCCATGCCGGGATCGCGCCCGGCGTCGGCATCCTCCAGATATTGTTTCGACCAGCGGCCGATCTGGCGCTCGAAATAATTGCCCGGCTTGCCGTAATCGCCGAGCCCGACCGCTTCGGGATCGATGCGGTGCAGGTGCGCGATCGTCTCGTTCATCGCATCGAAGTAGAGATGCCGTTCCGCGCGCGGCACGTCGGGGAAGGTCGCGTCCCAGAAGATGCGGCCTTCCACCATCGCCATCACGAAGAACCAGCTGCCGATGACGCTGTCGTCGGTGCAGAGACCGTGGACATGCGCCACCGGAAAGCCGGCCGGCCCGAGCCCCGACAGCACCCGCGCCTCGCGCTCCACCGCATGCGCGCCCTTGAGCAGCTGGCCCGGCGGCTTGCGGCGCAGCACGTAGCTGCGTGCCGGCGTCACCAATTTGTAGGTCGGGTTGGACTGGCCGCCCTTGAACTGCTCGACCGTGAGCGGCCCCTCATACCCGTCCACATGCTCGGCCATCCAGCGGGCGAGCGCGGCCTCGTCGAACCGATAGCCCTCGCGCACCGCCGTGGTGCCGGCATTGGCGGCGGCATCGGTCGCCCCCGCGCTCACGGCTGCGCGTCCTTCCAGTCGCGCTTGATCTTCTTGGCGAGGCTCCATTTGTGGACCTCGGTCGGGCCGTCATAGATGCGGAAGGCGCGGATCTCGCGGAACACCTGCTCGACGATCGTGTCCTTGGTGACGCCCGATCCGCCCATCACCTGCACGCAGCGATCGGCCACGCGCATCAGCGCCTCCGATACGGCGACCTTGGCCATCGAGCTTTCCGCCGTGCCGAGATGGCCCTCGTCGAGCACGCCGGCGCACCAGTCGATCATCAGCGAAGCCTGCTGCAGGTCGATGAGATTCTCGGCGAGCATGAAGCCCACGCCCTCATGGTCGATCAGCGTCTTGCCGAACGCCTGGCGGCGACAGGCATAGTCCGTGGCGATCTCGTTGGCGCGGCGGCAGGCGCCCAGCCAGCGCATGCAGTGCGACAGCCGCGCCGGCGAGAGGCGCACCTGCGCGTAGCGGAAGCCCTCGCCCGACTGGCCCAGCATCTGGTCCGCCGGCACGCGCAGATTCTCGATCGCGACCACCGCATGGCCACCGGGCATCGAGCTGTCGATCGTGTCGGGCACGCGCTCGATGCGGATCGCCGGATCGGGCAGGTCGACCAGGAACATGCAGGCGCCATCCTGGGATTTCGCCATCACGATGCCGACCTTCGCGCCCACCGCGCCGGTGATGAACTTCTTGCGGCCGTCGATCACCCAGTGATTGCCGTCGAGCCGGCAGGTTGTCCGCATCATGGACGGGTCGGAGCCGGCGCCGCCCTCCTCGGCCGGCTCGGTCATGAAGAAGGCCGAGCGCGCCCGCCCCTCCACCAGCGGCTGGAGGAAACGCGCCTTGAGCGCCGGGCTGCCGACCTTGCCGAGCAGGTACATATTGCCCTCGTCGGGCGCGGCGGTGTTGCACGCGAGCGGGCCGAGCGGCGACAGGCCGGTCTTCTCCAGCACGATCGCCGTCTCGCGCTGCGACAGGTGCGATCCGTCGGGCAGGATGTGCGGGGTGAGCACGCCGGCGGCCCGCGCCTTCTCCTTCAGCTCGACGACCAGCGCCTCGGTTGGGCAATCGTGATGGTCCCGGCGGGAATCCTTCTCGCAGGGCACCACGACCTCGCGGACGAAGGCTTCCACCTTCGCCGCGATCGCCGCCGTCTTCTCCGGGCCGACGCCGGCCGCCGCGTGCCCGCCGCTCATTTCGGCGCCATCCGGATCGCGCCGTCGAGGCGGATCGTCTCGCCGTTCAGCATCGGGTTGGTGACGATGCTCTCGACGAGATGGGCATATTCCTCGGGCCGCCCGAGCCGGCTCGGGAACGGCACCTGCTGGCCCAGCGAATCCTGCGCTTCCTGCGGCAGACTGGCGAGCAGGGGTGTCCAGAAGATGCCGGGCGCGATGGTCATCACGCGGATGCCGAAGCGGGCGAATTCGCGCGCGATCGGCAGCGTCATGCCGACCACGCCGCCCTTCGACGCGGCATAAGCGGCCTGGCCGATCTGCCCCTCGTAGGCGGCGACCGAGGCGGTGCTGATGATCACGCCGCGCTCCTCGCCCAGCAGATCGGCGGTGTGCAGGCGCTCGGCGAATTTGGAGATGACGTTGAAGGTGCCGATCAGGTTGATCGTGACGATCTTCGCGAAATCGGCGAGCGCGATGGCCGAGCCGTCGCGGTTGAGCACCTTGGCCGGCGGCCCGATGCCCGCGCAATTGACGAGGATGCGCGCCTTGCCGTGAACGCCCTCGGCTTCCGCGATGGCGGCGCGGACGGCATCCTCGTCGGTGACGTTGACCGCGACGAAATGGCCGCCCAGCTCCGCCGCCTTGGCGGTGCCGAGCTCCGCGTTGAGATCGAAGATGGTCACCTTCGCGCCGGCGCGGGCGAGCCGCTCCGCCGTGCTCGCTCCGAGCCCGGAGGCACCCCCCGTGACAATGGCCGCGACGCCGTCGATGTTCATGTGACCGATCTCCTTGTTGATAGCTGGTGGTTGGGCGTCGTCCGCGTCACAGCGCGCGGGCGATCACCATGCGCTGGATGTCCGACGTTCCCTCGTAGATCTGGCAGACCCGGACATCGCGGTAGATCCTGGCGACGCCGAACTCCTCGAGATAGCCGTAGCCGCCCAGCGTCTGCAGCGCGCCGGAGACGACTGTCTCCGCCGTCTCGCTGGCGACGAGCTTGGCCATCGACGCTTCCTTGAGGCAAAGCTGGCCGGCATCCTTGAGCGCGGCGGCGTGGAGGACGAGCTGGCGCGCCGCCTCCAGCTTCGCGGCCAGATCGGCGAGGCGGAAGCCGACCGCCTGGTGCTCGATGATCGCCTTGCCCATCGAGCGGCGCTGCTTCGCATAGTCGATCGCGATGTCGAGCGCGGCCCGTGCCATGCCGATGCATTGCGCGGCGATGCCGATGCGCCCGGTTTCCAGATTGGCGAGCGCGATGCGATAGCCCTGCCCCGGCTCGCCCAGCACCAGCGCATCCTCGACGAACAGGCCTTCGAAGCGCAGGCCGCACGTGTCGGACGCGGCCTGGCCCAGCTTGTGCTCGACCTTGTCGACGATGTAGCCGGCCCGATCGGTCGGCACGAGGAAGGCGGTGAGGCCGCGCTTGGCCGCGCTCGGGTCGGTGACGGCGATCACGATGGCGAGGCCGGCGATCTGGCCCGAGGTGATGAACTGCTTGGCGCCGTCGATCGTCCAGCCGCCCTCGGTCCGCCGTGCCCGCGTCCGGATCGCCGAGGCATCCGATCCAGCATCCGCCTCGGTCAAGGCGAAGGCGCCGATCATGCGGCCGGCGATCAGGTCGGGCAGGAAACGGCGCTGCTGCTCGGGCGTGCCGTCCTTCAGCAGGCCGCCGACCATGATCGAATTCTGGATCGAGACGATGGTGGAAAGCGCGCCGTCGGCCGCCGCGATCTCGATCAGCGCCAGCGCATAGGAGACGGTGTCGCTCTCCGCGCCGCCGAACGCCTCGGGCGCGGTCATCCCGAGCAGGCCGAGCGACGCGATCTCCTCGAACAGCGCGGGCGGGTAGGCGCCGGCCTCCGCGAAGGCCTGCGCATGTGGCCGGATCTGCTCCTGCGCGAAGGACCGGACGGCCTCGGCGACGGCAATCTGCGTGTCGGAGAGAATCACGAAACCCCGCCGTAGTTTCTATACTCACGAGTAGGTTGCCTAACGGTCGGTTTTTTGTCAATCAGATGTTTCCGAAGCGAGGAGACCCCGTGAACGTCCCGAAGTCCGTGGAGACGACCCCCTTCCGCAGCCGCGAGCAAAGGCTCGCCGAGCGCGAACAGAAACGGGAAGCGGTGCTGCAGGCGGCGGTGCGCGCCTTCAACGCGCGGGGTTTCCACGCCGCCTCGCTCGACGAGGTCGCGACCTCGCTGCAGATCAGCAAGCCGACCATCTACCATTATCTCGGCAACAAGGAGCAGGTGCTGCTGGAATGCGTCGCGCGCGGGCTGGAGCAGCTGCAGGGCGCGGCGGATGCGGCGCTGCAGGAGGACGGCAACGGCCTCGATCGCCTGCGCAGCTTCCTGACGCGCTATGCCGAGATCAACATGGCCGATTTCGGCCGCTGCGTGATTCGCACCGGGGAGGAGATGCTGTCCCCCGACGGCGCCAAGCGCTTCCGCGCCTTCAAGCGCGAGATCGACCAATCGCTGCGCCGCCTGATCGAGGCGGGCATCGCCGACGGCTCGATCGGCCCGGTCGACGTGAAGATCACCTCCTTCACGCTGGCCGGCGCGCTCAACTGGCCGGGCCGCTGGTACGAGCCGGGCGGGCCGATGACGGCGGGTGCCATCGCCGAGAAGATGGTCGCGCTGCTGATCGACGGAATCCGGGCCTAGCCGTTGCCGGCGCGATGCTGCGCCGCACATGGCGGGTTTACCAAAGCCTGGACCTCCGCCATGGGATGGGGCGGAGCGCAGTCTCGAAAGGATCGGGTCGATGAAGAAGCTTTATCCGGATGCGGCCGCCGCGCTGGAGGGCGTCCTGCGCGACGGCATGCTGATCGCGGCGGGGGGATTCGGCCTGTGCGGCATTCCCGAGCGCCTGCTGGACGCGATCCAGGCGTCCGGCGTGAAGAATCTCACCTTCGCCTCCAACAATGCCG
>Ga0105239_10000113_pt1 | contig 114562 bp, 138 predicted proteins | sample KBSC44metaG_FD_92761 | JGI IMG/M metagenome (GOLD analysis project Ga0105239, IMG submission 92761) | Corn rhizosphere microbial communities from Kellogg Biological Station, Michigan, USA - KBS C4-4 metaG | ecosystem: Host-associated > Plants > Roots > Rhizosphere > Soil | place: Michigan... | reverse complement strand
TGCGTTGGCAGAGCCAGATGATCGGGGGATGGAACAGGCGTGTGCCGATCCAATGGTCGAGGCGGCTGATCATGGCCGCGCCATAGCAGGTCAGGTGGCAGGTTGGACGCTCTTCGCTGATCAAGCAGCGTGAAAGGGCGGCCGAGCGAATCTCGGCCGCCCCACAGATCACCTATGACGGCCGTAGTGGTGGCTGCCAGTCCGGCTCGTATAGTGCCCGCCTCGGTGGCTGGAGCCGCCATAAGCGCCCGAGAAGTGGCCGCCGTGGCTCGACGTGTGGTGGCCGCCGCCATAATAGGGACTGTCGGAAATTTTGTGCGTGAGGCCATAAGATGGAAGCGAAGGGACCATCGATATGGCAATCGACAAGGACGTTCTGGATCAGCTGCTTTCAGGTCGTGATCCGCAGGAGCTGTTCGCAAAGGATGGCTTGATTGACGAGCTGAAGAAGGCGCTCTCCGAGCGCATGCTGTCAGCAGAGCTGGACGATCATTTGGAAGGTGAAGGCGCCGCAGGCGCTATCAACCGCCGCAACGGGTCGTCGAAGAAGACGGTGCTGACAGGCACGTCGAAGGTGACGCTGGATATTCCCCGCGACCGCGCGGGGACATTCGATCCAAAGCTGATCGCCAAATATCAGCGGCGGTTTCCGGACTTCGACGCGAAGATCATCTCGATGTACGCGCGTGGCATGACGGTGCGCGAGATCCGCGGGCATCTCGAGGAACTCTATGGCATCGACGTCTCGCCTGACCTGATCTCCACGATCACCGACGCGGTGTTGGAGACAGTGACGGAATGGCAGGGCGGCCACTCGACGCCTGTTACCCGCTGGTATTTTTCGACGCGATCCGGGTCAAAATCCGGGACGAGGGGTTCGTTCGCAACAAGCCTGTCCTGAGCTTGTCGAAGGGGCGGTGTACATCGCGCTAGGCATCCTACCCGACGGCACGAAGGAGATTCTCGGCATCTGGATCGAACAGACCGAGGGTGCCAAATTTTGGCTGCGCGTGATGAACGAGCTGAAAAATCGTGGCGTCGCCGACATACTGATCGCCGTCGTCGATGGCCTGAAGGGCTTCCCGGAGGCGATCAACGCCGCCTTCCCCGAAACCGTCGTTCAGACCTGCATCGTCCATTTGCTCAGGAACAGCATGGGCTTTGCATCCTGGAAGGACCGCAAGCCGATCGCACAAGCGCTGCGGGCCGTCTATCGTGCCGAAACCCCCGAGGCCGGCCTCGCCGCGCTGGAGGCTTTCGAGCAGGGTCATTGGGGCAAGCGCCATCCGGCAATCGCGCAGAGCTGGCGCCGGCACTGGGACCAGGTGATCCCGTTTTTCGCCTTTCCTGAGGGTGTGCGCCGGATAATTTACACCACGAACGCTATAGAAGCGCTCAATTCCAAGCTGCGCCGTGCGGTCAGGACCCGAGGCCACTTCCCCGGTGACGATGCCGCAATGAAGCTGCTATACCTCGTGCCCAATACGGCGGCTCAGGAATGGAAGCGGCCGCCTCGTGAGTGGGCTGAGGCAAAGACCCAATTCGCCGTGATCTTCGGCGAACGGTTCGTCATCTGATGACGGTAACTGGCCTCGCGCACAAAACTCCGGACAGTCCCCCATAATATACTCGAGTCTGTCCGGTGGTCGCCAGCAACAGCCCTGCCACCGCGATCAGAATAGCCTTGCTCATCCTGCATCCCTGTTTCATGCATCAGCTTGATGCTGATACCGGTCAGTACAGCACCGTCGAAAGGGCATGTCTCTCCGAGAAGCACGAGATTGCCGAACGAGACCGGCGGCGCATCGAGCGGCATCTGGCAGAGGCGCGCCTGCCATCGGGCAAAACCCTCGACACCTTCGACTTCACCGCCGTGCCGATGATCTCCAAGGCCCACATCATGGCGCTGTGCGCCGGCGACAGCTGGCTCGAGAAAGGGGCCAATCTCATCATGATCGGCGGACCCGGCGGCGGGAAAAGCCACCTGGCCGCTGCGATCGGCATGGCGCTCATCGAAGCAGGCTCGCGCGTCCTGTTCACCCGAACCTCGGATCTCGTCCAGAAACTCCAGGTCGCGCGCCGCGAACTTGCCCTCGAAAGCGCGATCGCCAAGCTCGACAAATATCACCTGCTGGTGCTCGACGACCTCGCCTACGTTACCAAAGACCAGGCCGAAACGTCCGTCCTCTTCGAGCTGATCAGCGCACGCTACGAACGCCGATCAACCCTCATCACTGCCAACCAACCCTTCGGCGACTGGTGACGACGGGGCTCGGAGAGCTGCAAATTTCATCGATCAGTTATCGCCTCGGGCAAAACGAGCAAGCGAGGCCCTCGTCGCCGTCATGGCACAGGACTGGCTTGCCGATGCGATCGGAGAAAGGGGGCACTGGCTGCAATCCGCTTCGAACTCACCGGACAGATGCGGCCGGAGAGCGCCGTTCGTCGCACATGATTAGCCAAGTCTTTCGCGGCCACCCAGCACTGCTTCCGGCCGACACGTCGGCAGATCCCGCCGCCTCATGGCTGGTCGCCACCGCCATCGCGACCTGCCTTCATCGGTCTGGGATGACTGGATCGGGTGGCCCAATCGGCGAGGCCCTCGGTCGGTATCCGGGCGTCGGGAACGAGGAAACGGATGACGCGCCCGTCATCGGTCAGTCCGAGCACCATGCGCTGCCCGGGCACCAGGCCATGCGGCAGATACGCGCCGGGCGCGCACAGCGTCATCCGACCGCCCGAACCATCGAGCGCTTCGACATCCATCTCGCGTGGATCGGGAAGGCCACCGGGCATCGAGGGTGATTAGCCAATGCCGAAAGGCCAGCCATTGGCTTTCTTGACCTTCACAATATCCTGATGGGAACGAACCGCACAGGCTCCCGTCCTGCGGCGCCTTCCCATAGCAGCGCGGCTGGCGCCGTGGATCCGAACATCTTGGCAGGCCCTCGCTTCATATCACCGACGGACAACAGCATCAGCAGCGCCAGCGCGACGATCGAGCCCATAAGCCATCAGCACCCCGCCAGCCTCCGTACACAAAACACCATGTCTAGGCCCAAAAACGCCACCATGGGCGACGCCTGCTGGCCGCTTCGCTGGCTGCATGATCCCGGGCCTCGTGTCGCAGCGCATCGTCGTCGACATCATAGCGCAAGGTTATCGCCTCGCGCCACGCGGGCGACGCCTGCCACCGATCAAGATAAGCAGTCTTGCGCTCAGGGGTGAGCGACCGCCAGAAAGGCAGCCAGTCCAGAGCGATATACGCGTCGGCGATGCCCTGTGTCGCCGGATCCTCGGGGCCGAGGCCCGGTATCGCGATCCAGGGCGGCTGCGGTTCGTCCGTCACGGTCGCCCGGGATTCAGTCACGGGCCGGCTTCGATGGAACGAACCGTCCGTTGGAAAAGGTCCAGTCCCTGGCATGCAGCGGGCTGGCCCCGCCGTCGCCTTCATAGGTCCGGACCACCGCAGACCCATCGCTGTCGCTCAGGAAATCCGGTCTTCCCCGGCTGGCGATCTCGGCGATGCGGCGCACGCCGCCATCGGAAACGGACCAGACCAGCGCGCGGTAGACCGATCCCGCCGACCAGATGGAGAATAGCAGATTGTCCTGGTCGCGCGAAAACAAGCCGAGCGGCGCGTCGCCCGTCGTTTCCGCATAATGGACCGGCTTACGACAATGCCGCGCGCAGTCGATGGTGACACGGTAGCCGGCGTGGGCATCCACTATTACTCTGATCATGAAAGATGCCCGATCCCCGTCTACACGCAGGCTCGCGACCGGCGTCGCAGCGGTGATGGGGGAAGCGGCCGACAGCAAAACAAGAAGGGCGGCTTGCATCGGCCCAGACTATCGTCGACCCGCCCGAGGCGCCAGCAGGCCGATCAGATTCGCACCCTCCCGTTTTTGATCCTGAGAACTGCACATAAATCGACACTGCTCAGGCTCCCATTCGAGGGCACCTGTCCGCTGGCCAGCAAGGGTGAGCGTTCGATATCGCTCGCCGTTCACGTCGATCTGCGGTCACCGCGAGCTATGCGATAGGCTCCATCGCGCGTCTCGAGGGCTTTGCCTTTCCAACTCAGCCGCACCATTCCTTCCTGAACCAGACGATCGACGGCAGAATGGACCATCGGCATGACGTCGCGCCATCCCGCGCCGGAGGCGATCGCACGCGCCACCTCGCTTGGACACACTGTCGCGTCCAACGAACGCGACGCCAGGAGTGCCAGCACCATATCGCCGGCGCTCAGCGTCATGATTTGCGGCGTCTGCCGCGGACGGACTTCCCTGCGGTCAGCGGATCGGGCTTCTGCGGTCGCGTCCAGCCTATCGGCGGCGTGACCCGCTGCTGGCTACTTCCAAGCCCCATCGCGCCAGGCTGCTGGCGTTCCAATCCCGAGAAATCGGCCTGATCGGCTTCGGCCGGTGTCGCACCGCCTCGCATCATATTGATCATGTCACGACACCGCTTTGCTTCCTCGAAGTCCAAGGCCAGAGCCGCATCCTCCATCTTCTGCCGCAGGGTCTCGATGGTGTCTGGCATTCGGGCTAAACGCACGATCATCCGTCGCGAAACATGACCTTGGAAAAAACCCGGAAGGCAACATTCCGCGCTGGCGCGGCCGCTTCAAGCTCCAGACATTCATGCAACTCGGCCCGACAGGCCGGTAAAAAGGCCACGAATTGCGAGATCGACAGCGGCTATGCGGCGGAACAGTTCGCATGGCTGGCCTGTACTGGAAGCGCGATGGACGCGGCCGGGCCTGTCGCCCTGGACGGCCGCCATCGCCGCCCGCACCTGAATCCTGACTACCCAGCATCGTTGACGCCCCAAACCCAGGTTTCCAGCCCGATAAGGCGGTCAAGCGACCAGCCGCCGCCGCCGAATGCCACCAGAGGCAGGAGCAACCCGGCCCAACTCAGATGTGTTGGCCAGGCGTCCGGATAGACGAAGATTTCGATCACGCTGGTCATGCCGAGCAGGACCAGTGCCGACGGCCGGGTGAAAAGGCCGATCGTCAGCAGGATCGGGAAGAGGTGTTCCGAATAGGTCGCGACATGCGCGGCGACTGCCGGATCCATGAAGGGCAGCGCGTAATCGGTCCGGAAGAGTTCGTAGGTCGCATCGGTGATGTGCAGCACGCCGTCGACCTTGGTACGGCCCGACAGGAAGAAGACGGCGGCGGTGCCGAGCCGGGCCACGAGCAGCAAGAGTGATGGCGGCAGCAGCCGCGATGCCAGCGCACCGGCGCGGCGATAGAGGATGACGGGCAATGGCATGGCGATCCTTCCGGAGGAATGTGTGGCAACGTCCGCCATCGCCGGGTGAACGATGGCGGACGCGATGCCGGTCACACCTTGGGCGTGAGCGAGCCGAAGCCCTTGGGCCTCTTGATCGTGGTGCAAGTGCCGGCCTTCACCAGCTTCCAGGCATCGCCCTGGTAGCTGGTCTTCGAGGTGCCCGCGCAGGTCGTGCCGGCGCCCGCCTTGCAGTCGTTCTTGCCGGCGAGCGCGACGCCGTAGCATTTCTCCATCGCGGGCTTAGCAGGGTCGGCGGCATGGGCGGCGCCCGCGACGAGGCCGAGCGCGAGCGCGGCAGCGAAGGCCGCATGTGTGTTCGTCATGATCAGATCCTTGGCAGAGCCTCACGCGCGACGGCGGTGTGAGCGGGGAAGCCGCCGGCCGCGCGGTGGCCCAGGGGAGGCTGGGAAGTGGGCCACGCTGGCCCCTACGTGGCACCGCCGGGCACGGTTACGCCATCGCCCGCACACTCTTCGCGCTGGCCTCGTGTAACCGGAGCCGGGCGCCGTGCGTAGGCCACCCCGGGAGCGCGAATGCAGGTCAGCGAAGATCAGCTCAGGGCGTGGATGACGGGTGGGCTGGACGGCGATGCCGCCGCCCACGAGGCGTTGCTGCGGGCGCTCGTCCCGCTGCTGCGCAGCTTTTACCGCCGACGGCTGCGCGGCGCCGACGACGATGTCGAGGATCTGGTGCAGGAAACGCTCATCTCCATCCATACGCGCCGGGCCAGCTACGATCGCGACCGGCCCTTCACGGCCTGGCTCTACGCGATCGCGCGCTACCGCCTGATCGACCATCTCCGCAGGCGCCGCGCCGTGGTTCCCATCGAGGACGTGGAGGCGATGCTGATCGCCGAGGGGTTCGAGGATGCGGCGGCGGCGCGCATGGATGTCAACGCCCTCCTGTCCACGCTATCGCCCAAGCAGGCCCGCGCGATCCGCGACACCCATGTCGACGGCCTGAGCGTCGCCGAGGCGGCCGCCAAAGCCGGCATCGGCGAGTCCGACGTGAAGGTCTCCGTCCATCGCGGCATCAAGGCGCTCGCCGCCCGGATCAAGGGCGAGCGGCCATGAATACCGAACAGCTCATCCGCTCGCTGACGCGCGACGTCCCCACCGTACCCCGGCGCGCTTATGCGCGGCGGATCGGCCTGGGCATGACGGGCGGCGCGGTCGTCACGCTCGCACTGGTGGTGACGATGCTCGGCATCCGCCCCGACCTTCATGCCGCGATGCATGGCTTCTCCTTCTGGATGAAGTGGGTCTACACGATCTCGCTCGGGATCGGCGCGGTCCTCGCCGTCATGCGGCTGTCGCGTCCGACGCCCTCTCCGTTGCGGGCCTTCTGGCTGCTCGGCATCCCGGTCCTGCTGCTGGCCGGCATCGGCATCGGGGAACTGGCCAGCACGCCGTCGCGGGACTGGCTGGCGATGTGGCTCGGCCATAGCTGGAAAATCTGCCCCTGGCTGGTCCTGACGCTGGCCATGCCGATCTTCGTCGGCCTGCTCTGGTCCTTCCGCCGGATGGCACCGACCCGCCTGCGCGCGGCCGGCGCGGCGGCCGGCTTGGCCGCGGGCGCCTGGGCGGCCACCATCTACTGCCTGCATTGCCCCGAGGTCTCAGCGATCTTCGTGCTGACCTGGTATAGCCTCGGCATCGCGCTCGCGGCGGGCATCGGCGCGCTGCTCGGACCCCGCCTGCTGCGCTGGTGAGCATGTAACCGCGCCGTTCGACCCTGCGTAGGAGGGGCGCCATTCCGGCATATCAGGAGATGTCCATGACCCCCTCGAAGTCCGCCGTCGGCTTCGCCGCCGCCGCCGCGCTGATCGCCCTGTCGGGCGCCAGCATCACCAGCCCCGTCTTCGCCAAGGGCGCCGCCGCGAAGGTCGTACCCTGCTACGGCGTGAATTCCTGCAAGGGCCAGTCGGACTGCAAATCGGGCAACCATGACTGCAAGGGCCAGAACGACTGCAAGGGCCAGGGCTTCAAGGATCTGACCGCCAAGGCCTGCACCGCGCAGCATGGCAGCCCGACCGCCCCGGCAGCCTGATGCCGCCCCGGAGGGCCGTGCGCGAAGACCCGGCCCTCCTCCCTCCCGGACAGGATCGCATCATGCTCAACCGGCACCTCTTCGGCCTCGGCCTGCGCAAGCCGCATTATACGGATTTCCTTGACGGCGCGGCGGCCGTGCCGGTCGACTTCCTCGAGGTGATCTCGGAGAATTTCATGGTCGAGGGTGGCCGCCCGCTTGACGTGCTGCGCCGTGCGCGCGAGCGCCACCCGGTGGCCCTTCATGGCGTGTCGATGTCCGTCGGATCCGCCGATGGCGTCGATCCGGACTATCTGCACCGCCTGCGAGCGCTGGCGGATGCCGTCGATCCGATCTTCATCTCCGATCATCTGAGCTGGTCTCGGATCGAGGGCTTCCATTCCCACGATCTGCTCCCCCTTCCCTACACGGAAGAAGCGCTCGACATCGTGAGCGCGAACGTCGCCCGTGCACAGGACGCGCTCGGCCGATCCATGCTGATCGAAAATCCGTCGAGCTACCTGACCCTTGCCGGCGACATGACCGAATGGGACTTCCTCGGCGCGCTCTGCGCCCGAACCGGCTGCGATCTGCTGCTCGACGTCAACAACATCTTCGTCAGCGCGACCAACCATGGTTTCGACGCGATCGCCTATCTCGACGGCATACCCGCCGGGCGCGTCCGCCAGATCCATCTCGCCGGCCACAGCCAGGGGCAGGCGCTGCTCATCGACACGCACGACAGGCCGGTGCCGGCCTCGGTCTGGACACTGTATGCGGCGGCCCTCACGCGGATCGGCCCCGTCGCGACGATGATCGAGCGCGACGATGCGATACCGCCACTGGGCGAACTTCTCGCGGAACTGGACACCGCCCGTGCGATCGCCGCCGGCGAAAGGCGGATGGCGGCGTGAGCCTGCTCGCCCTCCAGCGCGATTTTCGGCGCTGGCTCGATGCCGAAGCGCCCGATGCCGAAGCGCGGATCGGCCGGCATGCCGCGCGCGGCCTCGCCGTCTATCTCAACACGTATCGCGGCCAGCTGACGGCCTGCCTCGCCGAGAGCTACGGCACGGTGAAGGCGTGGATCGGAGATGCCGCCTTCGAAGCCGCCGCCGCGACGCACATCGAGCAGCGACCGCCGCACAGCTGGACGCTCGACGACTATGCACTGGGCTTTCCCGATACGCTCGACGCGATGTACCGCGACGATCCGGAGGTCGGGGACCTGGCACGCCTCGAGTGCGCGCTGGCCCGGATCTTCGTCGGCAAGGATGCGAAGCCCGTCGTCGTGGCCGCGCTGGCGGACATCGATTGGGAAAAGGCGACGATCGGCTTCGTGCCGACGCTGACGATGATGCCCGTAACGACCAATGCGGCCGCGATCTGGTCCCGCCTGGCGGAGGGCGAGCGGCCGCCCGCCGCCACGATATTGTGCCGGCCCGCCATCGTGGCGATCTGGCGAGCCGGCTTCTCGCCGACCTTCCGGACGATCGCGGATGCCGAACGCGACGCCATCACGGCCCTGGCCGGCGGGCAGTCCTTCGGAGCATTCTGCGCGAGGCTCGTCGAGGACGCGGGAGAAGAGGATGGTCCGGCTTTGGCGGGGGGCATGTTGAACCAGTGGCTATCGGACGGGCTCATCGCCTATGTCGGGGATGGCCGCTGATCCGGTGGGATCGGACGCCTCCTGCCGGCCCGAGCGGGAACTCTCGATCCCGTTCGCAAACCATCGGGGAAAGCCAGTGGACATCCGCTTCGATTGCACCCAGTGCGGCCGCTGCTGCCACGACCTGAAGATACCGCTCAGCGTCGACGAGGCCCGGCGGTGGGCGGGCAACGGATATCAGGTCCAGATCCTGACCGAAGCCTCCCCGGCATTCGAGACACCGCCGCCCGGTTCGATCGAGCGCCATCGCCACGACCGCGCCGTCCCCGCCATGAGCGGGACCGTGCCGATCCGCGTGAGCATTCTCTTCGTCGCGGCCTTCGAAGGCCCTTGCCCCCATCTGCGCGCCGACATGCTGTGCGGCGACTACGAAGCGCGCCCGCGCGTCTGCCGGATCTATCCCGCCGAGGTCAGCCCGCGCATCGCGTTCGATCCCTCGCACAAGGCCTGCCCGCCCGAAGCCTGGCTTTCCGGTCCTGCCCTCCTGTCGCCCGATGGGGCCGTCGTGGATCCCGCCTTGTCATCGCTCATCGCGGGCCATCGATCCGCCGATCTCGCCGACGTGGACACCAAGCGACGCGTGTGCGGCGCTCTCGGCATCAGGAGCGCTGCTTTCGCCAATGAGGGCTTCGCCTTATTCTCGCCCAGCCCCGATCGCCTCCTGCGGATCTTGACCAATACCGGCGAAACGCCTCCAGAAACACAGCCCGGCCAATGGAATCTCCTGACGAACAGGCAGACGACCCTGGCCATGCTGGACACGGTGGAGGCCGAGGCAATGATGACGCGGCACGGCGAGACGTATATCGGCTTTTTCGACGACGAGATCGCCGTCCCGGATTGAACGTCCCACCATGATGGAAAAAGAGCGCCGAACCATGAAGGCGGCGCCCCGAGACCGGATTCCCGCGACATTCATCGACCAGCGGTGATCGCAGTTCCGCCGAGCGAGGCCAGCAGCAAGCACAGCGAGGCCGCGAGCAGAACCAGATCCTTCAGGAGAAACTGGCCGATATCACCGGAGATCGCCGGAAAGCCGCCGGCGGTTTCGGCCGTCACGCCCGGTGTGGTCAGCATGAAGCTGACCGTGATCAGGTAGGTCGCGGCCGACATAGCCGCCCCGAGCGCCGATACCGGGCGAAGAAACGCACGGAGGATCAGGGCCGTGGCGGTCGAGAGTTCGAGCAGGCCGACGATGCGGGCCGCGCCCTCGATCCCGAACGCCGTGTGCAGCCAGCGCATGATCGGGCTGTGGGCGATGAGCGGGGCGATGCCGTGCGCCTCGTAGGCGGTGAACTTCATGCCGCCGAACCAGAGGAAGATGACGACCAGCGACCACCGCAGCAAGGCGAGCGGGGCGCGGGAACCGGAGGTGCGCTCGGCGACAGCGAGGCCGGCGCCATGGGATGCGAGGTTCATGGCAAATCCTTTCGTCCGCCGAGGCGCGATGGCGCCGGCCACGGTGGCGATCTCGAGACGGGAGAACCTGGCCGTCCTCACGGCCAGGGTTCGCTATGTCAGGCGGAGACACTGGCGGCGCGGCGCAGCGCGGGGAGCATGTCCGCGGGCTCCGGACGCCTGGTATAGTCCGGGTTCACCTCGGCGTAGAGGATCGTGCCGTCCTGGGCGATGACGTAACGGCCCGGCATCGGCAGCGTCCAGCTCAGATCGCCGTTGAAGGCCGGCAGTTCGTTCTTCAGGGCCTTGTAGAGATCGACCAGATAGTCCGGCAGTATGAAGCGCAGCCCGAACGCGGCAGCGACCTCATTGTGCGGATCGGACAGGATCGGGAAGCCGAACTCGTTCTGGCGCGCCGACTTGCGGCTGTTGACCGGGGTCTGTGGCGAGATCGCGACCAGGCTCGCGCCCAGCATCTCGAATTCGGGCAGCGTGGCCTGCAGCGCCTACAGCGGCTGCAGCTCCATGTTGCAATAGGGGCACCAGACGCCGCGATAGAAACTGATGACGAGCGGCCCGCGCGCCAGCAGGTCGGTCGACGAGACGGTGGCGCCGTCCGGATCCTGAAGGATGAAGGCCGGAGCCTTGTCGCCCGACTTCAGGGCGCGCGCTGCAGCGCCTGACGTGATCAGGTCGGCGGTGGCGAGATGCATCGTCTCGATGACGGCGGTCGGCACGTTTTAGGGTGGCTTACCCGCCTCGAAATCGGCCTTGAAGGCATCGAGCTTGGCCTGAAGGGTCATGGATCGGTCCTCGTCATGCGCGCGTTTCCCGACCGTGGAAAACGCGCCAGAGGCATCCAGAGCGCTGCTCGCGGAGGCCGGACAGCGGTTCGGCATGGTGACCAACCTCCAGCGTCAGGCGGCCTTGCGCGCGCCTATCCGGGGAAAGTCGATATCGGTTTGCAGCGCGACAGGGCAAGTCGATCATCGCCTGTCATTCGACGGCATCGCGGGGATCGGTGTTCCGCATCGTGCCGCGTCTGAGCGGCCCCATCACCACGCCGCGCAACGACGTGCACATCATCGTTACCGAATATGGCTAGGCAGATCTCCGAGACAAGTCGCTGGCGGAGCGGGGTCGTGCCCTCATCGAGGTCGCACACCCGAAATTTCGGGATCAATTGTCGGCCCTCAGATAAAGATCCCGACGTCATCCGTTACGACACGGTCGCCGCCTCGCGCTGCGCGACCGATCGGCTGAGCCGTCGCCAACGAATCCGTGGCGCGTATTTCAGCAGGCGTATACGGTGCCTTGGCCATGGCATTGCAATATCCAGCCAAGAGGCCAATGATTTCTGGTGGACGGCAGTTCCTCGACGGTTGCCCGTCTCGGCGGGCCAAGCACATATGTTCGAGAAATGCGTGCGGCTTAGCCTGATGCGGCCCTTGTCCCGGCCGACCCGACGCGTGGCGCAACGGGCGCTGGCGTGGTCCCTTTCCCGTTCATCAAGTTTCGCGCCCGCCCTTCGGTCCAGCACCCGATCTCGCTGGAGATGCCGGCTGGTACTCGGCGGCCTCCTCCTGACGGGTTTTGGCATTGGGCCTGCAGCGGCGCAGTTCGCCGGCAGCCTCTCTGTCGACAATGATTATCGCCTGCGCGGATATTCGATCAGCGGCGGTCGCCCGGTCGCGAGCCTCAACCTGTCCTACGATCTTCCTTCCGGCGTCTATGCCAACGGGGTCGCGATCGGCACCCTCGATCGACAGGACGAGGCGCGATTGCTCGGCGTCATCGGGAATCTGGGCTATGCGCGAATGATCGCCAACGATCTCTCGCTGGATGCCGGCGTCAGCCGGACACAATATGATCACTACGTCGCCGGACCCGACCGAGGCGCGCATTACACGGAATTCTACCTGGGTTTGCTGACGTCCGGTTTCTCGTCGCACCTCTATCTGTCGCCCGATTATCTCCACGGCGGCGTGACGAGCATCTACGGCGAGATCGACGGTGCCCTCCGGCCCATCCATAGATGGCGGCTCAGCGCGCATGTCGGGATGCTGGGCTATCTGGCCGCCCCGGACACCCTCCATCGCTCGACGCAATATGACTGGCGGACGGGAATCGCGCGGCGGCTGGGGCCATTCGATATCCATGCGGCCATCACCGGCGGCGGCCCTGGCGCCGATCATTATTACGGCCGATCCCACAGTCGAACCGCGGTCGTCGGTGGTGCCAGCTGGACTTTCTGACCGCACCGCCTTCCCGCTAGCCAGTATCACCGAAGATTTCGGCCGACGGCCTGGCAAAGATCGCGTCGGCGACCAGATGCGCGGCGAGCGCACCGACGAACTGGGCGATGATGAAGGCCGGTACGCAGGCCGGCGCGATCCCGGCGAAGCTGTCGCTCAGGGCCCGCGCGATCGTGATGGCGGGGTTCGCGAAGCTGGTGGAGGACGTGAACCAGTAAGCCGCGGTGATATAAAAAGCGACGCTCGCCGGGACATGCGCGGGCCGCATCCGCATCGTGCCGAGTATCGTGAGGAGCAGGCCGAAGGTGGCGACGGCCTCGCCGGCCCATCGCCCGGGGCCGGTGCGGATCTTCGTCGACAGCTGGAGGATCGGCACGTCGAACATGAAGTGCGCGAGCCAGGCGCCGAGGATGCCACCGACAAGCTGGGCCGCGACATAGGCGATCGCGGCATCGGTGCGGATGTGCCCGCGCAGGCGCATGACCAGCGTGACGGCGGGGTTCATGTGCGCGCCCGACACCGGCGCGAGCATCGTGACGAGGACGAACAGCATCGCGCCGGTCGCCAGCGTATTGCCGAGAAGCGCGATGGCGGCATTCCCGCCCGCAAGCCGCTCGGCCATCATGCCGGAGCCGATCACGGTCGCGAACAGCAGGAGACTGCCCAGCGCCTCGGCAAGGACCGCCCGCGGGTTCACGCCGGCCGGATGCGATGGCCGGCGACATCGACGACCCGCTCGCCATCCTCCTTCGCGAACGCCGCCTTCTGGGCGTCCGGCAGGATGTCGAACACGACCTCGGACGGGCGACACAAGCGTACGCCAAGCGGCGAAACGACCAGCGGCCGGTTGATGACGATCGGATGCGCGATCATCGCGTCGACGAGGGCCTCGTCGGAGAGCGCGGCGTCGGCGAGGCCGAGCTCCGCAAAGGGCGTGCCCTTTTCGCGCAGCATGTCCCGGCATGTCATGCCTGCGCGCGCGATCATCGCGACGAGAAGCGCGCGGGCCGGCGGCGTCTTGAGATATTCTACGACATGCGGCTCGACGCCGGCGTTGCGGATCAGCGCCAGCACGTTGCGCGAGGTGCCGCAGTCCGGATTGTGATAGATGACGATGTCGGTCACGGCGCGGCCCTTCAGCGACAGGTGGCGAGTTCGGCGAGGAGCGGTTCGCACAGTTCGGCGCGGCCCCCGCAGCAATCCCTGGCGAGGAAGGTCATCAGCCCGCGCAGCGTATCGATGCTGGCGCGCTGGATCTGCTGCCGGCCCCTTTTCTCCGATCTCACCAGCCCCGCCCTGGCGAGGACCGCAAGGTGCGTGGAGAAAGTGCTCTGCATCGAGCCGCTGGCCTCGACGAGCGCGCCGGTCGACAGGCCGCCGGGCTCGTTTCGGACGAGAAGGCGAAACGCATCGAGACGCGTCGGGTGCGCGAGTGCGGCGAGAACACCGAGTGCGGAATCATCGTCCATCCATCGGGAAATACAGATGGTTCAAGCAGCCCGCAAGATGCATCGGAAAATACCGATACGATGGATTAGGAATCGCCACCCTCGCGGTCGCTCCGGACGAGCGCCCGGCCCGCGAAGAAGAGCCCGAGCCCGATCATGAACGGGATCCCGCCGACGATCGCGATCACCGGCAGCATGCCCGCGCCGCTGAACTCCTGGTGACTGTGCAGGTTGCTGAACACCGAGACGAGCATGGTCAGGCTGCACAGGCCGCTCGCCCCCGCGATCAGGATGCCGATCGCCAGCAGGATGCCGCCGAAGAAGGTCTTCATCGCCGCCCCGCCTGCGCCAGCGCGCGGTGACGGGCGAGCACCCCCGCACCTTCTGCGCCATCGCGATAGAAGGTGTTGTAGGTGTCGAAGGGAATGATCTGCCCCTCGTCGGTCACGAAATGCACGCAACTGCGCTTCACCGTGCCGAGATCGAAATTGTAGCGATCGAGGAACTGGAGGATCACCACGCGAAAGCTGTTGGCGTAGCTCAGGTCGGCCGGCACCATCGCATGGGGCAGGCAACACAGCACGCCGGCCAGCTTTTCCTCGGTATTGGCCTGGGCGGTCGCCAGCGAGAGGAGATCGAGGATGCCCTTGCGCAATTCCGGATAGGCTTCGTAGCTGATCGTGTTGGGGCCGGAGAGGATCATCTCGCGCGGCAGCAGCGCCGTGATCGGCGTCACCTCCTGGCCTTGGCGCAGGCCGTAGCCGATGCAGATCTGGTCCGGATTGCAGGGCAGCGGAATCATGTCGTCGAGTCCGAACACGCCAGCCTTGGCCACCTCGCGGCGGATCTGCGTCAGCAACACGCGATGAGCGTCGGCGTCGAAGCCGTCATTGCGGCCCGCATCCTGCACCGGCTGGAAGGTGACGCCGCGCACGCAGGACCAGGTGAGCGCGTGGCGGACGATCTCGGCCACCTCGCCATCGTTCACCCCGCGCTTCACCACCGCGACCAGGGTGGTGGAGAGGCCGACCCGCTCCAGCGCGTCCAGCGCTTGCTGGCGGATACGGGCGAGTTTCGCGCCACGCAGATCGAACAGCGCGTCGTCATGGAGGGAATCGAACTGGAGATACACTTCCAGGCGCGGCGCGTAGCTCGCCAGCCGCGCGACGAACTCCGGGTCCTGAGCGATACGCAGCCCGTTGGTGTTGATCATGACGTGCCGCACCGGGCGGCGCTTCACGGCATCGAGGATGGCGAAAAAGTCCGGATGAATGGTCGGTTCGCCACCCGAGAGCTGAACGAGGTCCGGCTCGCCCTCGCTCTCGACCAGCGCGTCGAGCATGCGCTCGATCTCGGCCAGCGGGCGATGGCTCCCGTGAACGTCGGTGGCGTCGGCGAAACAGACCGGGCAGGCGAGATTGCAGGCCTGGTTGATCTCGATGATGGCGAGGCAGCTATGCTGTTCGTGATCGGGGCAGAGACCACAGTCGAAGGGGCAGCCCGCCTCGGTCTGGGTCTGGGCGGTCAGCGGACGGTCGCCGGGCTTGATCCACAGCTTCTGCTGGCGCCAATAGTCGATATCGTCGCTGATCAGGGTCTTCTGCACGCCATGATCGCGACAACGCTTGAGATAATAGACGCGCGCATCGTCCTCGACGACGATCTTGGCGGGCACCGGCTCGAGGCAGGTCTCGCACAGGCTCGTCGTCTGACCATGGAAGATATAGGGCGCCGCCTTACGCTCGAACGGCTCCGGCTGCTTGTCCAGCATCGCCACGTCGCCACCAGACAATGCCATATGCGATCAACCCCATCATCAGCAGGTGGAAGACATTCAGCGGCCCGATGACGGTCGGGTAGGGCTTCAGGAACTCCCACGCGAAGCGCTGGCCAGCATAAACGATAATCATCGCGTGAAAAGCGTGGGCATGGGCCCAGCGTGCGCCATGCAACCGCGCGCGGACGTAGATCGCCGCGAACAGGGCCATGGACGCGGCCTCGTAGATCTCGACTGGATGGCGGCCGATGCCATCTCCCAGATCGACCGCCCAGGGCAGCGGCGTCGGCGTGCCGTAGGTATAATCAGGCAGACCCGCGAACAGGCAACCGAAGCGCCCGATCGCGATGCCGACGCAGATCGGGAGGACGAAGGCTCCGCCCGTCGAATGGCGGATGCCGTTCCGCCATTTCCATAGCTCGACGGCGACGATGCCACCGGCCAGCGCGCCGGCGATGCTGTGCGACGGTGTGACCAGCACGCTGTGCAGGCTGTTGCTCGATCCGAAAAGCCACGCGCCGACGAGCGCGCCCAACGCCAATGTCAGGAAATAGCCGGGCCGGGTGTCGCTCGCGAGCGCATGCGCATCCCGTGGCCAGCGGCGATGCTGCCAGCGGGACGCCAACGCCGCTCCGATCCACGCCGCGGCATCTCCAATATAATGCGCCCAAGGCGCCGTCGGCACGACGATCATGCCGCTTGATACCACCCTGCGGCGCAATGTCTCCGTCCGCCGTCGGCTTCCACCGCCGGCGCTGTCGAGGGGCGACAGCGTGCGGGATCGACGACCTCGGCCGAAATCCCGTCCTGCTCCAGGTCGCGCCCCGCCACCGGAGCGAACGGAACGCCGCGCCGATGACTTACCTATGGAAAAGCCGCCAATATGTCGTGATGGTAACCGGCCAGCATAGGTGCATCATGAGAGGAGATATCCGATGACCGGCCAGCTTCAGGACAAGATCGCCGTGGTCACCGGCGCCGCCAGCGGGATCGGCGAGGCCATCGCGCTTCGCTATGCCGACGAAGGGGCGCGGCTGCTCGCCGTCGATCTCCACGAGCCCACGCTGGACCGGCGCGGCGGCCAGATCGTCACCCTGGCGGTCGACGTGACGGCGGAGGACGCGCCCGACGCCATCCGGGACAGTGTGGTCGCGCAGTTCGGCAGCCTCGACATCCTGGTGAACAATGCCGGCATCTGCCTGCCCGGATCGATCGAAAGCCAGAGCCTGGAAAGCTGGCAGCGCACCCTGGCGGTGAACGTCACCGCCCCCTTCCGCATCACCCAGGCGCTGCTGCCGCTGCTCAAGGAGAGCCGTGCCGGGCGGATCATCAATCTCGGCTCGATCATGTCCGATTTCGGCGGGCCGGATCTGTGCGCCTACGGCATGTCCAAGCACGCCATGGCGGGCTTCACCAAATCGCTGGCCTGCGATCTCGGCCGATATCAGATCACGGCCAACTATCTTCAGCCGGGATCGATCTGGTCGGCCATGTCCCGCCCCCACATGGCGGACCCCGATTTCCTGAAATATTGGGAGACCAAGACCCCGCTCGGCCGCATCGGCGATCCGGAGGATGTCGCCGCCCCCGCCCTGTTTCTGGCGACCGACGAAGCGAAGTTCATCACCGGTGCCGGTTTCCGCATCTGTGGCGGTGCCATGGCCAGCTTCTGACGGGCGGGAAATTCGGCGGCCATTCTCAGCATGATCGACCAAGCGGCCAGCGTGGCCAAAGACAGTGCTGCCGGTTAAGGTCGCGGCGGAGACACATGCTGATGCCAACGCCGCGACGACCGACCGAATGTACCGGCCCCATCGCCGGGGCTCGCCTTCGCCCGACCGCGCGAGCGGCGGTCTTCGCTTTGGCCTGCGCCGCCGGCCTCCCGACGGCCGGTCAGGCCTCCGCCCGCGACGATGCGACGCGCGTCGTCGCCGGCTGGACATTGGCGCCCAGCAAGGATGGGAAAGGCTGTTTCCTGACCCGCGATTTTGAGCGGAACGGGGGCACCACCTTGCTCCTCGGTCTCGATACCGACGGCACGAACCGCCTTTCGCTTCTCAACGCCAACTGGTCGATCAAGCCCAAGGACCAGCTGACGCTGAATTTCCGCCTCTCCAACAGCAGCTACCCTGCCCATTTCGCCGTCGGCATCGCCTCGGAGGACAAACAGGGCTTCGTCACGAGCTTCGGGGCGAAATTCCCGTCTTACTTCGCGGCATCCAAGACCCTCGCCGTCTCGCGCGGCGCCGTGCCGGTCGAGCGGTTGAGCCTCGACGGGATCGAGGCCGCGGTCGCCAAGCTCCAGCGCTGCGTCGACGATCAGCGGGGGCAGCCCACCGCTGCGACGGCCGGGAAGTCGCGTTCGGATGACATTCCGAGCGATCCCTTCTCGCCGGCCCTGGCCCGGAAGGCGAAGAAGTAGCCGACGTACAGCGATGCTGTTGCGGTGAAACGCCCGAAAATCCGGGCGAACCCACATCGGTTAATCCATCGATCCGAGAAGATGCACGGCCGAACAGAATCCGCATTGTAGGAAGATTGCGCCTCGGCTTGCTTGTTTCAGTTGGTTAACGATTGGAAGAACCTTGATGTCCGTATTTGCGTCGAAATCCGTGCTTGCCGTAGTGACTTTGGTCGGCGCCCTTGGCCTCGGCGGCTGCGCCACGAAGTCCTACGTGCGTGAGCAGATCGCTCCGGTGAGCCAGCGTGTTGATGCGCTCGAGACGAAGTTGCAGGAGACCGATGGCACGGCCAAATCGGCGCTGGCGGAGGCGCAGGCCGCATCCGGGCAGGCGCAGAATAACGGCCAGCGACTCGACCAGCTCAGCGGCCGGGTGGATGGCATAGACCAGCGGCTGACGGTGCAGGAGCAGAAGCGCACCAAGCGACCGCGCCATTGATCGCATACGGCGATACACCTTAAACAGATTGCTTTTCCCATGTCGGCCGCCCCTCCACGGGGCGGCCGATATTCTGCGAGTGCTTCGAGCAGATGATGCATGTGTTGCGGGCCCTGGCCTGTCTCGCGCTGATCGTTCCCACGGTGGCGCCAACGGTAGCGGGTGCGCGCCCGTCCAAATCCATCAAACCCAAATCCATCAAGCCCAAATCGGTGAAGGCGCAACCAGCAAGCGGCCAGACCGCGTCGGCGATCGCTCCATCGGAAGCCGTGACGCGCGTCGCCAATTGGGTCGCGTCGTCGAACGACAATCAATCGCTGCCCTGGGCCGTGGTCGACAAGCCGCATGCCGCGCTGTTCCTGTTCGATCCGAAGGGGAAGCCGCTCGCCGCGGTGCCGGTGCTGATCGGCATCGCCGTGGGCGATGAGGCCAGCCCCGGTGTCGGCAGCAAGAAGCTGGCCGATCTCGGCCCGGCCGAGAAGACGACGCCGGCCGGGCGCTTCCTCGCGAAGTTCGGAATGCCGGTGGGCGGGCAAAGAGTGCTCTGGGTGGATTATGCCACGTCGGTGGCGCTTCACCCGATTCCGAAGGACGCCGGCGCCCGCGAACATCGGCGCGAGCGGATGCTGTCTCCAACGTCGGACGACAATCGCATCACCTTCGGCTGCATCAACGTGCCCAAGGCCTTCTATGGCAACCTCCTGAGCCCGCTTTTCCGGAAGAAGGGCGGCTATGTGTATGTGCTGCCCGATACCAAGCCGATCGAGGAGGTGTTTCCCCGCCTGCGGGTCCAGGCCGTCGCCAGCGGCGATACGAGCCCGTAGCCGGCCAACGCCGGGGCCTTCACATTCGGTCTGGATGGATGGAAGCGCGGACTTTAAAGCGGGCGGATGACCATCCGTCTTCATTCCATGCAGGTGGGGCGGGTCGCCCCGTTGGGGCCGGATGGCGTGCCCAGCGGTTTCGTCAAACATCCCGCGCTGCAGCGGATCGCCGTGGCGGAACTGGGCCTGGCCGGGGACGAGCAAGCGGATCTCAAGGTGCATGGCGGCCCGGAAAAGGCGGTCTACGGCTATGCGCTGCAGCACTATCGTGACTGGCGGACCGAATATCCCGAGCATGCACAAATCCTCGTCCCCGGGGCGTTCGGCGAGAATCTGACGATCGACGGCCTGACGGAGGACGATCTCTTCGTCGGCGACGTGCACCGCATCGGAAGCGCGATGCTGCAGGTCTGCCAGCCGCGGCAGCCCTGCTTCAAATTCGCTCTGCATTTCGGCGATAATCGGCTGCCGAAGGCGATGGTGAAATCGGGTCGTTCGGGATGGTATTATCGGGTGCTGGAGCCGGGCGACATCGGTGCCGGAGACGATGTCCGGCTGGTCGATCGCCCGCAGCCCGCTTTCCGCTTCTCCCGCCTCGTCTCGATCATCAACCGCGGCCAGGCGACCGCCGAGGAAATCGCCGCCCTCGCGACGATGCCGGAGGTGGCATCCTGGGTACGTAAGCTGGCGCGGGACAGAGCGGGAAAGCCGGATGAGGGGTACCCGGATCGCCCCGCGCCCCAAGCATAGGCCCACACGGCATGGAATGCGCGATCGACGGCGATGAACCCGGTTTCGAGCAACGATGTATGAGGCGAGCGATCGGGCGGTATCCGATCGCCCTTCTTGCCTCGCTGGCCTTGCTGGGTTGCTCGAACCATCCGCCCAGGCAACGCGCCGCCTCCGCCGCGCCGCTGGCCGATCGCCTGGCAGCAGCGCATCCCGATTATGGCCGTCAGATTTTCTATCGCTGCGGCGCCTGCCACAATCTGGGCCAGGAAAGCGGAGATCGCGCGGGGCCGAATCTCTGGGCCGTACTGGGCAAGCCGGTCGCCACGAACAGCACGCATTCAAGAAGCGCCCAGGCGTCGAATGGCTGCACAGCGCCGCCCACCTGGGCGCCTTCGTGCGCGATTATGTGAAGTGGGACGATACGCCGATGAGCCTCGCCCATTATGGCGAATCCTTCCTGCGCGGCATGCAAATCGCGACAGCGCCTGCGAACGGCCCGGTGCTCCTGGTATGCGATACGGACCTGCAGGAAGCCGATATCGCCGATCGGGCCGCTTTGCCCGCCGGCCGGGTGACGCCGGTCGCGCCGCCCGGCGCCAATCCTGCCGCGATCGACCGCGTCGCCGACTGCTGATCGCCGCCGCCAAGCCGGTGATCGTCGCCGATCGCGCGGCACGGACCCCCGACGGCATGCGCCTGCTGGTCCAGCTCGCGGGAGCGGCTCAACGCCCCCGTGATCGACCAGGGCGGCCGGCTCAACATGCCGACCGATCACTTCCTCAACCAGACCTGGCTGCAGACCTCCCTGCTCGCCTCGGCCGACATGATCCTGGGTCTCGAACTGACCGATATATGGGGCATCGCCTACGGCGTCGCGGACAAGGAAGAGCGCAAGGCGGTGAGGACCGCGCGGCCCGACGCCAAGATCGTCGGCATCAGCGCGCTCTACGGGTCCGCCCACGCCAATGTGCAGGATCTCCAGCGCTATCTGGCCGCCGACCTGCTGCTGGAAGCCGACGCCGAGACGGCGCTGCCCCAGCTGATCGACGCGATCGAACGCAAGCTGACCCCGGCGACCCGCAAAGCCATCGCGGCGCGCAAGCCCGCGCTGGTCGAAGCCCACACGGCGATGCGCGCGCGCGATGCGACAGCGGCGGCCAACGGGTGGGACGCCTCCCCGATCAGCACCGCGCGCCTGTCGATGGAATTGTGGGGCCAGATCAAGGGCCTCGACTGGGCGCTCGTCTCCTATGCGGGCTATGTCAGCAACTGGCCGCTGCGCCTGTGGGACTTCACGCGGCACCAGTATAATGGCGGGATGGGCGGTTACGGGGTCGGCTACAACGCACCCGCCTCGATCGGCGCCGCGCTGGCGCATCGGGATGCGGGACGGATTCCGATCTCGATCCAGGCAGACGGCGACCTGATGATGCTGCCCGGCGCGCTGTGGACGCTGGCGCACCACGACATCCCGCTGCTGATCGTCATGCACAACAACCGCGCCTGGCATCAGGAGACGATGCACCTCAAGCGCATCGCCAACTGGCGGGGCCGGGGCCCGGAAACCTGGCCGATCGGCACCACGATCACCGATCCCGACATCGATTTCGCGACCCTCGCGAAGAGCATGGGCGTCTGGGCCAGGGGGCCGATCGACGATCCCGGCCAGCTCGCGTCGGCGATCTCGGAAGCGCTGGACCAGGTCAAGCGCGGCAAGCCGGCGCTGCTCGATATCATCACGCAGGGAAGATAATCCATGAAATCGACCGCCTCCATCGCGCTGGCACTGGCACTCTTCGTCGGCATCACGACGTTGAGCCCGAAGCCCGGCCACACGGCGCCCATACCGCCCTCGGACACGATCGCCGCCGAGGGGCATGCGCTGTTCGTGGCGCAGGGCTGCTATCTGTGTCACGGCAGCGTGGGCCAGGGCGCTCCATCGGTCGGCGCGGCGCTGACGCCGCTGCGGCTCGATGACGACGGCTTCCGCCATTATGTGCGGGCGCCCGGCGGATCGATGCCGCGTTACGGCGCGGACATCCTTCCCGATGGCGATCTGACGGCGATCGCCGCCTATCTCCGCTCGCTCCCGCCGCCGAAGCGCGCCGCCGAGATCGCGCTGCTCGCCGCTTATGGCCGTGGGGCCAGCGAACCGAACGCCGCCGCGTCCCAGGCCAGATTGCAGTTGGCAAGCGCGTCGGATGGCGGATTCGCTGCCGGGCGCGCGCTCTACGCGCAGAATTGCGCCGGCTGCCATGGCGCCAATCGCGAAGGCGGCGCCGGCCCAAGCCTGCAAGCCAAGGGGCAGAAGCGGGACGTCGCGGCGGTCATGCGGTTGCTGGCCGCGCCGCCCCCCGGAATGCCGAAGCTCGTCCCCAATCCCGTATCGGAGAAGGATGCGCAGGCGATCGCCGGATTCGTCACGTCGCGATAGCCGGCACCATGGTGGCGCGCGGTCGTGCGCCGCCAAACCGGGACCCGACGGGCTCTCGTGGCGATCGTTGTCCGCGTGGAGGGCCTCGCCTAAGAGAGCCCCATGTCCGATGTGCCTCTAGCGTCCCATGCCTCTCGTCCGCCGGGTTTCCGAAGCGGCGAGAGGGTTTTCCTCTACCTGGTGATCGCCTCGTGCGCGCTCGTATCCGGGCTGGCCCTGGTCGGGCCGCTCGCCAGCCTCACCGCGCATCGCTCCATCGATTATGGCGAAGGCTGGAACGCCTATTGGGCGGCCGCCGCGATGGGCGCCGGCCCGCTCTACGCCAAGAGCCATGTGCTCGTCGCCAACAACTATCCCCCCCTCTCTTTCTATGTGTCCGGCCTGCTCGGCAAGATGACCGGCGACAACATCGTCGCCGGGCGCATCGTCGCGACCGGTTCGATGCTGTGCGTCGCGGCCCTGATCGCGACGATCGTCCGCCGGTGCGGGACCTCGCGCGCCTGGGCGACCGCCGCGGCGCTGCTCTTCCTGACCTATGCCATCCTTTATTTCAGCCAGTTCGTGGTGGTGAACAATCCCCAATGGCTGGGGCAGGCGGTGATGCTCGCGGGTGTCCTGCCGCTGTTGAGCGCCGACGGATCCCCGCCGACGCCGCGCCGCATCCTGTGCGCCACCGGGATCATGGTGCTCGCGGGCCTCGTGAAGCACAATCAGATCGCGCTTCCGCTGAGCGCGACGCTCTGGCTGGCCCGCGTGGAACCGCGCGCGCTCCGCACCTGGATCGCCGCCGGCATCGGCTGGGCGCTCGTCGCCTGCCTGCTGCTTTTCGCATTGTTCGGGCCGGCGATCTTCATCGAGCTGCTCGCATTCAAGCGCACCACCGACACCGGCAATTTTTACGAAGGCCTCCGCAAGATCGGCTGCTTCGCCGCCCTGGCGGCGGTCGCGCTGGTCTCCGCGCCGGGCCGCTGGCGCGATCGCCGCTGGCTGTTCTTCGCGCTCTACGCGCTGTTCGGCCTGCTCTTCGGGGCTCTGCAGCGGCTGGGAAGCGGGGTTTATATCAATGCCCATTTCGACGCGCTGATCGCCCTTTCCATTCTCAGCGGAATCGCGCTCGGGACACCCGTCGCCAGTCCGGGACGGATGCAAGCCCCCGCCGCGCGCGCGCTCCTGCTGATCGCCCTCCTCCTGCCGCTGGCCCTGGTGGCGAAGTCGCATGTCGTCCGGTCGCTGCGGGAGTTTCGCGACCGACGGGAGACTGCCGCCGCCTGGAACGGCATGATCGGCGACGTGCGCGCGGCCACGGGGCCTGTGCTGTGCGAGGTACCGGCCGTCTGCTATTGGGCGGGGAAGCCCTTCTCGCTGGACTTCTTCGCTTATGGCCAGAAGCTGCGGACCGGGACATCGCCGCTGCCGCTGGCCAACTTCATCGACCACCGGCGCGCCGCGCTGCTGATCCTCGATCCCGATTATGATCGGCAGTCCGGCCAGGGGCGGTTGCCCGCGCCGTTTCCGGCATTGATGCGCGCGCGCTATTCCGTGGTGCGGAGCGTGCCGGGCTCGATCGAAGAGCGCGCACCGGATGCCCGCTGACGCTCCGAAGACGGCAGGATGGCAGCGGAGGGGGAATCTGGCCTGGGCGCTTCCGGCGGCCCTGGGGATCGGCCTGCTGCTCCGGCTGGCGCTGCTCGCCACGCCCCGCGCCTACCAGGCGGACGAAATCTTCCAATATCTCGAGCAGGCCCATCGCCTCGTCTTCGGATATGGCGTGATCCCCTGGGAGTATCGAACCGGGATCCGCAGCTGGCTGTTTCCGCTGGCGCTTGCCGGCCCCATGGCGCTCGGCGGATGGCTGGCACCGGCGACGAGCACCTATCTGCTCCTTCCCAAGCTGTTGCTCGTTCTGCTGTCGCTCACGATCATCGGCTCCGCTCATGCGCTCGGGCGCCGCATTTCGCCGCTCCATGGCCTCGTCGCCGCGCTGGCGGCGGCCTGCTGCTCCGAATTCGCCCTGTTCGCGACCCAGGCACTGACCGACAGCGTCGCGCTGGCGCTGTTCTTTCCCGGCGCGGCCCTGCTTTACGCGAAGGCGACACCGGGCCGGTCCGCCGCATCCGGCGCGCTGCTGGCCTTGGCCTGTCTGGTCCGCATCCAGGACATGCCAGCGATCCTGCTTTTCGTCGCCTTGGTCTGCCGATCGGATCGGCAGCGCTGGCTATGGGGCATCGCCGGCGCGCTGCCCGTCGTGCTGCTGAGCGCCGCGGTGGATTGGGCGATGGGGCAAATGCCCTTTGCCTGGGTTCCCGCCAACTTCCACGAAAATGTGGTGGTCGGCCGATCCCACCTCTGGGGCGTCGAGAAGCCGACTTTCTACCTGAAAGCGATCGGGAAAATCTGGACGTTCGCGCTGCCGCCGATCGTCCTTCTCGCCTGGCTCGGCGCGCGGCGCTATCCGGCGCTGCTGGCGATGGCGATTGCCCACCTCGCGATCATGTCGCTGATCGCCCACAAGGAATATCGCTATATCCTGCCGTCGACGGCGACGATCGTCGTCCTCGCGGCGCTCGGCAGCGGCGATGCGATCCTCTGGGCGCGCGCCCGCTGGCCGCGCGGCCCGTGGCTCATGGTCGCGCTCGGCCTCTGGGCCGCCGCCTCGATCCTGATCAGCCGGCCGCGTTTCGTCGCCTATGACTGGTCCCAGGCGACGCCGAGCCTGCAGGCGTTCGCCGTGGCGCGCGATCTGCCGGGTCTCTGCGGATTGGCCGTGCACGGCATCTGGTGGAGCCACACCGGCGGCTATGCCTATCTGCATCGCCCGGTCCCGCTCTACCTCCCCGATCTGCGGCAGGATGGCGATCGCGCCGTCGCCAGTGGGGCGCCATCGTTCAACGCTCTCGTCGCGCCGCCCCGCGCGACCGGCATTCCCGCCTCCTTCCACGCGGCGCGCTGCTTCGGCCAGGCGAGCCGCTTCCCGGATCAGGCCGCCTGCCTCTATGTGCGGACGGGATCATGCGATCCCGCCCCGTCGAGGGCGTTCGCGATCAATACCGCGCTCCTGACGACCGACCGATAGGGGACACCGGGATTTCGGCATGTGTCTGGTCCTTTGCCGAGTGTAGCCATATACGGCGGGGGCCATGTCAGCTTCCACGCATCGCGCATCCACCGACCTCCCGGACGGAAACGCAAATCGATCGACCAGGAATACGGGCAGGATCGCCGCCCTCTGCGCCGCCTTGCTGGGCGTGGGCATCGCGGGCGCGAGCCTGCTTCGCCATGCCCCCCGGTCGTGGACGCCCTCTCAGCGCATGGTCGTCGATTCCGACGATGGCCCCGCCGGTTTCGACAATCATGCCTGCGGCGAAATCCTGTGCATGTCGGTCCAGCTCAACGGGCTCGCGCACGAAGTGGACATCCCGGCGGCGATGGGGCGCTATCTGATCAAATTCGGGAAGGCGGTCCGCACGGACAAATCGGTCGTCCGGCCCGGCGCAGGTTCGATCCGGATCGCCTTCAACGCGTTCCGGCTCAGCACGGACGGATCGAAGCAATCGGTCCAGTGGGCGACGGCGGACGTCCCGCTTGCTCGTCTGACCGGAGACAGGCCGAAGGATTTCGGGAGCGCGCTCAATATGATCTCCGCGCTACAGTTCGCGTCCGAAGATGCCAGGGCCACCACCGTCCATTATTGCGGCGATCCGGCCAACATCGCCTCCAGCCGGCCATTTTGCAGCTTGTCCTAGGGCGCACGCTCTATCCAACCGGAACGCCCGCGCATGGGGCGCCGATCACCGCCGGGCGACGGTCACTCGCCCAAAGCGAGGGCACGCTTGCGGCGGCGAAACTCGGCCACCTTGGCCTTGTTGCCGCAGGCCGCCATCGAGCACCATTTCCGGTCTCCCGATCGGGAGGTGTCGAGGAAGAAAAGCGTGCAGACCGGTGCCTGGCATTGATGGATGCGTCCGGCATCCGCGCCACCGAACAGCTCGACCGCTTCTCTCGCGATCGTCGCCAGCAATTCCGCCACCGAGCCCCGCAAGGTCACGCGCCCATCGCCCTGCAGCGTCGGGATCGCGGCTGGTGAAGCCGCACACCCGTTCAACACACCCAGCGCGGACCGGTCGAATGCGCCATGCCCGAGCGTGACGGCAAGGGCATAGATCGCCTCCCGTAACGCCCGAGCCGTCTCCAGATCGCCCATCGTCGCACCGGGCGAGACGGCCACCATCCCGCTCAGGACCAGCCAGCGATCGACATCCCGAGGCTCCGCCAGAAGGTCCCGGGGCTCGGGCTTGAGCCTCGCCTGCAAGGTTCCGGCGAGATCGAGCGCGACGCATCCTCCCCGAAAGCGAAAGCCCCCCCGGTCTTCGGGCAAGTCGGCGGTTTCATGGCGGCGGTACATGTAACTCTATTGACGGGTTACGATTCGATTGACAAGACCGAGGAAACCTGATCGACAGGTTACGGAGGTTCTATGGGTATCCGCACGAAGTCCACGCAGTTTGCCGCGCTGCTGGCGTGGGCCGCCGCGAGCACCGCGCATGGCCAGGAACTCCGGTCTCTCAAAGGGACGTGGGAGATGGATTCCGCCTATGAGATCCATCCGGATGGCACGCGCTCGACCAATTATGGAGAGCATCCTCTCGGCCTGTTCACCGTCGATGCCGCAGGTCGCTACAACATGCAGATATTCAAGGTGGGCAGGCCGGTCTTCGCCAGCGGGGACAAGGCGCGGGGAACGCCCGAGGAATATCGGGACGCGGTCATAGGCGCGAGCACGCATTTCGGGACGGTGGCGATCGACCGTTCCAACCACCAGCTGCGCTTCACGGTGAAAGCCGCATCCTTCCCCAATTGGGAAGGCAAGACCCAGGTGCGCGACTACAGCTTCCACGACGGTCTCCTGAGCTACGCCGTTCCTGCCAGCGCATCGAGCAGTGGCGTCATCGCCTATTCGGTCTGGCGGCGGGTGAAGGCCTGACCGATCCGGCCTTGCCCTGCCTTGGCTCGTGCCGACCCCTGTCGGGTGCTGCCGCCACCTATTCGTATCGGCCCGTATCGATACCCTTATCTTCACCGGTGAATCCCGGGTCCCAAATCCTCGATCTGGCAGGACGACCGATGGTGACGTGAGGAATCGCCAGTTCGAAGCTGGTGGGACAGCCCGGTCCGCAGCTGAGATCGCCGCCATGGGCCAGCGCGATCTGGCGCGCGATGGTGAGGCCGATGCCCTTGCCGTCCCGCTTGCCCGAATAGAAAGCACGGAAGATGTTGGGCCGGTGCTCGTCCGATACGCCCTCGCCGCTGTCCTCGACGCGCAGGACCAGCCGCTCCTGGACGATCCTTGCAGATACCGAAACGCGGGGCGGCCCGGCCGCGGACAGCGCAGCCTCGGCGCCATTCTGCGTGAGCGCCCACAGCGCCTGCAATATCTGATCGCGATCGAGCAGGAAGATCATCGCGCCGGGCGGCTCGATCCTGAAATCCACCCGGCCGCTCCATTGCCCCGCGCACAATCGGGCGAGGTCGCCCAGCATCTCGTCGACCGGCTCCGCTTTCGGAGTCGGATCGGGCAGGCGCGCCATTTGGCGATAGGCCTCGGTGAACCGTCGCAGGCCGTCGGCGCGGCGCGCCAGCGTGCCGAGAATCTCGGGAAGCAGGCGGTCGCGGGTCGCCGGTGTGGCCGCCGCCGCGAGGGCGCTTTCGGCGAGGGACGTGATCGGGGCGAGCGCGTTCATCACCTCATGCCCGAGCACATGCAGCAATTCGCGGGTGGCCCGCGCCTCGGCGGCCTGCGCCTCGCCCTCGACGTCGACCAGCGCGATCAGCGTGCGCGGCGGACCCAGCCCCTGCGCGGCGACGCGATCGATCCGCCAGCGCCGATGCCCGTGGTCGATCCGCGTTTCCGGTCCGGAAAGCAGCGCGGCGGGCGGATCAAGCAGGACGTCGTCGGTGGCGAACAGGCGCCGCGCCGCGCGATTGAGCACCCGCACGCGCAGCCCGCCCTCCACCACCAGCAGCGGGCCGGGTGCCTGATCGAGCATGGCGCGCAACATGATCCTCTTATCCTCCTCGTCGGGCGTGGCCGGCGGCGGGGGCGGCGGATCGCGCCGGTTCGTCGCCCCCGCGAGGAAAGCGGTCAGCCAGATGCCGGCCAGGATCGCCAGAACGAGGGTGAAATAGAAGCCGCCTTGCCCGGCCAGCGTTCCCGCGACCGCCGTGGCGGCGAGCCCTGCCGCCGCGCTGATGACGACGATGCGCCGGCTAGAGGCCATAACGGGCCATGCGCCGATAGAGGGCCGGGCGACTGAGCCCCAGCGTGGCGGCGGCCTGCGATATGTTGTGGCCGTGATGGCGCAACGCGGCCTCGATCATCACGCGCTCCGAATCCCAGAGGCGGAGATCCGGGGGCATGGCCATATCGGGCGCGGCCGGTGCCGGCGTCTGCGCGCTGATCGGCATCAGCGCCGCCGCGTCGAGCACATGGTCCTCGTCGAGCAGCACCGCGCGCTCGACCGCCTGTTCGAGGCCGCGCACCTCGTCCGTCCACCGCGTCGCGAGGATCGCCGCCTCGGCCGATGCGGTGAATGTCGGCGGACTGCGGCCATGCCGTTCCGCGGCCGCCCGGACGAAGTGCCGGGCCAGGAGCAGCGCGTCCTCGCCGCGTTCGGCGAGCGGCGGCAAAACGAGATCGATCGTGCCGATCCGGCTGCGCAGGCGCGGCGTCAGGGCTGCGGCATTCCCGACGATGGCGATCGGCCGCGCCTGCGCCGGAAGGCGGTCCAGCAGGCGTATCTGGGCAATCTCGTCGAGCTGGTCGGGATGGCGCAGGACGATCGTCCCCGCCCAGCCGGCCATCCTGTCCCAGGCCGGGGTGTCGCGCGCATCGATCGCCAGGAATTCCCTCATCGCGGACGTCTCGTGCAGCAACAGCGCCACGAACGAGCGCCCGGATCCCGGCGGCCCGGAGACGGCGACGCCCGCGCTCGTCGGCCCGATCCGGCGTATCAGGTCGCGCGCGCCGACCATGGCCGTGCTGTCGCCGAGCAGCCGGCGACCGGCAGGTGCGCCAGCGGGTGCCTCGGTCGCGGCGGTGACGGGCACCGGCCGCGACCGTTGCGCGATGGCGGCCTCGATGCGCGACACCAGATCCGCGTTCCGCCATGGCTTCATCACGAAATCCAGCGCCCCCGCGCGCATCGCGGCCACCGCGATCCGCACGCCGCTGTGTGCTGTGATCACGACCACGGCCGCGCGCGGATCATCGGCGAGGATGCGCGACAGGCAGGCGAAACCCTCGTCACCCGCCGTCTGCCCGACGGTGAAATTGAGATCGAGCAGGATCGCATCATATTGCCCGAGTGCGAGCCGCGAATAGGCCTCTTCCGGGCTGGACGCGATCTCCAGCCGATGGCCGGCGCATTCGACCGCGAAGCCGATCGCGCGGGCGACCTCGGCATTGTCGTCCACCAGGAGGATGGTGAAGCCGCTTGACATGCTATCGGCCCGTCCGTTTCCGGACAGGATGTCCGATCGCGGACAGGTAGAATGTCCGGCCTTCAACAAATATCATGGGATTCCAATGATTTAGGCTCTTCGCCCGATCTGCGCGATAATCCTATCATCATGACCGGGCCGATCGAACAAGCAACAGCCTCGGGCGCGACGATGGACCGTCGCGTGGACAAGCCCCGGCGGCCCCGCTGGCGACACCCGGCGACCCTCGCGGCCGTGACGCTCATCCTCGCGGCACTCCTCCTGTGGCGCATCCTGCCGGCGAGCGGGTCCACGGATATCGCGGCGGCGGATATCGAAGTCGGAACCGTGACGCATGCGCCGTTCGACGACTATCTGCCGGTCCGCGCCATGGTCGCCCCGCGCCTGACGACCCTGGTCGGCGCGCAATCGTGCGGGCAGGTCGAGACGTTGCTGCTGCAGGACGGCGCGATGGTGGCGGCCGGGCAACCGCTGGCGACGCTGGCCAATCCGGCGCTCAAGCTCGACGTGCTGACCCGCGAGGCGCAGATCGCCGGCCAGCTCGGCGACGTGTCGGGGCAGGATCTCCAGCTCGAACGCAACCGGCTCGATCGGGCGAGCCAGACGGCGCAGGCCAGCTACGATCTGCTCAAGGCGCGACGCGACCTCTCCGTCCGCCAGCAGCTCCACGATCAGGGCATCGTGTCCGATGCCGGCTTGAGGAGCTTCGCCGAGGAGGCCGCCTATCAGCAGACGCGCTTGACCCACCTGCAGGCAGGGCAGACCGTGGAGGCGCGCATCACCACCGCACAGGAGGCCCGGCTGAACGATATGCGGGCGCGGCTGACCGGCAATCTCGCCGCGGTCCGCGCCGGGCTCGACGCGCAGGTGATCCGCGCGCCCGTCGCCGGGCGGCTCACCAATTTCACGATCCAGCCCGGACAGGCGCTCAAGGCCGGCGACCCGGCCGGACAGATCGACAGCGAGGGCGCGTGGAAACTGGTCGCCGATGTCGACGAATATTATCTCGGCCACGTCGCGGTCGGCCAGCAGGCGGGCGGCGACGGGAACCTGCGCCTGACGGTCGGCCGGGTGCTGCCCGCCGTGACCAACGGCCGCTTCCGGATCGAGCTGGCCTTTGACGGACCGGCGCCTCCGGGGCTGCATCGCGGACAGGCGCTCGACATCCGCGTCACGCTGGGCGCGTCGGCCAGGGCGGTCGTCGCGCCGGTCGGCGCCTGGCTGGACAGCGGCGGGGGACTATCGGCGTTCGTCCTCGACGAGGATGGCCGTCACGCGCGCCGTCGCACGATCCGCATCGGCCGTCGCAACCCCGAACAGGTCGAGATATTGGCGGGGCTCGCGCCTGGCGCGCGCATCATCACCAGCGGCAGCACGTCCGTGAAGGGCGACATCCTCAACATCCGCTAGCAAGGGCAAGGCATGATCCGTCTCAAGAAGATCCAGCGCCGCTACGTGTCCGACGCGGTCGAGACCACGGCGCTCCACGACATCGATCTCGAAGTCGCGGCCGGCGAGTTCGTCGCGATCATGGGTCCGTCGGGATGCGGGAAATCGACGTTGCTCAACACGCTCGGCACCGTCGATCGCCCGACGGCGGGCCGCTATCTGTTCGCCGATCGCGATCTCGCAGCGCTCGACGAGGCCGGCCTGGCCCGGTTCCGCGCCGAGACGCTGGGCTTCGTCTTCCAGAGCTTCAACCTGATCGACGAATTGACCATCGAGGAGAATATCGAGCTGGGGCTCGCCTATCGCCGCGACGGAAAGCGCGATCGGCGCGCACGGGTCGCCGCGGCGATGGACCAGGTCGGCATCGCGCACCGGGCGCGCCATTATCCGCACCAGCTTTCCGGCGGCCAGCAGCAGCGCGCCGCCATCGCGCGCGCGATCGTCGGCGGCCCCAGGCTGATCCTGGCCGACGAGCCGACCGGCAATCTCGATACGGACAATGGCGCGCAGGTGATGGGCATTCTCGAACGGCTGAATGCGGGGGGCACGACCGTGGTGATGGTCACGCACTCGCCGGCCCATGCCGATATCGCCCGCCGCCGCATCGACATGCTCGACGGCCGCGTCATCGCCTCCGTCGCCCGCGCGATCTGAAGGACGGCAGCATGGCCCGCCCCGCCCTCGCCACCCTTTATAGCTCGATGGCCCGCCACCGGCTCTTCGCGGTTCTCAATGTCGGGGGCCTCGCGCTCGGCATCGCCGTGTTCGTCGTGCTGACGCTCTATGTGCGGCAGGAGAAGCGCTTCAACGTCTTCCCGGGATCGGATCATCTGTGGGTGCTCCAGCAGCGGACCGAAGGATCGGGCCAGTCCGCCAACCAGCGCCAAAGGGTCATGGGCGGCGAGCTCGATCTGCTCCGCGCCGACTTCCCGGATCTCGTCGGCGTCCGCTACGAGGCCCCCGGCGGATCGGTCCGGACTGGCGGCCGGCGCGAGGCGGAGGATATCGTCCTGATCGATCCGGGCTTCTTCCGCCTGTTCGGATGGCGTGCGGTGGCCGCCGATCCCGCGCGGGCGCTGGGCGCACCCGGCAACATCGTCCTGACGACCTGCGCGGCGCGCAGATGGTTCGGCAGCGACGCGCCGATCGGCCGCATGCTGCCGATCACGCTGGGCGGCGAGGAAACGCTCTACCAGGTGGCCGCCGTCGTCGCCGACCCGCCGGCCAACCAGGAGCTTACCGGGCACATCTTCCTGCGGCTGGACCGCGCCCGCGTCGGCAGCGACTATTATGACCGCTGGGACAAGACCACGGTGTGGACCTTCCTGCGCTTCCCCTCCCCCGCCGCTGCTGCGGCGTTCGAGCGCGCGCTGCCGGATTTCCTGTCGCGGCGCGCCTTCCCGACCGGCCAGGTCACGGCCGGTCGCTACAGCCAGTCCCTGCTGCCCCTGTCATCGCTCCATGGCCTGTTCTCGAAGGCCAACGACGCGATCCTGGCGGCGTTGCTGGGCGTCGGCGTGTTCACCCTCGCCGTCGCGATCCTCAACTATGTCAACCTGGCGACCGCCCAGTCCGGCCAGCGGTCGCGCGAAGTGGCGATCCGCAAGGTGCTGGGCGCCACGCGGCGGCAGCTCGTCATCCAGTTCATGGGCGAGGCGGTGGCCATGGCCGCGCTGGCCGTGCTGGTCGGGCTGTCGCTGGCCGAACTGGCGCTGCCGTGGATCAATGCGCTGGGCGGAACCACGCTGGCGATCGCCTATCGCGGCTGGTTCCTCCTCTCGCTGCCGGCGCTGGCGCTGGGGATCGGCATGGTCGCGGGCTTCTACCCGGCGATCCTGCTGTCCCGCCACCAGCCGGCCCGGGTGCTGGCGGCGGCGGGGACTCCGGGCGGGGGCCGAGGTGGCATGCGGCTGCGCCGGGGCCTCGTGGTGGTGCAGTTCGCCGTCGCCCTGACCTTTTCGATCGCGACGGCGGTGATGCTGGCGCAGGGCGCCTATCTGGCCCGGGCCGATATCGGTTTCCGGCGCGACGGGCTGCTCGTGGCGGAGGCGACCGATTTCGGTTCGCTCGACCGGGCGCAATCCGCCCGGTTGCTCGCCGGCCTGGGCGCGCTGCCCAATGTGACCGGGGTCGCCGACAACGACTCGGCCCCCGGATGGCTGTCGCCCACGCAATCCTCCGAAATAAGCCGCGCGGACGATCCCCGGCATGCCATCACCGCGACGGTGATGCCGACCGGTAGCGGCTATTTCGAGGTCTATGCCAGCAGGTTGGTCGCCGGGCGGCTGTTCGATGCCGCCCATGGCCTCGACGCTATCCCCGAGGGGACCACCGCGACCGGTGCCAACGTGGTGATCAACCGGACGGCGCTTCGGGATCTCGGCTTCGCCCGTCCCGAGGATGCCATCGGCGCGATCATCGGGGGCGGGCCGCTGGTGGAGGCGCGGATCATCGGCGTGATCGAGGATATGCGGTTCGGCGATCCGCACGATCCGCAGATGCCCATTCTCTATGTCCGCGATCCGCAAGGGTTCGGCAGCGCCATCGCCCTGCGCTACCAAGGGCGCGAGGCCCGCTCCATGATCGCCGCCGTCGAGCACCGCTGGCGGGAGATCGCACCCAACATCCCATTCCAGGTCGAGACCGCAGACGAGAGCCTCGCCGATTATTATCTGGCGGATCGGCAACGGGCGTGGCTGTTCACGGTCGGCGCCGTCCTGTCCATCGCGATCGGATGCATCGGGCTGTATGGCCTCGCCGCCTTCGATACCACGCGGCGCTTTCGCGAGATCGGCATCCGCAAGACATTGGGTGCCTCCACCGCCGACATCATGCGGCTGCTGCTGGCGGGCTTCATGCGGCCGGTGCTGCTGGCAAATCTGATCGCGTGGCCGATCGCCTATGTCGGCCTGCGCCGCTGGCTGTCCGGCTTCGACGATCGCGTCGCGCTCTCGCCCCTGTTCTTCCTGGGCGCCAGCGGCATGGCCCTGCTGGTGGCCGCCGTCACGGTTCTGGGTCAATCATGGCGCGTGGCCCGGGCCGAACCCGCGCGCGCCCTTCGCCACGAATAGCGGCGCGCGCCCGGCGAAAGGTCAGATTGTAGCGCACCGCGCCCGTCATCGGGTGCGAACCCGCCTCGATCGCATCGACGCCATGGAAGGCAAGGCGCGAGGGGCCGCCCCAGACGACGACATCCCCATGGAGCAGGCGCAGGCGGCGCGCGCGATCGGAGCGCGCTGGCCCGCCCCACAGGAAGATCGCCGGCAAGCCCAGCGAGATCGAGACGATGGGCGCGCCCAGATCGCCTTCGTCCCGATCCTGATGCAGGGAAAGCCGGGCGCCGGGGGCATAGCGGTTGATCAGGCAGGCGTCGGGCGCGAAATGCGCGAAGCCGGCCCGCGCCGCAGCCGATCGCGCCGTATCCAGGAAGATCGCCGGCATCGCCGGCCATGGGCGCCCACTGCGCGGATCGAGCGGATCGTACCGATAGCCCGACGAATCGCTGACCCAGCCGACCTCCCCGCAATTGGTCATCGCGACCGACATGCGCCGCCCGCCGGGCGTGACGAGATGCCGGAACGGGGCACTCGCGGCGACGCCCAACAGCGCCTCGATCAAGGCCTCCGCCTGTTCGCCCGCGCCGCCCGCGAGCAATCGCGCCGACGGGCCGAGCACGACGTCCGCCCGATCTTCGCCGAAGAGTTCAGCTTGCATCGTGGAAGATAATGCCGAGCGTGTGCCGCCTGCCATCCCAGAGCGCGCTCACGCCATGCCGCATCGTCACCCGATAGTCGCCGCGCATGCCGCGATGGGGCCGCATATGGACCGCGAACAGCACGGCATCGCCTTTCGCCAGCGGCACCACCGACACCCGCGACTGCATGCGCGGACGCTGCTCGGTCAACACGAACTCCCCGCCGGTGAAATCCCCTCCCGGTGCGGAGAGCAGCACCGCGAGCTGCAACGGGAAGACGTGCTCGCCATACAAATCCTGATGCAGGCAATTATAGTCGCCCGGGCCGTAGCGCAGCAGCAGCGGCGTCGGCCGGGTCTGGCCAGCGGCGTGGCAGCGATCGAGAAACGCGGCATGCCCGTCGGGAAAGCGCGGCGTCAGCCCCATGCGTTCGTTCCAGCCATTCGCGATGGGGACGAGACGCGAATAGATTTGCGCCCGCAATTCCGCGACGAGAGGCGGCAGCGGATAGGAGAAATACCGGTATTCGCCCGATCCGAACCCATGACGCGCCATGACGACCTGGCTTCGGAAGCCCTCGCCGGCGCCATACAGGCCGGCGATCCGATCGCAATCGCCGTCGCCGATCAGATTCGGGATCACCGCCCAGCCATCCCGATCGAGACGCGCGGCGATCGCCGGCCAATCGCAAGCCGCAATCCGCGCGGCGCAATCCAGTCCAACGCTCGGGACGGTGGTCAGCATGTTCGGCCCTTCTGCGGCATTCCACCGACAGATAAGCCGCGCGATCCCGCCCGCGCTTCCCGCATCTTGCTGTCAAACTTCCGGCCCCTTCGCCATGGCGAAGCCGGAATCGTTTTCGTCATGCTCGCACCGACCGTGGCCGTCAGGCCGTTGCGGATGACGGCCCCGATTCAGGCTCCGTCGAGCCGCCCGCCGTCGAGTCCCGGCGACTCTTGATGAGCCGGCGCAACTCCATGCGCAGGCTCTTCCCCGCGAGATGGGCTTGCGGGCTTTCGTATTTTTCCGCCGTGAGCTGCCTGACGATATCATCGACCGAGCGGCAGCTTCCCACCCTCGCCAGTTGATAAGCCCGTTCGATGGTTCCTACATTTTGGGTCATGCTATCGCCTTAACGATCGTGACCGCCATCGCAAGGCGGCGCCCGTCATCCTGCGCGAGCGCTCGCCCCTCTCAGCGAGCATCCGCTCTAGCCAATTGCCGACGAATATCTATATCAGCCCCTCCGTTGCCCCATATGACGATGAACGAACGCCATCGGATTCCCGCCTCTTTCGATCCTCACGAGGCCGAGAGGCACCGCGACCGGCACATGCCGGCCGTGGACGGGATCTCTTCCGGTTGGCGGGGCGACATCGCTCCAGCTTCATTCCCTGCAAGAGAAAGATAGCAAAACCACGATGCCGGCATTCAAGAACCCCGGATTTCAGGAACGACAAGAGGCCGCCGCGCGCGCCAGAAGCGCGGCGCTCACCATGTACCGCGCAAGGCCCCCGGTCGATGACGCGGTGATGGCCGAGCGGGCCGCCAAGCGCCAGGCGCGCGAAGCCGCCGAGGCGGAAAAGCGGGCCGCCGCTCTTCGCGCCAGGGAGGAAGCGGCCGAAGCGAAGCGCGAGCAGGAGCGGCAGGAGGCCGCCGCGGCGGAAGCCGCCGCCGCCGCGGAAGCCGAGGCCGCCGCGACGGCCAAGGCCAACGCCAAGGCTGACAAGGTCGCGGAGCGGAAGAACTGGACCGAAGCCGATCGCAAGGCCGCCCGCGATGCGCGCTACGCGGCCCGGAAGGCGCGCCAGGGACGGCGATAGGGACGACCGGCGACAGCCCGACCGGCTGTCGCCGCGACCGATGTCGAGACCGAGCGGCGTGGCGGCCGTCAGTAAGCCGCCGTGAACCGCGCCCGGCTGTGGCGGTGCTGCTCCAACTCGTCGACCATCGCGATCGCATAATCGGCGAAGCTGATCCGGCTTTCGCCCGCGTCGTCGACCAGGAGCGCATCGCCACCGATGCGGAACACCCCGGTCCTGGCGCCCTCGAAGATCAGCGCCGCCGGCGAGAAGAAGGTCCAGTCGATCTCCGTCTCCTCCCGAAGGGTGTCGAGAAAGGTGATCCCGCCCAAGGCGATCGCCTTCCATTCCGCCGGGAAATCGGGGCTATCGATCAGGCGCCTGCCGGGTGCGACCGCGAGGCTCGCGGCCCCGCCCGTCACCAGGACGCGATTCACCCCGGCCTGTCGCAAGGCGGCCAGCAGCGTCCCCGCCGCCACGTCGAAATGGAGCGCGCTGATGACGGCATCGCTGCCGCGGATCAGCCCGGCGAGCCTTTCCGGGTCGGATGCGTCGCCCGCGACGGCGGTGATCGAAGGGCCCGATGGAATGGCGTCCGGCTTTCGGGCGATCGCGATCACGCAATGTCCCCGTCCGGCCAGTTCCTTCGTGATTTCCGAACCCGCGCGACCGCTCGCACCGAGAACCGCGATTTGCATGATCGATCTCCATGAGTTTCCAACAGTGACCAGGTCGGCTATGGATACCCATCATGCAAGACGGCACTTTTCCCGCACCTGGTCACCTTGGGGAAACCCGCCCGCCGCGCGGCAATGCCTATGCCCGCGACTGCCCCACGCGGCAGCTGCTCGACCGGATCGGCGACAAATGGAGCACCCTGATCCTGCTGCTGCTCGGCGAAGGCGAGATGCGCTTCAGCGTCCTCAAGCGTCGCATCGACGGCGTATCGCAGAAGATGCTCAGCCAGACGCTGCGATCGCTCGAACGCGACGGGCTGGTGACGCGCGCGGCGGAAGCGACCGTGCCGGTAACGGTGACCTATGGAATAACGCCGCTCGGGCGCGAGTTGCTGTCGGCAATGCGCCTGATGATCGACTGGGCCGAGACCCACATGGCCGATGTCCAGGCCGCACAAGGCCGCTTCGACGCGCGGATCGCCACGGCGCACTGAATATTCCGGGAGAAACTGCGATGACCATCCACGGGCGGTCCGCCGGCAGCCATTTTTGACGATGGTGGAACGGATCGGCCTGCCGCTGGCGCGGCGTATCGCGCTGGCGGCACAGGGCTTCGGGGGCAAGCGCCCGGCCACGCCGGGGCCAGCGCATCTCCGACGCGTGCTCGATCGGGTGCGGCTGCATCAGATCGACAGCGTCAACGTGCTGAGCCGCGCGCACTATCTCCCCGCCTTCTCCCGCCTCGGCGCTTATGACCGGGCCGATCTCGATCGCCTTGCCTGGGGGCCGAAGCGCCAGCGCAAGCTGTTCGAATATTGGGCGCACGAAGCTTCGTTGCTGCCCTTCGATGTCCAGCCGCTGCTGCGCTGGCGCATGGCGCAGGCCGACCGTGGCGCCGCTGCGTGGAGCGGGATGCGGGTCTATGCGACCGAACGCCGCGCCGAGGCGATGGCGTTGCTCGATCGCATCCGGATCGACGGACCGCTGGCGACCTCCGATTTCGAGGCGCACAAGGGGCAATCCGGCTGGTGGGAGTGGAGCGACACCAAGCGCGCGCTCGAATGGCTGTTCTGGGCGGGCCATATCACCACCGCCGGCCGCCGCCGCAGCTTCGAGCGCGTCTACGACCTGCCCGAGCGAGTCCTCCCGGCGAAGATATTGGCGCAGCCGACACCCACGGACGCCGATGCCCATCGCGCCCTGATCGCCCAAGCCGCCGCCGCGCTCGGGATCGCGACCGACCGCGAATTGCGCGATTATTTCCGCCTGTCGCCCGGCGAGGCAACGCCCGCCATCCAGGCCCTGGCCGAAGAAGGGCTGCTCGTGCCGGTCGCGGTTCCGGGGTGGCGCCATGCCTGGCTCCATCGCGACGCGGCGCGTCCCCGCCGCATCGCGGCGCAAGCGCTGCTCGCGCCGTTCGATCCGCTGATCTGGGAGCGCGATCGCACCGAACGCCTGTTCGGATTCCGCTATCGCATCGAAATCTACGTCCCGGCCGAAAAGCGGACGCATGGCTATTACGTGCTGCCCTTCCTGCTCGGTGACAGGCTGGTCGCGCGGGTCGATCTCAAGGCCGATCGGCAGGCATCTCGCCTGATCGTGCAATCCGTCCATCTCGAGCCCGGCGCGCCCGACGGCACCCGGGACGCCCTGCGATCGGAACTCGAAACGATGGCGGGCTGGCTCGGGCTCGGTTGAGCGCCGGTCAGCGGAAGGCCAGCATGATCATCCGGTCGAACATGCGGTCGGTCAGGATATTCCTGAGCAACAGCAAAGGACGAGCGCCAAGCCCGCCGCTATAGCGGGGAGCGGGCCGCTTCGCCTTCAACGCCCGCATCACCATGTCGGATACGACGCTCGGCGGCGGGGCCTTGGTGCCCTGTTGCATCCGCGCGAATTTGGCGACCATGTCCGCGTAGGGACCGTGGCCAGACGCGCGCGCGGCGCCGGCCCCGGCAATGTCTCCCCATTCGGATGCGATGCCGCCGGGCTCGATGATCATGACGTCGATGCCGAACTGCCGGACCTCGTTGCGCAGCGCATCCGAATAGCCTTCGAGCGCGAATTTCGAGGCGTGATACCAGCCGCCGAGCGGCGTCGCGAACTTGCCGCCGATCGAGCTGATGTTGACGATCTTCCCCGATCGCTGTGCCCGCATGGTCGGCAGGCAGAGCTGGATCAGCCGCGCCGGGCCGATGAGGTTCGTCTCGATCTGGCGTCGCCCGTCGGCCATGGCGACCTCCTCCAGCGCGCCATATTGTCCGTAGCCCGCGGCGTTCACCAGCAGGTCGATCCGGCCGCCAGCGCCGTGAATGCGCTCGACCGCCCCGCGCATCGAAGCGTCGTCGGTCACGTCGAGGGCGAGAATGGTCGCGCCAGCATCCGCGAGACCGGCCATACGATCGAGCCGCCGTGCACCGGCATAGACCGCATATCCCTCCTCGATCAGCCTCCGCGCGATGTCGTGCCCGATACCGGAAGACGCGCCTGTCACCAGCGCAACGGGCTTGTTCGGGGTCATGGTCACGATGTCACTCCAAACTTCCGGAAAGAGGTGACAGGCCTCATAGTCTGTCGGGAAACCCCACAGTCAAGGGCCGTCGACAATGCTGATAAACGAGATCGCGCGCCTGGCCGGCATGTCAAAAGACGGCATCCGCCATTATGAGGAGATGGGCCTGATTTCCTCGTCGCCGAAACAGGCCGGCACCCGCGTCTACCGGGATTACGACGCTTCCGTGATCGGGACGATCGAGCATGTCCGGCAGGCGCAGCGCCTGGGGTTCTCGCTCGGGGAGATCGCGCCGCTCCTGGCCGCCTACCGGTCCGCCGAGCCGACGCCCGAACAGACCATCGAATTCCTTGAAGCCCGGCTGGACGTGATCCGCCGCAAGCAGGCCGAACTGCGCGAGGTCGAGCAATTCATCGAAACGAAGCTCTACAGATACCGCCAGGCGCAGTCCCGGCGTCCGGAGCCCCGATAAGGACGGGCGTCCACGCTGCGCCGCCATCACGCGGGGCCGGCCGATGGCCTTGTTGACCATCGAGCTTATGGTCCATATACGTTTCGTATATTCGAAACGCGGGGGCAGGCATTTGGGCATCGTGAAAATCGACGACGACCTGCATGAGGAAGCGCGCCGTGCCAGCACGGTGATGTGCCGCTCCATCAACGCGCAGGCCGAATTCTGGATGAAGATCGGCATGCTGGCCGAAGCCAATCCGACGCTGTCGTTCAACGATATCGTGGCGGCGCAGATCGCGGCGGCCCAACTGGGGCTGGCGGGCTCGAAGGCGGCCTGACGTGGTCAAGACGCCGGACGAACTGGCGCTCATGCGCATTTCGGGCAAGCTCCTCGCGTCCGTGTTCGAGATGCTCGACGGTCAGGATCTCGCCGGCATGTCCACCATGGCGGTCAACGATCTGGTCGATCGCTTCATCACCGTGGATCTTGCCGCCCGCCCGGCGAGCAAGGGGCAATATGGCTTCCAATATGTCCTGAACTGTTCGATCAACCACGTCGTCTGCCACGGCGTTCCCGACGCGGACCAGTTCATCCGCGACGGCGACATCATCAACCTCGACATCACGCTCGAGAAGAACGGCTTCATCGCGGATTCGAGCAAGACCTATCTCGTCGGCGACGTGGCGCCCGCCGCGCGGCGGCTCGTGCAGGTCGCGCGGGAGGCGATGTGGCGGGGCATCCGGCAGGTGCGGCCCGGTGCGCATCTGGGAGATATCGGCTTCGCGATCGAGCGCCATGCCAAACAGCACGGCTACTCGGTCGTGCGCGATTATTGCGGGCACGGCATCGGCCGGGAGATGCACGAAGCGCCGCAGATCATGAATTTCGGCCGACCGGGCACGGGGCTGCAACTGCGCGAAGGCATGGTGTTCACGATCGAGCCGATGGTCAACCAGGGCACGCGGAGAGTTTCGACGCAGAGCGACGGGTGGACGGTGGTGACGGGCGACCGCAAGCTTTCCGCCCAATTCGAGCACACCGTCGCGGTGACGCGAACCGGCGTCGACGTCCTGACCCTCCGTCGCGACGAAGCCGCGATGCTGGAGGGGGCACATCCGATGTCCCGATCGTCTGCCCGTCCGGCCGGGCATTCGCAGCCGGCCTCGTAGCCGGGAACTCGCCCTTCGGACCTTTCAGGCGCCGCACCGCGAAAGAAGAGAGCGAAGATCCTTGATCGGGGGGAAGACCTCGTTGTTCCAGTCCCCGCCCTGGGCATCGTGCGCGGCCTGCTCCATCTCGACGATCTCCTTGTCCTCCTTGAAGATCGATTCGGTGAACAGGGTGATGAAAGGCCATGCCGCATCCAGCAGGAGCGGCACCTTCGGCCGCTTGACCGAGAGATAGCCGAAGGTGCGGTTGCTGCGTTGCGCCTTGTCGAGCGGCGTATAGCCGAGCCACACCGACAGCACCGGATCGCCATCGTCCATCGCGAACGTCAGCGTCTGGTGCGGATAGTCGGTGCGGATCACCATGCGATCCTTGCGCTCGCTCTCGTCCACGCCGCGCATCATGCCGAGGATCGCGCCCTCTCCGATCGTCGCGGAGCCCGAGGTGCGATCGAAGGTGTAGCGCACCTCGGCCCAATTCTCGCCGCTGTCCCGCCCGAGGCAGCTGGCCTTGACCATGCCCATCTGGCGGCGGTGGAGGAACTGGTGGTTCATGTCGAACAGGTTCTCGTGCATGAACGTGTAATGCGCGGCCACCTCGCGGTTGAGCTCCCGGGTCTTGTAGGTGCGGTCGGCCCTGGCGCCCAGCGCGCGGGGGCGCCGCGCATCGGACAGCGCGGGATCGCCCGGAAAGAGGAAGATCAGCCCGTCGACCTCGTGGGTGGGATAGGCCTTCACCCCATTGGGCAGCCGCCCGCCGAGATAGGGCACGTCGACGCATTTGCCTGCTTCGTCATAAGCCCAGCCATGATAGCCGCAGCGCACGGTGCAGCCTTTCACCACCCCCTGGCTGAGCGGCACCTGCCGGTGGGCGCAGCGATCCTCCAGCGCGAAGACCATTCCCTCGGCGGTACGGACGATCACCACCGGCTCGCCCGCGAAGGTCCGCGCCAGCATCTTGCCGGGTTTGAGCTCGCGGCTCCAGGCGATCGGATACCAATGGTCCGGATGAGCGTCGATCCGTCGCAGATCGCGATCTGGTGCGCGCACCTCCAGATCCTGCCCAACGGACTGCAACATACGCCTGCCCCCACCCAACGGAAACGCAGCCTCGCCCGTTGCGGGAGAGAGGTCAATGCCGTGGCGTCCGCGCCGCGACGATTGCGCGAACCGAGGGAGCGGGATCCTGGCGTGACGCGACGACGGCACCCGCCCGGAGGCTCGTGCGTTGGCGGGTCATGGTGGATACGTTCAACCTGGACCGCTTCGTCAGCATCCCGGGATGGTGAGGCGAATCTATCATGCGACACGCCATGTCTCGGACATCGTGGCGAATGCGGCGGGGCACCCTGCCTCCCAACTGGCGGCGTTGATCGTCTGCATCGCCTGGTGGGCGCTCGGCGGTAGCGAGACCGTACTCGCGTCCACCGTCTCGATCGGCGGGTTCATCCTCACCCAGATGGTGCTTAACCAGCAGCGGCGCCGCGAACTCGCCCTCCAGCTCAAGATCGACGAGCTGATCCTGTCGAAGCGAGGTGCGCGCGACGAGGTTGCCGGCATCGAGAGCAAGACCGTGGACGAGATCGAGAAGATCCGAGCGGGTCGCGATCCGAGCGAGTAGCGAAGGCTCCCTAGCACCCCCATGCAGCGATCCGCGTCTCATCGATTCCCCCTTTTTCGGGCCGCATGGTCTTACGGTTCGCTTTCTTCCTCCATGTCGTCTAACCAGCGAAAAGCAGGGTGACGATGGGTGAGGCAGCGTGTTCGCAGGAACGCGCGGCCCTCGCCCACAGCACGATGGAAATGCGGTCCCGATCTTTGCCGCCGGGATTTGAGGAAGCGGCAAGGTCGAAAGTGGGTGGTCATTGGCGTCTTTACCGATTGAAGCGCGGTCCGAGCAGGGCGTCGGCCAGGATTCCTCTTCCGGGAAGAGCGAGCTGATCGACCAGGGATCGACCTCGCGTCCCGGCGATGGCCCCTTCCCCGAAACCGAATTGTTGGGGCGAACGCTATCCCGCCGCTTCAAAGCCTATAGCGCCGACTGGAAGCGCAGCCTGCTCCAGCTGGCGACCACCGCGATCCCGTTCTTCGGCCTGCTCGTCGCCATCGCCGCGGTCTCGCGCATCAGCTATGCGCTGGCATTCCTGCTCGTGATTCCGGCCGCCGGGCTGCTTGTCCGCCTGTTCATCATCCAGCATGATTGCGGGCATGGCTCCTACTTCCGGTCGCGGGCCGCCAACGACGCGCTCGGCCGCGTCATCTCCGTGCTGACGCTCACCCCGTACGGCCATTGGCGGAAAGGCCACGCGATCCATCATGCGTCCAGCGGCAATCTCGATCGTCGTGGCCGGGGCGACGTTGAGATCCTGACGGTCGCGGAATATGACGCGCTGTCACCGCTGGGCCGGCTCGGCTACCGCCTCTACCGCAACCCGTTCATCATGGTGGTGCTCGGCGCGCCGATCAACTTCATCATCCTCCAGCGGATCCCGAGAGGGTTTTCGTTCCGCGACCGCGACGCCCGCCACAGCATGCTGTCCCTGAACGTCGCGCTGGTCGCGGTGTTCGGCGCGGCGATGGCCACGTTCGGCGTCGGCACGGTCCTCGCGACCTATCTGCCGGTGATGATCCTCGCATCCTGGATCGGGAACTGGCTGTTCTACGTGCAGCACCAGTATGACGACACCTACTGGAAGCGCGACGACGACTGGAATTTCCATACCGCGGCGCTCCAGGGCAGTTCCTATTTCGAGCTTCCGCCGATCCTGCAATGGTTCAGCGGGAATATCGGCCTGCACCATGTCCATCATCTCTGCAGCCGCGTTCCCAACTATCACCTGCAGGCCTGCGTCGACAGCGCGCCCGAATTGCACCGCATCGCCAAGCGCATCTCCCTGCGCGAGAGCCTGGCCTGCTGGAAATTGTCGCTGTGGGACGAGGAACGGCGCGCAATGGTCGGGTTCGGCGAACTCAAGGCGCGCAGCATCTAGCTTCGGCCATCGGATCGCATCCGAACCGACACCTCCATCGTCAGGAAGGCGTCGGGAGCACCCAGATAGCCGCCCGTCACCGGCATGATCTGGCGATTGAAGCGGGCGAAGGCCACCGGGACGAGATGCCCGCTTCCGACGCGCCGATGCGTGGGATCGAAGGTGATCCATCCCGCGCCGGGAAGATAGACCTGCGCCCATGCATGGGTGGAACCGGCATCGCTCTCGGTCTGATCGAGATCGATCAGATATCCGGACACCGCGCGCGCCCCCAGGCCGAGATGGCGCACCGCCTCGATGAACAGCGCGGCGATATCACGGCAGGACCCGCTGGCCAGCCGCAGCGTCTCGGCCGGGGATTGCGTGCCTTCCTCGTCGCGAACCCGATAGGCGATGCTGTCGAGAATGCCGCCGTTCAGATCCTTCAGCAGCGACAGCGTATCGGTCTGCGGCCCCAGGACGAAACCGCGCGCCCAGGCGCCGACGGCATCGGCGCCGGGTGTCAGCCAGTCGGGCTGCGCCAGGGCGCCGAGATCGACGATGTCATCGAGCGAATAAGCGAACGGATAGCGATGGGCGTCGGGATGCACGATGAAGATCGGCCATTCCGGGGCGACGTGATCGATCTCGATCTCGTTGACGATCGTCAGCATGTCGGTTGCGTGCACGAAGGTCGCGATGGCGATCGCGTTGCCGAACACATCCACGATCCAGGCGATCTCCGCATCCGGTTCGCACCGCAGGGATCGCGTGACGGTGGTCTGCCCGGCATCGTCGCGAGGCGTGAGCACCAGGCGCTGTTCCTGCAGCATCACCGGGCTGGCATAGCGATAGGTCGTGCGATGTTCGATCGTCAGGCGCATCGCGTACGCGCCCGGCCGAACGGCGCCCGATGACGATCGGGTCCGACACCATGGCCTATGCCGCCCCCGAGCCCGATCATGCCATGCTGTGCTTGAGCGCGCTCATCTTATCATGCCCCGCGCGGACGGTGACATAGGCTTCGCGGATCACCGAGCGGCTTTCCGGCGCCAGGCGCTCGTCCTGCATCGCGGTTTCGAACTTGGCCTTGATGTGATCCTCACCCCGTTCGACCTCGTCGATGATCGCCTTGTCGCTGTTCGCGCTGAATGCCTTTTTGAGATCGAGGAAAGTGCGATGTGCCGCGGCGATGAAGCTGCCGCCCGTCTCCGTCTCTCCGCCAAGATGTTGCACGGCGGCTTGCAGCGCCGTCACCGCCTGACCGCGATTACGCGCGAAATCGGCGAACAGCGTCGCGAACTGCGTGTTCTCGGCATCCTTGGCCGCATCCTCATAGCCCTTCATGCTGTCGAGGGTCGTCGTAATCAACCCGTTGAGAACGGAAATATCGTGATCGCGGTCCATGATTTTATCCTTATTGAGGAGCAGCTCCGACGAACCAGGCGCCATTCTGGGCTCAGAAGTAAAATCGTCATTAAGGCGTCTTCGATTGCAGGATCGATCTTATCTTTCCCACAACGCGATCCTCCTGCCACGGCTTGGCGATGAACTGCCCTTCATCGGGCAAATCATTTCCGGACAGGCGACGATAGCCCGAGGTGATAAGCAAGCCGATCCGAGGCCAGCGATCATGGACCAGCGCCGCCAGTTCCAGTCCGTCCATGCTGCCCGGCATGTCGATATCGGAGAAAATCAGGCGCACGTCGTTATGCGCTTCCAGCAGTGTAACTGCCTCATCGGCGGTACCCGCTTCGATCACCTCGAAGCCGGCGCTCTCTAGCATGTCGCAGCCGTGCATGCGGACGATGGCTTCGTCCTCTACGACAAGGATAAGGGTGCGGCCGGGAGTGGGCATCGATGGATCTCCTGCCCATCATGCCGGGTGCAAGACACTGGGATGTTCTCAACGAACCAGCGGCCGCTTGGTTACATTCTGCCGTCTTCTCTGGATTATTGAGACTCGTTCTTCGAAAACGGCGGGCGAGCCTGTCTATCCAAGGCTCTACGCCACGCACGGCCATCGATCGGTTGCCAGCAGCGCCGAAACATGACCATGCTCGTTCCATCCTCGCGTGACGGACGCCGTCCTGGCCAACACCGCGAACGATTGCATCTGACAGGATATCCCATGGGCCAGCTCCGCACCGCCAACAAGCGGCACAAACGCGCCATTGCCGCACGCCAGCCCCGCAAGGAACTGCCCGAGAAGGCTGAAAAAGCAATGCCCGCGCCCCAGGACGAAGCATAACAGCGCGCATGCAGCAAGCTAGCAATGCGGGCGAACCCGCCACTTCTGTCGAACTGATCGACACGGCCCAACTGCCCGATGGCGGCCATTTGCGGTTGCTGCGGCGGGGCGACGATTTCTCGATCCGCTTTGGCTCCGAAGAATTGATGGGCAATAGCGTCCGTCATTCGGAGGAGGCGCTGGCGGAACTCGGCTGTCGGCACCTTGCCCTGCGGGGCGGTCGGGTCCTCGTCGGCGGGCTGGGCATGGGCTTCACGCTGGGCGCCGCGCTGAATGTGCTTCCACCCGATGCGCGGATCGTCGTCGCGGAACTCGTGCCCAAGATCGTGACATGGGCCGGCGGCCCGCTAGCGCATATTTTCGGCGCCAAGCTCGCCGATCCCCGCGTGTCGATCGAGATGACGGATGTCCACGACATAATCGTCCGCGAGACAGAGGGTTTCGATGCAATCCTGCTCGATGTCGATAACGGCCCGGACGGACTAATCCACATCGCCAACGAAAGGCTCTACTGCAACTGGGGCCTGCGCGCCGCGTATGCGGCCCTGAAGCCGGGAGCCGTCCTCGCGGTCTGGTCCGCCTATCCGGACGCCGCCTTCGTCGAACGCCTGATCGCAGCCGACTTCGACGTCGACGAGATCAGCATCGAGGCTTATCCCGGCGACGACAACGGCATGCACACCATATGGCTGGCGGCGCGGCGGGATGGCGGCGCCTGATTGGACTAACGCGGGCTTAACCCGCCCCGCTATTTCGTGGCGATATCGGTGGTCTCGGCCCGGAGCTCCTGCCGGCAATAGGCTCGCGCCGTCGTGATGGTGGGGAAGCTCTCGTCCAGCAGCCTTTCGGTGACCAGCGGATAGCCCTGAGAATTGAACCGCGTGGTGCGCGCGGTGATGCGAAACGCACCGTCTTCGTCTTTGGCAATGAGAAAGGGGCGAATGGCAGTTCTGGTCATCAATGTCTCCTCAACGGGGAATGAAACGGGTGCAAGCGAACATCGCCGTTATTTTCGGCGCCGCCCCTGGATGATCGGGCTGCGCAAGGCGTGGACCGGGCCAATGTGCTCCGCCATTATCAGCGAACCGGTACGAGATAGCGTGACGGCAAAAGGGTGAGGTTGCGCGTCAGCAACGCGATCTCCGTTTCGTCGCCGGCTTCAATGGCGTTCGCGATCAGATTCCACACCGCCGCACTGCGCGAACAGCGCTCACGGGTGATCGATTGACCTGTCTCCAGCGCCTCGCGGGCCGCGCGCGACGACCATTCTCGGAAAAAGCCCGAGCGGATCGCCGCGTCCATCACAGGATGGCGGCTGCTAGTTCCCGGATCGACCTGGCCAATGCGGCAGGAATCCCCACGGAAAAAGGGCGATGGGGGAAACCGGCCGCCGTCAGTTTTGCGCCATAGCCCCGCGCGAGCCCCTCATGAGCGTGGCGGGACGGTGCGCAGGCCGCATTGGCCGCGTTAGCGAGCGAGACCTGCTCGCGATGGAGCAGTTCATTAATATCCATGCCGGACCTCGTCCTGAGCGCGGGCGCTGCGTGTCCCGCTGTCACGAGGATGCTGGAGAAAACTCCGTGATGGGCGTCCCATAGCACAGCTCGGGCCGGACGTCCCCGATTATCGGAGTTCGGGCATCAAAGACCGATCGCTAGCGTCCGGCATCGGGGTTCAGGATCTGCGACGCGATCGGCCTATCGGCCACCGGCCAGGCGGGCATCCCGCAGGACGCGGGACAGTTCGTCCACCGAATACGGCTTGTGCAGCAGGGCGAAGCCGTGGCGCGCATCGTCGGCCAGCACGTGGCTGTAGCCGCTGGTGAGCACGACGGTCAGCGCTGGCCAGCGCGCACGGATCTGCCTGCCGAGCGCGACGCCGTCGATCCCTGGCATGATGACGTCGGAAAAGACGATGTCGATCTCGCCATGCTCCCGTTCGAGTATGGCCAGCGCATCCTGCGCGTTGGCCGCGCGGCGCGTCCTGAAACCGAGGTCGCCCAGCAGGTGGGAAGCGAACTCGCCGACCCGGTCATTGTCTTCCACGATGAGTATGCTGGCCTCGGCGGCGACGACCCTTTCGGACGTCACCACCGCTTCCGATGCCGGTGCCCGGGTGCGCGGCAGGTAGAGGCTGAAGGTCGTGCCCTCGCCGAGGCGGCTGTCGACATCTATCTCGCCACCGGACTGCTTGGTGAAGCCGTAGACCTGGCTCAGGCCGAGGCCCGTGCCCTTGCCGACTTCCTTGGTGGTGAAGAACGGCTCGAAGATGTGATCGAGCTGATCGGGATACATGCCCGATCCGTTGTCGATTACGGATACCTTCACGAAATCGCCCTTGGCGGCCGCGTGGCTACGCCGTGCGGGGATGGACCCGGCGGCCTCGATCGCGATTATGATGCGGCCCTCGCCGTTCATGGCGTCGCGCGCGTTCACCGCCATGTTGACCAGCGCCGTCTCGAACTGGCTCGCATCCACCTCGACAAAGCAGGAATCGCAAATCGGATCGACCATGAGCTCGACCCGCGAGCCAACGACGGTCCGCAGGATGTCTGCGACACTGCCGACCTTCGTCGCGGCGTTGAACACCTCCGGCTTGAGGGCCTGGCGGCGCGCGAAGGCGAGGAGCTGGCTGGTCAGCTTGGCGGCCCGATCGGCCGTCTCCGCGATCGCGTCGATATATTTCCGCTGCTTGTCGCGTGGCAGCTCGCGGCGGGCCAGGAGCTCGGCGGAGGACCGGATGATCGTCAGCAGATTGTGAAATCGTGGGCGACGCCACCGGTCAGCTGGCCGATCGCCTCCATCTTTTGCAGCTGGCGGACCTGATCCTCGGACGCCATCAATTCGCGGGAGCGTTCCTCGACCCGTACCTCCAGCGTCTCGTTGAGCTGCCGCAGCGCTTCCTCAGCGATGTTGCGCTCGAGAATGTCGGCCGCCTGCCGCGCCACGATGTCTAGCATGCGCAGATCGCGGTCGGAGGGCTGGTGGGGCTCGCTCCAATGAGTCGAGATCATCCCGAGCAGCTTGCCGCTCCGCGAGAGCAACGGCGTGGTCTGGGCCGATCGGATACCAGCGCTGCGAAACGCCTGCAGATCGGGAGTGCCGGAGATGTCGCCCCATTCCTCGAAATCAGGGATGATCGCCCGCTGCCCGAATTTGAGCGCGAGCGTGCAACTGCTGTAAGCGGTGGGGCTGACCCACTGCCAGAAACCGACCGCTTCAGGTGGCAGTCCACGCTGGGCGAGAAGCTGCAATTCGCCGCCATGGCCGGATGAATCGTCGGCGGGGCACAGGAGCTGCATGGTGCCGAACTGCGATCCCGTGATCGTCACCGCGGCCTCTACGATCTTGCCGTAGAGCTCGAACCGATCCTGCTCGTTGATGAGCGCCACGCTGATCCGGTGCAGCAGATCGACATCGGAGAGCGCGCCGTCCGCTTCCTCGACCGCATCGCCCAGCGGTATCAGTTGCGGACCATGCGAGATGGTCATGAAAGTCATCCCCCTGCCAGCGCGAAGAGCGATCGGCGCGCCGCGCCAACATAATCGCCGATCTATGCGGAAGGTCCACGAATCGCTACTTCGTCCGCCTTCAAGGGCCGGTATTCGCAAGCAAACCGGAGCGGCCTCGCCTCCATACTGGGGGCAAGGTGGATATGCAGGCGTTGCCCGGCCGCCGCCTGGTCCAGTGCGAAGGCCTGTTCCGCCTCGTAAAAATCATCGCGATGCGGCGCGTCCCAGCCGCTCGCCGCCTGGATCGCACGCGCCTTGGCCTTCGCGACCGTATCGGCCACCACGAACATGCTGCGATGCTTCTCGGAAAAGTCCGCCGGGTCATAGCCACCCAGATTGACGTAATAGAGCTTCTCACGACCCGGATAGCGGGTCGGCGCGAGCGACACGTCATAGCCATCGGCATGATCGATCTCGGCCCAGCAATCGATATGCAGGCTGTCCGCCGTGCCCCACCATTGCCGCCGCAATTCGGCATGCGTCTCGAGGATCGAGGGGGCAACGACGAACCGCATGTCGTGGACCTCGATATTGGCGCCGGCGATCTCGCCGCCGACATATATGGCGAAGAGCTTCATGGCGCCGCGATCTCCGCCGGAGGGCATGCGGCCGCGTCGGCGCTCTCTTTGCTGGCGAGCACGCGGGCCAGTTGCTCGCCGACTGTCGCGCCCATCTCATGGCAGCTCGTGATCCCCTGGTGGAACGGATGACGACCGAGCAGGAACGGCAGGCTCAGGCAGAACAACCTATCGCGCGGAACATCGCCCGCGACGGGGTGGAAGCGATCGTCGATCACGATGCCCCTCGGCGGAACCCGCTCGCCCGCCGGCTCATCCCGGATGATCCCCTGCTCCCGGAGGGAGGGGAAGGGAAAGTTCTTGGCTTCCAGCGGGCGCTGCCCGGTCGCCTCGACGAACACCGGGAAAGCGATCCGGCGGCCGTCGAGATGGAGCACGGCACCACCCTCCGGGCGATGCGTGTCGATCCGGTAATCGTCGCCCAGCGGCAGGAGATCGAGCTTGTTGGCGCGGTGGAGCGCCAGCATCCGTTCGATCGACTGGTGGGGAACGGTCGCGTAATCGTCGACGAAGACGGGCTTCCAATACTGCGAGAACCGCATGAAGGCTTCGTCATCGAGATGCGGCACGATCGGCTCGACCACTTCGTGCATCCGTAAGATAGCATAACGCCACGGCACAGTGAACTCGGCCTCGAAATTGCGCCGCGCCTCGGCGAGATTGTTTTGCGCCCATTCGAACGGATCGACCGCGAGGCGTTCGGCGAAGAAGCGGTCGCAGAAATCCTCCAGCGTCAGGTCCGCGAGACTGGTCCGCGCCGCATAGTCCGGGTCTGCGGCGATCAACTCCTGCTTGAACAGCGAAAAGACCTCTTCCAGCAGGTCGCCGTCCCGATCCGCGATGAGGCCTTCCACCGCCGCCTTGGTGCAGATGGAGAGCGGCTCGTAGGGGATCGGATGGAAGAAGTCCGCCTCCGGCAGCAGGCCCTTGCGCGACATCATGGTGAGGTGGAATTCCGCCGCCTTGGGGTCGTATCGGTACGACAGGCTCTCTCTGCTCTCTTCCACGAAGCTGCCATGCTCGACCGCGATGGCCACGGCGGCATCGATCGCGGTGAGCGACGTCCCCCGGATGCCGATCGGGCAGGCCGGAATCCGCGCCAGGGCCGATGCCGGCCAAGGGCTCGCGAAATAGCCGGGGCGGACCTCGGGTTCGGCGGGCCATTCGTGCCCTGTGGCGATCACCACATGATCGAACCGCGCCTGAAACGCACCGCTGTCCCTGGGCTCGACGGACAGCAGGATGCCATCGGGACGGTTGCGCGCGTCGACGACGCGGCACCGGGTGCGGACATGGACCTCGACGCCTTGCGCGCGGGCGCGGTCGAGAAGAGCCTCGAACTGTTCCCGGAAGAATTGGCCGAGCGCGAGCCGGGGGTAGAAGCCATGTTCGTCGATCTCGCGATGATCGATGCCGAACGTCCGCAACTCGTCGGGTGGCTGCCGTTCCAGCCATTCGACGAGGCCTTCCTCTAGCGGCGGAAGCTCGATGCTCGCGATATTGGACAGCATCGCGGGATCGTTCCAGCCCGGCCGATAGGGCGTGCCCCGCCCCGCGACCGCCTGTTCCTCGAAGATGGTCAGCGCGTAGGGCGCGGTCGCCCGAGTGACCAGGGTGTGGAGCGTGTAGATGGTCGTCGGTCCGGCGCCGACAAAGGCAATGGTGGGAAGCATGCTGGCACAATGTTCGGGCGGCCGATCCGTGCCTTGGTTCCGGGCGTCGACGCCATCCTTGATCTCACATCGTCGCATCCGATGCACGACTGACGAGCAGAGCATAGCCTGCATCAGCAAATCGCGATTTCCCCGCATCCTCGCCGCGTCCCGAGCGTCTTGCATATAACAGCAAGCCCGGGAGACGACGATGACCGACAATAGCTTCGAGACCGTGCGCGGCGAAGGTGGCGAGACCCACCAGCAGGTGCCGGAGAAGGACGCGCACGACGCGGCCGACACGGTTCTGACGACCAACCAGGGCATCCGCGTCTCCGACAACCAGAACAGCCTCAAATCGGGCGAACGCGGCCCGGTGCTGCTTGAGGATTTCGTGCTGCGCGAAAAGATCTTCCATTTCGATCATGAACGCATCCCTGAACGCATCGTCCACGCGCGGGGCTCGGCGGCGCACGGCACGTTCGAAGCGACGGACGACATCTCCGACATCAGCAAGGCGGCCCTGTTCAGGAAAGGCGAGAAGACACCGGTGTTCACCCGCTTCTCGACGGTCGCGGGCGGCGCCGGCTCGGTCGACACGCCGCGCGACGTGCGCGGCTTCGCCGTGAAATTCTACACGACTGAGGGCAATTGGGATCTCGTCGGCAATAACATCCCGGTCTTCTTCATCCAGGACGCGATCAAGTTCCCCGATCTCGTCCATTCGGTGAAGATGGAAGCGGATCGCGCCTATCCGCAGGCCGGCAGCGCGCACGACACCTTCTGGGACTGGGCGTCCCTCATGCCCGAGACGACGCACATGCTGATGTGGGCGATGTCGGACCGGGCCATTCCGCGTTCGCTGCGCACGATCGAGGGTTTCGGCATCCACACCTTCCGACTGGTCAATGCCGAGGGCAAGAGCACCTTCGTCAAGTTCCACTGGAAGCCGAAGCTCGGCCTGCAATCGACCGTGTGGGACGAGGCGCTGAAGCTGCAGGCGGCCGACAACGACTATCACCGCCGCGACCTCTACGAGGCAATCGATACGGGCGCCTATCCCGAGTGGGAGCTTGGCATCCAGGCGTTCGACCAGGAATTCGCGGACGGGTTGGACTGGGACGTGCTCGACGCCACCAAGATCATCCCCGAAGAAATGATCCCGGTGCGGATCATCGGCCGGATGGTGCTCGATCGCAACCCGGACAATTTCTTCGCCGAGACCGAGCAGGTCGCCTATTGCCCGGCCAACATCGTGCCGGGGATCGACTTCACCAATGATCCGCTGCTGCAGGGCCGGCTCTTCTCTTACTTGGACACGCAAAAATCGCGACTTGGCACGGCGAATTTCCATCAAATTCCGATCAACGCGCCGAAATGCCCGGTGATGAACTTCCAGCGCGACGGGCAGATGCAAATGAATGTGCCCAAGGGCCGCGCCAATTACGAGCCGAACAGCCTCGCCGCGCATGGCGAGGAAGGCGGCCCGCGTGAATGCCCGATGACCGGCTTCACCACCGCCGTCGGCCGCAGCGATCATGACGAGGCGGGCGAGAAGCTGCGCATCCGCGCCGAACTGTTCGCCGACCATTACAGCCATGCCCGCTTGTTCTGGAAATCCCAGACCGATAGCGAGCGCGCACATATCGCCTCCTCCTTCGTATTCGAACTGTCGAAGGTCGGGCTCGAGCAAGTCCGGCCGCGCCTGGTCGCCAACCTCCGCAATGTCGACGAGGAGTTGGCGCGGCGCGTCGCCGATGGGCTCGGCATCGATCTCCCCGAAAAGGCTCAGGCCGCGCGCGAACCGATCGACATCGAACCCTCCGATGCGCTCTCGATCCAGAAGAATATGAAGGCAACGCTCGAAGGACGCGCCGTTGGCATTCTGATCGCGGACGGGTCGGACGGCGCCGAGATCGAGGCGGTGAAGGCCGGTGTCGAGAAAGCCGGCGGCAAGGCGGTGATCGTGGCGCCGAAGGTCGGCGGCGCCAAGCTCGCGGACGGCAAGACGCTCAAGGCCGACGGCCAACTATTGGGATCGCCTTCGCAGATATTCGATGCGGTCGCGATCATCCTCTCCGGGGAGGGCGCTGCAGCCCTCGTCAAGGAAGGCGCCGCGATCCAGTTCGTGATGGATGCCTTCGGGCATCTCAAGGCGATCGGCGCGAGTGCGGCCGCCAAGCTTCTGCTCGATAAGGCCGGCATCGAACCGGACGATGGCGTTACCGACCTAGGCGGCGATTTCCTGAAAGCGGCGGCCAAGCGCTTCTACGATCGGGAGCCGGACATCCGGACGCTCGCCTGATCCGGACGGCCGGCGGCCAAACCGCCGGCCCATCACGCACCGCGCGATCTGCGCATCTCGCGCCCGAGGCCGCCATACCGTGTCGCCAGCGCGGTATGGCGGCCTCGGCCCTGAATCAGGACTTGTTCAGCCGCCGCGCGTTGGAGGTGACGCCTTTGTGGATCGGCGCGAGTGCTTCCATCGGCAGCGTCATCAGGGTCGCAGCAATAATCATGTTGCGTTCGAACAGCGAGATCCAGTCGGTGGGGAGGAAAGCACCCTCGCCAAGCCGGCTGAAATCGCGGGCATTTGCCTGCGCGGCGCGCTGAACCGCCGCGCCAGCCTTCGAGACCGAGCGGCCCGAGCGGCCGAAGGCATCGACCTTTTCCGAGACCATGAGCGACAATTCGCGATGATCGGCTTCGAACGGGTTCGACATCGCCGCCGAAATCACGGGAAGACGAGCCGCCAGGACCGTTTGCGTCGCTACCGCGGTTTCGACGAGGCGGGACGCGATCTGTGCGGCCTCCCAAGGCCAGAACCAAAGCTTCATCATGTTTCCGGCCGCCGTCATCGATTTGCTCCTTGCTGCACTGCAATAACGCGCAACCGCTGATTAGGCTCAGCGGGCCAGCCCGATAATCATCTCTTCGTCGCAAACCAAATGACGTGCCGCGGTCCCTTGCCATTGCTGCGCGCCTTGACGGCGACCTCCTCCACCGCGAAGCCGGCCTTCGCCAGCCGTCGAGCAAAGGCGGCGTCTGGTGCCGCCGACCAGACCGCCAGGATGCCCCCGCGCCGAAGCGCCGCCTTGGCCACGGCCAGCCCCGTCTCCGTATACAGCCGATCATTGGCCAGCCGGACGAGTCCGTCCGGCCCGTTGTCCACGTCCAGCAGGATCGCGTCATAGGTGCCGGCCCCTTCCGCGATCAGTGCGGCGACGTCCTGCTCCAGCAGGGTCACGCGCGGATCGTCGAGGCAGCCATTCGCCAGATCGGCCATCGGCCCCCGCGCCCACCCGATGATTTCTGGCACCAGCTCCGCGACCGTCAGCTTTGCCTGCGCATCGAGGCGGCCGAGCGCCGCCCGCAGGGTGAAGCCCATGCCATAACCGCCGATCAGGATATGCGGGGCCGTGCGATCGCCCAGCCGCTCGCAGGCCATGGTCGCGAGAGCCTCTTCCGAACCGCTCATGCGGCTGCTCATCAGCTCGTTGCGATCGAGCACGATCATAAAATCGCCGCCGCGGCGGAACAGCCGAAGCTCCTCGCCACCCGGGATTCGCGCGGTATCGATCAATTCGCGTGGGGTCATGTCTGCTCCGGAAAGATGTTCCCTTAGGGCTATCGAGCCAGAAATTCGAGCATGCTCGGCCAGCCTTTGCAGATTCGCGGTGCCTGGCGTATCTGCGCAAGCCGGGATGTAAACACCTTCACACCCGCCCTCCGACACAGGATTCCGTTTCCTACATGCCTTCCTTCAAACAGCCGACCTTCCAGGAGCGTACCGCGCTCGCCGCCAAGGCCCGCCAAGCGGCGCTCGAAAAGATGCGCGCCAAGCCGCCTGTCGACGAGGAGACGCTGGCGCAGCGACTGGCCGCGCGCCTTGCCCGCGAGGAGAGTGACGCCAAGGCCCGGGAAGAGAAGCGCTTGGCCCGCGAAGCCGAGAAAGCGGCGCGCAAGGAGCGCGCTTTGGAAAAAGCGGCACAGAACGAAAAGAAAAAGGCTCCCGAGCTGACCGAGGCCGAGCGCAAGGCGGCGCGCGACGCACGCTACGCCGCTCGAAAGAGCCGCGTCGGCAAACGCTGAGCCTGATATCCTCAGTGCCGGAGTAGCCGCGCTGGCTCGGCGACGACGGCATTCGGCGTGCCTAAACGCTCCAGGCGATCAATCGCTGGCTTGCCGATGGTTTGAAACCCGGCATCCACGATCGCACCGCCGGCTGATCGTCGCATTTTGCCTGGTCAACTGCCGGATGAGCTGGAAGGGCAGCTGATCCGTCGCCTCGGCAATGTGCATGTCGCCTGGTATGCGACCAGGATAGACGGGTGGAAAGAGATCGGCCGCCCACTCACGCCCGCCGTTCCGGAGCGCTCGCCCGTTTACATGCCCGGATCAGACCGCGCGTAATTCCGGGAGCCGCTCCGGCCGCAGCTGCCGCCCGCGATAGCCGTCGACGCCGATGGTGGCATCGCCCTCGATCGTGACCCGCCGCACCACCCGCTTATGGTCTCCATAATCGTCAATCGCGTAATGCTGGGTCGCGCGATTGTCCCAAATGGCGACGTCGCCTTCGCGCCACCGCCAGCGGACCGTGTTTTCGAGGCGAGTGATATGCGCCTGAAAGATCTCGTAGAGGCGGCGAGAATCCGAGGCGCTCATGCCCGCGAACTGCTTGAAGAAGGCGCCAAGCACCAGGGTCCGCTCGCCCGTCTCGGGGTGGATGCGCACGAGGGGATGCTCGGCCTCGTAGACAGTAGAAACGAATTCCTCCTGATACCGGTCGGTCCCTTCGTCCCGCTCGGTCTGGTTCGCGGCATAATCATAATCGTTGCTGTGGATCGCGCGCAGCGCATCAGCGAGGACGCGAAGGGAGTCCGGCAGGCGCGCATAGGCCTCGACCGTATTGGCCCACACCGTGTCTCCCCCGGCGGGCGGGATCGTCACCGCACGCAGGATGGACGCTGATGGATAGCTCGCCATGAAGGTCAGATCGGTGTGCCAGACGTTGGCCTTGCCGCCATGCCGCGAATCCAGCTCGAGCAGGAACTCGCCGACCTGCGCCGGCGCCGTGGGATGGACGGTGGGCTGCCCCCAGCGGCGACCGAAGGCCTGGTGGCCGGCGTCGTCGAGGTGGTGCTGGTCGCGCAGGAACAGAACCTTGTGGCGGTTGAGCATCTGCTTGAGCCCGGCCAGCGTCGCATCGTCGATATCCGCGCCAAGGCGAACGCCCCGAACCTCGCCCCCAATACGCCCGGAAACGGGAACGACATCGATCGGGACACCGGGGATCGGAACGGTGGTGATGGACTGCACGGTCACAAAACTCCTGTGGTCAGGGAGGTCACACGCACCGGCGCAGGCGAACGACGGCGACCGGAATGGGCGGGAAAAACAGCCGATGTCGGCACGCGCGCACCCGCCCGCTCGGCGAGCAGCCACGACTTCAGGGTGGAGACATTGGCCGCATAAGGGCGATTGACATGTTCGACGATGTGATAGCCCCGCGTCGATCGCAGCGGCTTGTTCGCGAGCCGGACGAGGCCGCCGCTCGCGACCAGATCGTCGATCAGCGGCGCCCAACCGATGCAGACCCCCTGCCCAACAAGGGCGGCCTGTAGCACCAGCTGGAAATTGTCGAAGGCCAGATCCTGCTGGCCGGCGTCGGGCTGCGTGCCATGCGCGGCGAACCAGTCGTCCCAGGTGTACCAGCGATCTCGGCTAGGCCCACGCAGATGGAGCAGCCGCAACTGCGCGATCGCGGCGGCCGGCATCGGTTTGCCGCGGTGGCCGAGATAGGCGGGCGAGCAGACCGGATAGACCTCTTCCGGGAAGAGCGAGGTAGTGTGATAGGCGGACCAGTCGCCCTGCCCAAACATGATCGCCACATCGAAATCGGCGTTGGTAGTCTCGATGCCGGCTTGCGTGGTCGCGACCTGTACCTCGACGCCCGGCAGCAATTCGCTGAGCGCCGCCAGCCGGGGCATCAGCCACCACGCGGCAAATCCGTAGTCGGTCAGGATAGTCAGCGATTTGCGGCCCGCTTGCCGCCGCGCGGTCGCGACCCCGTCCGAAAGCGTCTTCAAGCCCTGCTCGACCGTCTTCAGAAAAGCGGTGCCAGCCGAGGTCAGTTCCACGCCGCGCCGGCGCCGCACGAACAGCTCCACCCCAAGCTCGGCCTCCAGCTGGGAGATGTGCTGGCTCACCCCCGCCTGGGTCATCAGCAGTTCGCCGGCCGCCGCCGTAAAGCGGCCATGCCGCGCCGCCGCCTCGAACACGGTGAGGCCCCGCAATGGCAGACGGTGAAATCGCGATGCCATTACCGTCACTTATCGCTCCTGTAAGCAATGAGCATGTTTACGCCCCCTCTGCCCTCACCCTAGATAATGCCTATCGAACGGGTAGAGAATTTCGCTGCACATCGCCCAAGCTAATCTTGGGCGCCGGCACGGCAGCCACGCACTAGGCCGTCCCGTTCGGTGCCGGTCCGATGCCCACCAGGCATCATGCGCAAGGGGGAATTCAGTGACACATCATCGCGCGATCGCGGCTGCCGCGCTCATCTGGTCGTTGGCGTCGGCCGCGTCCGTTCAGGCGGCCGACGCGCCACTTGCGCCCGAAGCATCGCCGGATACCGGCACGATCGTCGTCACGGCCACCAAGCGCTCCGCCAACATCCAGGACGTGCCGCTTTCGATCTCGGTGGTCGGCGGCGGCGCGATCGCCCAGCGCCAGCTTCGCGACGGCCTCGCCATCGCCCGCGAAGTACCCAACCTGCAGGCGGAATCCGCGATGGGCGCCGCCATGCCCCGCTATCGCCTGCGCGGCATCGGCACCGACGATTTCACCCCCACCACTGCCTCGCCGGTCGGCATCTACGAGGACGAGGTCTATATCAGCGCCGGCTCGGCGCAGAGCGAGCCGCTCTACGATCTCGATCGAGTCGAGGTGTTGCGCGGACCGCAGGGTTCGCTCTGGGGCAAGAACACCACAGCGGGTGCGATCCACTTCGTCACCACCAAGCCGAGCGAGGCGCTCGAGGGGCAAGTGCAAGCCAGCTATGGCAGCGACGATACGCGCGATCTCGAAGGCGGCGTCGGCGGCCCGATCGCGGACGGCCTCACGGCTCGGATCGCCGGCGTCTACCGCCATCGCGACGGGCAATTCCACAACGACTATACCGGCCGCAAGGCGGGCGGCTACGACATCTGGGATCTGCGCGGCCAGATCAACTGGGACATCGCGCCCGGCGCATCGCTCCTCGTCAAGGGCCATGGCGGCCGCACCGAGCAGGGCCAGCCGCTCCAGCATGTCGGCCTGCTGGCGGGCGGCACGGATTCCGACGGCTATGCCGAACGGAGCAATCCGAACGCGCTCAGCAACAATGGCCCCGACCGCACCTATGCGCATCGCGCCGGCGTCGATGCGCGGCTCAGGATCGATCTCGGCGGCGCGACGCTGACCAACATCACCGGCTACGAGCGCTCGGATTCGCTGGTCTATTCGGACGACGACGCCAATCCGGTGTCCAGCTATCACGAGCGCTACGGCGGCAAGTCGCGTACCTTCACCAACGAACTCCGGATCGCGTCGCCGGACGAGAACCGCTTCGGCTGGATTGTCGGCGCCTATTATCTGCACGACCGCACGACGAGCTTCGGCCAGCTCGGCCTCTACAGCCCCTTCGATTTCGGCGTGAACGGCATCGCCTACAATGTCGCGGTGAAAACCGACAATGTGGCGGGCTTCGCGAGCGTGAGCTACAAATTGACGCCGCGTCTCAAGCTCACCGCCGGCGGCCGCTACACCTGGGAACGCAAGGCTTTCTCGGGGATCGCCTACGATTATGTGACGAACCCGTCGAACGTGTTCGACGCAAGCGATCCGGACTTCACCTATATCGACACGTCGAAGGGGCTCTCCATCGGGTCCGACCAGCAGACCCCGCTCGCGCCGACGCCGGCCCACAAGGCCTGGAAGAAGCCGACCTGGGATGTGTCCGCCGACTGGAAGGCGACCGACGACATCCTGATCTTCGGCCGTATCGCGCGGGGCTTCCGCTCGGGCAATTACAACACGTACCTTGCCGCGCCGGAGGACCTGTCAGTCTACAATCCCGAGACGCTCACCTCCTACGAAGCCGGCATCAAGACGAGCTGGTTCGACCGTAAACTGACCCTCAACGCCACCGGCTTCCACTATGATTTCCGAAACATGCAGGTGACGGTACTGCAAAGCGTCGGCACGGTGACACAGAATGCGGCGTCGGCGCGCGTGAACGGGTTCGAGATCGAGGCGGTCGCCCGCCCCCTGCACGGCCTAACCCTGAACGCCGGCTACGGCTTCGAAGCCTCGAAATACACCAACTTCCCCAACGCCTCGGTGCCGGCCCCAGTCAACCAGGGGGCGCCGCTCGACCTGACGGGCCAGTCGCTCGAACGGGCGCCCCGCAACACGCTGAACCTGTCGGGCAGCTACGAGGTCGCGCTCGGCTCGGGCACGCTGACGCTGTCGACCGACTGGCGCTACAGCAGCCGTTACCGCTTCCACATCTGGTCAGATGCGACGGACAACAATCCGGCGGCCTTCCTCGCGAGCCCGGAGATCCGCGAACTGGTCCGCGATACGTTCAGCCAAAGCGCCTATTGGCTGGGCGACGCCCGCATCGCCTATCGCTTCGACAGGAGCGGGCTGGAGGTCTCCGCCTGGGTGAAGAACGTCACCAACAAGATCTACAACACCAACGCCTTCGCAATGTTCTTCAATCGGTCGATCAGCACCTATCCGGGCGAGCGGCGCACCGCCGGCGTCTCGGCGAGCTACCGGTTCTGAGCATGACGACGGATGCGCGGCAGCGGAATGGCCTGGGCCTGCTCCTCGGGGTCGGGGTGGCGACCGCGGCCGCGCATATCGGCAACAACTTCACCACCTATCTGATCGGTGGGCTGATCGATCGATACGGCTTCACGCCGATCGCGATGGGCGCCTGGAGCATGGCCGAGACCCTGGCTTATGCGGCCGCCATGTTCCTGGTGGCGCCCAAGGTTGGCAACCTGTCGCCCCGCCGCCTGTTGACGGTCGCGAGCATCCTCATCGTCATCGCTCAGATCGCATCGGCAGGTCTCGCTTCCTACCCGCCTCTCTTCATCGGGCGCATCGCCACCGGCCTCGGCTTCGGTCTCGCCAATACGGCGCTGAACCTTGCAGCAGCACGGAGCACCCATCCGGCCCGCGCCATTTCGATCGGAATCGCCTGCCAGACCATCCTCTACGCGATCATCAACATCGTGCTGCCCCTGATCGGCGCCCGTTGGGGCGTCTCGGCGATGTTCGTGGCGCTGGGTGGTCTGTCGGCGCTGTTCGCCCTGGCCGCCCGACTCCTGCCCGAAGCGAGCGCGGGCACCGACGCGAGCCGCCGGGCCGGACCTTCCCCGATTGGAGCGGACGGAGTGCGCGTCCTGCTCGCCATGGCGCTCTTCACCTTCGGGAGCCTGGCTATCTGGCCCTTCATGGAGCGGGCGGCGCACGCCATCGCGATCCCGGCAACGCAATTCGGCCGCTACCAGAGCGTCGCGACGCTCGCGAGCGCGTTCGGCAATCTCGCGCTGGCCGCCTGGGTCGCGCGCATGCGGCGGACGGGGCCGCTGGCTCTCGCGCTGGCAACATGCGGGCTGGCCTGCGCGTCGCTCACCACCACCGGCTCGGCCCTTGGCTTCGCGGCCGCGCTCATTCTCTACAACGCCAGTTGGTTCGTCACCTATCCGCTCCTGTTGGGGATCGGCTATGCGGTCGATCCCGGCGGTCGGCTCGCCGTCCTGTGTTCGGCCGTATGGCTGGCGATGATGTCGCTCGGCTCGCTCGTGACGGGGAGCATCGCGCAGATCTTCGGCGGCTATACGGCGGTGGGGCCGATCGGGCTGGCCTTCTGCCTCGCCGCGCTGGCGATCATCTGGCCGATGGCACGCCGTCTCGACGCATCGCACTTTCCCGTCAGGAATGCCCGGCCTTCGACAGCAGGTTGATGACGAGGGTTCCGGCGATGATCAGCGCGATCCCGGCGAACGCCGGGGTGTCGAGGCGCTGCTTGTAGATAAGTAACCCGACCAGCGAGATCGCCACGATCCCGACCCCCGACCAGATGGCATAAGCGATGCCCATCGGGATCGAGCGCAAGGCCAGCGACAGGCAGTAGAAGGAGCAGACGTAGCCCGCGACGAGAATCGCGGTCGGCAGCGGCCGGGTGAAGCCGTCCGCCGCCTTCAAGGCGGACGTCGCGACGATCTCGCACCCGATCGCGCCGGCAAGATAGATCCAGTTGAGCATCGGGTCCTTCGATCGATAGGCCGCAGGGGTGGCAGCGCCGACGCCCCTAGAGATAGATCGCCGCTTTCGCACGACATTCCGGCGATCGGCACGGACAGTGCGAAGCGGCCCAGCAAGCCACATCGCGTCCTTGGCCGCCCCAGCGAAACCGAGGCGACCGGATTTCCTTCGACGATGACTTGCGCATCGGCATTCGGCTCAAAGCGAAGCTGGTGCACGCCGACCGCAACATCGCCCGGCGCGAACTGGTCCGTCTCGCATTCGGATGACGATTTTCGTAAACCGCCGTCCATGGTCAACTGTAATGGGTCAGCATGTTCGAACCGATCACCGATGACGATGTACCAGCCATCGTCGCACTCATGAACCGGGCCTATCGGGGCACACGTTCATCGATCGCGTGGAATTCGGAAGCGGCGTATATCGCCGGCGATCGGACATCTGAGAACCTCCTGCGGGCGGATCTGCTCGCGCACCGGAAAGCCGTGCTCCTGAAATGGATCGAGGCCCCTTCTCCGGCGATCGCCGGTTGCGTCTGGCTCGCGCCGCTGGACAACGTCACCTGGTATCTGGGTTCGCTTGCGGCGGAGCCTGACCGCCAGAACAATGGTCTCGGCCTCGACTTGCTCGCTTCTGCGGAGCATTGGATCGGGAGGCATGGCGGCACGCGGGTTCGGATGACCGTCGTCAGCGTCAGGGAAAGCTTGATCGCATGGTATCTTCGCCGCGGGTATCGGCTCACAGGGCAGACGGAGCCTTTCCCCTATGACGACCATCGGTTCGGGACGCCGCTTCGCGACGATCTGGAATTCGTTGTCCTCGAAAAGGATTTGCGGGCCGAAAGCGCGGATACTCGATCCTGATCATTCCCGATGCTCACCCCTCGGCCAGCGCTGCGTCGATCATCGCAGGCCAGCCACTGGCGCCGTTTGGAGCAGCCTGAGTCATCGCGGCTGTCGGTTCGCGCATGACAGCCAGGATCGCCCGCGCTTCATTCCTAAAGGCCTTCCACGCGCTATGCCGGCCGAGCTGAAGGTCTGTTTCCGTTTCGGAGATATATTTGTTGGGATCGATCTGCGCGGAAATACAGATTTGCCGCGCTATTCGCTCGATCATGCTTTCGGCCATGCGCGACCTCCCTCCCCGTCCACTGCGATAGGTATACCGCGAACGGTCCAACGGGCGTCAATTGAACTGGGGAGTTAGGTCGAAGTGGCGATACCACAATTGCGCCCGCACCTGGCAACAGCCCGGCACGCCGCCACTTCGACGATGCGGTCCACAACCGCGATTGCCTGACTAACACTTTCGGTTCAGAAGTGTTTATACTTCCAATATCGCGTCCTCGGCTGTTGCTGTCCGGGCCAGCCTACACGTAGGACAGGCGCGTTCCCATTACCGAGCGCATGACCTGATCCCCGACCCGGCGAAGTTGCTCGGAGAGATCGGGATCGGCGCAGGCCCCGCACGAGAACAGCCCGGGTCGCGTTCGGATCGCCGCGCCGAACGGTGTCGGCCAGCCGCGCAGCGCGTGGGCGATCGTGCGAAGTGTCGCCAAGGTCGTGCCCGCCGCCTGCCAGCCCGACGCCACCGCAATGAGGCCGACGGGGCGGTCGTGGAAATAGGCGCGTTCATCGCGGGCCGTCTCCTCGACGAAATCGACCGCATTCTTGAACAAGCCCGACACCGTGCCGTGATAACCGGGACTGGCCAGCAGGAAGCCGCTCGCCTCCCGCACGCTGGCGATCAGGGCCAGCGCCTGCGGATGGCCGCGGCATTCCGGGGCGAGATACAGCGGCAGCTCCGCCATCGCGATTCCGCCGAACAGGCACGTCCGCGCACCCATCGCTTCCGTCGCGGCCAGCGCGATCGTCAACGCCTGCTCGCTCGAGGACGAAGGGCCGGCCCCACCGATCCCGAGAATTAACGGGCGGCGCGAAGACGCTTCGTCCATCAGAACTGCCCCTTGGGATCGAGGCCGAAGCAGGTCTGGCCGACGAGGGCATAGATGGCCTGGGTGTCGAGGCTGGCGTGGCGAGCGGCCGCGTTGACATCCCGCCAGTAGCGCTGGATCGGCGCATCGAGCCCGCCCGCGGCGGCCCCCGCCCCCTCGAACAGCAGGTTGACCGCGTCGGCCGCCGCCCGCGCCGCGAAACCGATGTCCCGGCGAATGCGGATGCGATCGGCGACAGCGAGATCCTCGCCCGCCCGCACGCGCGCCTCGAGCGGAGCCAGATCGGCCAGAAGCAGAGTCATGGCGGCTTCGATCCGCACCTGTGCCTCTCCGGCACGGGCCTGCGCCTGCGGACTCTGCGCTACGCCCATCGGCGCACCGGGCTTGAGCGAGGCCTTCACCTTGACGCGCATCGCCTCCGCATACCAATCGAGCGCTGCCTGCGCGGTGCCGAGCAGCGGCGCGACCAGAGTCACCGCCCCCATTGTCGCGAAATTAAAGCCGGCCATGACGTTACCCGCGATCCCGCGCCCCGGCGTCGTTCCGTGCTCGACATCGGCGAAGCGGATGACGCGATGCGCGGGCACGAAAATGGGATCATCGGCGAACAGCGTCTTGCTGCCGGTGCCCTGCATGCCGGCGACATGCCAGCTGTCTTGGTCGATCCCGAGATCGGAGCGCGGCACCATGAACCAGCCGACGCTGGGCGGCTGGCCTTCCACCTCGGGCAGCAGCGCCGAGACGAACAGCCAGTCCGAATTGTCGCAGTTGCTCGCGAAGGGCCAACGTCCCCAGACGCGAAAGCCGCCGTCCGCCGCTTCGCAGCGGCCCGTCGGCACGAAGGTGCCGGTGACGAGATGATCGGGATTGTCGCCCCAAATCTCCTGCTGCGCCTCGAGCGGCCAATAGGAAGCGAGCCAGGCGTTGACGTTGGCGATCATCGCGCACCAGCCCGTGCTGCCGCAGCCGCGCCCGATCTCGAAACCCAGCTTCAGGAGGTCGCTCGGGCCATATTCATATCCGCCGAAACGGCCCGGCTGTCCCAGGCGGTACAGCCCGGCCTTCACCAGCGCACGCGTCACCTCGTCGCTCACGCGCCGTTCGGCCTCGGTTGCCGCCGCCCGTTCCATCAGCATCGGGCGCAACGCTTTGGCCCGATCGAGCAGGTCCTCGATCGCCGGCGCCTTGCTGGGCGCCGTGTCCGCCACCGAAATCAAAAGGTTCATCTCACCCTCCATGTCGTGACGCGCAAAATAGCCCGGCCGTCCGGCATCGAAAAATGACGCTGGACGATGCACCCATCGAGATTTTCAATGGGTGTGACGCAAGATCGCAAGGTCGCCGATATTCCGGATTGCACCCCCGCCCACCCCACGGCATCCTGACCGGACGGCGGAGGACGGCATCATGGGCTTCGATCTCAATTTGCTGGAGCCGCTCGACGCGCTTCTCGAAACCCACAGCGTCACGGAAGCGGCACGGCGCCTCGGCGTCAGCCAGCCGACTATGAGCGGCATGCTCGCCCGGCTGCGCGACCAGATACGCGATCCCCTACTGGTGCGCGTGGGCCGCCATATGGAACTGACGCCGCGCGCCGCGGACATGGCGCAGGAGGTCCGTCAGGCACTGCTCCAAGTCACTCGGCTGACCCAGCCGCTGATCGATTTCGATCCCGCGACGACACGCCGCACCTTCCGGATCATGGCCTCCGAATATGGATTGTTCCTGGTGTTGCCCTCCATCTTCCGCGCCACGGAGACGATCGCGCCGTATATCCGGTTCGAGACGGTGTTGATCGATCAGCCGGTCGCCAGCGTCTATTCCGGCGTGATCGATCTGTGCCTGACCGGCGACATACTGGGTCAGGTGACCGGCGACATGGCGAGCGTCGTCCACACCCAGACATTGATCGACGATCGCTTCGTGGGCATCGTCGATGCCGCCCACCCCTTGAAGGGTGCCGTGACGCTCGACAAGTTGCTCGCCTACCCGCACGTAGCCACCCAATTCCCCGGCAGTCCCTGGACGGTCGAGGATATCGGCCTGAGCGGCATGTCCGATCGCCATCCGCCCCGCGTGCGCGTGGCAAGCTTCCTCGCGCTGGGGCGACTGGTGGCGGGCACGCAGTCGATCGGGGTGATACCAGGGCAATTGGCGCGGCTGGTTGTCAACGACACCGGATTGCGCACGATCGCGCTGCCCGCCAGCTTCGCCACCATCGCCGTGCGCCAACTCTGGCATGCCCGGCACGATCAGGATCCCGCGCACCGCTGGCTGCGCGCGCTGGTGGCGGAGGCGTGCGCGGACCTCCACGCAGGCCGCCTGCTTTAGCCCGGCGCGCGCCAAGCCACGCGCAGTTCGGGCAGGAAACAATAATCGCCGCCGCCGAAGCGGTAGCTTGGCGGCTCGCCCTCGATGCGCATGTCGGGAAAGGTCGCGAGCAATTCCTCCAGCACCACCCGCATCTCCATGCGCGCCAGATTCGAGCCCGGGCAATTGTGGATGCCGAAGCCGAAGCTCATGTGGCGATTGGTCTCGCGGTCCAGGCGGAAGCAGGCCGGTTCCTCGAACATCGTCGGATCGCGATTGGCGGCCGCCCAGCCGACATAGACGTCCTCCCCCTCCGGAATGGTGACGCCGGCCACGTGCACTTCGGCCCTGGTCCGGCGGAAGAAGCCGAAGAAGGGCGGGTGCAGGCGCAGCGCCTCCTCGATCGCCGTCGGGATCAGGTCCGGCTCCGCGACCAACCGGTCCCGCCGCTCGGGCACCGAGAAGATTTCGTAGATCATGCTGGCCAGCGCGGAGGTGGTGCTGTGATGCCCGGCGCCGAGGAAGGCGGCCATCAGGACCACATAATCCTCGTCGTCGAGCGCGCGGCCCTCGATCGTCATGTCGGCGAGCGATGACAAGAAATCGTCCCGTGGACATTCGCGGCGCGCATGGACCTCGGAAACCGTCACCGAGCCGAAATCCGCCTGCCGGCGAGCAAACTCTTCCGGATCGCCCTGCGCGGCGAACATCGCCAGCGCCGCCTCGCGGATGGCCGGCACATGACCCTCCTCCACGCCGACGAGATGGCAGATGGTCTCCGCCGGCACCGGCTCGCAGAGCTCGGCCACGATGTCGCAATTGCCCAGCGGCGCGATCCGGGCGAGATGGCGACGCACGTCGGCGCGCACGAAGGGCGTCATCGCCGCCGGTGTCCTGGGCGTCACCGCCGCGTTGAAGATCGCCCGCCATGCGCCATGGCGCGGCGGATCCATCTCCAGCGCCGGGATCGGTTTGCGGGGGAGCATCGGGCGCAGCACCTGCGGCTCGGACGAGAAGGTGCGATGATCTGCCATCGCCTTCCGCACGTCCTTATAGTCGAGCAGCATGTGGAAGCCGTCATGCGCCTCGCTATGGGCAACGGGGCAGCGCGCGCGGGAGGCCTCGAACAGGGCCAGGCTCTCGGCCGGCTCGCTGGTGTAGCAGCTCCAGGCTGCGGCCTGCATCGGCGACGCGTCTTCCTTCATGCCGGCATCCTCCACAAGTGCATCCACTCCTTGCATGGCAGCGACAATAGAATCGCCTTATCGCTTCCGCGATGAGTTACACTGCCCGTGATTCGCTGCCGCTATATCCTATCTGTGCAGAATTTAGACGTATAGGTCCTATATTGACCTCGCGCGTCGGATCGGCGAATGTCTATCCACTTACAGGGGAGTGCCTATGGCCAGGCCGACAATGATAGCAGGATGCCGATGCCCGCGATGACCCACCCGGTCGCCACCGAGCGATCGCGCGCCATCGCCCGTCTGGCGCGGCCCGAGCCGGCGCGCCACGGCGATGCCTTCACCGCCTTGCGCCTGGGCAGCCTCGCTTTCGGCCGCGAGGGCGATCCGGTCCTCAATCTCGATCATTTCCGGATGGGCGGGCCGACCTTCCCGCCACATGCCCATGCCGGCTTCTCGGCCGTCACATACATGCTGCCCGAGTCGGCCGGCGCGATGCGCAACCGCGACAGCCGCGGCGACATCAGCCTCATCCCGCCGGGCGGCCTGCACTGGACCGCAGCGGGATCGGGCATCGTCCACGAGGAAGTCCCCGATCGCACCGGCGTGACGGTCGAAGGTTTCCAGATCTTCATCCGCCAGCCCGTCGCGCAGGAGAATGCCGCGCCGCTCGTCCACCATGTCGAGCCGGCGGATATCCCCGTGGTGCGTTTGAGCCCGGGCAGCGTCCTGGTGCTCGCGGGCCATTATGGCGGGCTTTCGGCGGCGCTGGCGACACCGAGCCCGCTGACGCTCCTCGATGTGGTGCTGCCCGCGAAGGAATCGTTTTCGTGGGCGCCCGATCCGGGCATCGAAACCTGCGCCCTCTATCTGTTCGCGGGCAGCCTCGATGTCGGCGGCCTCGTCGTCGCGGCACCGATGCTGATCCTGTTCGCCCGCGGCGAGATCGGAATCGCATTCGCGGCGCGGGATCGCGCGCGCGTCCTGCTGCTGGCCGGCGCTGCGCTCGATGCCCCGTCGGTGAGCAACGGCCCGTTCGTGCTCTCGTCGCAGGCGGCGCTCAGCGATGCCGTCCGCCGCTACCGCAGCAGCGCCATGGGCCGGCTCGATTAGAAGAAGGGGAGGAGAATATGCGGGACCATTGGGTGCTGGAGCGCTTCGCCGCCGTCGACCGCAAGGATATCGACGGCTTCCTCGACATGCTGACCGAAGACCATCGCTTCGTTTTCGGCGGCCGCCCGCCCGTCATCGGCAAGGCGGATGCGCGCACGCAGGTGCTTCATTTCTGGTCGCTGATCGGGCGGCTCAAGCACAATATCCAGCGCGTGACGGTCGCGGCCGACGACCTGATCTTCGTCGAGGCGAATGTCGATTACGAGCGGCTCGACGGGCACAGCGTCACCGTGCCCTGCTGCGACGTGATCCGCACGCGCGGTACGCTGATCTGCGAGCAGCGCGCCTATCTCGACCAAGGTCCGGTCTGGGCTGAAACGGTCGAGCGGCATGTCTCCTGGGAACAGCTCCGCCAGGAGATGCCGGCCGTGCGGAACCCCTGATGCCGATCATCACTATCAACCTGCTGACCGGCCGGGACCAGGCGAGAAAAAGCGCGCTGATCCGCGAGATCGCCGATGCGGCCGTGCGCACGCTCGACGTGCCGCTGGCGTCGGTGCGCGTGATCCTGAACGAAGTGCCACCCGAACATTGGGGCATCGGCAACGAGACCAAGGCGGACCAGACCGCGAGGGCGAAGGAGAGGCAATGAGCGAGGCATATCGGCTGGCGACCGTCGAGCGGGACGGCGCTCCCTTGGTGGTGATCGAGCGCGACGGCGCGGCGGTGGCGCTGACCACGCTGCTGGACCCCGGCGATCTCGAACGGCTGGGCGGACCGCCGCGCGATCTGATGCCCTTGCTGGCGGATTGGGCGCACTGGGCCTCGGTGCTGCCGCAGCGCATCGCCTCCACCGCGCGTTTCCAGGAACACGCGACCCCCATCGGCACGCTCACCTTCCTGCCGCCGATCGCCTTACCCCGCAAACTGATCTGCATCGGCGCCAATTATCACGATCACATCGCGGAAATGCCGATCCCGATCACCCCGACCTATCCCTATTCTTTCCTGATGCCGCCCAGCAACACGTTGCGCGGATCGGGTGCGCCGGTGGAAAAGCCGGCCATGGCGCAGATGATGGATTGGGAGGCCGAACTCGCCGCCGTGATCGGCACGACCTGCCGCGACGTGCCCGTGGAGAGCGCGCTCGACGTCGTCGCGGGTTATGCCAATTTCAACGATCTCTCGGCGCGCGACTGGATCGCCTCGCGCCCGCCGATCGGGGTCGACTGGGTGCAGCACAAATGCTTCGACGGCTTCGGCCCATTCGGCCCCTTCCTCGTGCCGGCCGAATTCGTCGGCGATCCGCAGGCGCTGCCGGTGCGCCTCTCGGTCAACGGCGTGATCAAACAGGATAGCTCGACCGCGCAAATGGTGTTCGGGGTGGCCGAATGCATCGCGCACCTGTCGCGGATCATGACGCTGGAGCCCGGCGACGTCATCGCGACCGGCACGCCGGCCGGCGTCGGCCACGGGCGCCAGCCGCCCGAATATCTGGCGCCGGGCGACGAAATCCGGATGGAGGTCGGCAATCTGGGTGAACTGGTCACACTGATCGTGTGATCAGCCGCCCCTCTCCTCATGGCCGATCAGGACGCGGAGGCAGCGCAGGAAGGTGGTGCGATCGGCCTCGTTGAGAGGCGCGAGGATCTCGCGCTGGGCCTCCGCGACCGATCCGATCCGATCCGCCAGCAACGCCTCGCCGCCGGGCGTGATCCGCATCGTCCAGGCGCGATTGTCCTCGGGATCGCGCTCGCGCTTCACCCAATCGCGCGCGACCATGCGACCGAGCATCTCCTTGAGAGTCGATTTATCGATCCCGGTCGCCTCGACCAGTTCGCGCTGCGAGGCGCCCGGATTCTTGGCGAGCGCGATCAGCAAAGCGATCTGCTGGCGCGTGACGTCGTCGCCGACATGGCGCGTGAAGATCTCGTAGGAACGCTGGTGGTTGCGACGCAGCAGGTGCCCCGGCGCATCGAGCAGGTTGAACTCGGCCAGCCGGCTTCGCAATTCGGGATCGTCCACGTCATCTCCAGGCAGGCTTGCTCGCGCCGACGACCATGCCGTGGAGAGCATCGCGATATCAAGCCGCTGCGCGCAAACCATCGCCGACCCGGAACTCGGCGACGCCGAGTGTCTGCACGGAGACGCGGACATGCTGTCCTTGGGCGAGGGCCTCGGCGGCGGTGGCGCCGCCGGCCATGACGATGTCGCCCGCCTGGAGGGGTTCGCCGGCGGCGGCGGCGAGGCGGGCGGCGGCGACCAGCGAGCGGAGCGGGTGGCCCAGGATCGCGGCGCTGGAACCGATCTGCCGGGCGACGCCGTCAATCTCCAGGATCATCCCGAGGTTGGCGACGTCCACGGTCGGGCTCGACCATGGCCCGACCACCAGCGCCGAGGACGAGCTGTTGTCGGCCACCACGTCGGTCAGCGAGAAGCGGAAATTCTCGTAGCGCGAATCGATGATCTCCAGCGCCGGCGCGATCCCCTCCACCGCCGCCAGCGCGGCGAGCGGCGTCACCCGGCCCGCCAGCGGCGCCTTGAGCAGGAAGGCGATCTCGGGCTCGACGCGCGGATGGACGAAGCGGGCGAAGTCGATCGACCCGCCATCCTCGACCAGCATCGCGTCGGTCAGCCGCCCCCAGATCATCTCCGCAATGCCCATCTGGACCATCTTGGCGCGGCTGGTGAAGCCCATCTTGATGCCGATCCGCCGCTCGCCGCGCGCATAGCGCCGCGCCATCGACGCCTGCTGGACGGCATAGGCCTCCTCCAGCCCGATCGGCTCGGCAAGCTGCGGCGTCGCGGTGGCGCTACGCTGCGCCGTGTCGAGCCGCTCGGCCAGGGTCGCGAGATCGGTCATGTCTGTTCCTTCCGCTTCGCCATGTCGAGCGCGACATCGACGATCATGTCCTCCTGCCCCCCCACCATCTTGCGGCGCCCGAGTTCGATCAGGATCGCGCGGGTGTCGAGGCCGTGGTCGGCCGCCGCCTTCTCGGCGTGGCGCAGAAAGCTCGAATAGACGCCGGCATAGCCGAGGCTCAGCGTCTCGCGATCGACCCGCACCGGGCGGTCCTGCAGCGGGCGGACGAGATCCTCGGCGGCGTCCATCAGCGCGAACAGGTCGCAGCCGTGGTTCCAGCCCTGCACGTCGGCGGCCGCGATGAAGACCTCCAGCGGCGCATTGCCCGCCCCCGCCCCCATGCCGGCAAGGCTGGCGTCCACCCGGATCGCGCCGTTCTGCACCGCGACCAGGCTGTTGGCGATGCCGAGCGCGAGATTGTGGTGGGCATGCACGCCGCGCTGCGTCTCCGGCCTGAGCACCCGGTCATAGGCCTGCAGGCGCGCGGCATAGCCGTCCATGGTCAGCGCGCCGCCGCTATCCGTCACGTAGACGCAGTGCGCGCCGTAGCTCTCCATCAGCAGGGCCTGCCGGGCGAGCGGCTCGGGCTCGGACATGTGGCTCATCATCAGGAAGCCCGAGACATCCATGCCAAGCCCACGGGCATATTCGATATGCTGCTTCGCGACATCGGCTTCGGTGCAATGCGTCGCAACGCGCACCGAGCGCACGCCGAGATCGTAGGCGCGCTTGAGATCGTGGATGGTGCCGATGCCGGGCAGCAGCAGCGTCGTCAGCACGCTGTGCTCCAGCACCTCGGCAACCGCGCCGATCCAGTCCCAGTCGGTGTGCGCGCCGAAGCCGTAGTTGAAGGAGGAGCCCGACAGGCCGTCGCCATGTGCGACCTCGATCGCGTCGACCCTGGCGGCGTCCAGCGCCCGGGCGATCGCCACCACATGGTCCAGCCCATATTGGTGCCGGATCGCATGCATGCCGTCGCGCAGCGTGACGTCCTGGATGTAGAGCTTTTGCTTCGTGGGGTCGAAGGTCATGCGGCCACCCTTTCGGCCATGCGCAGCGCGATCCGCTCGGCGGTCCTGAGCGCGGCCGAGGTCATGATGTCGAGATTGCCGGCATAAGCGGGCAGGTAATGCGCCGCCCCCTCCACCTCGAGGAAGATGCCGACCTTCAGGCCGGTGAACTCGGTCTGCCCGGTCTCGGCCATTTCGGGGATGCGCAGGGGGCGGTTCGAGCCGATATGCTCGAACTGCACCGCCTGCTTGAGCCGGTAGCCCGGCACATAGGCCTGCACCTCGGCGACCATCCGCTCCACCGAGGCGGCGATCGCATCCTGGTCGGCCTCGTCGCACAGGCAATAGACGGTGTCGCGCATGATAAGCGGCGGCTCGGCCGGGTTGAGGACGATGATCGCCTTGCCGCGCGCGGCGCCGCCGACCTCGACGATCGCACGGGCCGTCGTCTCGGTGAATTCGTCGATATTAGCGCGGGTGCCCGGCCCGGCCGACTTGGATGCGATCGAGGCGACGATCTCGCCATAGCGCACCCTCGCCACCCGGTTCACCGCCGCCACCATCGGGATGGTCGCCTGCCCCCCGCAGGTCACCATGTTGACGTTGGGCGCATCGAGATGCGCGTCGCCATTGACCGGCGGAACGGTGTAGGGGCCGATCGCCGCCGGGGTCAGGTCGATTACCCGCTTGCCCGCCGCGATGAGCAGGTCGGAATGCCGCTGGTGGGCGCCCGCCGAGGTCGCATCGAAGACGATCGCGATGTCGGCGAACTCCGGCATCGCCATCAGCCCCTCGATCCCGCCGGCGGTGACCGGCACGCCCAGCCGCCCGGCGCGCTTGAGCCCGTCCGAGTCCGGATCGATGCCGACGAAGGCGCCCATCTCCAGCACCTGCGACAGGCGCATCACCTTGATCATCAGGTCGGTGCCGATATTGCCCGATCCGATGATCGCCACCCTGGTCGTCATGCATCCCTCCCGAAGCGCACGCGCACGCTGCCCAGCCCGCCGATCCGCGCCTCGACACCGTCGCCCGGCGCCACCGCCACCATCGGGCCGAGCGCGCCCGACAGGATCACGTCGCCCCGCCCCAGCGGCCGGCCGACCTCGGCCATCTTCGCGGCGAGCCAGCCCAGGGCATGGAGCGGATGACCGAGGCAGGCCGCGCCCGCGCCGAAGCTGACCGGCTCGCCATTCTTCTCCAGCACCATGCCGCACAGCCTGAGATCGAGATCCGCCAGCGGCACCGGCCGGGTGCCCAGCACGAACAGGCCCGCCGAGGCATTGTCGGCCACGGTGTCGACGATGCCGATGTTCCAGCCGGCGATGCGGCTGTCGACGATCTCGATCGCGGGCAGCGCATAGGCCACGCTGTCGATCAGCGCCGCCGTGGTGAGCCGCCCCGCGTCCGGCGTGCGCGCCATCACGAAGGCGACCTCCGCTTCCACCTTGGGTTGCAGCAGCCGGCCGGGCGCCACCGTGTCGCCGTCCGGCACCGCCATGTCGGCGAACAGATGGCCGAAGTCCGGCTGGTCGACGCCGAGCTGCGCCTGCACGCTGCGCGCCGTCAACCCGATCTTGGCCCCCACCACCCCGCGACCCGACGCCTCCCAATGCGCCGTGTTCGCAGACTGGATCGCATAAGCCTCCGCAATGCCCGCAGCAGGATACGACTCCCGGATCGGAGGCATCGCCTCGCCCGACACGTAACAGGCGCGAAGGTGCCCGGCGATGACTTCGGGATCGAAACCGAGTTCTAGAGTGCGGGTTGCCATTCGGAGTCTCCGAAGCAGAGGAAATGCCACATGCGCTCGATGAGCGCGCCCGCCTTGACCGCGCGGCGCGTGGCTTCGTCGGGGGTATATTCGCGCGGCTTGCGGCCGATGGCGCGCGCAGGGAGCAGCGCCAGCTCGATCTTTGCCGCATCCTCCAGATAGAAAGCGAACGCCGCCGCCTCCTCGATCGTGGCGCCCGCCGTCACCGCGCCATTGCCGCGCAGCACGATCGCGGCATGGTCGCCCATCGCCTCCGCCACCTTCACCGCGCGCTCGTCGTCGCGGACCAGCTGGACATTGGGCCAGAGCGGCGGACAGGGCGCGAAATAGCTGCCGAGCCCGTGCAGCGCATGCGGTGTCTCGCCCAATGCCGAGAGTGCCATCACGGCGGGCGATTGAAAGCGGCAGACGCCGCCGATCTCGGGCCGCCGCCGGTAGATCTCGCGATGGATGCGCACCTCGGGCAGCGCGCGATCCGGCAGGTCACCGTCGATCGGCACCACCACGCCAGGGTCCCCCTCCGCCACCGTGCCGAGCGGCTGCGGCGGCGAGCAGAGGAAATGCCACGCGTCGATCCGCGCGCTGACATGGCCGTAGGCGTGGGCCAGCCCGTGGCGCGCCATCGCGCGGGCCGCGAGCCGCACCCCCCGCGCAACGCCGAGGGTTTCCGGGACCTGCGCCAAATCATGCGGCACGGGCGACGCCCGCCGGCTGGGTCTTGAATTCGGGAATGTCGGGCAGCGAGCCCCACATGCAGAAACTCGACGATTCCCTGGGGAAGGAGCGCGGCACGTAGGTCTTCTCGTCCTCGGCCGTGATCGTCCGCACGCCGGTGGAATATTCGTAGATCATGCCGTCTGGCCCTTGGAAATAGAGGAAGCGCGCACCCGAAGTCGGGTGGCGACCGGGGCCGAAGACGATCTTCACATTGCGGTTTTGCAGGAAATACCAGGAGCGCATGATATCGTCCTGGCTCTCGACCTGGAAGTTGACATGCTGGACGCCCGACTTGGTCGACGGGAACAGCGCGACATTGTGGTGGACGTCGTTGATGCGGATCAGCGCCGCATCGCCGATCCAGTCGCTTACCTTGGCGCCGAGATGGGCGACCCAGAAAGCCTCGTCGGCAGGCGCGTCGCGGGTGTGCAGGCCGACATGGCTGAAATGGGTGATGCCGGCGTCACGCGTCGGGAAATAGCGGCGCCCACAGGCCTGCGGCCGCGCGACCAGCTCGATCGTGTTGCCGCTCGGATCGTTAAGCACCAGCAGGCCCCGCACCCGGCGCTGCTCACGCTCCTCCGAGGTGCCGGCGCGCACCTGCACGCCCGCCGCCTCGAACTCGGCCGCCGCCCGATCGAGCGCGCCCGTCGACGCGACTTCCCAGCCCGTCACCTGCCCGCTGTCGCGCCCCTGAGTGTAGCAGATATTGTGGTCGCGATCGTCGCCGCGCAGATATGCGGAACTGCGATCGCGCTCCATCAACTCCAGCCCGAGAATGTCGGTCGCGAAACGGACGCTCTCGTCGAGATCGTCCGATCCGATGCGGACATAGCGGATGTCGTGCAGGTCGGCGCCCATCTCAATCCGCCTTGGAGAGCGTGGATTCCGGCCGCGCGAACTTGCGGCTCATGTGGCCGACGCCTTCCTGATCGCCTAGCGCGAAGCCCCAGCTGTACCCGCCCTTGGGGTTGGTCAGGATCTCCCAGGCATTGTCGTCCTTGTCCCAGAAGAAGAAGGCGTAGGTGCCGTGCTGCACGGTCGGCTTGGTGATCTTGTGCAAGCCCCATTTCTCGGCATCGCGCAGCACGACCTGATAGGCCGCGTCGACATCCGCCTCGGTCGCGACGTCGAGGCCGTTATGGTTGAGATGCGGCATCTCGCCCTTGTTCTTGGTCGGCCCCTGCACGATGACGATGATCTGGTCTCCGCCCAGCCGTGCCCAGAACGACACGTTGGCCATCTGCACCGTCTCGAAGCCCAGGAACTCGTCGAAGAATTTCCGGGTGAAGGCGATGTCCCTGCATTCCAGCGTCGCGTGGCTGTAGAAGTTGAGCTTCAGCGCCGGCTCGGTCTTCGGCTGCGATTCCGCAACAGTCGCCATGGTCTCTCTCCGTTTATAGCTTGATGCAGATGTTGGTCGGCTCGGAATAGAAGTTGATCGAGTGCACGCCGCCCTCGCGGCCGATGCCCGACATCCTGGCGCCCCCGAAGGGCGTGCGCAGATCGCGCAGGAACCAGCAATTCACCCAGGAGATGCCGACCTCCATCGCCTTGCCGACACGATGCCCGCGCGACAGGTTCTGAGTCCAGATCGAGGAGGCGAGGCCATATTCGGTATTGTTGGCCATCCGCACCGCGTCCTCCTCGGTATCGAAGGGGATGATCGCGCAGCAGGGACCGAAAATCTCCTCGCGGCAGGTGCGGGCATCGTGGGCGAGGCCGATCCAGATCGTTGGCTGCACGAAATAGCCGTTCGCCGCCGCGCCCGCGAGATCGGGGACGCCGCCGCCGGTAACGACGGTCGCCCCCTCCTCCACCGCGAGCCTGTAATAATCGAGCACTTTGGCGCGATGCTCGGCCGAGATCAGCGGACCGAAATCGACGCCCTCGTCGTGCGGCAGACCCGGCTTCAGCGCCTCGGCCCTGGCCTTCATGCCGGCGACGAAGCGATCGAAGACCGGCCGCTCGACATAGATGCGCTCGGGCGCGAGGCACACCTGCCCGGTGTTGAGAAAAGCCGCGCGGGCGAGGCCGGCGACGGCGGCGTCGATATCCGCATCGGCGAAGACGATCGCCGGATTCTTGCCGCCCAGTTCGAACGACAGCGCCTTCACCGTCGGCGCCGCCGCCTTCATGATCGCCGAGCCGGTGCGCGTCTCGCCGGTGAAGGTGATGGCGCGGATGCCGGGATGCGCGGTCAGGAACTCGCCCGCCGAGCCGGGTCCGAAGCCGTGCACGACGTTGAACGCGCCGTCGGGCATGCCGACCTCGGCCATCACCTCGCCGAGCAGGGTGGTGGTCGACGGCGTTTCTTCGGACGGCTTGACGATCACCGCATTGCCGCAGGCCATGGCGGGCGCGACCTTCCAGGTCATCAGCAGCAGCGGCAGATTCCAGGGTGAGATCACCCCCACCACGCCCAGCGGCTTGCGCACCGCGTAATTGAGCGCCTTGCCGCCGTCCGGCGTGTCCATCTCGAACGTCTCGGTCGAGAGATTGGCGATGGCATCGGCGAAGACGCGGAAATTGGCCGCCCCGCGCGGGATGTCGAGATGGTGGGCGAGATGATGCGGCTTGCCGGTGTCAGCGATCTCGGCCTCGAGGAAATCGTCGAACCGCTCCTCGATCCGGTCGGCGACGCGGCAGAGCAGGGCGCGACGCTTCGCGAGGGGCATATGGCCCCAATCGCCCGCCACCGCCTTGCGCGCCGCCGCCACCGCCCGGTCGACGATCGCGCGATCGGCTTCGTGGGCGACGGCGTGCACCTGCCCCGTCGCCGGATCATGGATGTCGAAGGGCGTGCCGCCATCGATGAACTGGCCACCGACGAAGTTGCGCAGCGCGGTCGGGCCGGACGCCGGCACGGCCTTGGTCAGATCCTGGGTCAGCGTAGCCATGTCCAATCCTCTCGGCGACTCAGGCGCCTTTAAACGACGTATACGTCCTAGTTAGTCAATCGACAAGGGACACGAATGCCTCCCTCGCTTTCTAGAGCCGACCCGCCGCCGCGCCCGCAATGGCGAATTGCAGGCTCATCCGGACGCGCGCGGTGTCATATTCCGGTGCCAGCGCGGCGAGCAGCTCCAGCGCGGTCCGCGCCAGGTGCCGCGCGGAAAGCTCACCAGCCAGCATCGCGTCCCCGGCCGAGATCGCGTCGTACAGCGCGCGATGCTCCTGCTCGCCGCGCTGCCACCAACCGGGCAGATGCTCGCCCTTGTAAGCCGATTGATAGCGCTCGCTGCGCTTCTCCAACGCCTCCAGATCCGCGGCATAGGCATCGCCCGCCTGCGCGACGATCACGCGGTGAAACTCGCGGTGCAGTTCCTGCCACAGCGAAAAATGCGCATGCGCATCCGGCCCCTCCAGCGCGTGAACGACCTCGGCCAGCCGGCCTTTCTGCGCCGGGCTCATCGCCCTGGTGGTGAAGGTCACCGCCAGCGATTCCATCATGATGCGCTTCATGTAGAGCGCTTCGATATCGCGAGGATCGAAGCCGAGCACACGGCTGCGAAAATTGGGCTCGCCGGTGACCAGGCCGCCCTCCTGCAGCATCCGCATCGCCTCGCGCACCGGCGTGCGGCTGACGTGGAGGACTCGCGCCACCTCGACCTGGGACAGCACGGTCCCCGGTTTCAGACGGCCGCTCAGAATTGATTCCTGGAGCGTATCATACACTTCGACTGCCGTCCTCCGGCCATCGCCCCGCTCCAGCGGCTTCAGGATATCTGGTTCTAGCCCCACGTGTTTTCCATGCCCCACTGGATACATTCTGACAAGTAGCGGTCGATCGCCGATCCGCCAAGAGCCTTCGATTTGCGCATCATAATAGGCCTAATGGATAGATGAAAGCAAAAATGGACGTATGGGTCCTATCTTGACTTGAATCGAATCTGGTGCAAAAAGTGCGTCCACTTCTGGCGCGACGCTTTCATCCGAAGCATCGACGCCGATCAATCCGGCCACAGCCGGTGACGGACGCAGAGCCGAATCAGCATTCGAAGGAGGAGGGGAACCGATGAGCATGGGCGACAAGAGCAGGCTGATCCTGGCGGCGAGCGGGATGGCGATCGCCATGGCCGCGCCGGCTCATGGCCAGGCCGCGCCGGGGGGCGCGGCACCGGCCGCGGGCAACGGCATCGCGGACATCGTCGTCACCGCGCAGAAGCGCAGCGAGAATCTGCAGAAGGCCCCGGTCGCCATCACCGCGGTCGGCGGCGACATGCTCATCCAGAAGGGCATCACCAACTTGCCCGCGGCGCAGGAGTTGGTGCCGGGCGCCCGCTTCCACCAGGAGGGCAACACCACCCAGGTCTTCCTGCGCGGCGTCGGATCGAATCTCGATTTCGCCAACGTCCAGCCATCAGTCGCCTTCAACTTCAACGGCATCTTCATTCCGCGCGAAGGCACCAGCGTCGGCCTCTACGATATCGACCGGTTCGAGGTGCTGCCCGGCCCGCAGGGCACCCTCTACGGCCGCAGCGCGATCGGCGGCACCGTCAATGTCAGCTTCAAGAAGCCCGAATTCCGCGACGGCGGCAGCGTCGATCTCGAAGCGGGCAATTACAAGCTCGCGCACGTGACCGGCGTAGCCAATTATGCACTGTCGGACACCTTCGCGCTGCGCGGCGCGGTCGATTACATCTACCGCGACGGCTTCATGCACACGGATTCGGATTCTAAGAAGGACTTCTCCGGCCGCCTGAGCGCGCTCTGGAAACCCACCGACGGCGTCAGCCTCTATGTCTGGGGCTATACCGCCCAGAAGCACGGCAACACGCCGAACCTCGTCAACAAGGGCTCGCGGCCCGTCTACGATGCCGACGGCAACCTGACCGGCTTCGCCTATGACGAGAATGCCTTCCTGACCAAGAATCCCTATGACGACGAGCGCCCCGGCCAGCTCGCCTCCACCGCCCCGTTCGGCCAGCCGACCACCTCCACCCAGCATTACAACAATTGGGCGGGCGGCGCGCAGCTCGACGTGAAGCTTGGCGACCACGTCACGCTGACCGACATTCCCGGCTACGTCTACCTGAACGCGATCACCAACGTATACTGGCTGGGCGTGCTGCCGGCCTACAAGCACGACGAATATCACCAGGCCAGCAACGAGCTGCGCCTGTCGGGCGACGCCGGGCGGCTCAACTGGCTTGCCGGCCTCTATCTCTACCACAATGTGCAGCAAGGCCAGGCAGCCGTGGGCACCGCGACCGGCCCCGCCGGCGTGCCCGAGGGTTCGCTCTTCCCCTTCTATTCGAGCCGCGTGTTGCGCAACCGGCTGGAAGGCGCCGCCGTGTTCGGACAGGCAACCTACAAGATCGGCGACAATCTGCGGATCACGGCCGGCGGCCGCTACGGCATCGACAAGACCAAGGCGAACGGCATCTCGCTCGACGATCAGGTCACGCCCTATTTCTTCAACCACACGGTGCACCGATTCGACTACAAGATCGGCGCGCAATATGACCTGACCCAGCGCATCATGGCTTATGCCCAGTTCCAGACGGGCTATCAGCCGGCGACCTTCAACGAGGTGGCCAACCTGCCCGGTCGCTCCAACCTCGTGAAGACCGGCAAGCTCAAGTCCGTTTCGGGCGGCATCAAGTCGCGCTGGTTCAACAACACCCTGCAGATCAACGACGAGGTCTTCTATTCGGTCTACAACGACCTTGCGACGCAGGCCTATGACGCGAGCGCGCTCTACAATCCGATCTTCAATGCCAAGAAGGTGACGATTCCGGGCAATCAGCTAGACATTCTGTGGCAGCCTACGAAGAATGATCACGTCAACCTCTCGGTCAGCTACATCAAGTATCGCAACAAGAATTTCGTCGAGCCCAATGGCCTGAGCTTCAACGGCCTGTCCGGCCCCTATGCGGCCGACTGGACGATCAACGGCGGTATCAGCCACGATTTCCAGATGAAGAACGGATATGTCCGCGCCTCGGTGGACGGGCATTACGAGAGCAAATGGTATGCGGACTTCGTCCATAATCTTGGTACCCGGCAGGATGCCTATGCCAAGCTGAATGCCGAACTGATCTATTATTCCGAGGATGGTCGCTACAGTTTCGGCTTCTGGGGCCGCAACCTCACCAACAAGGTGGTGATCGCGGCGACCGCGGCGGCCGGCATTCCCGGCCCGGCGACGGCCTATCTGGACGCGCCTCGCACCTACGGCATCCGCGGGGGGTTCAAGTTCTGATGGCCATCCTCTCGGGCAAATCGATCATCGTCACCGGGGCGGGTGGCGGCATCGGGCAGGCGACATGCATGGTCCTGGCCGCCGCCGGCGCCCGGCTGGTGGTAAGCGACGTCGCTGAGGCGGCGGGCCGCGAGACCACCGATCTCATCGTCTCCCGGGGGGGAGAGGCCGTCTTCGTCGCCGCCGATCTTGCTTCCGAAGAGGCGGTCGCGTCGCTGGTGGCGAAGACGGTCGAGGCTTATGGCCGGCTCGACGGCGCCTTCAACAATGCCGGCGTCGAGCAGCGCAACAAGCCGCTGGCCGATCTCACGCTCGCCGAATGGCAGCGCGCCATCGACATCGATCTCACCGCCGTCTTCCTGTGCGTGAAGCACCAGGTGAAGGCGATGCTGGAGACGGGCGGCGGATCGATCGTCAACACCGCCTCGTCGCTCGGGCAGGTGGGGCTGGCCGGCGCGTCGGAATATTGCGCCGCCAAGCATGGCGTGATCGGCCTCACCCGCGCGGCGGGCGCCGATTATGGCCCGCGCGGCATCCGCGTGAACGCGGTGCTGCCCGGCATCACGCGCACGCCGATGATCGCACGGCTGAGCGAGGACCCGCAGCTTTCCGCCGTGTTCGACCGGCTGCGCACCCGCCACTCGATGGGGCGCTTCGGCGAGCCGTCGGAGATCGGCGAGAGCGTGAAGTGGCTGCTTTCCGACGACGCATCTTTCATGAATGGTGCCGCCGTCGCCGTCGACGGCGGATACCTGTCCATTTGAGTGAGGAACACCCATGTACACCCTGTCCTACGCGATCGAAGTGAACCCCGAGGGCACCTCGCCCGCGCTTACCGCCGAGCAGGTGTGGAAGGGGCTGGAGATGAAGGCGGAAAACGCCTTGCCCTTCGTGCCCGGAATGACCCGCTGCGACCTCGTCGAGCGCAAGGACAATACGATCCTGCGCGAGATCACCTTCGCCGGTAACGACTTCAAGGAGTTTATCACGCTTCATCCGCCGGTGCAGGTGCAGTTCGAGCGGGTCGGCACCGGCGGCTTCATCCAGAACACGATCAGCGAGAGCGAGAAGGGGCTGGTCCTGAGCTTCACCTTCGCCCTCCCCTTCCCCGGCACCGAACCGGGATCGAAGGAAGAGCGCGAAAAAGGCGAAAGCATGCGCGGCTCCTATGTCGGCGCGGTGGCCGCGACGTTGAAGACGGTGCGCGAACTGGTCGGCAAGGGCGAATTGTAGGCGTTCAGGGAGAGGACGACATGGCGACTGAGGCACAGGCGATCGCGCCGACGGTGGCGATCGACGGCGACGACTGGGCGGCGGATTTCTTCCGCTCCGCCGACAGCTTCGACATCGAGCAACTCGCCGGCTGGTTCGCCGACGATGTCGAGGTGCGTTTCGGCAACCTTCCGGCCGTCGTCGGCAAGGACGCCGCGAGGGAGGCGTTCGCCGGCTTCTGGTCGAGCATCGCGGGGATGCGGCACAGCCGGGAATCCGTCGTCGCGCACGGCGACATGGCCGCGCAGGCGAGCATCGTCACCTATACCCGGCACGACGGCAGCGCGGTGTCCATGCCGGTGTCGAGCCATTTGCGGCGTTCCGGCCCGGGCAAGATCGACCGGCTGTGGATCTTCATCGACATGGCCCCCCTGTTCGAGGCGGCGGTCTGATGGATCTCACCAGACGGCTCGCCGGCAAGACCTGCATCGTCACCGGATCGGGCGGTAGCATCGGCCGCGCGACCTGCCTGCGCTTCGCCGCCGAGGGCGCCAACGTCGTCGGCTGCGACATCGCGGCGCCGGGCGCCGGGGAGACGGTTCGGCTGGTCGAGGCGGCGGGCGGCACGATGATCTCGGTCCATCCGGCCGATCTCACCGACAAGGCCACCTGCGAGCGACTGGTGCAGAGCGCCGTCGATCGCTTCGGGGGGATCGACGTCCTCTTCAACAACGGCGCGATGGCCTATTTCGCCTGGATCGAGGAGATGGACGACGACACCTGGTACAAGACGATCAACCAGGAGCTCGATCTCGTCTTCCTGCTCACCCGCGCCGCATGGGCCGAGCTCGGCAAATCGAAAGGCTGCATCGTCAACACGGCCTCGCTTTCCGCCTGGGCGGGGATCGAACGGCTTCCGGGGCTCGCCCATTCGGCGGCCAAGGGCGGCGTGCTCTCGATGACGCGCCAACTCGCGATGGAGGGGCGCAAGCACGGCATCCGCGCCAATTCCGTATCGCCCGGCACGATCGAGACCAACCAGACGCGTTTCATCCTCGAGGACCCCGAATGGACTCGCGTCCAGGTCGGCCGCGCCATGATGAACCGCATGGGCCAGCCCGAGGAAGTGGCGAGCGTCGTCGCCTTCCTGGCGAGCGCGGACGCGAGCTACGTCACCGGCGCCGACATCGCAATCGATGGCGGCGTGCGTGCCTGGTGAAGCAAGGAGATTCCCCGTGACCCACGAAGAGAAAGTCGCCGCCTTGTGGGAGGAGAAGCAGGTCATGAAGGTGATCCTGCGCTTCGGCCGCGCGCTCGATACGGGCAACTGGCCCGCATACCGATCCTGCTTCACCAATCCGCTCAACATCGAGTTCAAGAGCCTCACCGGTCAGGAGGAAGTCCGGGTCGACGCCGATCTGTGGACCCTGTTCGCCGAGCAGATCCTGAGCCCGGTGCGGCGTCATCACACCTACAGCAATTTCGACGTCACGCTGGACGAGGACCGCGCCCACGCCGTGGTCTACCACACGTCGCGGCACTGGAAATCGACCGACCGCGGCTATTCGCACAACACCCAATATGGCTGGTACGATTTCTCGCTCGAGCGCCAGGGAGACGGCCCATGGCTGATGTCCCGGGTGAAGCACGCCTTCCAGTGGGTCGATGGCAATGACGCCCTGCTCGACGTCCACGATCCGGAGCTGGGCAAGACGATGCAGAAGGTGTTCTGCGCGGAGAATTTCGCGGCCGCGCGCGTCACGCCCGTGATCGGCTGACGCGCGTGCGGGATCGATCATGTCGGCATGACGATCGAGGATATTGAAGTGGCCGGGGCTTTCCGCGAAGACGGGCTTGGCGCTGCCCTGATTTTCAAGCGTCAGGCCCGGCCGATCCGCCGCTTTATCAGGGGGTATCTTCGAGTGCTTGCTCCAATACCTGCCCAATATCCGCTAGTGTGACCATATTCACGGCCGTCCAAATTTCCGGAATCTCACCGGGGTCGCCCTTTATCGACGAGAAAATGTTTGATCCTTGCGAAATTTCGGACGAAAAATGGAGGCAATAAATCTTCCGTCCATTCTTTTTGCTTTATCGACCAATCGATCTTATCGGCGGTATCTGGTCTGATCTTGAATTGGGTGGTATGGGATCGCTTCGAAACGTCCCATGTCGATGTGTAATAATAAAGCGCAATCGACTTTCTGGAGCGCCCTTCGGGATGATTGATGGGATTTGGGTTGCCGTGCAGACTGTTGGATGCCGCGGTGAAGATGATGCACCGGTTGAACGAGGGTTCGTACGAGCGCACGGCGTGCGTCATTTTGGCATCCCATAACTCAAGCTGGCCGCCATATTCCGCCTTCCAGTCCTTGTTGAGATAAATCAGGACCGTGATGCGGCGCTCGAGATTGAGCAGCTTATGATGATTGAAGTCGGTGTGGATTGCGAGATAGCCACCGTTATGCATTTCATGGAAACCGGCCCCGAAAAAATAAGGATCGGGGATAAGGCCCTTGATCCCAGTGATGTTTTCAAAAATCTTGACGAATGATCGAGAGTTGAACGAATAGAAAGCCGTTCGCGCGAAATCATCTAACGTATCAGGATTGTAACTGTCTTTAAGCCGTTCCTGGTATCGATTGTAATGATGATTCAAATCGCTCGATTTATGTTTCTCATAGAAGAAATCCAGAAGCCTGTTCGTCAATTCGTCCGGCAAGAAATCATCGATCACGATCGAGGGAAAAGGCTCCGCGGAAGCGTAGCTTTCGGCAAGCTCTTTCCCTTTGTTCTCGAACCCAATCGCAGGGATGAAGCCGGTAGTCGGATCGACACCATCCAGATACGCCATATGCCCCCTCGCGCGCGCTATTTGTGGAGGAGTTTACGCGAGATCCGGCCCAAATTCCGCAAGCCATAACGAACTAGCCATTCGGAATTACGACAATGGGGAACGTCGCCACCGCCCCGAATGGCGCACTTTCGTCAAGCTGCATCTCGAAGGACATGGCCGATGGATTTCGGGCTATTTCAGCCAGCCGATGGCCTATGTGCGGCAATAACGGACCCGATCCGGCAGCTGACTATCGAACCGGATTGATCTCGACAGTACATCCGCCTGAGAACCGGACGATCGCCGATCGCCGATTGCCGATCGGCCAGCACCAGGAACGGCTGGCCATCACTCTTCTCGCGCAAATATCGCGCAGCGTAGCGGCCCGCTCGAAGCGGCTTGGATCGAGCGGACGAGTGGTCTCGGATATTTTCGAGTTCCACAGGACAAGCTGGGCACATTATCGCCTCAACGATCTGCAGGATGGTCCGATCTACGATCAGTACCCGCTCTGTCATCGCACTTGCGCGAGAAGCGGCGCTATCCGCCTGGCCGCGAGCGGCGGAAGGCTTGCCGCGCGCGCGGCCGAGAGGTTGGGCGGAATGCCCGCGCCGACCTAGATCAACGCGACCATCCCCATCCCGAAATGCGGTCTGCACTCGATCCCGTAAAGCCCCGCTTTGGTGACTTTGAAAGCCACCTCCCTGCCCAACTGGCCATGATCGGGGCTGCGCCGGCGGGTAGGATGCCCTGGATCGATTGCGCATTGTGGCCGGAATCGGTCGGTACGAACCGAATGACGTCGTCGATCGACGCCCGCATCAGCATCGGCTCGAAGACCATTGCGCCGCCGACAGCCTGGTTTTTCATGCGGCCAACAAGCTCCTTGGCCGACGCCGGCGTAGCGAGCGCGTCGATGAGGGCCGCAATGGCCACCTTGCTGCGATGGATCATGACCCTGCCTTCATTGGGCGAAGCGCGCGGCCGCCATCGCGGTCGCGGCAATTGCGAGGAGAGCGGCCGCGACGCGGTGCCTGTTGCGGATGCGCGCGCCGATTAGCGTCCGTTGGCTATCGCATCGCGCTGCCTTGCCGATCGCGGCCTCGATGAAAACGGGTCCGATCCTAGCGATGTCGGGAGCAGGCATGCCAGCCGCTTGTCGTCGGCAGGGACATTGGGAAGCCCGCGGCGGGCGGAGCGTTGAGACGATCTGCATGATCGCCCGGATCCACTAGGCAGGCGTCGGCGTTGGGAATGCAGTAGTCGAAGGAGCGGACATGGCTGACACGGACGACCAGACGGGAAAGAAGCCCGCTCGCTATCTCGGCCTCTACATCGCGGTCGCCTTCATCGTCGCCATCATCATCGTCATTGCGTCGATTCATCATATGGGCACGCACTGATCTCCGATCACCAAGCCGTGTTGCCTCAGCGGGTCCAGAGGTCCGCGAAGGTCATCAGGAAGAGAAAGCCCAGCCAGACGATGCCAGCGAGTGCCGTCGTTCGCACAAGCGCACTTGATTTGCCGAGGCGCATGAATCCGATGAGAACCAGTCCAGCCTGTGCGATCACGATCGCCAGGCTCGCGACGAGCTTATACGGAAGTCCCGGAACGAGAGCGTAAGCGAGGCTTATTCCGCCGAGCAGGACCAGCGCCGCCCAAATGCTGCAGGGCGCGAGCAGGATGCGCCGGTGGTCGGCGTCGCCCGGCATTACCGCCCCACCAGATAGAGAAGCGGCCAGAGCAGCAGCCAGACGATGTCGACCAGATGCCAGTAGAGCGTGGTCACCTCGGCGACCATCCAGCGGCGCGCCAACGCCCCCTGTCTTTCGAGCCAGAGCAATCGCGCCACGCAGCCGAGACCGATCGTCAGGTGGATCGCATGGACGAGCGTGATGAACCAGTAGAAGGACCAGAATCGTGTCGCCCCGATTTCACCGGCAAAGGGGAAATCCGGCATCGCCGGAAAAAGATGCTCGGCGAGGTCCTCGCGGTATTCGAAGCCTTTCACCACAAGGAAGGCCGTCCCCAGCATCATGGTGAGGATGATCCCCCAGCGCGCCGCCCGCATCCATCCATCCCGTGCGGCGCGCTCCGCGATGGTCAGCGTGGCACTGCTCGTCATAAGCAGGATCGTATTGACCGTGCCGAGAAGCAGGTTTGCATGGCCGCCCCCCTTGGCGAAGCCATCAGGATCCTGCATGCGCCCGACGGCGTAGAGAAAGAAGAACCCGCCGAAAAACAGGATCTCGGTCGCGAGAAACAGCCAGAGCCCGAACACCATCGCCTCGCGCTGACGCTCCGGCTCCTCGAACGGCTCGACGAGGATCGGCGCCGTGCTCACGCGGGTTCGTCCTGTCGGGGCTCGTCGGCTCCGCCCGGCGCCTCGTCCCAATCATGATAGGCGTAGGGCTCGGTCAGCACGACTGGCGGCACCAGGAAATTGTGCTTGGGCGGTGGCGAACTCGTCGTCCATTCGAGCCCGGTCGCCTCCCACGGATTGTCGGCCGCGCGTTTCCCGTTGAGGAGTGAATAGGCGAAATAGCCAAGCGGCATCAGGTAGCCGATCGCGAGCACCACCGCGCCCGTAGACGACATCACGTTCCACACCTGAAATTCCGGCGGATATTCGTGATACCGGCGCGGCATGCCGAGATAACCAAGGATGAACTGCGGAAAGAAGGTGAAGTTGAAGCCGAAGAAGAGCGTGATCGCCGCGAAGCGCGCGAAGCTCTCGGAGTACATGCGCCCCGTGATCTTCGGCCACCAGAAATGCAGGCCGCCGAAGAAGGCGGATACGGCACCGCCGACCATGATGTAATGGAAATGGGCGACGACGAAATAGGTGTCGGAGAGATGCACGTCGACCGGGATGGAGGCCAGAAACAGGCCAGTCAGCCCACCCAGCGTGAAGAGACCGACGAAGCCCAGAGCATAGAGCATGGGCGCGGAAAAGCGGATCGAGCCGCGGTAGAGCGTGCCAGTCCAGTTGAACACCTTGATCGCGCTCGGAACGGCGATCACGAACGACAGGAAACTGAAGATCATGCTCGCAAAGGGCGACTGCCCGGCCACGAACATATGGTGGCCCCATACCAGGAAGCCGATCACCGCGATTACCAGCATCGCATAGATCATGAACTGATAGCCGAAGACCCGCCGGCGCGCCTCGCAGGCGATGATCTCGCTGACCACGCCCATTGCGGGCAGGATCATGATGTAGACGGCCGGATGGCTGTAGAACCAGAAGATGTGCTGGAAGAGGATCGGATCCCCGCCGACGCGCGGATCGAAGATCGGCAGGCCCAGCAATCGCTCCGCGCATATCAGCAGCATCGCCATCGCCAGCACGGGCGTCGCCAGCACCATAACGAGGCTCGTCGCATACATCGCCCAGGCGAAGAGCGGCAGGCGCATCCAGGTCATACCTTTGGTGCGCAGCAGATGGACGGTCGCGATGAAGTTGATGCCCGTCGCGATCGAGGAGAAGCCGACCACGAAGATGCCGAAGGCCGCGAGCAGGACGTAGCTGTTCGAATAGAGCGTCGAGAGCGGCGTGTAAAAGGTCCAGCCGGTATCGACGCCGCCGAGCAACAATGCAGCGAGCGTGAAGATGCCGGCGATGATGTAGAGATACCAGCTCATCAGGTTGAGCCTTGGAAAGGCGACGTCCTTGGCCCCCACCATCAGCGGCAGCAGGAAGTTACCGAGCGTCGCCGGGATCGAGGGCACCAGGAAGAACCAGACCATGATCACGCCGTGCAGCGTGAAGAGGCGATTATAGTCGTCCGCTGTGGTGAAATCGCCCTGCGGTGTAAAAAGCTCCAGCCGGATCATCGTCGCGGCAGCCCCGCCGATGAAGAAGAAGCCGGTGATCGAAATGGCGTAGAGGATCGCGATCCGCTTATGATCGGTCGACAGCAGCCACGAGCGCAGCGTCGTGCCTTCGGTCAGATAGCTCGTCTCGCCCGGTTCTCGCGCGAGCAGGCCGGTGTCGTCGCTCCTCATCGCGCCTGGCTCCGCTTGCCGTCCTGGGATTTGATGTAAGCGACCAGCGCCACGACTTGCTCCTCGCTGGCGACCCCCTGGTAGGAGGGCATGGTGGATTGGTAGCCCGCCGTGACTTTGGCCTCGGGGCGCTCGATGCTTTCGCGCAGATAATCCTCGTCGGCGGTCACCCGGCTGCCGTCCGCCAGCACCACTTGGCTGCCATAGAGGTTCGCAAGCGACGGCGCCGGGACGCGGGACTGCGCGCCATGGCAGGCCGAACAGCCGAGCGCGGTGAAGAGCTGCGCGCCCTCGCCCGCCAGATCCTCGCCATGGGGCTGTTCGGCGAGCCAGCGTGAATAGGCCTCGGGTTCCATCACCGTGATCGTGCCGGTCATGCGGGCATGATCAGTGCCGCAATATTCGGTGCAGAAGAGATGGTAGTCGCCCACCTCCTTCGCCTCGAACCAGGTCGACGTGTAACGGCCCGGCAGGACATCCTGCTTGATGCGGAACGCCGGCACGCCGAAACTGTGGATCACGTCCTGGCTGGTCATCTCGAGCTTCACCGGCACGCCGACCGGCACGTGCAGTGCGTCGATCTCGCGCACACCTTCGGGATGCTGGACCTTCCACATCCACTGCTTGGCGACGACATGGATTTCGAGCGCCTTCTTCGGCAGCAGGAAATGCGGCAGCTGTGCGGCCGCCGCCCACCAGAAGATGAAGAGTGCTACGAACAGGGTGGCGACCGTCCAGCCGATCTCGACCTCGCGGCTCATGATGTCGGGCAAGGGCCCTCGATCAGCCTTTGTCCCCCGCCGGTACTTGATGGCGAAGGTGAGGACGAGGCCCCCGACGATGGCCATGATGACGGTGCTCAGGGCCACCAGGCCCCAGAAGATCCGGTCGACCGCCGGTGCCAGGGTCGAGGCCTCAGGCAGCATCCTGGGCCCTCCGATGCCGGCGCAAGCTGCCGAAAACGAACAGACCGAGGCCCAGGCAGATCAGGATGCCACCGATGCGCAGGCCAAGCACGATCGGACCGGCATAGACGCCGTGCGCGCTCGCCAGCCCGTAACAGATCGCGCTGACACGCCCAATGAGACCCGTGTCGGCCTTGGGGGTGGGCGGAGCGAATGCGACGCCCTGCCATGCGCCCGCAACCGCAGCCTTCAGTTGCGCGGCGGTCGAGGCCGTTTCGGGTAGCAGCGCCGAAAGCCGCCCGCCGGGTGAAAACACATAGATGGCGGCGTCGTGGGCGAACTGGTCGGCCGCCGCGTCATAGACGGCATGATAACCGAGCGCCTGTTCCGCGCGTGCGACTGTGGCCGGCATTCCGGTCAGCAGCTCCATTCCGGCTGCTTCGCCGGGCAATCCTTTCAGCCGCCCCTGAGCGAAACGCCGTGCCAGCACGGGGCCGTCCTGATCCATTCCGATTACGATCATCCGGTAGTCGACGCCCGGCTTCAGCCTCGCATCGTGGAGCGCGCCGGCGGTCAGGGTCACGCCAGGTCCGCAAATGTGGCGGCAGCTGAAGTCGGCGAAAAGAAGAACGGTCGGCACAGCCGCGGACGACAGGCGATAGAACCGGCCGGACTGGTCGACGAACGACAGGCCGACCGGGAGCGCGGCGCCTGCCGGCGGGGTTGCGCCGACATCGGCCAGTTGTGCAGGCGTGAGCGCCGCCGACGCCGGCTGTACGAGCAGAACCGCCAGAAAGGCCAGCCAGCGTGTCAGTCGTTCCACAGCGCGTCTCCCCGGGCTGCAGTCGCTGCCACCGCGCGATCGATGCCTGCTGGCGGTTGCGAGGCTGGAACCGATTGCGGGTCGTTAGGAGCGCTGTCGATCGTTTCCAGCTCGGGCTGCGGGAAGCGCACCGGATCGGCGCGTGTCCGGGCGGTATAATATCGATTGTAGAAAAGCCCTGCCCCGACCACGAGGATGAGGAGCGCCAGCACGAACGCCGCGAGCGCCTTGAGCGCCGGCCGATAGTCGACCTGCCAATCCTCATAGTCCTGGCTCATGCGACGGCTCCCCGTACGCATGCGCCGATGGCGACGATGCCGGCCAACATAGCAAACAGCCCAATCCATCCCGCAGGGCCCGCCGATATCCAACAGAGCACAAATCCGAGCGCGAGCAAGGCCGACGTGCCGGCTTGGCGCCGCGCTGTGTCGTTGCGCCCGAGACCGACGAGCAGGATCGGCGCCAACAGGCCGATCAACAATGCCAGCCCGGGCAGGACCGCGGCCGGCATGACCTGCCGCCCGGTGTACCAACCGACATGGGCCGGAAGGTCCCCGAACCAGACGATCGCAAAATCGATGTAGAGCAAATAGGCGAGGCCGAGCGCGCTCGCGACCAGCAGGTAAGCGAGGTCGCGACGTTGTTGCGGGCTGCCGAAGCCCGCCGCACAGGCCAGTGCCGACGCGCCGCCGATCTGGACGACCGCGAGGATCATCGGCGCCGCGGAATTGGGCTGGGCCGGCACGCTCCCTAGCAGCCAGTCATATCCCATCACCGACACGACCAGTCCGTGTGCGAGCAGCAATGGTCCGGCCGGAAGCACCCGACCACGGGCCAGAGCGCGCGCAAGCCACGCCCAGAAGGCCCACGCCACCGCCGAGCGCAAGGCGAATGCCGGCGGCGAAAGCCAGATGTGGAGGTGACCATTGGGCCAGTGGAAGAGCGCCTGATCAACGATCAGCGGTATGGCGAGCAGGGCCAGCCATGATGTCCATCCGAGCATCGGCTTCAGCGCCGCATCCCAATCGGCACCGACGACGCGCGCGATCAGCAGCAGCGCGACGGCTCCGATCGGCGGTGCGCTCAGCCAGAGGAACGCGGCCCTCCAGCCATCGGCGGCGGCGCGCGGTGCGATGGCGACTAGGGCGAGCAGCACGGCGATGCCCACCGCCGCGACCAGGCCGGCGCGGAGTCTCACGCCCCCTTTCCTGTCGGCTGGCCGGCGCGAAGCCGCTTCAGAGCCTCGACATAGGCGGCGATCGCCCAGCGATCGGATGGCTCGATCCGATCCGCGAAGGGGTACATGACGCCCGAACCGCGGGTAATCACGTCGACGGTCCGGCGCGGGTGATCCTGCGAGCCGAAGGCCGGTGGACGCGGGAAGCCGCGCTGCACGACACGCCCCTCGCCTCCACCGTCCTCACCATGGCAGACGGTGCAGAAAATCCGGTAGCGGTCCTGCCCCCGCTCCAGCAGCGCCTCGGTGACGGGGGGTGGCTGGTCGAGCGCCGCGTCGCGCGCCGGCTGGTCCTGGGCGATGCTGCCGTCCGGCGCGTCGCTCGATACCGCCGGACCGCCCTTCCAGAGCGTTGCGCCGCCCTGTGCCTCAGGGCGATCCTGTCTCGTCATCGACAGGTCGCAGCCGGCCAACGGCAGCAACAGGATCAGCCACTGCGCCCTCATCGGGTCACCATCCGGCTGTGCACCGCCCCGGCCTCGACCAGCAAGGCGAGGACGGCGCCTCCGTCGTCCGCGTCACAGGCGAGCGCGATTACGAAATGCTCGGATGAGGCCCGTTCGACTTCGGCGATGTCGAATGCCGGATGATGCAGCCGGGTGAGCCGAGCACGCACGATGAAGGCGATCATGCCGGCGACACCGGCCGCGAGCGCTCCGAACTCGATCGGGGCGATCAGGAACACCTGCCAGCTGTGCAGCGGCCGCCCGCCGCTGTCGAACGGATAGGACTGGGTCGCGGTCCACCAGATAAAGCCGTAGAAAAGCAGCGCGGACGCGAGCCCGCCCGCGATCGCGATCCAGGCGATCGGTGCCGCCGTCTCTTCGCCGATCGCGCCGATCTCGACGGGATAGGGCGACCAGAGCCCGACCACCCGCCCCCCGGCCTCGCCCGCTTTGGCGACGCCCACACGGAACGCCACCTCGTCGGCGAAGCTCGCGAGCGCGAGCGCCGTCACCGGGTGCTCCCCTTCGCGGCTGCGGCCAGCTCGCGGATCTCGTACATCGGGACTAGCGGGATGATCCTGGAGAGCAGCAGGAAAGCGAAGACGAACAGCCCGCCTGTCCCAAGCAGGATCGCGAAATCGACGAACGTTGGAACGTAGAGCGTCCAGGCGGCCGGCTCATAGCCGATCGACAGCGTGTTGCAGATGATCAGGATGCGCTCGAAATACATGCCGACCAGCACGCCTGCCGAGACGATCACCAGCACGGGCACGGAGCGCCGGAGCGCCGGGCTCCAGAAAAGCTGAGGAAGAAGGCAGTTGCCGAGGATCATCCCATATGTAAGCCCGGCATAAGGCCCGGTGAAGCTGAACCGAAGGAAGCGCAGGTCAGCGGCCTCGCCGGTCCAGAGCGCCGACATCCACTCGCTGCCATAGGACAGTAGCATCACGGAGCCTGCGGCGAGCAACATCTTCGCGCAGGCGTCGAGATGGGCCGGGCGGATCATCGCCTCGAGGCCGAGCGCCGAACGGATCACCAGCGCCAGGAGAACGACCATCGCGAAGCCTGAAAAAAAGGCGCCTACGACGAAGTAGGGCGGAAAGACGCTCTCGGTCCATCCGGGCATCAGCGAGGCGGCGAAGTCGAGACCGACGATCGAGTGGACCGAGCAGACCAGCGGCGTCGCGATCACCGCCATCACCCGCTGCAGGCGCTGGTGCGAGCGCCACTGCGCGGGCGTGCCCTGCCAACCCAAGGCGAACGCCCCCCAGATTCGACGCCAGTGCCGCGGTCCTTCGCGGTCTCGCAGCGTCGCGAGATCGGGGATCAAGCCGAGATAGAAAAAGATCAGCGAGAAGAGCAGGTAGGATAGGATCGCCCAGAAGTCCCAGACGAGCGCGGAGCGCCACTGCGGCCAAAGCCCCATCGTGTTCGGATAGGGTGCCATCCAGTAGAAATACATGGGCCGGCCGAGGTGGATGATCGGGAAGAGCCCCGCGATCGAGACCGCGAGGATCGTCATCGCCTCGGCGAAGCGGTTGATCGCGTTGCGCCATTTTTGCCGCGTCAGGAGCAGCAGGGCGGAGATCAGGGTCCCGGCATTGCCGATACCGATCCACCACACGTAGTTGGCGATCGGAAAGCCCCAGACGACCGCCGAGTTGTTGCCCCACATGCCCGGGCCGTAAGCGAACGAAATACCAGTCGCGAGGACTCCGATGCCGGTGACGCCAAGCGAGACGAGCACGGCGATCCACCAGCGCTTTCCGGCTTTGCCCTCGACCAGCGGACCGGCGATCGCATCGGTGATCGCCTTATGATCGAACATGGAGGGGAGCAACCAGCGCGCCGCGTCGCTCATACCTCGCCCTCCCCGTCGCCGACGTCGCGGACCTTGGCGAGATAAGTGGTGCGCGGACGGGTGCCGAGCTCTTCCAGCAATGCATAATGACGCGGGTCGCGGCGAAGATTCGCCACGTCGGAAGCGGGATCGGCGAGATTGCCGAAGCGGATCGCCTGCGTCGGGCATGCGGCCTGGCAGGCAGTCACCGGCGTTACCAGCGCCTCGCCCGTCGCGTCGGCCTCGTGCTTGGCCGTCTCGATCCGCTGCACGCAATAGGTGCATTTTTCCATGACGCCGCGCGCGCGCACCGTGACGTCGGGATTGCGCTGCGCGGTGACGGGCGCGGGATCGAGATCGCCCCAGAGATCGGCGCCGGCATAATCGAGGAAATTGAACCGGCGCACCTTGTAGGGGCAGTTCGCCTGGCAGGTCCGTGTGCCGATGCAGCGGTTATAGACCTGCAGGTTGAGGCCTTCCGCGCTGTGCACCGGCGCTTCGACCGGGCAGACCGGTTCACACGGTGCCGTCTCGCACTGCATGCAGGGTACGGGCTGATACCCGCCACCATGCTCATGCTCGTAGCGATCGACGCGCAGCCAGTGCATGTCGCGCCCCTTGCCGATCTGCTCGGGCCCGATCGCGGGGATGTTGTTCTCGGCCTGGCAGGCAACCACGCAGGCGTTGCAGCCGATACACGCCGACGTGTCGATCACCATTGCCCATTGCGGTGCGTCGGGTGGTCGCTCAGGCCCTGCACCGAGCAGGGTGGTGCGGGAGGGCGGCTTCGGTATCGCCTCGCCGGGGGCCACTACGGGGAAGAGCGAGGCGGCGTCGCCATCGAGCGCGAAGTCCTTCTGATTGCGCGGCGTGTGGGCCTTCGCGCCGGTTGGGACCAGCGTCACCCCCCCGCTCAGCCAGTCGCCACGGGGCCCGCGCAAACGGTAAGCGTCGGTCCCGGCGCCGAGAGTGCCCGGTGCCGTCGCGATGGGGCCACCTGCGGTTCGCCCGTGGCCCAGCGGCAGGGTCGCGACCCCGTCGGCCTGTCCCTCGACGATCTTGATCGGAGCGCTGAGCCCGGCGAAGGCAACGAGATCCTCATCGTCAACGCCAAGCCGCCGCGCGTCGCCGGGCGAGATGCGAAGCGCCGCCCCCCAGACCTGGCGTGTCACGGGATCTGGGCATTCCTGCGCCCAGGCATTGGTCGCGCCGCGCCCGTCCCAGAGCGTCGGCGAGGGTGGCAAGGTGATGATTGTCGCCGCGGATGCCCACCCCGGCGCCGGCATCACCATTCTCGCGTCACCCGGGGGAACCGGAGCTGCCGCCGTGCCCTCGATCACGCCCGCCACAAGAAGGTCCCGCCAGTGACCGTCATCGATCGCGTTCCACTGGTGACGGACACGATCATGATCGCTGGGACGCGGCCCGGCGGGGTCGAGCATGGCGAGTGCCGCCAGCGCGCTTCGCCCGCCGAAGAGCGGCTTCACCATGGGCTGGATGAGGCTGGCGGTCCCGTCCGGGCCGCGCGCATCGCCCCAGCTTTCGAGGCTGTGGGCCAGGGGCGCACGCCACCGCGTCGCCATCGCCGTCTCGTCGGGAAAGGCCGAGAAGGAGACGCTCAGCGGCACGCGTCCAAGCGCCTCGGCGAAATGCCAGGACGGAGGCGCGTAGAGCACCGGATTGGCATCGAGCACCATCAACGTCGAGACGCGCCCGGCGGCCATGTCGCTCGCTAGGCCCGCGAGGCCCTCGACGTGGCCGGACGGATCCGTATCGACCAGGTCGATCCAGTCGATCGGCGCCTGGAGGCGCTGATTAACCCAAGCCGCGAGGGCATGAACCTCGGGCGGCTGTCCGCGCCCGACCATGACGACCGCCCGGCCCTGCGCTCCATGGAGATCCCTGATGACAGAGGCGACGAGTGCGGCCGGGCCGGGTGGCAGGTCGGCGCCACTTGAGTTCCCGGCCCCCAGCGATCCGGCGACAGCCAGCAAGGCATTCACAACCAGCGCCGGATGCAGGGCAATCCGTCGGTCGGCACAGATCCCCGATTGGGTCGGCGAAGGCTCCAGGACGTATGTGCGCTGCGGTTTGCCGGGCGCGCGCCGTCGATCGGCCCAGGCGCGGGCGAAAAGCACCTGATCGGGTCCCGGTCCGAGCGGATCGGCATCGAGCAGCACGAGCACGTCCGCCTCGCCAATCCGCGGTCGCATCGTAAGCGGCCGTCCGAAGGCGAGACGCGCGCCCTCGCGCTCGGCATCGTCGCCGATCGCTTCCGAACGGATGTGGCGCAGCCCCGGCATCCGTGTCCGCGCCTCGGCGATGCGGGTAAGAAGGCTTGGCGAGGTGATGCGGCCCGTGAGCAGCACACTACCCTCGCCATTGCTGCCCGCCAGCCGCGCTATCAACGCGCGCTCGAGCATCGGCCAGCCGGCTATGCCGGCGGGACCTGCCGGCGCTCGCAGCCGCTGCGGATCGTAGAGGTCGAGGATCGCGGTCTCGGTGAAGAGATCGGTCGCGCCGAGACTGGCCGGATGCCTCGCCGAACCTTCGAGCTTGATTGGCCGTCCATCGACGACCAGCGCGGTCGCGCCGCGACCGTAGCCGGCGAGCGTCGTCGTCGTCGCGTAACGCCGGATCCGCCCCGCGCGATCGCCGTCCTTGTCCTCCACGGCGGGGACGATGGGCTGGTCGGGCTTGGAGCACCCCGCGAGACTGGCCGCAGCCCCTGCCGCGATGAGCCGCAGCACCTCGCGCCGAGCGACAAAGTCGGGTTCGCTCAGCGATGACATGTCGAGCAATCCGTGAGTTTGCGGGAGCGCTCAACACCGAGCAGATGCGCGTGGATGCGTTGGAGTTCGTCGTCCGGGATCGGCGCGTCATAGGGGCGCGACCAAGTGATCCGGTCCTGGGGCACGACGCGCTTCGCGGGATCGCGATGGCAATCGAGACACCATTGCATGGTCATCGGCGTCGCCTGCGCGGTCAGCGGCATTTGCCGGAGATCGCCGTGACAGGCGGCGCAGGGCACGCCGTTCCGAACATGGACGTGATGGTCGAAATAGACATAGTCCGGTAGGCGGTTGACCCGCGACCAGACGAGCGGGGTCCCCGTCGCCAGGCTATTGCGCACCGGCGCCAGCATCTGGGCGTTGGTCCATATCTGCGAATGGCAGGTCATGCAGACCTCCGTGCTCGGCACCGTCGCCTTCGCGCCGGTCTCGACGCCGACATGGCAGAAGCGGCAATCGATCCCGAGCTCGCCGGCATGATGTTTGTGGCTGAACGGAACCGTCTGCTCGACGAAGCGGTCCTGCCCGGTGATCGTGCCGGTATGCTGCAGGATGAGGACGAAGACGAGCAGCAGAGGCGACAAAAGCAAAAGCACCAGCGCCGTGCGCGCCACGCTGTTCGCTCCGGGTCGGAATAGCTGCGCCAAACCGTCGATCTTCCCCTAGGACCGGCCTTCCCCTCGACGGGCCCAACGCATGCCTGCCCAATGGTTTCCCGGTTTCGATCAGGAACGGATTCTGACGGGTACCGACTTGGCCGCCGGCACATGGCTCTCCTCGGCATGGTGCTCGACCGGCATGAGGACGTTTGCCTCCGGATAATAAGCGCCGAGACATCCGCGCGGGATATCGTAGGGTGTGACGATGAGCCCGTCGCGCCGACGATGGACTCCGTCACCGGCATCGCTTTCGAGCGCGACGATCTGTCCTTCGGCAAGCCCGGCGGCACCAATGTCCTCGGCATGCATCAAGAGTACGTCACGCGTGCCTTCGATGCCGCGAAACCGGTCGTGATAGCCATAGATGGTGGTGTTGAACTGGTCGTTCGACCGGAGCGTGATGAGGCGGTACCGCCCATCAGCGTCTTTGAAGCCCGTGGCCGAGATATCGCTCGGCGTCAGGAACTCCGCCTTTTTGCTGGGCGTCTCCCAGATGCGCTCCGAGGCCTTGTTGCCCTTCCAGACGCCGCCGGGCGTGAACAGGCGCTCGTTGTAATCCTTAAAGATCGCGGGATAGGTCTCCTCGATGGAACCGCGGATCTTCGAATAATCCGCCACCCACCCGTCCCAGTCGACCTTGGGATTAGGCGGCAGGATCCGCTTTGCGATATTCGCCACGATCGCCGGCTCGGACAGCAAATGGGGGCTGGCCGGCGTCGACTTGCCGCGCGATCCGTGGATGCAGCTGGTCGAATCCTCGGTCGAGACGGCCTGTGGGCCGCTGGCCTGCATGTCCAGCTCGATCCGCCCGAGGCAGGGCAGCAGATAGGTGATCCTGCCGGCGAAGAGATGGTTGCGGTTGAGCTTGGTGGCGATCTGAACGGAGAGATGGAGTTTCGGCCAGGCGGCCTCCATGGCTCCGGTCTCGGGTACGGCACGCAGGAAATTGCCGCCGAGACCGACGACCGCCTTCACCGATCCGTCAATCACGCCCCGACAGGTCTCGACGGTGTCGAGCCCCTTTTCGCGCGGCGCCTTGAAGCCATATTGCGCCTCCAGCTTCTCGACCGGCACCAGTTCCGTCTTCTCGGTGATGCCGACGGTGCGCTGGCCCTGCACGTTGCTGTGGCCGCGCACCGGCGTCGGCCCGGCGCCCGGCTTGCCGACATTGCCGCGCATCAGCAGCAGGTTGACGATCATCCGAACATTCTCGACGCCCTTGACGTGCTGGGTAATGCCCATGCCGTAGATCGCCATCACGGCCTTGGCCTTGGCATAGATCCGCGCGGACGCTTCCAGCTCTTCGCGGGCGAGGCCCGTCTCGCGCTCGATGTCGGCCCATTCCGTCTTGCGGATGGAGGCGGCGAAATCCTCGAAGCCCTGTGTATGCTGCGCGATGAAGTCGTGATCGAGCACGGGCAGGTCGCCGTCGGCCCTCGCATGATCGTCCCAGTCGATCAGGAATTTGCAGATACCGGTAATCGCGGCGATGTCGCTGCCAGCCCGCAACTGGTGATATTGGGTCGAGATGGCGGTCTCTTTCAGCGTCGCCATCTCGACCGGATTTTGCGGATCGGTGAAGCGCTCCAGCCCCCTCTCCTTCAGCGGATTAAAGGTGACGATCTCAACGCCGCGCTTTCGGCAATCGCGCAGGTCGTGCAGCATGCGCGGCGCGTTTGATCCGACATTCTGCCCGAAGAAGAAGATCGCGTCGGTCTCCTTGAAATCCTTGAGCTGGGTCGTCCCGACCGGCACGCCGATCGCAGCCTTCAGGCCGACCGAAGTCGACTCGTGGCACATGTTGGAGCTGTCCGGCAGGTTCTGGTTGCCGAACATCCGTGCCATCAGCCCATACATGTAGGAGGCTTCGAGGCTAGTCCGGCCCGACGAGTAGAACACCACCGACTTCGGATCGAACCGTTTCAGTTCACGCCCTATCTCGTCGAACGCCTCTTCCCATGAGACGGCGACATATTTGTCGGTTTCCGGGTCGTAGCGCATCGGATGGGTGAGCCGGCCGTGCTGTTCGAGGTCGTAATCCTTCCAGCCGCGCAGCTCGCTGAGCGTGTGCTCGGCGAAGAATTCCGGCGTGGTCCTGAGCCGCGTCAGCTCCCAGGCCGTCGCCTTGGCGCCTTCCTCGCAGAATTCGGCCGGGTGGTGATCGGCGGGCTTGGGCCAGGCGCAGCTGACGCACATGAAGCCGTCCGGTTTGTTCTGCCGCGCAAGCTCGCGATAGGCCTCCGGCCCCAGACGCTCGCGCAGCAGGATGTCGGCGAGCGAGCGGACGGAGCCCCATCCGCCGGCCGGGCCCTTGAAGGGCTTCACCTCCGGGTCATCGGAGCGCTGTTTCGTCATACGTTGCCGTTCCGGCGCCGGGTTTCCCAGCCTTTGCGGGCGGCTGCTGAGCGCTGCTCGGCCGACCCGGACTTATGCGCTTTGCCTCCACGCGAAGAGGCGCTGTGGTTGTCCTTCTTGCCGCGACCGGAGCCGGACTTGTTGCCGCCGCCGGATTCCTTGTTCACCGTCGCCCAGGCGCGCGCCTCGGCTTCCTTCTTGGGCGTGCCGCGCTTCTCATAGCCTTCCTCGATATGCTCGGCCTTGCGCTTCTGCTTGTCGGTGTAACTGCTTTTGTCGCCACGGGGCATTGTCGCTCTCCTCTCTTCAGGCCACGCCCGCCCCGCCGGTCACGCCGTAGACCTCGCCGCTGATGTAGCTTCCCTCCTGGCCCGCCAGCAGGACGTAAACGGGCGCGAGCTCGACGGGTTGCCCTGGCCGGCCGAAGGCGCTCCCTTCTCCGAATTTTCGGACCTTCTCCTGCGGCTGGCCGCCGCTTGGCTGGAGCACCGTCCAGACCGGGCCGGGCGCCACGACATTGGCCCGGATGCCCCTTTCGATCAGCTGTTTGGCGAGCGCCTGGGTGAAGGCGACGATCCCGGCCTTGGTCGTTGCATAGTCGAGCAGAATCGCAGACGGATCATAGGCCTGCACGGAGGCTGTGGTGATCACCGAGGCACCCGCCTCCAGATGGGGCACAGCCGACTGGACGATCCAGTGCAAGGCATAGAGGTTGGTCTTGAGCGTGCGATCAAAATCCTCCGACGAAAGCGCCTCGACGCTCTCGCGATATTGCTGGCGCCCGGCGTTGATCACCAGGACATCGAGACCGCCGAGAGCAGAGATGGCCTTTGCGACCAGTTCACGGCACCAGGCTTCGTCCGTGATGTCGCCCGGCAGCGCGACTGCCTTGCGGCCGTCCGCTTCGATCAGCGTCAAGACCTCCCTGGCATCCTGCTCCTCATCGGCGAGGTACGAGATTGCGACATCCGCGCCTTCGCGAGCGAAGGCGATGGCCGCGGCGCGGCCGATGCCACTGTCTCCGCCGGTCACGAGCGCCTTGCGGCCGACGAGCTTGCCCGAGCCTTTGTAGCTGGTCTCGCCGTGATCGGGCTTGGGGTGCATCTCGCGGACCAGTCCGGGCGCCGCCTGCGGCTGCTCGGGAAAAGGTGGCACCGGATATTGGGCGCGGGGGTCCTGTTTGATCAGCCGATCGGTCATTGACACTCTCCAATCGATGGGCGGCGACACCATGAACGCCCGAAGCACCTGCACCGCCGCATCATACCCGTCGCCCATCGCCTCTTTCACGACGCTTCCGGATTTCGAGCGGCTCGAGGCGACTGAACATGGACTTGGCAGCACAACCGCGAGCCTTGGTCATCCTGGCTGTCCAGCACGCCGGACAGCGAATTCAGTCGGTCAGTTCCCGGAGCGCGCGGGGCTCATGCAGGGGGCAGCCATTGAAACGGCCGCGATAGTCGGCGGAGAATCGGTAGGGGCTCCGGCGGGCGCGATTGACCCCGCCGAGCGGCTGGTGCGCGACGATCCCGTGCCAGGGGCTGAAGACCAGCTTGTCCTCGATGGCCTGACTGGTGCCGTCCTGCCACGCGACCTGCGGCGGCACGTCGAGCGTGGCGACCGTTACGTACGGGCTTTTCTTCTCGTCCCACACTACCGTCGCGTCCTCGATCGGCATGGTCTCAAGATCGGTGCAGAGCTGAACGCGAAACTCCCAAGTGCCACCCTGCTCGATCAGGCCTTCGCGCACGTTCTCACGGATCGCGTCAGGCCGGCTGCTCGCATCGATCGTGGCGTCTTCGAGATCTCTGAGCACCGCGGACACCGGAACCAGCGAGAACTTCGCGATATGATCGCCATACCGAAACGGCGTCTGGCTGTAATAGGTCGCTCCCAGCGGATGCACCGGCTTCGCACCGCCGAGCGTGGTGAGGAAAGCGGATTGGCCGCCCACCGCTTCCAGCGCGGCCTCGGCCGCCCTAAACAGGCCAGACAGCAGTTTCTTGGCGCCTTCCGCCTTGTCGGTCGTCTTGGCGAGCAGCTTGAGATTGGCGAGGAAGGCCTTGGGTGTCGACGCCGCGAAAGCCGGGCCGTTGACCATGACGAAATCTTGCGTCGCATCGCCTTCCGATCCGGAAAGGCGGGCGCCCTCGACGCCAAGAATCTTCAGCGCGAAGCCGCGCGGAAGATCGATCGTGTCGTCGAGAATGTCCCCGGCGTTGGTCGACAGGCGGAAAATCGCCTCGTGCTCACCAGGCGCCGCGAACAGCCCTTGGGCGAGCTCGGCGGGTAGATCATCATGGACAAGGAAGGTGCCCCGGGCGATGCCGTGCCCTTTGGCATGGACCGCGCGGACGCCATGGCCATAATCCTTCGATGTCGTGTCTAGGATGATCCCGAATTGCTCCTCGAGACCGCGCACTGTCTCCGCCTCGTCCGGCGCGATCGTCTCGACCCGGGGTTCGTAGCGCACGGCGCTGGTCATCGGCGATATCCTTCTGTCGTGGTCACGGACGGCGCGCGCAATGCGCTCAGCCCGGATAGGTGTCGGCTTTCAGCAGCGACGCGAGGTGGGTCGCGTTGGAGGCGACCATCTTCGCCGTCTTCGCGACCATCTTCGGCGTGGCATCGAGATCCTTGAAGTCGGTCGAGCCCATCGCCTCGCCCACCCAATAGCAGGCGGCGATGGCCGGAATCGTCCAGCCGACGTCGTTCAGCGCCTGGAAGATCTGGGCGGAGGCGAAGTGCGCGCCATCCTCATTGCCGACGATCGCGGCCACCGCGACCTTGCCGTAGCTCGGCATCCGGCCCTGATCGTCGGTCTCCTCCAGGAAGGCGTCCATGCGCTCCATCACGCGCTTGGCGATGCTGCCCGCCGATCCCATCCAGATCGGCGTGCCAAGGATCAGAATATCGGCAGCGAGGATCGTCTCGCGAATATGCGGCCAGTCGTCGCCATCGCCCTCGTCCGAGGTGACCCCGGGCTTGATGTCGAACGCGGCGGCGCGAACCGTCTCGGCGACGGTCGCGCCTTGTTCCTCGAACGCTGCTTTCAGCACCGCGATCATCGCGTCGGTGGAGCTTTCGCCGCTGGCCTTCAGCGTGCAGTTGATCGGCTGGACCAGCATGTCAAAGCGCCACGAAATTGAGGAGATCGCTCGTCAGCCGGTCCGCGGCGGTCGCGAACAGGCCATGGGGCTCGCCTTCATATTCGAGGAAGTTCGCGTGGGGGATGCCCTTCGCGGCGGCCCGGCCGGCGGCATCGATCGGCACGGTCTTGTCGCTGGTGCCGTGAATGATGAGAGTCGGCATGGTGAAGGACGCGAGATCGCCGCGGAAGTCGGTGGTGCCGAAGGCATCGACGCATTCGATCGTCGCCTTGGGACTGGCCATGACGCCCAGGATGAAGCTCCAGTCGAGAAACGCCGAACTGACCGGGCTCGACACGACGCCGACCCCATAGAATTGCTTGGCGAAGCTCTGAAGAAAGGCGAAGCGATCCTTGCGGATCTGGTCCTTCATGTCCTGGAACACCGAATAGTCGACCCCATCCGGATTGCTGTCGTCTTTCAGCAGATAGGGCAGCACTGACGAGACCAATACGACCTTGGCGATACGCGACGGCCCATGGCGGGTGAGGTAGCGCGCGATTTCGCCTCCTCCCATGGAGAAGCCGATCAGGGCCGCACCGCTGACGTCGCCGGCTTCCAGAACGGTCGCCAGATCGTCCGCAAACGTGTCGTAATCATAGGGGCCTATCGGATGGCCCGACTGACCGAAGCCGCGCCGGTCGTAGGTGATGACGCGATGCCCGGCCTCGAGCAGCGCCAGCGTCTGATATTCGAACATGTCGCCGGTCAACGGCCAACCATGAATCAAGACCACGGGCGATCCCGCGCCCGCATCCTTAACGTGCAGTGCGGTTCCGTCTTTCGCATGGGCGAAGGGCATGCTGATCTCCTGTGCGAGGTCGAATGCGAATAGCGATCAGTCGGTCGCAGAGCCGGGCTCGGCCATCTTGCGATGCTGCTCGGCAAGGACAGCGGCTGGCGTGACATGCGCCACGGCCGCCTGCACCTTGTTCTTCCAGCCCGAAACGATGTGGGCATGGCCCGCCATCAGTGCGTCCCAGCCATCCTTGGCGACGTCCGCCGGATCGCTCTTGCTATCCGACGCACCGACACTGGTATCGTCCATGCCAGCGGTGTGGAAGAATTCGGTCTCGACCGGACCCGGCATCAGCGTCGTGATCTGGACGCCGTCGAATTCCTTCAGCTCGTTGCGGATGGCGTCGGCGAAGCTGTCCACGAAGGCCTTGGTGCCATTGTAGACCGCCTGGAAGCTGCCAGGAATGAACCCCGCGATCGAGCCTGTGATCAGCACCTTGCCCGCGTTGCGTGCGGTCATGTCCTTCAGCACGGTCTGGAGCAGGTACAGTGTGCCGGTAATGTTGGTATCCACCACCCGGCGCCATTCTGCGACCGATTGTTCGAGGAAGCCGTGGCCAAGCCCGCGGCCGGCGTTCGCACACAGCACATCGATCCGGCGACCCTGCGCGGCGGCGAGCAGCTGGTCCACGCCGTCAGTCGTCGAGAGATCTGACTCGATCGACTGGACGGACACGCCGTGCTGCTGGAAATCGCTGCCAGCAGCGTTGATCAGCGGCTCGTCAGCGACGACCAGCAGATCGTAGCCGTTCCTGGCGGCCAAGTGAGCAAGTTCGAAGCCGATGCCCGTCGAGGCACCCGTGATGATCGCGAATTTGTCAGCCATGGTGGCTCTCCTATTCTGCAGCGATGGCAAGGCCGGGCTTCAGCACGACCTTGGTCACTTCGTTCTGGTTGTCGTGGAACATCTTGTAGCCATCCGGCGCTTGTTCGAGCGGCAGCCGGTGCGAGATCAGGAAGTCGCTGTCGATTTTGCCCTCGATGATCGCATTGAGCAGCGCCGGCATATAGTGCTGGACGTGGGTCTGGCCGGTCTTGAGCGTCAGGCCTTTTTCCATGAAGGCACCGAGCGGCCATTTGTCGACGAAGCCGCCGTAGACCGCCGGCATAGAGATGCGTCCACCCTTGCGGCAGGCGAGGATCGCCTGCCGGTTGGCATGGATCCGATCGGTGCCGAGGAAGGTCGACTTTTTGATCTGGTCCAGCACGTTGTCGGCGAAGAAGCCGTGCGCTTCCAGCCCAACACTGTCGATGCAGGCATCGGGGCCGATGCCGCCGGTCATCTCCATCAGCGCCTCGTAGACGGCGCTCTCCTCGAAGTTGATCGTCTCGGCGCCGAACTTCTTCGCCAGCTCCAGCCGACGCGGGAAATGATCGATCGCAATCACCCGCTCGGCGCCCATCAGGAATGCCGACTGGACCGCGAACAGACCGACGGGACCGCAACCCCAGACAGCAATCGTGTCGCCGGGCTCGATCTGCGCATTCTCCGCCGCCTGCCAGCCCGTGGGCAGAATGTCGGAGAGGAACAGCACCTTGTCGTCGTCGATCCCGTCGGGAATGACGATCGGGCCGACGTCGCTGAACGGCACGCGGACATATTCCGCTTGGCCGCCCGCATAACCGCCGGTCATATGGCTATAACCGAACAGGCCGGACATCGGCTGGCCGTAGAGTTCCTGCGCGATGTCCTGATTGTCTGCCGGGAGACCGTTGTCGCAGGCGGAATATTGATGCTTGCCGCAATGATAGCAGCTGCCGCACGCGATCGTGAACGGCACCACGACGCGCTGGCCCTTCTTGAGCGTCGATTTCGGCCCGGTCTCGACCACCTCGCCCATGAATTCGTGGCCGAGGATGTCGCCCGACTGCATCGTCGGGATGTAGCCGTCGTACAGATGCAGGTCAGAACCACAGATCGCGGTAGAAGTGACCTTGATGATCGCGTCGCGGGGATTGAGGATCTCGGGATCGTCGACCGTGTCGACGCGAACGTCGTGCTTGCCGTGCCAGGTGAGCGCGCGCATCAGGCTTTCTCCTCCTCGAGCTGCGACTTGGTGCGCGACGACGTGGCGATCTCGCCGGTTTCCATGAGTTGCTTGAAACGGCGGAGATCGCGCCGCGCCTGAATCGCCGGCTCGCGCTGGAAGAGCTTGGCGATCAGCTTGCCCACCGTTCCGGCAGGTGGATCATAGGCGATGGTGGCGGTGACGACGGTGCCCCGAAGCCCAGCGTCCCGAAACTCGACACGCCCCGCATTGGGCACATCGGCGCCCTCTTCGGAGGCCCAGGCGATCAGCTCCCCGTCGCGCTCCTCGGTGATGCGCGCGTCCCATTCCACGGTCTTGCCGGCCGGCGCCTTGACCACCCAGTGCGAGCGCCGGGCGTCGAGCACGTCGACCCGAATGACATTCTCCATAAAGGTGCCGAGCTTCGCGAAATCCCGAAAATAGGCGTAGAGTTCGGCCGCCGGCTTGTTGATGGTGACGGCCCGACCCACGACGTGATCGCCTCCTGCGGCGATCAGAGCTTGGGTCATCGTGTCGTCCGGGCGCGATTTGGCGGTCGTCGCGGGCGCGTCGTCGCGCACCGCGGAACGGGTGTCATCCATCATGTCCTCCGAGAATTGAACTCTCCAACGGACCAGTCACCGCAGGCGTTCCCGAAATGCTCCTCCTTTCATCACGGCGTCACGTCATGCAATCGCATCCAAGTAATCACGCGAAAACAATATCTTAATCTGGATTAAATCTCAGACGATGGGAACGACCTGGCGCCGAGCGTGTTCGGCCAGACGTGGACGGCGACGTTTCCCAGAATGCCCCCGCGCTTTCATAGAGGTGGTCACATGGACAACACTACGCGCCGGCAGGTGATGACGGCTGCGACGCTCGGGGCGGCCGCGGCCGCGATGTCAGTCCCGGCTGCAGCCAAGGCCATGTCTGGATCCGGGTCACGCGGTGGGAAGCAGGATCCGACGACCAAATATCCCACGCCGCCCTTCAAGCCGCAGTCACAGCCATGGCCCGGGCTCGCCGGCCAGATGGATCCCCGCCCCGATCATGGTGAGACCAGCTACGTCGGCTCGGGTCGGCTGACCGGACGCAAGGCACTGATCACCGGCGGCGATAGCGGCATGGGTCGCGGTGCTGCGATAGCCTTCGCGCGCGAAGGCGCTGATGTGGTCATCAACCACCTGCCCGAGGAGGCGGCCGACGCTCGCGAAGTCATCGATCTGATACGGAAGGCAGGACGGAACGGCGTCTCGATCCCAGGTGACATCCGTTCTCCGGAGTTCTGCAAGCAGCTCGTCGAACAGGCGGTCGGCGCGCTCGGCGGCCTCGACATCGTGGTCTGCAACGCCGCGCGCCAGCAATCCATTCCTTCGATTCTCGACATCAGCGACGACGAGTTCGACCGCACGATGAAGACCAACATCTACGCGCCGTTCTGGATCATCAGGGCCGCGCTCCCCCACCTCGAGCCGGGATCGGCGATCATCGGCACGACCTCGGAACAGGCGTACAATCCGGATCCCGACCTCTACGCTTACGCCCAGACCAAGGCCGCGACGATGAACTACGTGAAGAGCCTCGCGAAGCAGCTTGGCCCAAAAGGTATCCGCGTTAATGGCGTGGCACCCGGTCCGATCTGGACGCCGCTGCAAGTTTCGGGCGGCGCCAGCCAGGGCAAGCTCGTGACGTTCGGCGCGACGGCGGCGCTCGGTCGTCCAGGCCAGCCGGCCGAGCTTGCAGGCATTTTCGTCCGACTCGCCGAGGACGATGGAAGTTATACGACGGGCAACATCTACGGTGCCGGCGGTGGGCAGGGTCAGCCATGACGCGATTCTCACCGCTCCTGTCGCTAACCGGCGCGCTTGCCGTTTCGACAATCGTCGCGGGCGCGACGGCCGCGCCGCCAACCGGCACACGGAGCACCCGCGACTTCGTGCAGGCGGCGGCGCAGACCGACCAGTTCGAGATCATGGAGGCGAGCACCGCGCTCGCGCAGAGCCAGGACGCGCAGGTGCGCTCGTTCGCGCAAGAGATGATCCAGGCGCATCGGCGGACCGCAGCGGACTTCAAGCAGGCTGTCACGAAGGCAGGGCTCGAAAAGCCGAAGCCGGGGCTGAGTGGCGACCAGTCGGCGTTCCTGGCCGCGCTCCAGAGTCAGCGCGGTGCCGATTTCGATCGGACCTACCTGAAGCAGCAGATGCTGGTGCACCGTTCGGCCCTGGTCGTCATGCGGGGCTACTCGTCCTCGGGAGAGGACCCGACGATCAGACAGGCTGCAACCGCAGAAATTCCCATCGTCGCATCACACCTCCAAATGCTCGAGAATGCCGCCGCGACATCGGGCTCGTCCAAATAGCCGTCATGGGCAGCATGGACCTTTTCCTGCGAAACCGTACGGTTGCCACGCTTACCGACCGCGAACGGGCAGCGCTTGAGAGCGCGGTCGCTGAACGGAAACGGCTGGCCGCCCGCGTCACGCTCGTGGAACGCGGGGACACACTGCGGCAGAGCACCATGCTGATCAGCGGGTTCATGATCCGGTATATCGACGATCTCGAAGGGCACAGGCAGGTCGTGGCATTCCACGTCCCCGGAGACTTCGTCGATCTTCATGGCTATCCGCTTCACAAGCTCGACCATTCGATCGCGACGCTGACCGAAGCGTCGATTGCGACGGTGCGGCATGACGCGCTGAAACAGCTGACCGAGGCCGATACGGAACTCGCACGAAAGATGTGGGCCTCGACCCTGCTGGATGCCGCCATTCATCGCGAATGGCTGTTCCGCCTGGGACGGCTCGGAGCGATGGGCCGCGTCGCGCACTTTTTCGCCGAAACACACGCACGCCTTGAGGCGATCGGCCTCGGCGACGGCAGCGGCTATGACCTTCCGATCACACAGACCGACCTGTCCGAAATCACCGGGCTCACCAGCATCCACGTCAATCGGGTGCTTCGATCGCTGCGCGAAAGCAGGACCTGTGTTTTCCGCTCTTCGCGCGTCGAAATCTTCGATCGCGGTCAGCTTGAGCGCAACGGTCAGTTCGATCCGGCCTACCTCTACCTGAAGCCCCCCGCTGCGGATCGAGCATCGGAGGCACCCGACAAGGAATTTGTAGATGGGTCATGAACAAAGTGCCGCGGGCCCCTTCACGGAGGGCGGAACGGCCGTGGCCGAGGACGGTATTGTGCTACTCGACGGTCCCGATGGCATCGCGGTCGCGATGACCCCCGACGCAGCCGAGCAAACGGGGATAAGCCTCATCGCGGCAGCCCACACCGCTCGTAGCGACAGGTTGACGCCCCCTGATGCCGACCCGGTGGAAGGAAATCGTGCTGATCGAAATTAGAATCGCGGGGCCGGTGGGAACTCGAACGACGGGCGCCCGTCTTCCTGGACATGGAATCACATCGAACAGCGCTCTTCCCGTGGCGCCCGGCAGCCCAGGACGCTCTTGAGGAAAGCCTGAAATCCTTCGTCACAGACCCGTCGTTTCCCTGCGTGGGTGCCAAAGCGGCTCTGGCGAAGGGCACTCTCGACGTCGTGGGTTGCCGCGATATCACAAGCGCCTGGGACGACGTGCGCATCCATGACGAACTCCTCCGGTTTGCGCAGGCGTATCGCGAGAATCCTGGCCTCTTCCGTAGCCTTGCGATTGTCTTCGAGGGACCGGACGATCTTTCCGAGACGGATTTCGAAAACGCCCTGTGGATCCGCGTCCAGTCTCTCTCCGACAAGGACGTGTGGCGCGGCCAGTCGTACGACCAGCGCGTCAGCGCCGATCCCGACAGCCCGCACTTCTCCTTGAGCTTTGGCGGCGAGGCGTTCTTCGTCGTCGGTTTGCACCTTCACGCGAGCCGACCCGCCCGCCGCTTCGGCAGTCCGACCATGGTGTTCAACCTCCATGACCAATTCGAGCGGCTGCGCGAGATCGGGAAATACGAGGGCATGAGAGATAAGATCATGACGCGAGACGAGGCGCTAGCGGGATCGCGCAACCCGATGCTCGCCAGGCACGGCGAAATCAGCGAAGCTCGCCAATATAGCGGCCGGAAGGTTGAGAACGGCTGGCAGTGCCCCTTCTCCTATTCGGGAGACGATGCGTGAAAAGCGCCGAGAGGATCCCGCCTCGGAGCGGAACCGCGTTCCGTTTGCCGGCAGGCGCGACGCTTACGGTGATCGATCCCGAAGGAACTCAGGTCGCGGATCTGCTGGCGTTCAACGCGGACGACATCGACGAAGCCGTGTCGTCGGGGCGTACGTTCGACTATGCGGAGAGCATCCGGCTCACGACCGGCAACACGCTCTTCTCCAACCGATCGCAGAAGATGCTGACGATCATCGACGATACGGTCGGCTGCCACGATTTCTTGCTGACTCCGTGCTCGATCGAGACCTTCCAATATTTCTATCCAGACAAGCCGGTTCATCGCGGCTGCTTCGGCAACCTTGCCGAGGCGCTCGAGCCTTATGGTGTTGCGCCCGATCGCATCCCGGTCGCGTTCAACTGCTTCATGAATGTGCAAGTGAACGGTGAAACGGGAAAGCTGACTGTGGAGCCGCCGATCAGCAGACCTGGCGATTATATCGCGTTCCGGGCCGAGATGAACCTCGTCATCGGTCTGACCGCCTGCTCGGCCTATGCCTCGAACGGTGGCAGCTTCAAGTCGATCGATTATCGGATTGCCTAAACGCTCGCGCTCTCTCGCACGCGGGAAAAGTCAGCGAAGTTTTATGCTTGGGTTTGGTGAAACCGGTGGCTCGAAACGAACATTCCGATGTCCCGCGCGTTCGTGCGGCAATTCCTCTGAGGGAGAGATACCATGAAGGCATTGCTCTTGGGCGCGGCGACGCTCGCCATATTTACGTCGACCGCCGCGATAGCGGGTACGCCGACACCAAAGGAGTTCGTGGCCAACGCGGGAGGTTCGGACACGTTCGAGATCGATTCCGCTAAGCTCATGGCTACATCGAAGAACCATGCGATAAGCATGTTCGCGACCCAGATGATCACGGACCATAGCAAGAGCACGAAAATGGTCGAAGCCGCTGCGCGCCTCGACCACCTCGCGCTGAAGAAGCCTGAGCTGACTGTTGGGCAGCGGACCGACCTCACGGCGCTCAAGGCGCTGCCGAACGGGAAGACGCGCGACGATCTCTACGTGAAGCAGCAGAAGGCCGCACACGACGACGCGCTGGCGCTGATGCGCGATTATTCGGCCAATGGCACCGCTCGGCATCTGAAGATGACGGCGGGCAAGATCGCGCCGGTGGTCGAGAAGCACCAGACGATGCTCTCTACGATGTAGGTGCTAGCGCTCTGGAATACCGAACTGCAGAAATAACGAAGGGTCGCCCGCGAGGGACGGCCCTTCGGTCTGTCAGCGACGGCCTTGCGGATCAGGCATGGTCTGTGTGACGGGTGGCATGACATCTGACTCCCTAGTCCAGCTACCAGCTGCGGCTTCCCGGAACGCCCTTGAATGGGTCGAGGACCTTCGAGGTGATCCATCCACCGTAGAAGCCACCCGGCTAGACGATATTGTCCAGCTACGACCTTTGAACTTCCCCCGATTCAGCAGTGTTGGCGCATCGATGAAGCAGGCCTCAAACTGGACTAAGCTGACGTCCCACCGGCGGCACCTCGGCCCGTTCCACGGGCGCGAGGCGGCGCTCTGCGTGCCCGCGATGCCGATCCTGATCTTCCTTGGCCACGCCTTCGGTTGGGCGGCAGGCGGTGCGGGCGCGGCGGGCGCCGCCTTCGCAGTCGGTTTCGGCGCCGCGCGGGAACTCGGCGGGCGTCGCTGGGGCGCCATGATCGGAGCGCTGGTCGGCATGACGATCGCGGCGTTCCTCGGGACAGTGCTCGGCCAGCACAGTCTGGTTTTCCTCGTTACGGCGGCAGCGGCTGCCGCCGGATGCGCTGCGCTGGCGCTGAACGACGAGGATCTCTGGTGGGTCGTCCTCCAGGTCGTCATCATCTACTTCGTGGCCGGCTACTACGAGGGTCCCGCAGCGGCCGCGGCGTGGCGAGCCGGAATGGTGGCCATCGGCGGCGGCGCGCAGCTCGCCATCGTCTGGGCGCTCGCCCACCTCTTCCCCCGCGCCGCCGCGCCGATCATCTCGAACACGCTGGAGCCGAATACGGATCGGAAGCTTCTCGCCGCGCACATGGTTCGGGCCGCCCTCTGCGTCGGCGGCAGCATCCTGCTAATCGCCCCGCTCCATCTCGCCAACGGCTACTGGGCGCCGATGACAGCCCTGATCGTGCTCAAGCCACGGCTCCATGAGACGCGGATCCGGGGGCTCGCGCGGCTCGGCGGAACGATCGGCGGCTGCATCGTCGCCACCCTCTTCGCCCTCGCGTGTCGCGGTCAGCCAACTCTTCTGCTGATCGGGATGACCGTCGCGGCTGGAGCCGCCTTCGCCCTGCAGAAGGCCCACTATGCAGCCCTCACGGCGTCGATCACCGCCACGGTCGTACTCTTGATCTCGCTCGGTGAGACCTCGCCGGTCGCCAACGCCGAGCACAGGATCATCGCCACGCTGATCGGCGGCATCCTCGCGCTCGTCGTGGCGCTCGTCGTGCCCCACTCGCTTCCACGTTCGCTCTCGCTCGGCGATCGCGTCGGGATACGTCAGGCCTCGTGAGTGGCCGCGTGCGGGCAGTCGCCCGTGTCGTCAGGCCTTCTTGCAACTCGACATGAAGCTCTTCCGCGGCTTGCCGTGCAAACCTTTCGCATCCGCCTGCTTCGAGCAGTCGAGCGACTTGGCGGTTCGGACCACTGGCGCCTTCGTCGTCTTGGCCGCAGGCGCGGCGGCTGGCGTCTTCGCGGCGGGAGCGGCGGCCGAGGTCTGGGCAACAGCCGCACCCGTCATCAGCGTGGCGACGGCGAAGGCGGCGAACAGTCTGCGCATGGCATCTCTCCAATGAAAGAACTCAAGAGTGCAGTGCGAGCGGAACAGGCACTTTCTCGTGGGTTCGTTGTCGTATCTGTGTCCGCGGGCGTCGCTGCGGACGTGTTGATCCTGTCGAGGCCAGACGCC
>Ga0105239_10000112_pt1 | contig 114987 bp, 106 predicted proteins | sample KBSC44metaG_FD_92761 | JGI IMG/M metagenome (GOLD analysis project Ga0105239, IMG submission 92761) | Corn rhizosphere microbial communities from Kellogg Biological Station, Michigan, USA - KBS C4-4 metaG | ecosystem: Host-associated > Plants > Roots > Rhizosphere > Soil | place: Michigan... | reverse complement strand
GTGGTGGTGGTGGTGGTCGCGGTCGTCGTCGTCGTCGTCGTCGCGGTCGTCGTAGAATCTATATTAGAAGTCGTAGTAGTCGTACTAAAATTCGTGTCTGTCGTCGTCGTAGTTGTTGTAGAATCTGTGTCAGCAGTTGTCGTGGTTGTGGAGTCTGCGTCTGTAGGCGTTTGAACGCTCGTTGTTACTGTGATATCGCTTGTGGTGGTGGTTAGGTCGGTCATGGTGGATGACTCGGTTGTTGAAGAGTTTTCGGTTGTAGCAGTTTCCAGCGAGGTCGAGGTAGTGGGTTCAGACGAAGTGGGTGTGGTAGAGTCGGATGAAGAAGATGTAGTGGAGTCTGCAGAGTTTGATGCAGTAGAATCAGGCAAGGAAGATGTGGTAGACTCAGATGTAAAGGCCTGAGATGTGGTACTTTCAGATGCGGTCGATTCAGAGGTGGAGGATTCAGATGTCGACGACATCGATGTTGTGGAACCTTCGTCGACCGCAGTGGAATCTGTTATTATGGTTGAAGTAGTACCGCCAGTTGTACTTGTGGTTGATATTGGGGAGCTTGTAGTGACATAACTACTTGAACTAGCCTCCGACGTTGTGGTGGTTACAATTTCGCTGGACGTCGTTTCCGAAACTGCGGATGTAGATCCTATTGTTTCGCTAGTACTCGTTGACGTAGAAAGGGTAGAGTCGATTGCTGATGAAGGCGTTGTTGTTATAGTATCTACACTGGCACTTTCCGTGGTTGTTGGGACTAGAATACTGGTCGATGTGGTTAGAGAGGCTGTGCTGCTAGTTGAAAGAGTCAAAGAAGTAGTGTCAGTCGTTGTAGTCATATCATCATAGGTAGTAGTCGCGACTGAGTTGATAGGGGTCGTCAAAGTCTCTGACACCGTGGAGCTCAGATCCGTGGTAGTAGTTGATCCAGTAGACGCGCCAGAGGTGGTGGAAGTCATTTCTGTCATTAAAGTGGAGCTTGTTGTCGAAGGTGCGAAGCTGGTGGTGGCCGGTGGAATAGGTAAATTGCTTTTAACGAAATCGATCAGAATTTCTAGAGATTTGCCAAAACTGTCTATAAGGGCAGCTAGTTTGTCTAGATCGATAGCAGGGGGTGGAGGTGGAGGGGGCGGTCGAGGCGGTCGTCGAAATCCTGTATTGCCAAATGGCGATCCAAAACCCGGACGAAAAAATTGTGGACTTCGGGGTGCTATATCAGACGCATATTGGCTCTGAATCTGCTTGAGGGCCTCCAAATCGGCCTGTAAGTCAGTGACCACCTGAAGAATGTGTGGCTTTGAGGCAAGACATAAAGTCAGACACCCTATGATCGATATCAAGGAAAGTAACCTGAGCATGACGGCCATTTTATTCCGGCTGAACCTGACACTTGCATACTGAGACCTCGTGTCCGCCAGCCTGTAGACTTATATCTCTATCCCGACATTGTCACGGCTCAACACTCCGAGACATGTCCATACCGGCTGTCACGGATATTCGTGGAAGTCTCACCTAAAGAATGGTAACTTGAGATGACGAAGGGATGGATAATTTTGCACTGCTGCACCAGTGGTCAATGCATGATGACACGCCTCGTACGTTGCGAGATTGACCTATTCCAATGAGCGTAGAATTTTCAGATAGTGAGTCAAAATAGACAGCTTACACTTGGAAGATCCGTTATGTTTGGAGGACCCAGGAGGTCGAGAGCTCCTGGGCTTTTGCTCATGTGGCGCTTAACGAGTTGGGTAGGCCAAGGTGATGATGACGCCTCGCTGGATTGATCTAATGGACGCAAGGACAAAGTATGCAGCGTGCCAGCAATTCATTTTGTTGTGAGACATGAAAATACCACAATCCTCCTATTCAAGAAATGTATTGGTATCTAGTTACCTATCATAGCGGAGGTAACTAAGCCTAAACCGCTAATTCTGCTCGGATTTCTGCAATACTCAAGTTACCAATATACTATACAGTAAAGTACGCACCCTCCCTGCTTTTCACCTGCGTTAATATTTTCCAAGACCTCTCCTTAAGATCAAGAATTTTATATGCGAAGGGCCCGAATAAGTCTCGATAAGGTTTACTCAACAAGATCAGGGAGTAAAAGGAGTACATAGGTCGGCTGATATTGTATTGAGCTAAGCTGTAATGGGTGGAGCGCACATGCGGCTCAATAATACTCAATCAGCAGAATGACTAATTACGAGGAGGGATAGTAGGATGCATTATATGGGGGCGAGCCCAGGCGTTGATGGATTTAATACTCGTCGAGATAGGTAAAGTAGCTGAGTGCCAAGCTTCAATTGCTGCCTCGCCTAAGACAGCCTCAATCGTTATTATGATTCCTGCCTCTAGCCCGCCCACGCTGGCGACGCCGCCGTGTACTCACGATGTGGGGGCAACCTCGTTGTTGATCCTGGTAGTCATGTGACAAGGACTGATGTGCAGAGCTTGACCCCGTTTTATATTTCCCCTGAATCTAGCCTCAGCTTGATGGGCTACATGACCTGGTGCGATTCCTCAGAGAATTTGGATTCTTGGATGTCTGGAGAAGTACCGATTGCACGCTTCTGTTGAGCGGTGAGCCTCTTTGCATGATTTAATCTTACCTCGATCGGATACCAAGCTGAACTAAATAGCCATAGCACTGGCCGCGTGGGGATGCGAACGATCGTCGTACCCGCTGGGCCGGCTCTATGTCCTGCGACCCCACCACAATAAACCTGCAGCATGACATTGAATCAGACGCATCGGCGACCTGCTGATCGGAACGCCTTCAAAGTTGCAATCCTATGTGCACTGCCTATCGAGTCCGATGCTGTCGAAGCCTTGTTTGACCAGTTCTGGGAAGACGAAGATGACGAACCATATGGAAAGATAGATGGCGATCCGAATTCCTACACACTGGGGCGTATAGGTTTGCACAATGTGGTCCTCACGTACATGCCAGCGATGGGCAAAGTCAACGCAGCAATGGTGGCGGCCTATTTCCGCCTCAGCTTCCCCGGTGTTCGCCTTGGTCTCGTAGCTGGCATCTGTGGTGGGGTGCCTATACCAACGACCCAAGCGGAGAATATCTTTCTTGGAGATGTTATCATCAGTACCGGAATTGTTCAGTTCGACTTCGGGAGGCAGTATACGAATAAACTCGTTCGAAAGGATACGCTGCAAGATGCGCTTGGGAGGCCAAACCACGAGATTCGCTCGGTTCTAGCGAAGCTGCAAGGGTTGCGAGCACGCTCCACCTTTCAGCGGCATATCTCCCAATACATGGCCGAGTTGAACCGTAAACATGGATTCGAAACGTGCGTATATCCTGGCCAGGAAAATGATAGACTTTATCAGCCTAGTTATTGGCACAAACATCAAAATCCAACCGACTGTGACATCTGTAGGAAATGTGCTGGGCCGGAGGACGAGATCTGTGATGCCGCGTTGGAAATGTCTTGCGCACAGCTTCGCTGTGACGATGCTGAGCTCCTAGAGAGAAGACACCCATTGAAGTCCCATCCAACCGTGCATTTCGGAGTTCTGGCGTCAGGCGACGTGGTGATGAAGTCAGCCCCTCACCGTGACCGTCTTGCGGCTGTAGAGAAGGTGATAGGCTTTGAGATGGAAGGCGCCGGTGTGTGGGAAAACTTTCCAACCATCGTGATTAAATCAGTCTGCGACTACGCCGACAGCCATAAAAGCAAAACCTGGCAGAGATACTCCGCTTGAGTCGCAGCGGCTGCGGTAAAAGCATTCCTTCGACAGTGGGCAGCAATTGAGACTGGCGGGACCTCTGTAGCGATATCGGACGCAGGGAGCAACTCAACTGACAATCAACTCCTCCAGGACACCCCCAATGGCCGCAGATCCAGAATACTCGAGAAGCAACCGGCACCGCAAAAACAACCGTTGCAAATTGACCTGTTGAAATTACCGGACGACCACTCATCTTCAATTAGAGGCACTGTCAGAAAAAGAATTCTCCAAAAGCTTGCTTTCAGAGGCATGTATGACCGTGAAGTCAACGTTCAAACCAGTTACCCACAGACATTCGACTGGATTTTCCAGCGACGCGCTCAGGATGGCGATGGATGGGCTGAATTCCCCGAGTGGCTGCAAAATGGCTCAGGATGTTACTGGATTAGCGGGAAAGCGGCGTCTGGAAAGTCCACGTTGATGAAATTCTTAATTCAAGATCCACGAACACAAGGCTACCTTAGATTGTGGGCAGGGAGAGACAAACTTATATGTGCAAATTTCTATTTCTGGTATTTGGGAACAGCAATCCAGAAAAGTCAGACCGGGCTGGTCAGATCCCTTCTGTTCACAGTTTTGAAAGAGATCGAAATGCTAACCGAAGAAATTTTTCCGGACTACTTCGAAGAGATGGCGAACTATGAATCAATACGGGTTCAAAATGGAGGCAGATGCCCAGAGGGTTGTGTCATGCCAGCGGATTTGACGCAACAAGAATACTGGTCCTCCTTCTCAAAGATCCCAACGCTAGTGCCAGAGAACCACAAGATCTGCTTCTTCATCGACGGTATCGACGAATACAGTGGGGATCACTATGAAATCTCAGAACTTCTCAGAAACTACGCATCACCGCGCATCAAGCTAGTCCTCTCAAGTCGGCCTATTCCGGCGTGCATTCATTCATTCAAAGACTGTGCGAGTCTTAGGCTGCAAGACCTGACTCGAGGAGATATCAATCGATATATCAATGGGGAAGTGCGCAAACATTCGACGATGCAGCATCTCCTGGAAGCCGATCGGGCAAGAGCAAGCCTATTGCTTCATAATATTATGCATCGTGCAGATGGTGTATTTCTATGGGTTGTATTGGTCGTCAAAAGTCTTATGAAAGGCTTGAACAGCTTCGACACCATGGATGACTTGGAAACGAGACTCGATTCATTCCCAATTGAACTCCACAAACTCTATGGCCATATAATGGAGCAGATTGAACCCGTCTATCGGTCCAAAGCGGTCGAAGTTATCCTCATCGTGTTACATAGCCTAGAGCTTGACAGAGTGCTGACTCTCTTGCAACTTTCCTTTGCGGACGAACAGAACCTTCGGGCTGTTCTGAACCAAGGCTGGTCACCAAACGATCTCAAGCAGAGAATGACTGTGATGGAAGCCCGCCTGGCGAGTCGATGTCGAGGCCTTATCGAAGCACCTGAGAATAGCGCTCAGAGTTACAACACAGATGCCCGGGTCGGATTTCTTCACAAGTCTGTGGCTGACTTTCTCAAACAGCCAGAGGTACGGGCCAATGTCGAAGAGTTGGTGACGAACCCCAGATTTAGTGCATCAGAAGCATTACTGAGTTCAGCGGTCTGTATAGGGAAATGTCGCGTGCAGCGCCAAAACTTAGGTCGTGTCTTTTCAGATATAATGTGCCACGCCCGAAATGCTGAACTGGCTGGATTTGAGGTAGCACCCTATCTGGAAGATCCCGTCATTCTGAAAGCTGCTGCCAGCTATACCAGCTGGTGTGCAAACTTTTCTCCCCCACTGCCTCCAGCCGTGGCACAGTGTGGAAATAAAACTGAACGCGTGCTACTCCTATGTGTCTGGTATGGACTTGCCAGTAGTGTCGCACGGATCTTGGAAGCAGGACCTCCCAGTTTGACCAACACAAGTTATGGAAATCTCCTATGGGCTGCAATGACCGCACTGGAGTTACAGGAGACGGAGACACACGAAGCGCTCGAAAATTGCAAAGCCAGGGTGAAAGTAGTCGAGTGCTTGCTTACACGTGGATCAGACCCTGATGTGAAAGTCGGTCAAAGTTCTGCATGGTCGATTTTGCTTGTTGCCTTAGTAAAATGGAGTTATTCAGTTCGAGAAGACCGAACGGCTGCATCGTGGTTAAAGATCGAACTCTATTCTCGACTGGTTGTTGCATTCTTACACTCTGGTGCGAATGCACATCTGGTTGTTATTGGACGTCTTTACTTCACCTCGCCCGGCAACGAAGGCGACGGTACGTTCTACCGTTCAATTTCAGCGTTAATTGAAGATGTGAATGCATCTATCTTGGAGTCTGTAGCGATGTCCCATGATACAAGAGCAATCCTGCAAAAGGCCGGTGATGAAGTCATCAACCGTCTCACAAAGGATGGCATCAAGTCTTGGCGGTTGACTCGGGATGAAGGACGATTCATAGGATCAGACCCTTCGCTCTGGAGCCTCGAAGGTGCCCTCAGCGTACTGATGAAAAGTTGCGTTGTCGTTGATGGTGTGAACAACACAATCAAATGGCCCGATTATGTCTACCTTCCCGGGAATATCACCGCCGAATGCCCCTGATGATTCATTCATGAAGTACCTGGGACATAAGTACAACTAGAAGCGGATTCATCGTGATCTCAGCAAGTTTCATGATTTTGTCCAAACGGATGTCAATTTGATCAAGGGCCTGTCATGATGGCTCTTTGTACTTTATGTTAAGGAGGGAGTGTACGCGAAGACTAGATTAGCGGTTGTATATTGTTGTAGCCCACAATCTGAGGCTGAATTGACGTCTGAAACCAGATTTGGAGAAGCCCGTCTGTATTTTTCTTGGTTGCCAATGTTTGACAGAATCGTGCGTGAGATGTCGGAGTGAAGCACGTTCCCCGAGAGCCCGCAAAATATGTCCTCCAAAAACTTGCAACCAATCGCACCGAGATCGTCCCGGTAGCAATTGCCAATGCCACACTAAGACTTTGCTTTATTAGTGTACTCGACTATTGCCGATTTGAAAGATAAGGGCGGGATGTCTCTTCTGATACTTTTGGGGAGTTGGTAGAGTCCCTGCTCCCACAAGAAGTCGTATCAATGCCTTGGTGGGACAGATGATGAGAGGGGTAATAACACTGTAGTCTGGACGCAGTAGTCAGTGCGTTGTCTAACCGGTGAGTGCCAGAGGGTCACTGAATTGGGCGCCCCTCGGTTGAAATCATGATCGGGCAGCGTGATAAAAGAACCCTTGACCGGGAGGCATCCATCTGAAACCTTGTTGGTGTAATTTTTGTTTTTGGCTTTCTGTTCAATAAATACCGCGTACGAGTACGGAGTACGAGGTACCTAAGGTGAGTTCTTGTATTCCTTTGGTATAGTTTACGCATCAAAATACACAGGCATGTGACTATATTCCACAGAGCACGGCAAAGCAACGAGTGACAACGCTCAAACGTCCTGTTTGGGCCTGGGAGCACACAGTAGACCACACCACAGGGAAACAGCCTGATTGACTTCTCACTCCAGGTTGAGATGACACATCGCCAGCCCAGAGTCTATCAACTGGGTATTCCTTTAACAAATTACTTTCACTCAAACCGAAAGCCCAACCATGACTAAGATAAAGCGATCTTCTGTTGATGGGAGTCTTCCAACAAGACCAATGACCTCCGCAAGCTCTAGTGGTGTAGCCGATACGGCCTCTAACCCATCTGTGTATGTAATTTCACACAGATATCATCCCCCTGACTAACCCCCAATATAGTGCGGACATCAAAAGTTTGGTGGAGCAGTGGACAGAAATCTTTGAGGAATGCCTGCAGAAACTCTCTGAAGTCGAACGGAAGAAACTTCATGCCTTTGACCGTGAGAACCTCGCCGCAAGCCTGGGGCATGATTTCAAGGAATGGAAACTTCCTGACTCAGTGACCATGGACGTCCGCCCATTCTTCGAGCACACAAAGGATCTTGGACAAAAGCTGCAGGAGGCCTTGAAGTTACCTGAACCTCAACCGCAGCTTAAATCAGAATTGCTTGATGGTGGGGGATATATCGTTTTGTGGGTGAGTGTGCTCTGCATCTCAAAGTTCGAAGCTGAGGTCAAACAGAACAGCAGTCCAGATCAAGAAGCCGTGAAGAAAGCTCGGTCTCTACTAAAATTTGTCGTTGACCAGATTAGCAACCTGCACTCATCGACATCGGTACCACTAGAGCAATACAGCCGCCCCTTGACTGATGCTTGTATCGCCATCATCCAGTTTTTATCGACCTCCACTGTCCACTTCGGAAAGCATGCATTAGGTACAATCTCAAGACTCAGATTCTGGTCGACAGATATTGAACGACAGTAACTGACGGTTTTCCAGACTCTAGTACACTGGAGAAGAAACTCCAGTACCCACAAGACAGATTTCGTCATGATATGGAGGAAGCAATCAAAACCTTGCAGGTCGGGATGCAGTTCGCGACCACTGAGAGCGAGAGTCTCACCTCACAACCGCAGGATCTAGTCACCGCTCCCAAGTCAGAACATGAGTGGATGAATACTCCTTCGCTACACGGCCTTTTTGAAGGCCGGCAACGTGATCTCGAGTCAGTCGAAAAATTCTTCTCTGGGTTCCAAAAGAGTACAGATCCTGCGGTGGCTATGCTATATGGCATGGGAGGTGTCGGGAAGACAACCCTCGCAATTGAGTATTACATGACGCAAGAGAAAGGTTCGAGGTCAAATCCAGATTCACGATATTCGTACGGCTTCTGGATCAATGCAGAATCACAAGCTTCAATCGATCAGTCTCTTTATGACATGGCGCTTTTGCTTCGCCTTACTGTTTCGAATGCACAGGAAGCTTATGTGGAAGTGATGCGATGGCTCAACAACAAAGGTAGGCTCTCTGCATTGGAGATGAATCACGCTGACCGACTGTAACATAGCAAACGAGCACAAATGGCTCATGGTGTTCGACAATGTAGATGTAGCAGGTCCTGACGACGAGAAGAAAGTCCAAAAGAGGGAGAGATTTAATAAACTCATCCCAAGAGGTTCAGGCCACATCATAGTCACAACGCGATATTTCTTTCCGGCTCCCATAATCCATGGCTTCCGCATCTCAAAGCTTACCCCCGACGAAAGCCTTATGGTTTTCAACGCCTATAGATGCCTGTACGACCCGACTGTCGATACTTCGACCGAAGAACATGAGAGTCGATTATTGCTAGAGCGACTTGACGGCCTTCCGCTCGCGATGAGGGTCGCCGCACGATATAGCAATGACTTCGGTGGGGTGAAAGCTTTTGTTGACGAATATGTGGAATTGGAGGATGATTTTCTTGAAGAGAAGGATGACAGCATGTCACTAGACCAGAAGCTCAATACCGTTTGGAAAGTTCCTTTCGCGCGTTTATCAAGAAAGGCATACGACAATGAGCGAAAACTCTACGGAATTCTGTGTCTCATGGCTGCAGATAGTATTCCAGTGCAAGAGATGTTCAGTTCTCATCAGGTTCTTGACACCAGCTTCAAGTTTCTGGAAAGTGAAGCGAGATCGGAACGTGTCAAATCCCTGAAAGCCTTGAAAAATCTTGGGTTGATCGATATCGACAACTTTTCCTCCAATGAAGCGAGTACTCATCGCGTCCTTTCTGCTGCCTTTAGAAACAGTGACCTTGGGTTGCAGTCCGAAGGCGAACTACAACTTGCTGTGGATACGGCTGCCATTATTTTAAACCGCCTCTTTCCAAAATATGACGGAAACCAGGGCCTGTGGGATAAGTGGGGTCAGTGCTCAAAATACATGAAACATATAGAAGCTGTGATTCAAATCTTCGAAGAATCGGAGCAAAAGTCAACACTGACTGGGAGACAGAAGTTGAGATCTTCCAAAGCAATGGACGAGCTAATGAAAAGCTGTACTTGGTACCAAGTTGAACTTGGGCAAGCAAGTGAGGCCCTCCAGATACTCAACTTTGCTGAAAGAATCTCCTTGGACAAGGAGAGCAGAGAGTATGCCACTATTTGTCAAGGATACGCCTGCGTATATTTCGACCTCAATCACCTCAAGGAGTGTGAGAAGTGGAATAAAGAATGCTTGCGGATTCGTCAGATTCATTTAGATGAAAACGACCCAGATATTGCCAACTGTCGATCTAACTTAGCTAACCTGTACACTGCGATTGGTCGGTTCGAAGATGCGAGAACCCTGACAAGTCTGGCCATGAAGCCTCTTACAGAGGACCGAAGGGAGGACTGCTTTTACCTAGGGATACGCTATATGATAATGGGGAGAACATATCTCCGTCAGCGCCAATTTGACGATGCTGAGAGGTTGTTTGACAAAGCACGCCTTCTACTAGAAAGCGTAAACGCTGCTTTCTTACTTCTCTTGTAAGTTACACCTCTTTCAGGCTATTTCACTAATTCAGAACAACGACATTAACCATCTGTATAGTTTGGCAGTAGACCAAGGCAATCTGGCGCTGGAACGCAAACGCTTCCAAGACGCGCTAAAGTACTTCGAAGCCGGTCAAGATGAAGCTGAGAGAGATCATGCAAAGCATCCAATTGCAGGTGTCCTTTCGTACAAGGCCTCTCTTACACATTTTCTTCTCGGCGACTACACCGCAGCCAGAAAGGGTCTAGATGAAGTAATAGAACGGGCACGTCTGGACTACTTGACTGGGGCGCAGAAGTTGTGAGGTCAAGAGCCACGAGGCTTGCGGCTCAAAGCCCAGATCCTTGCTCAAGACCCGCAAGCGACGGATGTGGAGAGAGCACAGATTCCTGAGTTGGAAGCAAGTGCCACGAGACTGAAGAATGAGCTCTCATTGATCAATAACGGGATGTTTGTGAAACCCCCGGAGACCGAGCAAGAAGAATATGACAACTTGCTCTGTGGCTTTTTCAGGTGAGACAAATGCTTCATTTACGCTGGAGCATCTACAATAGCCAAAACCGAGTCAGGAATCAGGTTTTGATGCTCTCTATCTGATTCGCAATTGACAGCATAGAAATGGTCATTGAGGGGTTGCTAATATCAATTTATCACTTTATCCGATTTTACGTGCCCTCAAATCCTACCACTTTTCCATCGAGGCAGGCTCACTGCCCAATCGTCCTTCGACCATTGCACCTTTCCCGTGTCACAACTCAGTGTGCACCGTTGGTGCTAGTGCCATAGCTGTCCATTTCTCCCAGCCTTGCAATGACATCGACTTGCTTGTTCCCTGGCAAATTCCATGTGGCAGGATGGATTTCTTTCCCAGGCTCAAGGCCCAATTGTTTCCATGGCTCAATCTTTGTCTTGGCGGCTAGGTCGGCAGAGAGCGGCGGCATGGTGATGGTATCGAAGATATCGGCAGCCCTTGTGCCCTTGGGATGGGTATTCTCCTTAAGCATGTTGGCTGCAATTAGGATTTCTGGTGGCCCGCAGAAGCGATGGAATGGCAGCGTGATTGATTGTCTTGAAGTTTGATCTTGGCGGTGAGCAGGCTGTGGGGGTTGTGCTGAGTCTGCCTGATAAGACAACTAAGGTGAAGCCAGCAGCCTTTTTGTATTCTCCTGAGGGCGTGAGCCGGTAAGGACTGTCCGCTTGAAACGAAACATACAGTATTGGAAGACCAAAAATTACGTGACCATACCAGTACAAAGGACGAGCTAGCTCATCAATGTCCCTTTCATTCAAGCGGTCCAAGTGAGGCGAATGGCATATCTTAGAGACTGCCTTCGGCCAATCTTCAGCGCGCGGGAGGGTGATGTTTATCGAGAGTTAGGCTGGGAACGTGCCGTGTCTCCATCCCTGTCCAGCCGGGATGCCTCCCGTCTGCAGGTTGCCTGCTAGCGGCTGCCTTGCAGCAACAGTTCGGGGTGCCTCAGCCTCCAACCCGTGCTCACTGGAAATAACTAACTAACCTTACTTTTTGACCATGGTCGATGTGATGCCGAGTGTACAATTTGACCTGATTGGACTCCGGCGCACTGCAGGCGGAAGGGTTGTCCTTCGACCTATCATCTTGACCCCGTGGGGGACAGAGCCGCTCGAAATCAAGCGTACCGAGCACTCTGTGACACAACGCTCTGTACTTCCTACGCGATACTACTCCCTTTCCAGGTAATTTAAACAAAAAACAGATCATTTCAGCCTCTTGACCAGAGTTCCAGGACTAGTGGGAAGTTAGTTAATCAAGCACTGCTCTGACCACGCGAGACTAGTTAGTCCATTTCCAACACGGCCACGGGGCTTTGGCAATGTGCCACCGCCCCAAGGCTTCAGTACTTTTGCGAGGTCCCCTTTCTACAGCTCATCCGGAGCAGTTTTTGTCCAGAATACCAGCACAGCTTGGGCGTGGTGCCGAGAAAGTGGCCCGACTAACTATTTTAGCAGTCATTTGTGTGGCTACGGGGGATTTGAACCTGCTAGCGGCTACGGCCTCACTCCTAAGGATGAACCTTCAGAGAGCTATGTCGAGGCTGATGGAGAACCAGGCGCTGCTGAGCCACTTCCACAATTACTATCAAAATGCTCGACATTCTATCACGAATGCTCTGTGCAGGCATTTTGTCTCCGCAATTCCGTTCCTTCTGCTAATGGTTTGATCACCGTCCTTTTGTTTTTTGACTCGTGTACATCTCGCACTGGCAAAAACATCCTCGAATTTCGGCCTGACTCTCATGGGCAAATCCTTATTGAGTTGGGAGACTATGCTGCGAGTAAGAAAATGCCCCCATCTTTGCCAGGGGGGGAATTCGATGTTGACCAAACCAGCTTGGAGGCAGGAAAAGAAAGATAGTTGATGAAGAGGCAATAGATCTACCGAGTAGGGACCCTCATTCGCATTCCGTTGAGATTCTGAAATGCATTCTCCAACTGGATGATCGAGATTTTGCTGAGCAGCGCGCTCATATCGAACCATATCTTGCTCCATTTTTAAATTTTGTAATGAGCAACTTGGAACATCTGCCACCCCAGCTACTTGCGGTTATGAACGAACCAACCACTGAGAATGGCGTCCTATCACATTCGAGCGCAGACTCTCAAGCCACGCACAATTCAAGCCCAAACACTGATGCGGCTATCACACTGATTAAGCAGTGGCCTGAAACGTGGTTCAAATTGGTTAGAGAGATGCTGGAAATCTTATCTTATGGAAACCGACAACGAGGGCCCGAGCTTAATGCTATTCGAGACGTTCTCACGAAGGAGGGGGTTCTGAGAGCGGATGTGGACCTTCAAAGAGCATCTCATCTTGTCCTCCGCGTTTTTGGTTGGCTAACCATGCTATTTGAACCCCCCCTCGACTATGAGGAAGCTGACGAGGCCTCATTTTCGCCTGCAAAGGACTCTTCTAAACTGCCTCAGCCAGGATTAAGGAGAGCAAATACATGGACGCCCCGCTCTATTGCAGTGAAGTCCTATGATGAGAAACCTCTCGTTGACACTGTACATCACATGCTGAGGCAAGTGAAACCTCTGCAAGCGGCTAGGCACAAGTGGGCAGTGTGAGCCCTTTGAGCTAACTCATCTTTAGAGGAAATCCCTTTCCACAGCCCTTTACAGCTCCTTCCGTCCCTCTCAAAGGTTGCAATTTGAGCTATTATACGCTTTCGAAACTTGCCGGGCTTAGGATACATTGGACAGAGTCGCTCGGGCGACATCTCGAACTCAATAAAAGCAGCGGGACGCTGAAACTATTCCGTTTTCCTTCTTTCTGTGCGCTCCTCAGTCTGGGATCGTCTGAGCGCACATTCATCCAGAGGTATTACACATCGACGGATAGGAAGCTAGGGGCTTACTGACTTCAGGATAGTATCTACGAGTCATGCGAGGACGACGAGGACGAAAAGGGCGACACCACCAACAACAACAGCAACCCTTTAACGTCGCAGGATTATCTCCAGGAGATTCTATACACGTACACTGTGATATTTGGCTGCGATGGACTCAGCCGCGCTGCACTCGCACAAGACTTGAAGAAAGGAAATATCGAATTTCCTTCCACATGTCCAGATCCCCTGCTCCGGCGCCTTTGTGTCACCGACTGGCTCAAGGTTCCCTCCCCAGAACTCAACTTTGGGGACCTTAAGTTATCGTACTCACCGGAAGACGACTTTCCTTTCTTCGGGAAGCGACTTTCTGTGCTGCAAGATTACACGCTTATGCAGGCACCGAACAACTGGACCACGTTGTGGCTGGACAGGCGAAATCCAAGGGAGTTCTACGCATTCTGGGCTGCATTGATCTTCGGTGTGGCCACGTTATTGATGGCTTTCGTGCAAATAATTGGAATGGTTGTGCAAATCATTGCACAGTATCAGAGTAATGGTGCATAAGCGTGCGTCTATCATTGAATGCATTTGAAAAGCCATGGGGTTTTACAATATGGATCGTCTATCTTCAGACTCTCGCCTTCAATTCACTACATGCCTCTCTGTCTCCCCATCAGTGACGTCCATACCCCCTTGGTCATCATCACAACAGACTCGGTGGCGGCTTTCTTGCTTCTGGAAATGTCTTTTCCCACATAGCCATAACGTGGATCAGGGCTTTTTCATCGTTTGGTCTTGCAATCACATTCACACCGTGCGCCCGTCCGTTAAATTCTGCAAAACCAAGGGGATAATTGGCCACAGGACAGCCTGCAGCGGCAGCTACGCTTGCAATCCGTCCCCCGGCAGGCGCGACGATCACATCTACGTCATTGCTGTCAAGGTTAAGGAGGACGTCGGAAAGTTGGGTCTCTCGCATGCGGGCGAAAGTCTCGTTATAAACGATCTCTGACATTGGTTCGTCTTTCACCATGCTTTCGAAATTGCTTTGGTTATCATAGCCTGCACAGGTGGATTAGAAAAGCAGTAATGGAATGGGGAAATAATTGAGAGGATTTGGTATCCATATGACTTACCAGGGGGGAGCTCTTGGTCTGCATGATCTTTGTTGAATTGGACAAGATCTTTCATGGTCCTGACATTGGGGCTTTCAAGAAGCGCAAGGAAAGCCTCCAGTTTATCCTTGAACTTTGCTCCTAAGTAAAATTTAGCGATACTCGGAAATAGAGGCTTACTAGCGATGGCTCATACCTAGGATGTCATCGAGCTCAGGCACTAACTTCTTCAGCGGCACATCCCTTGCGACCTTGGCACCTGCCTTTTCGATTTTGTGGCAAGCATCTTTGAACTCTGAGATCTAGTATCCTGATCAGTCACGTTGTTCATAAGTAATCATAGGGAAAGAACCACGCCACTCACCGACTGAGCAATAAACGCTGGGTGAGGCTTGGTCACGAAGTCTGCTGGCTGCCACTCATGAGGGTCTACGAATCCGACCTTTAACCGGCTCCAACTATTAGGGAGTTCAGATACTTTGAGTTGAGCTCTGCCTGGTTTGGATATGGCATTTGCCAAGTTGAGTACATCGATCGTGGTCTTGGCGAGAGGACCAGAGCTGTCGATGTCGGGGTTGCCAGGCTGTGCGCCACTCAGGTCAACCGCACCGTGTGTCAGTTTGAGGGCGTACAACGCGGCACGATTTGCTGGCTGGACCAGGGATCCATCGGTTTCACAGCCAATCGAAAAAGGTGCAAAGCCAGCAGCTACTGCAACACCACTGCCCGCTGACGAACCACAGGGTGTCTATGAGCGTCAGTGATTTTCAAGCTTGAACTGGCAAAGATATAACATACACTATGGCCCATAAAAGTGTCCCCGGGTACTATTCCTCCACGGACATATGGAGATTGTGTCTGAGAAAGTCAGCATTTGAAGCACACAATGTTGGAAGTGCATATACCTGTCCTCCAGCAGCCGACCATCCTGTCATACTCAAACCTCTAAATCCGCTCCATTCCTACTATGAATTAGAAGAAAATCCTGACAAGGGTTTGGGATTTCAATACCGTTGGGTTTGTTTTGCCAATGATGATAGAACCAGCGGCGAAGAGCTGTTTGACAATGGTGGCATCTTCCTGACCTTTGACACCTTTGAGTGCGAGGGAGCCGCATGTGGTGTCTAGACCGACGCTTGGAGTGGCCATGGTATCCTCATAATAGTGTCAGTAGCCAAATGTTAAGACATCTGGGGCACTCACTTTCACTACGATTGGAATTCCATGCAAGGGGCCAAGTGGGACCTTGGACTCGCGTCGTTCTGTATCTAGTTCACGGGCTCTAGAAAGCAAGCTTTCCTTGTCCGTAACCGAAGTTAACGCATGCAGCTTCAACCCCTTTAAGTTATGCTTCTCGATCTGGTCTAGATAGTACAAGACCAGGTCTTCCGAAGTGATGGAACCGCTTGAAAGCTGGCCTTGAAGCTCTGCTGCTGTACTTCGCAGCACATCGACTTCTCCTGAGCCTTGACGAGGGTGAGTCAGCAAGGCCATCAGCTGTCTCGCAATCCTTTGTAGACGTGAGGCAGTACCTTGCGAACCCATTGTCCCAATATCTGTGTCAAGTGAGAATTTCCACTGGTTGTCGCTCAAGATGTCAGAGAGACAAAAGAGCTGCCTCGAGAATAGATTGAAAGAAAATATGCATCCAACGGCAATCGCCGAGACCCAGAGGAACCGGATGAGTCGATGAGCAGAGCTGGGTTTGATGATCATTTCATTCTCAGTGCTCACCATGAAGGAAGTCCCAAGGGAAAGTGATAGACATTTACCTTTCAGATATCATTAGGCTGAGCCTTGTTATGCGTTGGAGTGAGGTGACTTAGATCCAAGCCTCAGACTAGGCACCACAGCCTCCACACGCCTGCCAATCACAAGCATCTGTCTTCCAGGTGGTTCCTTCCTAGCAGTGGGGTACGGTTGCTGACATATGCCTTGTCCTGGTCGGGTAATTTTACGGCACGCTTTTTAGTCTGACTCGCTTGCCGTTATCTTTCCAAGCGATTCGAAAGGCCAGGGCGTGAAATTTTACCACGGAGACAGCAAGCTGTTATAAACGGGTAATTTCCGTCATTACAAATCTCAAACCACTTTCCGAATTCTTGGTTCACAAGGTCTGTTTCATTCCTATCCTTGTTCCCCCCCCCCGCGGGTTGTGTGTCAGAGGTGCCAGCAAAACAGGGCGGACGAATGCAACCCATCCTGTGGAAACCTTAATTATCGGGACTGCAAAGCTCCCTTTTGGCTACAGCTTCTTCTACGTTGTTGTGGCTTCTGCAGGTTTGCCTGCCCAGCACCCTGGCCCGTGTCCCGTGGTACAGTTGAATTCGATTGACAAGGTTCCTCTCATGGTCCACATGAGCCTCTTGGACCGCATTGCCTGGCAATGACTGCATCAAGGTAAGCTTCCTCCGGACTTGGAGACCCGGATTGTTGTCCATGCATTGCGTTGCGGTGTCGGGCCTCGACACAGAATGGCAGAAGAATGGTCAAAGGCATAATATGATTCCATCCGATCACTATCGACGCGATGGCTACACCGCTGAATGTCGTCTTCAATGGAAATGGCTGCTGCACCACCTATTGACGGTGAAATTGAATTCCTCGATCGACGGAGCCTCTATGATACTCATAGCCCCTTCGTTGCCATGGTCGGCACAGACAACACTCACTTCGTTGACAATAGCGATGAGAGACTGTCCAACTTGAGCTTCTCCAAGCACCCAGTTCAAATTCAAGATGTACGCTCAAGGTCCGACTGGGATATCTCAACTCAAGGCTTTGTGCCACTGGCAATGCCCTATTCGGAGCCCTTTGAGCTTACGGACAGCTGGGTTCAACCATATCGAGCTCACACTGCAGCTATTCTGAAGGAGTACTTTAATGCGGAGGAGGTGCTTTGCTACGACCTGAAGGTATGTAGGTGGGATTGAAGATAACCTATTGATCATTGTCTGAAGCCTCAGTATCGAACAACGGCACCTCTTGTAAGGAGCTCCATGAACTTGAACGATCCGCTTTGTCCGGAAGGACTCCCCACTGGGGCTCATGGTAGGCGAGCTTCAGCACAAATGTCACGTGCACTCTCCGCTAACAGAAACATGCAGTTGGTCAGTTATTCTACACTCCGACCTACAGAATCCCCGGCCGCTTACTGCTTCTAGATTTAAGTTTCAACTATGCGCCTGAATTGCTGCGGACCATACTACAAGCGCATGGTAAGTTGGACAGTCTGCAGCCAGGCAAAAGAATACGAGTTGTAAAGTGTGCACTCCCCCATGCTTGTTTCTCCTTTTGAACCCAAGCGCTAACCAATTGGAAGTACTTGGCGCCCCGTGAGCAGCTCAGCCGAACGGCGACCGTTGGCAATGTGTGACTACCGCTCGGTAGATCTCGACGATATAATAGTAACTCATCGAGTTTACCCACACCGTCAGAATGAGTACTATTTTATGCACTACAATCCCCGTCAACAATGGTATTCGATATCGGCGCAAGGGCCTGACGAAGGGCTCTTGATGCTGATGTACGATACCAACCCTGGAGATGGAGCACGATGTATGGTCCCACCTGCGTTCAAGACTGACTTGAGCTAATGGTTGATCACCACAGTTTGTCCCCACGTGTCTTTTGCCAACCCTACAGCCACTGATACTTCTCCTCACCGCGAAAGCGTGGAAACTAGGTGCATAGTCGTGAGCAAATGATACTACACGCGATGTTGTTGGATGATTTAGACTAGGGGCCTCAAAATGGTGAACTTTGTCATATTGTCTGGCTAGATACTCCCCAGCTCGATCCAGCTATGTAGTTGCAGTAGTCAGGCTACGTGGACCTAACCCTCAAAGAGCAGATGAGCTAGTTTCGCAACAGCGGCGAAAACCCGGTCTTTCAACAGTTTCCCCGCCGCAAGTGCAGGGATTGTTGGGCAAAAGGTATACTGGCCTCGATCAACTCTCCAAGAAATCGGGCAACTACAAGTCTAGGTTGTCGAAGGGCTAGTCCGAATTGGAAACGCACTATTGCGGCAACCTGCAAGTTAGGGATTTGCTGGTCTGGCTAACAAGGGCCCCGGGGAAACTTCTGCCATGTTTTCCGCTCGGGGTCTCGATCCTGGGTGCCACCAACACTGTGAGGATATCCCACTTGTGCAAAGTCATGTAAAGATTTCGGATATCCCTAGGGCCAGCGCAACACAGTCAGTGATTAAGGGCTTCTGTGCCCTCTGTGTCCCACTAATTACCATGAGCGAAACGAGAATCGTGCTTCTCGCCAGCCTCGATGGATTGCTCACTCTTCTCATAAATGTGTTGGCGGCAGGTCACGCCAAACCCGGGTCAACCTCTATATAGAGAATAGTATCTTAGGTACATACGCAACATGAAGGAAGGCGTTAGTACGTAGCTAGTTGGAAACAAAGGGACGGGTTCCCAAATAGCACCAGCCATCTACCACCTCGTTTAGGATCGTTGCTCAACCTTGCCCAGTTGCCAAGGCCTGAGCGCTGCACCTTTCCTAGGATTGCGAATTGCATAGCCATACGAGCGCCACAAAAGCTTTCTCAAAACAGTTCAAGAATTGGAATCTGGTAAGCGTTTCTGGCTTCGGATCACAGATGCTAAGGTCGCTCATTGTGCCTAGCCGTTAGACTGTAGTTCTCACACAGTCCTCACAAATTAGGTCCAACTATTCGAATTCAAGTTCGCCATTTTTCTTCAGACGACTGGATCTCCTTCCCAAGTTTTCGGCGTCTATTCGTCTAACGCAGCATTGCTACCGTTCAGTTACAGCCTTGTCAGAGCCCTACATGAATGAGGCGGGGGTTGAAAGGTGACTTTAGTCCATCGCATCAGGCAGTGTGGAGTTCATAGCTGGCCATTTTCCGGCTTTCGGTCCCTTTTCAGGCTTTTTGGTAGCTCAAGATTAAGAAATACATGTCGACGATTTGTGAGCAAGCGTACACTGCTTTTCGCCCAGGAAGTTTTAGTAAGTACCTACTACTACATAACCTAGGGCTGTTTCGAACTTCGAAGCAGTCGGATTTTGCATAAGCTTCGGCTGGGTCTGACTCGGTTTCATGTCCACTTCGCCCGCTGATTGTTAGCTAAGAACGAGTTTATAATATGATTCATACTATCAATGATTTAAACCGCTGCACGACTCTGATTGGAGCACTCTCCCTTAACCCAGAGCGCGCCCAGACCGGGCCCTTGGCGCCAGCCTTGTCGATAGAACTCGGCCACAATTTATGCCGGGTTCCGGGTATGGAGAACAATGATCCATCAATCAACACTTCAACGGAACAACTCACAGGCCGACGATGAATGTTCTATGTTGTAACCCTAGATTGGCCAGTGATTATATCCATCTTATCGATGTATATATAATGTGCTGCCATGTTCTTTCCATTATGTTCCAGCAACTGCGCAAAATTGCAGTGTGCGGGTTAGTGACGAACCGAGGAGAATGTCAAAAATCATTGTCATCATTGGTTTGACGGGCCAGCAGGTCAGTACAACCGCTTCCCAAGCCATCATTCTAGTGAGACTAATGCACAATATATCAGGGAGGAGCTGTCGCCGAGGTCTACCTCAAAGAGGAGGGATGGAAAGTCCGAGGAGTCACGCGCGATCCAAAGAAGGCTGTGGAATGGAGTCAGCGAGGGGTCGATGTCGTCCAAGGGGATCTAGATGATAAGGATTCACTTTTGAAGGCTTTCGAAGGAGCCTATGCCGTCTTTGGGACGACCGATTTCTGGGGACCAGTTTTCGACCCCGCCACTAAATCGAAGCTTGGAGATGGGCAAAAGATCAACGAGTATGCTTTCGACTGCGAAGTTCAACGTGGCAAGAATATTGCCGAAGCTGCAGCCGAGACCACAACTGTCGAAAGGTTCATCACCAGTGCCTTGCCTAACGCTAGTGTCTGTACTGGCGGCAGGTTGAAGCATATCTATCACTTCGACAGCAAGGCTGCGGTGGTCGAGAATGTCAAGCAAAGACTACCCAAACTTGCCGAAAAGATGTCTGTCCTCTACATAGGATCTTATATGACGAATTGGGGAACAGGCCTTCAGCCACGACAAGTGAGCAAAGCGCTCCCAGTCTTTGATGTCTCCGACCCTCTGACATTTAGGGCAGCAACAGGATAAAACGTGGCGGTTGTCCTTGGTCGGAAAGGGCGATACTCCAATTCCACATCTTCTAACGTCAAGAGATACTGGTTTTTTGGTTCGTGCTCTCCTGCAGATGCCACCCGGCAGGATTCTGTCAGGGGCGGGTGATATGCTCTCATGGAAGGAATGCCTTCAAGTCTGGTGCGAGACTCAAGGCCTCACCTATGGTGGTTTTGATGAAATTTCAATCCAAGACTTTATCCAGAACTCAGGCATGGATCTGGATCTCGGCTTAGAGTTTGGGGAAATGTTTGCATTCATGGATAGTCCAGGATACAATGGTGACGATTCCGTTATGCTTCCAAAAGACGTCTGTATCCCTTCTCTTCCCTCATATCGATCCTCAGCTTACCAAAGTTTAGCTCAAATCTTCCTGCCCACTGACATCATTCGAGGACTGGTGTAAGAGAAGTGACTTTTCGGATCTTATAAGGCGAAACTCCATTGCATCAGCATAGTCGTAGCTAATTATACTTTTGAACAGACAAAGTTCATCGTTAGGTACTATGTAGTTGACTCTAAGGGAGGGGACTGTCCTTGGGAATTTCTGTTTAACTGGATCGAATGAAATGCTTATATCCCCTCGTCCCGCTTGGGTTCAGTGCTAGAACCTACTCCAATTGTAAATCATTTAATCTTGCATGGTACCGGCGCGCATTCTACAATGAACATAAACAATCTCCATACACTTCTCTTCTCAAAGCTTGCTGTTCTCCATCCCCTTTGTTGATGAAATGAGCACCTTGACAGCACTTGGTCTGAGTCTCTCTAGACCTGCAATTACAAAGATGGCCGCCTAAGTGAAACTTTCAGCACTGCTTAAGTGCACAGCAGTAATTTTCCTCGAACCCGATGTCATTCACCAGCCACTAGGCCAGCGAGCTATTTTTACCCAGTGTGAATCACTAAATACTATGTACTCAGGCAAAGTTTTATGCATGCGCATAACTCCACCTTCTCAGGGGTTTGCGATTCCAAGATGCTTCACAGACATTGAATTGAGGTAGAATTCGTATCGAAGTATCCGCCGTAATATTTGGAAGCATATCACGCCGCTGGGACTGGGGCTTGGAAAGCGATCCGCGTATTCGAGGAAGTCAACCCTTAGTGTCGCCGTACTCGGCTATGCCTGCACTATCTGGGGTGGGTACTTTATTGTAATTTGATATTATTTGGACAGTCTTTCAAGTCTAAGCCACGGCCTTGCCAACGCCAAGTCTCCACCTTCTCGCTTCGATCTTCTAAACTGACCTTTGACGGAGGTCCGTCAACTTTGGTAACTCTTGACCAGTGAGTAGCGATGAGAGCATCAGATATGAATGGGTCTTAAATCTCCGTATCTATGTGTGTATGGAAATCGTTGCTGCCTTCACTCTTTTTACAGGCTTGCCTTTTGCACTGCCACTAATATGAGTGCCGCTGAGCAATAATGGACGTCTCGCATGGTTGGCAATACGCGTATCTCATTCTGAAGAATCGCCAGGTACTTCCATTAAAATGCCTTCTTACCTCCGTTTCCATTCTTATAAAGCTTCAAATAACCCGCGATGTCGAATTGGGCTTTTCTATACCAAGACCATCGAGGCCTTTCAGTTTGGGGTGTTCCCAACAACCACTGCTTCCATCTTGCCCGGTCGAGAATCTTTTACTCTCTCCACAAATTTTTATCTTTCCGTGAAGCTTCAACCGCCAATCGGAATTTCTATACCTCAAATGGCTCAATCATTTTGCGAAAATGGAAAAAAGAATCTTTACAAGTACACCCCGTCCCTCCCGGTGGCGATCATTTTCACATCTATTTTCGTCGGTTTGGCAGTGGCGCACCTGTTTCGAATGATCAGATCAAAACAATGGTTCATGACTGCCTTCATAGTGGGTGGTGTCTGTATGTCTCTGACCTGCGTCTCATTCTATCGGAGGTAAATTGTTTACTGACGAAACGAAGTTGAGATTGTCGGTTACATCATCCGAATCATGGGGCACAATGACCCTTGCGTCAAGATTATCTACATATTACAATACGTCCTAATACTTCTGGCCCCATCAATATTCGCGGCCACTATTTATATGATCCTAGGACGAACGATCAGGGCAGGTAAGGGCGATAATCTGTGTCTGATCCGCCCGACATGGTTGACCAAATTATTCGTTACCGGGGATGTACTCTGTTTCTCAGTGCAAGGCGTAGGCGGTGGTATTCTCGCTAGTGCGACCAACGACAAGGCAAAGAGCGATCTGGGCAAATACGTCATTCTGAGTGGTCTGGTTCTCCAGATCATCCTCTTTGGCCTCTTCGTCGTTATTGCCATAATCTTTCACCGGCGCCTTCGCAGAACCCCTACCAAAGATTCACACCGCTCAACCATACGCTGGGAGACTATGCTCCACGTGCTCTACGGTGTGAGTCTTCTCATCATGGTCCGAAATGTTGTCCGTGTCATCGAGTATGCTGGCGGTCGTGAGGGTTATCTGCTCTCACATGAGTGGCCACTCTATGTTTTCGATGCGATACTAATGGCTCTTGCCATGGGAATACTGTTGTGGTGGTTCCCCACATTGATCCGACCACGAGACGTCTATTTACTAGATGACCTCGGCACAGAGCCTGTTGGGAGTGGTGACAGGGATCCGCAAGAAAGACTGTGTTCCCCCTCCACTTTACGCCATGGACAGCACTAGACTCCAGCATTGAATGTTGGACGTTGTGCTCGGGAAGAGCGAGGACAACAAAGACTTGCACTTTTGGGAGGAGGCCCGCGAGACTTGAGGAATGAGGTGCTACAAAGAATAGTACATAATCATTGGGAAGTCCTGTTTGGCATAGATACATTTCAGGTCATGGGGCTATGAGGCTGAGAGCCGTGTTCAAGCATAATCTGCAATGACAGCAAGGGTCAGCCTTCTGTTGGTGAGGAGATGCATGGAGGTAGGGGTTAACGTTAGACTCGGAAGTAGATGGCGATATCTGTGGCTTAAGATGCGGAAAGGCAATCCGTATGGTAAATCAGGACCTGCCCAAAGCGCAAATCATCGCTCGAACTGGGACATCCGGCCTAAAGTTAGATGCCTCGAAGTCATAACAGAAACTCTCAACGGTCTGCACCGTTGAGAAGCATCAAGGAGTAGAAAGTCCTCGGCCGAGAGACCCCTTCCACACATTATAAACTTACGGCTAACTTCAGCAGAGCAACAAACACGAGCGAATTGGTGAAGTTATGCTGGCCAAAACGACACTATCTCGAATGGCCTTATTCGCCCCAAGCCTTGGCCAAGAGCCCAAAAGGCCCAAAGTAGCACTTACCAAACTGGTCAACAACCCAAGGGGTGAGTTCGTATCGATGGATTTTTAATAAGCCCAGCCTAGAACGAGGCACTGGCAAGTTACGGCCGGCTTATGCACCCGTTGGACAGTAAGGGTACGTACTACGCACGAGTAGGGCGCAGCTGCCCCGTAGGGCTGTCGCTTGATGCTCTCGGTTGGCGGGGCGTGAAGCTTTATTTAAGCGAGCGAAGCCTTTTTCTCAACCTTAAAGTTGGATTAGCAAGCCACCATCATGGATGAGGCAGTACCACTAGGCCTGGATTTCTACTGTGCTCTGGGTATGATGATAGCTATAATTCTAGTCAAGATGTAATATTCTGACTGTCTATCTATTGGAATACTCTTCCAGTCACATGTCTGGAATCAAGTGGACTCATGAACACGGCCACGGCCCTCAGCATCTTTGCCAGAGGAAGTGCACCTAAACTTTCCCAGCCCCCGTCCTAGCTACGAGATTGTGACTGGGACCACGGCGTTGGCTAATACCAGGAGTGATTCCGGCCCCAAAATGTCGAAATAGCGGCATCTTTATCCTCAGGATCGCAAGTGCCATGAACGCGAAACCATCCCAAAGTTGGTCTACAATGGAATCATCAGACCTAATATAATTAATACCATGTCCCAATTGGATCCAATCATTGATAGTGGCTATCATATATTTCAAGTATGATCTCACTCCGCCCAGGCTTGAAGATAAAGCAGCTCTATCCGCGGTATTCCTCCAAAGAGGGTGGAGCGAGGCAGAATTTCCGCTGGTTTGCTGTTTTCTTTGACGATTTTCAGCCAATTAGTTGGAAGATTTCTGGGGCGGTGCTAGTACCGCAAGGATGGGTGCCTCGATTGAAGCCCACTTCATCCAATTAAGCTGTCTCAATACTGTAGCTGGCATCTTTTCCAAAGTTTTGGCTCGTATATATGCTTGGCTTCCTTCTCGATTGGGCATTACAGGCCCAGGGTAGCTCAGCCTCAGCCTGCTGGAAACCACAGAACTAACTTTTTGGCATTCTGGTTATTTGTTCGTGTTGCTTGCAGGTAGAACCCCTCAGTGATTTAGTAACACGAATTCAGGGGCGTATCGCTCTCATGCGGTGTTAGGACATCCGATCATAGGTGAATGCCTTTAAACATGAATGTCTCTCCCCGTTCTGTGTTCCAAAAGCGCTGAATTGTATTTCCAGCTATAATGTTCGCTACCAATACTCGCCATCAAAGATATCACCATGTGGCATCAAAACCCGGTTCAAGCAGGTATTTGCACGATATTAAGTTGCGCAAGGCTGAAAGCTCGCGGGGGATGGAATCACATGGGCCAGGACGACCCCGTGCACATTACGCCCCAGCACTCACAAGGTGGCCGATCATGACCCTAATTATATTGGCATTGTTGAGTGGTATCGGAATCCTTGAGTATGGGTTGCGGAATGGGACCAGCTTGGCGGAGAAAACAGATGATCAGACACAGGCCCGATTGTTCCGTCGACAGGACTCGGAGACATTGACTGCCCTGGCAGCGACAAGCATTCCTTCTTCTGACAGTATCGTCGTTACATCGAGTACTAGTGTTGAGTCACAAAGCACAGCGGCAATCATAACCATCATATCCACATCCCCAACAACCACTCCAGACGAGCCTACCACCGCTACAACTACCGCTACTTCTGTCAATTACGTAGATGATACTCCTGCTCCAACTCCAACAACTCCTACTACTACCACTACTACGACCCCTTCAACGACCACTCCCCAGCCTACCACTACTGTAGGTGCTACAGCTTACCAGACCCTAGCTGCCTCCCCGACCAGATCCACCACAACGACCCCTTCAACGACAATTCCGCAACCTACCACCACTGTAGGTGCTACAGCTTACCAGACCCTCACTTCCCCCCAGACCTCTACAACGGCCTCCGCTCTGTATACCCTCAGTGCTGGTTCTACATCATATATAAATCAGTCTCCTTCCCCAAACCCTACTGCGGACGGTGTTTCTAGTGTTATCAGTGCTGGTTCTACTTCCTATATAGCAAAATCGAGTACTACAGCAATGAAAGGGACCACTTCTCCCATCGCGACAGGTACGTTCCACCAAGCCAGCACCGCATCCGCAGTCTATAATACCCAATCAAAACCATCATATGCTAGCACAGCAGTCAACCCGTCTAGAGGCAGCTCAGATCTTTCGCTAACAGATTCAGTTGCTTCACTAGTGGTCAGTACACTTACGTTTACTGACGCGACAGGCGGGATCTCAACATCTCTCTCTTCTTCGACCGCTTACTACGCAGCGAGTGCAACAATCGTGGTTAATACACTAACATCCACTGACTCGACCGGCGCGATCTTAACATCAATTTCCTCTTCAACCTCTTACTACCCACTGAGTGCAACAATAGTGGCTGGTACTTTTACACTCACTGACTCAACTGGAAGGGTTTTCACGTCAATCGCTTCTTCGACCTCATACTATCAAGTGAGTGCAACAACGGTGGTTAGTACAATGACATTCACGGACCCAAATGGTGCGCTCTCAACATCTGTCACTTCTTGGGTCTCGTATTATCCAGGGGGCGCGACCGAGTCAGGAGCAAGCGCGTCACTCCCTTCCACGCCTCCGGACGAACAGAAGCCATATGAAGTTGAGTTAGGACTGGCTATCACTGGTATTCAGCATTTTAATGCAATGTACTTACCTATCCTGATCGCGGTGCTATTGAAACTGATTTGGACTGGAGTATTTGCCGCCACCAAACTAATGGAGCCTTTCTATTTGCTACAGAGAGAAGGAGGCGCATCGGCTAAGGATGCGCTTATGTCCGACTACCTCTCCCCCAGTATATCCATGGACAGCCTGAAGGCTCTCTTTATAGGACATCCGGTGGTGCTTCTTGCCAGCCTGGCCTACCTCTTCATAAGTATCTTACCAGCCCTTACAACACAATCCACCATCGTCAGGGCGACCGCATGGTGCGGCACTGCAACGACCCCACTACGGTGTAATCCAACGTGGTATCTCAATATTACGATAGCTCGCGTCCTTCAAGGTGTTCTTGCTGCTACCGCTGTAATAGTCTTTACGATGATGGCTCTATCTGCTCGGCGAAAAAGCGGTGTCTTCTCCAATCCATCCTCGATTGCTACTATGGCTTCACTTCTTAGCAACGATGAGATCATCTACGAGTTGCAAGGTATCCCTCAAGGGGCGAGCTCCAAGGTGGCCAGGCGTTATCTTGACAATCAGAACTATACATTGACTCATTACCAAACAAGATCAGGAAGGGTTCGATATGGTTTCGCTAAGACTGTGGGAACTGTACCCACTACAGGAACAAGGGGTTATGGTCAACAACGCTACTCTGCCGTTCCAAATCCATCAAAATATAGACGCTCCCATAACGCACCACTGGTATCGCGAAGCACCTTTTCCAACAAATTTCTTCTAGACACTGTATTTCTACTATCGATTCTGGCCCTCCTGGCGGTTTTAGTCGGCTACTACTTAACAGGTGGGAACAACGCTTTCAACAACTTTTTTAATTCCAACAAAATGAGTCGATTTGTTCTTACTCTCACTGCGAGCATCCTGGATGGCAATTGGAAGCAGCTAGAACGAGAAGTCCGGATCCTAACTCCCTACCGACGGCTTTGTCGCGGCTCGGCATCACCTGAGTCTACAGTTCTAGTGACTCTGAATGGCACACCTGTTACGTGCTTCTTCCCTGCGCTCTTACGGGGCAACTTTTTCCATGCATATGTTGCCTTTGTGGCCACTCTTTCGGATGTGCTCATCATCACGATTGCGGGGGTGCCTTACTCCTCGTCACAGACATGGATGGACTTCGTTGTCTCTATTTATACTAGCTGGGCCATCTTGTCGATCATGACCATCACAGTGTTGGCTATCTTCAGATGGCGAGCCTTGAATGAGAAAATGATGATACCAAAAGAGCCAAGTACCCTGCTTGCGGTGTGGCTTTTGCTTTGCAACGACAATAATGGCCTCCGTGAGGCCACGCAAGGGTATGAGATGAGTAGTAGTAAAGAAAGAGACGAATGGATGACCACAAGCAGCGAGCTGTACTGGGCTGGGTGGCAAATGTTGAACCAGGAAACGCAACCCCCGGGAGGACACAGATGGTGTGTGGAGAGAGAGGATATATGAAACTGGGTTGAGTAAGCAATTTTCGTACAACAATACCTGAATACATGGGATTTAATTCAATGCCACCATTTCCATGAACAGCTGCGTCCCTGGAAATTTTGAGAAGGAGTACAGTATATAATGTAATGTGTTGCGAGGCATGATCGAGGGTGACTAAACCATTTGAATAAGGCTGTCTGAGAAGGCTGAGCGGAAGGGGGCCCTCGGTACCGAGCCCGCTTATAACCGCTTAGAACGGGAGAAATCTCGTGAAACCTGCCCGTTATGGCCCGCGCCGACACCGCAATTAAATGGTTTATCTGCACACGACCACCAACCCACCGATCGCAGCAAGTCAATTACAGCTTTCCCAGTCGACAAGTCTACTTGTCTTCGAGCCTCCTCTCCGCTCCGGCCTTTGTGGCCCATCATGTCGGCGTCCCTCCCTGGGAACCGCGATCTCCCATCCTCTCAATATGATCTCTCGACGTATTGGGGTCGTGTGCAGCAGTCGGCACAAATAGCAGATCCTAGGTGAGAACATACAAAACACGAAGCATGTGCAAAACGAATGCTACAGGTCTCTGTTCTGGATATATCTGCCAAAGAAACCGAGGTGTATTTCAACCGCTGTTGAAGGTACAGCAATACCTCAGCATAGGCGTAACACACTCGATTGCCCAGATCAAGTCTGACCTCTTCGATGCAGGACACTCTTCGTTTCTGCTTCTGGACTTGAAAATGCAAAGAAGTTGGTCACATCATACAAGACGGGGGAGGCAAGAACTATGACATCGGAGATATGGCAAGCAAAGAAGATCGTCGATTCGACACTTCACCCAGGTAGTCAAGCCATATGATATTTCTCAGATCGAGTCTAACGACACGCAGACACAGGCGAACCAGTCTTCCTGCCGTTTCGGATGTCCTGCTTTGTCATCTCCAATCTCGTGGTGACGGCAGGAATGCTCACACCGAACATGACTGTAATCCCACAAATCAAGCCCTCAAGGAGACTACCTAAACTAACATCACCAGACCACTGGAACTGTCGCATGGCAAATCATCAACCAGTCCCTGAACGTAGCCATCAACAATGCCAACTCGAATAAGTCCTCGCCTTTATCCACCAAGACTTTGGTGCAAAGCTACCTCCTTGCAGTTTCTGCATCTTGTTCTGTGGCTGTTGGCTTGAATGCTATTGTACCACGCTTGAAGCGAGTCTCGCCCAACACCAAACTCATCCTGGGACGGCTCGTACCATTCGCGGCTGTTGCCTCGGCGGGCGCACTCAATGTGTTCCTCATGCGGGGTGAGGAAATTCGTCGCGGCATCGACATCTTCCCCGTACAGTCAGAAGCGGAGAAAGCTGAGCGGGAGAAATCCGGCAAGGAGGTCGCCAGCCTGGGCAAGAGCCGCAAAGCGGCTGTGCTAGCGGTTGGTGAGACGGCCATCTCTCGAGTACTGAACGCGACTCCCATTATGGTCATCCCGCCACTGGTGCTTGTGCGCCTGCAGAAGACTGAATGGTTAAAGCACCGGCCCAGGATGACACTGCCCATCAACCTCGGTCTTATCTTGACGACTAGCATCTTCGCCTTACCGCTGGCGCTCGGCGCGTTCCCCCAGCGCCAGGCGATAAGTGCCAGGAGCTTGGAGGAGGAATTCTGGGACAAGGGTGGTGAAGGTGGGATGATTGAGTTCAATCGTGGCATATGATTAATTGGTGCCTTCGCCTTGCCCAGACAAGAGCTCTTGCTCAAGTCGGCGGGCTTCGGACTGCATTACGGGAAATGCGTTTGGCAATGTACATACGAGAGGTTATTGATTCGAGCACTATGCACAAGATAGACATGAATTAGACTCAATCCAGCTTATCCTAGGTGAAAGGAACATGTCTCCGATTTCAAGTGATGGGTACGATGGCCAATAAGATCTCTCCAATGGACGCTAAAAACAAGGTTAGAATTAGGCTTGAGTTGCCTAACGTCACATGCCCTCCGCATTTGTTGGGTGGCACCCCAAAACTCAAGCCTCCAATTCCGATGATTCTCAATATCGTGCTCTTTACAAATTACATGATACCCCACCAGCTTGTTACCCAGCACCGCTTGGTATTTGCTAAAGTACCTTTCAGTTCGTCGCTTGAATTTCCTAATACTTTCTTCATATACTAGTATACCAACATCATGTCTTTCGGTGAGTAGCACAACTTGTCAGAAAAATACGGGCCAGCAAAATGCCGAGATCCAGCTTCTGCCCACTCACGACTGCGAACAGCACACTGATCTAACATATTTACCAGACGAGACAATACTAGAGCGTGTCATAAAGACCGGCGAGATGGATTAGTATGCCTAAGACCTTCTGACCAGGACCGTTTATGCTGACCGTGTCCATCAGCGAAGAATGGCCTCTGATGGTCGATGCGCTCATCCAGCACTTCCACCACGTACGTACGCAGCTGCTGGGGCGATTGTCTCTAGCCAGTTTCTATACGACTGCTGACAACGAATACAGAATGTATCTAATTTATTTCCCATACCGTCCCTATATTTCCCTATCAATCGAAAACCTCCGCTCCCTTCACCGAGCCAAACCAACGCGCGGCGAACGAGAGACAACAATGTCATGATCCATGGACCGACAACTCCAACCCGACACCTTCCACCTGTGCCTCCTTTCCCCTCCGCTGTCCCCGAGTCTCGCGTGAAAAATCTACTGCCTACCCAAGAGCTCGCCCTCGACCTAAGCGAGGATTTCATCAACGAAGTACCTGCAGTTCTCCTACACCTGATCAACAGCATCACCCAGACCCTACGGAATGGATTTATCAATAAACCGCCCCATACCATCCAGCGACTCGCAGAATTGCTACTATACCCCAATAAACACTACAAAACCCTTGCTGCGTACCTGCGCGCTATGGATCGCATAGTCAGCGTGAGCAGCACGGCGGACATTTTCCCCCTCTCAGAAGCCCCCGCAACCGTGAATGGTGTTAATGGAGATGGCGGATTAGGGATCCTTTGGAACAACAATGACACGCGCAATGGCTATGATGGAGACTCCCTGGGCAGCGACGAGAGCTTGGGTGGTGCGCTGCTAACCCCGATACCTTGGCTGAGAAACGGGATCGGCAGCGTTGAAGATTCGGGCGAGCACTCAACCCAGCTTGATTCAAACAGTAGTGCTAGCAGCGACGGTCTCGGTGAGCCAATCAGTCTAGTGGGAGTGTCAGTGAACGGCGATCCCTTGGTGCCTGAAAGAGAAGACGGCGCAGTTACACAAGGCGAATTGATGCGTATGGAGCAAGAGGCCGGTGTGGTGCCGTTAACTCAGAACCGTGAAGACACGAGCGTGACGAGAACCATGATCGATGCCGATGGTGACGATGGATATCTGGAAGAGGGCGAAGTAATTCCTCATGCACGTGGTCCAGACGTTGTCGGCAGTGTGGATATGGGTCGCGTAGACGGCAAAGATGTCGAACTCCACATCGGAAGCCCGCCAACCGGAGATCCAAAGCAAGCGACCGATCCTAATAACGCGCAAGATGTACTTATCTCAGAGAACTCGCAGAACAACGCTGGCGCCTCAGTCGCGACAATTTCGGGCTCTACGACTGTGGCATCCTCAACCACGGACTCGGACTCAGAGCCCTTTGAAATCGTGCACAAGGAGAATGTAGATGAGGATGATGCAATGCAACTTGACGAGGCAACGGGCAGTGTGACGACGACATCAACAAAAGAGAAGGACACCACAGCATCCAGCTCAGAGGCAACTTCGGCAGCAGTAGAGCCGGACGGTGATATCGTACTTGTCGATGCGGATGGGAAAACAGAGGACGACGATGATGATGACGTGAGTAAGGAAGGCACGTCGGCGGAAACTGGAAGCTCTAGTGCCCCTGCGACCACTGCACCGACATTGACTTAGTGTGTCGAAACTATCAGAAGATACACATGTCGTCCCTGACGAAAAATACACACCACGACACAGCTGCATGGAGAATAGAACAGGCTATCACCTCAATGCAGTTGGGATTTAAATGTGCTTTTGAACGTGGAGGGGCCATGACTGTGACACACTTGAGAAGTGTGTAACCTCTGATTTGGCCACCTCCTGTGTCATCTGGGAGTGCTACAAAGGACAAAGGACTTCTCTCAGCGCTTGCGTCCCCTGATCAACGAGAATACGATTAATTGATGATTGCCAGGCCGGAGGGGATGGGAAGGGTGGTGTCGAGCGGGCCAATTGTTCCCGTCGGTTCCCTTTCCACTCCTCTCTGTGCTACAATCCCAGGGAGCCATTGCTTGCCGACACAAGCCCGGGAGAGTGCATCCTTTATTCTGCGAATCGACCAAGTCCAAAGACAGGGGGGTCGGAGAGGGCATAGAGAGGCACCGCCCCGAGAGGTCAGAGCAGTCTATAATCCTGTGTTCCAGTAGCCGCCTTTAGAGGAAGATGTAGGGAGACTCCTCCCTGGCTCCGCGTGTGCTATAACTAGATCATCTAGGTACCAGTACTCCGTACTACGTGTATAAATAGATTTCAAGATTCATTGTGGGATTCCTTGATTCCTTGCGTGGCTCGTGCATCATGCCTTCAATTCTACATATAAAACGTGTGTATACGCATGTATGTGCTATATCATGCCGTCGTTCTTCATGGCCGAACTTAAATATTGACTCCCGAGTCGCTCTGAATCATACTTGTGCTTTGCTGCTTCAAGCCCCAGATGAAGGCCTGGTGGGCGGTGTGGGTTTAGCGGCTCAAAGGATCTCATCTTTGCGGATCTAGATCAACTCTGAAGATACTCTTGGATGCCCTCCGCTGAATCTTGTCGACAGTTAGGTGGAGAATGTACCACATGAGGCAAGAAGTGGCGGAGGGAGATCTGGGTTCGGACTCGATATCTGCTCGAGGCTATAATGTCAATGGTCACGTACAGCGACATCAACTATTTAAGTCCTTGTGTCGCTCATTGGTCAATCATATGCAATCATTCTCCACAGTGGTTGGAGATCGAAACGGACTGTTGCTTTGAATCTGGGACCTCAGATGTGTGGTGATGTGAGGTGCTCAGTCTACTGGGACACTTTCGCCCAAGAGCAATACCATGACCGTAATCATATGCCTCAAGGTGCCAGCGGGGCCTAGTGACAATTGTCCTGATAAGCATGGTTCACCCTCTGCAAGGGATTATGATCTTGAGGTCGTACCTCGACAATTTACTTCGGCGCCTGGAAGGGCAGGCCCAAAACTGCCAAGAGACTGTGGTTGTGTTGGTACGCAGCAGACCCAGACATCTGATAATCAACATGGGCCTTGCCAGGTTGGAAGTGCCTAGTTGGTGAAATTGGTAATGCCAGCACTGTCGATTGTTCCAAGATTCTCTGCGCCAACATCCCCAGACCGTTTCTTCTCCTTCTTGGCCCATCGCAAGCCGCAGGCGTTACAGAGCGTTTTAGGACCATTTGGTCCCTTCCGCCATTCGGGACTGTCTAGCGTCCCACAGTCTGTGCAAACGTATTCGTCGGCGCTCTTTACCTTCTTGGATTTTTTGTCTGAATATGCAGAACCTCCGTATCTTCCATCGGCCTTGTCGATGGGAATATGGATACCGGCGTCTCCTCGAATGAGAGCAGGAGAGGTCCCTCCAGTAGATATTCCCTGTGACCTCTCTCCTTCCCGATAGCGTAATCCTGTCAACATCTCGATAGAGTCGACATGTGATGAACCTTCATAACGTGCCATTTTGTCCCGTATGCTGTCTGGTCGAGCCTGAGCATTTGCTTCATCGAGCGCCTCACGTGTGAGTGCCACGTTTGATAATGTCGGCTTAGCTGGAGGCGGCATACTTGATGGTTCTGTAGTCTCATCCTTGGAAACTATTGATGGAGAGTGTGGAGCCATGTCTGCAGAATTCGAACGAGAGTTCGCACCGTTGGCGCCTGGTTGTTTGTGGAATGGGTCATTATGGGTTTCAGCGTCCTCGGCTTCCTCGCGTTTTAAAGCGGCGATGCGTGCTTGCAGCCGCACATTTTCAATCTTGTGTTCGAGAAAAGAATCAAGAAGCTCTGAGTTTTTGGATGGGTATGGGCGCGCCATCATGAAAAATCCGCGACAAAATGGCGCTACTGCTGCCGGCCCAGCGGTCATATCGCCCTGGGGGCTGTCATTCGTAAGATGCGGGTGCCCATGACATTCAAATATGCGATATTTGTCTTCTGATGTGCGGAATCGGTGGAAAAGGCGAAGGTTGTTGCCTGTTGCTATGCTCTCGTTGAACTCACGAATAAATAAAGAAGAGTCGTCCGGATGCACAAAGTCCGATATTGACTTGCCGAGAATTTCTGCGGGCTCGTAACCAGTCAGACTTTTCGCAGATGGCGACAGATAAAGAAGTCTACCGTCCGAAGTGAGGATAAAAAGTAAATCTTTAAGCTCGTCGAGAACCCTCTGCGACCAGTTTCTTCTTTTTGTAAACTCCGTCAATACACTGCTCGAGCTAGGGGGTGGAACGGCCTGTGTAGGAAATCCAGTGGGCAGAGGGCCAGCACCGACAGCGCTTAGTGGTGCGTTGTCAGAAGAATTAGTCTTACTTGAGGGTTCCTTGCTCAGACTTGGAGCACCCGGCATCAGGTCCTCATAATTCGCGGGTGCTAATGGTGTCATATCCATTTGCATGCCTTCAGGAAAGACACCCATATTTGGGATGTCTTGAACATTCCCGATGAGAGAAGGATCAAAAATAGCCGACTGGAGGTTGAAAGGGTCCATAATGGGAGCTGATTCAGTCTGGAAGGTATCCATTCCTCCGTACTCCGTATGCGGTCTCTAGTGGGTCGTTTACGAGAACGACCACTTGGTGCTTCAGTCTCTGCAGCAGCCAACGGCTGTCGGAATTGACAAACAGAAGTTCCTGCCACTCTCAATGGTGGAGACGTCCAGGAGACAAGTCGCGATGCCGGCCAAAGGCTGCGATGTCAAAGATCGGAAAAAACACCCGAAATCTAGCTAAGAACGATGGGCCTTTCGTACTGACACAGGGTCATGCCACAAGTGACCAGCGGCAGATGGATCGTGATGGTGTGAAAACGCAGCATGGCATCGAGATCGAGCCGAATGACCTGGAATCTTGGAAGGCGAGTGGCAGCGGCGCCAAGACCCCACTAATCACGTGATTTCGCGCCGATCGACGCTTCCACTAGCGCAGGCAGCGTCCTCCAGTTTCCCACTAGCGCCACAGTCCAGATGACGACCGCGTTCTCACTTGACGTGAATTGAAACTCTGTTACTTCTTGATCTCTAGCATTATATTGAAGATACAGCTAGAAGTTATCACCACTGAGATTCTTGTTCAGGCACTTCACATACCGCCGTGTCTAGTAGTCTCCACTCTTGATGCGTCCTGATCTCCTTAGGGTTCTCACACTGCCTGTTGCTCCACTACCACTGCCTATTCTGTGCAGATGGTATTTCCTTTTGCTCCAGATCTGCTAATGATTCTTCTCTCTTTCACGTCAACTTGAGTTACTTCAACACGGCCCTGCACCTCACACCGCCAGACAAGATGTCGAAATTAACACAGATGCAGATCTCTGGCGTGCGCTCATTCCAGCCAAATCAATACCAAACGATAAAGTTCGAGAGTCCACTCACTCTAATTGTTGGCTTCAATGGCTCTGGAAAGACAACTATCATCGAATGCCTCAAATTCGCATTCACAGGGATGCAGCCACCAAACACTAAAGTTGGAGGGGCATTCGTTCATGATCCCAAGATGAGAAATGACAATGAAGTCAAGGCGATGGTCAAGGTGGAGTTTACTTCTGCAGAAGGTGCAAGACTTGTTGTCGCCCGGCGGCTGCAACTAACCGTCAAAAAGTTGTCTCGCTCTCTGAAGACCTTGGAGGGCTCACTTCTCATGGCAAAGAACGGAGAAAAACTTACGATATCTTCTCGAGTTGCAGAACTTGACCTCTTTCTCCCTCAATACCTCGGTGTTTCAACTGCTGTGCTCGACAACGTCATATTCTGTCATCAGGACGAAAGTCTATGGCCGCTAAGTGACGCTTCAACTTTAAAGAAGCGTTTCGACGAAATCTTTGAAGCACAAAAATACACCAAAGCCATCGACAACATCAAGCAAATTCGCAAGAAACACAACGAGGAATTGGCCAAGTATAAGCTTCTGGAGGAACATGCTCGAGGCGATAAAGATCGTGCTTTGTCCTCCCAGAAGAAAGCAGAACGACTTCAAAGGGATATTGAACTTCTCCGGGACCAAGTCCAGAATCTGGAGCGTCGCACCTCCAATGCGAGAAATCTAGCGGACGAGGCGTGGAGGAAGGGTGAAGACCACGCGAAGATCCTTGGGACCCTTCAAGGGAAGCGTATCGAAGCTCGTAGTAAGCAGAGTACGATTGAGGGGCTCCAGGAACACCTTGTAGAAGTTTCTGAATCCGACGAGTGGTTAACCACGGTTCTTGAACAATTCGATGCGAGACAAGTGGAACTCAAGGATCAAATGCGTCGACAACAGGAGCAGTATCTCGACCACCAAGATAACAAAAAGGACTTGAGCAAAACGAGAGAAGACAAGGTGAAGCTGAAGGGAAAATATGAACAAGAAAAGGAGGAGCACGAACGCCAGCTCATTAGGCGCAAAGAGATGGTCGAAGAGGTGGCTGCAAAGCATCACATACGTGGCTTCAATGACGTCGATGACGAAAGACTCGTCGAAGAATTCCTGTTCAAGATCAACAAAATCTCAAAGGATCAGAAGATTGCGCTTGATCGTACCAGGCTTGAACATGCGGCTGAAAGACGAGATGCCCAGACACTGGTCAATAAACTCACTGAACGAAAGGCTGCACTCCAGGACAACAAGATCGAAATCAAACGACAAATAGACTCTAACGACCGGGACGCCAAAGATTTCCAGAGAAAAACCGATGAGATCAGAGTCGACGAGGGAAGCAAAGCCGTAGTTGAGTCAAGGATAGATGACCTCAATGCAAAGCTGAGCGCTGCTCAACAAAACGCAAGAACTGCAAACTGGGATAAGAAATTACAGGATGTCAGCCTCGAACTCCGTTCCAACGAGGAGGTCCATGCTCGTCTCAACGACGAGATTATTCAATCTACCAAAAGAGCGGGTGAATTAGCCAGGCTCTCACATCTCAAGCAAGAACTCAGGGAACGACAGCGCAGTTTAGAAACCTTGGTGAAGACTCATAGCGGGAGGATAAATAAGCTCATCGGAGAAAGCTGGAATGCCGCGACAGTAGAATCTGTTCATCAAGATGCGTTGATGAATGCGAAAACCGAGTCAACATTTGCTGAGCAGAGAAGAGACTCGGTTGGCAAGGATCTGGAGCTTCTACAGCACAAAAAGACTATTGCTAGAGTCGACCTTACCCAAAAAAAGACACAGGCCGAGAAGTATGAAAAGCAGATCCGTGCCATTGTTGAGGATGGGCCCGATGGATACGAATCGGCACTCGAAGCGGCCGAGAAAACTTTGGGAGACGCACGAGACCTCAGTGGAAGTCGTGGAGCCCTTAAGGATTATTTCACAAGTGTATTGGAGGCAGCCCAACACGAAACAAAGCCTCACTGTCGTACATGTTTGCGAGCTTTCAAACCTGATCCTAACGACCCACAGCTACACAAATTTAAAGATCGAATTGAGAAATTGATCAACAAAGCAATGAATGAAGCTGGAGAGGCGAATGTTGAAGAAGTCGAAGCCGACTACAAACGCGTCTCCGACCTTGGTGTCGTAGTCGAGAGTTGGAAGAAATTGACGCGGACGGAGATCCCGTCATTGGAGGCGGATATCGCTAACCTGGCGGAACAGCGAGAGAAGTTCGTGGCTGAGCTAGAGAAGCATGACAAAATTGTGGACCAACTTCAAGAAACAAAAAACGACATTGACTCAATGAGTCGGACTGCCGCTTCAATCGCCACGTGCGACAGCGACATCAAGTCCTTGACCGCTCAGGTCGAAGAACTCTCTGTGAAGCAGAGTCAGAATAGTGGTGGTCGTACACTTGAGGATATCCGAGAAGAGATATCTTTGACGTCCGAGAAAAGCCGGGCAATGCAGAATTCGATTGCGTCACTTCGCACAGAGCAAGAGCAATCTCGCATGACTTTGTCGACTTTGGAAATCGAGTTGCGTGATCTAAAGGGTGAATTAAACACCATCAGCTATCAACTCGACAAGAAAGCATCGCTTGCGGCTCGAGTTGAGGAATTTCGAGCGTCAAACCAGAAGCACAGAGAGGCACTTGACATGCTTGATAGTGGCATCGAGAAGCTTGGCCCAGAGATATCGACGGCCAAATCGAAGTATGATGATGTTGATCAACGTGCAAGTGCAAGAGAGCGAGATATGTCGAATGAGCAGTCTCGACTCAGTGAGAGCGTCAACGGTCTGGAATTACTGAACGGCCAGATCCGTTCCTACGTGGATCGTGGTGGTCCGGCACAGCTTGGCCAAATCAATCGTGAACTCAGTCATGTGGAAGATGAGATGAACGCTGTGCAAAGCGAAGAACTCCGGCTGACCCGAGAAATCAACAAGATCCAGGAGCAGATCCGAGATGGTGAAGCAACTCGACGGCGATATTCGGACAATCTGCTATATCGTCGTGAAACCCGCGCACTGGCTCGCTTGAAAGAAGAAATTGACGAACTAGCAGACAACAACGCCGAGGCGGACCGTGATAGATTCCAGGAGGAGTCCAAGAAGTATACTCACGAGTACAATGCGCTTAGTGCGAAGCAATCAGGCCTCATGGGAGAAATGAAGTCGAAAGATGCACAACTTGGTGAGCTTCTGGATGACTACAATACCAACCTCAAAGATGCGCCCCGGCGGTACAAAGAAGCGCATATCAAAGTGGAGGCGACCAAGGCTGCTGTTGAGGATCTAGGTCGCTATGGTGGAGCGTTGGACAAGGCCATTATGAAATATCACGGGCTCAAAATGGAGGAAATCAATAACATCATCGAGGAGCTGTGGCGGAAAACTTACCGTGGGTCCGATGTTGATAGTATTATGATTCGTGCGGATAATGAGACGGGACGTGGTAACCGTTCGTACAATTACCGAGTGGTCATGGTCAAGAGAGACGCGGAAATGGATATGAGAGGACGATGCAGTGCTGGACAGAAGGTGTTGGCCAGCATTATTATACGTCTTGCACTGGCGGAGTGCTTCAGCGACAAATGTGGAATCATCGCATTGGACGAACCAACCACCAATCTTGACAGAGACAACATCATCAGTCTAGCTCGAGCGCTGAACGACATCATCACAGACCGATCCGCGCAATCCAATTTCCAACTGTTGGTTATCACGCACGACGAGGAGTTTCTGCGCGAAATGAATTGTGGAGAATTCACAGATAACTACTATCGAATCTCGAGAGACATCTCAGCCGACTCGATTATTGAGCGACAGAGAATTGCAGAAGTACTATAAGAGGTGGTGGACTCGAGGTGGACTCGTGGTGAGATCTCATTTGGTGGGACTTGCATGGTACCTGTCAGGCAACAACATCCACCAAAATGATCCGCCGTTGCCCAACAACCTGGAATGCAAGGGTCGCCTGAAACAAAGGCTCTTGCTTACGTGGCTATGGCGATGATCATGGGATAGCAGAAGATGTCAACAGCCACATTGTGCTTTCACGATTGTTGGGAGACACCCAGTGAAACAAGGTCTCAGCGCTCCAAATGCATGTGATATACTGAGAGGTTATTCATTGATTTAAGGTATTAAGCCAGCGGCGAAAAGTGCTTGGGGTTGAAGCCACAGTGGCGGAGGCGGGAAGCACCAACCCTACTAATCTCAAGAGGCTTGCGACTTGACCAGAGAGGGTATAGTAATCCCACCCCCAAGAGAATCCCCCTAGCTCTGCCCATGACACCGATTGTTGCTAGGGGTTTGGGATTTGCGGGAGATGCAAGGAACCCGAGGCATCAACAGGAGAAAGACACATGTGAATGCAAAACATGCATAGGTGCCCAGAGGTGCCTGGTACCTAACTCCTACGTAGTACCCGGCTGGTCATTCGGCTTCGGTTCCCTGAAATTCTTTTGTACAACTCTGCAACAGGTGTGGCACGAACTAATGACCATGAATTCTGTCTCCTGTACCAAGTGAAACCCTCGGCATCTCTGGGCCAATCCATAGAATTAGGCACCGCAACCAAGGCTTTTCAATTCCACCAGCCTGGTTTGCGAGGGGTCCTGAGGGCGCCGTACCTTACAATATGCACCTATTAGGTAGATAGGTAGGTGTTTTCCCTCACTGGTGATGTGAGCCGATTGGCGTCGTCCAGCACGGATGTGACATTGCGTCATGTTAGCACCAACGCACATATCACCAAGCGCTTAACAACGAGCACACGAAAAGGAGGAGAGGAGGAGAGGAGGAGAGGAGGAGTACCTAACGACCAACTAGGCAGCTTATTCGTAGCTCACCAGGAGTAGGACTCTAAATTCTGGCAGCTACTCGGTAACTCACTTGTTACCTCTAGGGAATGACGAAAAAAGCGGAGTGTTTGCCCATTTCGCACCATCGATCGGCAGCGCCAGCTCATACATCGACCCTCCATGATCTTCCAAGACCCTTCAACAGTGCTCGATCAGGCACACTGGCCTCTGGATGCATCTGTTGGCTGTTGCAAAAACATACTGGAGCACGCCAGGGCACTTATAGGGCCACATCGTCTTCTAGTCCCATTTTAGATTTCTCCCCGTACCACATCAACACTATTATCCACTTGGGAGAAGAGCTTCTAGTAGGTTACAACAAAGGGTTCTTCGCTTGTCCTCGCCATGTCTTTGAATTTGTCCCTCCTTGGTTCCTCCCAAGGACCAAGGACCATCGACCACCGATTGGGATGGTCCACCACAACTCCCTTGGTCCTCTTTTTTGATTGCTCCACGCCGAACTCACAACAAGAGCATGGCTCGTTACAGGACTTCATTGGGGAGGAAGGCAACCCCGTTGCGACTTGCTTTACTCGTTCGAATTCAAGCCCAAGCTTGGGTAATAGAGTACTCGGCTTTGAAAATCTCCATAGTGTGCTCCATATTGCCAGCTCCCGGTGTGCTTCCTCGGCTCGAGCTTCAAGCTACTATATGCTGTGCCTTGTGAGCTCCACTTCCATCACTTGACCAGCCAACAACGTCAGCAAAGCGAACACCTCAACCTTGCAGGACTCCAATCATTGCACAAGCTCCATGCTACGGCATACTCAACCCACCTCCCATACCCAGGTATCAAGACCCAGATGTGCTTCAAGTTACATAAAAAAGGCCCGCTCTCCGTCGCATTCCACAAGCCCATATCCCAAGGAAAGCGTCCTTGCCTGTATTTGGTGTGGATCGCATGAGCCTTCTCCAGATCGACGTGATATTTGATCACACCTTGCTAATTTCCGATCTTCATGTGCATACTTCTCCTCACTTTGGTCCTTTTATAAACCACCTGACTACCTATTAGTGACACTGGCCACTCACCTTCCCCTCTCCGCTGGCTAGACTAATGGAATATCTCCTTCCAAAAGGCGTTCCCCTCCAAGTTGATTCTTTCTCTCTGCTAGTCACGGCTGGCCTTTTCTTGTGCAGCATATAAAGCCAAGGTAAACTGTGGAAAGGACGTCGACTTGAGCTTGTCACCAACTGGGCCCACGACACATTGACGGCGGAACTGTGTGGTGAGGACTTCAGTCCCTTCCGCGCATCTCCCACATCATAACAAAGATGTTGGGTAAACCGCTTCTCACTGCTCTGTTGGCGACTGCCTCCACTGCGTAAGTATTTAAGCGCAACAATTCTTGTCATTCAATAAATCTCTGACGACTCTCACCGGCTAGGTCTCCAATACTGAAACGCGATTTTCCATATGGAACCACTCCTGTGCGAGGCGCCAACATAGGAGGCTGGCTGGTTCTGGAGCCATGGATAACGCCGTCCATATTCGAGCAGTTTGACGGCAGCATCATCGACGAGTATACACTGACCAAGAACGTCCCCAATGCCGGCGACATTCTGCGCAGTCACTGGGAAAGCTGGGTTTCCCAAGGTGATTTCCAGAAGATCGCGGATAATGGGTTCAACCTTGTTCGAATTCCTGTGGGGTATTGGGCGTTTCAGAAGTATCAGGGCGACCCTTACATTCAAGGTGCTGCAGATTATCTGGAAAAGGCAATTGGCTGGGCCAGAGCAACTGGGCTCAAGGTCTGGATTGACCTACACGGTGCGTTGTGCTCCTTCGTAGACTTCCTCTGGAGTCGTGGTTTGTTCCTAGTTTTGTGTCACTTTGTTCCTTCACGAAGAGCAAGAACTGACGTCAATCCTGAAATTTAGGCGCACCACTTTCACAAAACGGATACGATAATTCCGGCCAACTGACCTCGGATCCTGGCTGGACAAGAGGAGACTCCGTGGGAGCAACACTCGACGTCATTGGAATTATTGCGAAACAATATGGTACCCAAGGGTACGCCGATGTGGTTGTCGGCATTCAGCTTTTGAACGAGCCATATATGGCCGGCTTGAGTGGTGGTAGAGGCGCAACTCAGGGCTATTATGAGGTAAGTGTTCCAAAGTGATAAAAACGAAATATGAAAAAGCGAATGCAGAAAGAATATAGTTGATAAATAAGTGCTTACACTAACTTGTCCAAAACAGGCAGGGTTCAACATCGTCCGCGAATCAGGGCAAACACCGGTGATCATGCACGACGGTTTCCAGAACCCATCCCAGTGGAACGGGTTCCTGACGGGCCAAGGCAGCTCAGGAGCGATCGTCGACCACCACGAATACCAGGCATTCATCCCAGAGCTCCTGAAACTCTCGCCAGAAGACCACGTCGGGTATGTGTACTCGCACGCCAGCGAGTGGGCCGAGGGCCAGGACAAGTTCGTCGTCGTCGGCGAGTGGTCCGCCGCCATGACCGACTGTGCACCTGCTCTCAACGGCTTGGGCATCGGCGCCCGCTACGACGGCACCTACTCCAAGCGCCTTCCCGACGGCTCGTATGACTCCTCACAATATGTCGGCTCGTGTGGGAATGTGAACTTTATCGATCAGTGGGACGAGTATCAGAAGAGCTCGCACGCCAACTATATCCGTGCCCAGCTCAATGTCTTCGAGAGTAAGGTCCAGGGCTGGATCTTCTGGAACTTCAAGACCGAGGCCGCTGCCGAGTGGGATCTTTTCAGGCTCATTGATAATGGCGTCTGGCCGAGGTCTTAACGAAGGCCTGGGCTGGTGACAGACAGGCTTCACGAGACTTTGACCATCCGGCATCGATGGCTTGGAACGCTCGCTGAAAAGACCCATTCATGCATTAGGGAGGCACAGCTGTTGGGAGTGTCATGTTAAAGTGTTCTTTCTCCTTTGCTTGACAGCAAGGTGGCGGACATTGGACAAGGCTTTGGCAATACTCAAAAACGGCAACCATTTTCACGATTTTCACGACCCTCTCTCAACAAACTTTACACACCTTTATTCACATTCATCGGTCATACATACCTCCTCGCTTATGAAAAACGAGCATCAGAAATATCATATTATATCACACCCACGACCAAATAACGACATGCGAAGAACACTTCTTTTCCCCTTTTAAGAACTCCACGCTGAGCGAGACGCAAGCGAAGTTGATTTGTTGAATATTCCCTGAATGGGCCTCAACACACACACACATACACATACACACAAAGAAACACCTACTTGCGCGCACACAGGCGTGGCAGGACCGCATTGCATAGCATTGCATAGCGACCTTTTTTCCTTTCAATTCGATACCCCTGGGCCCTGCTCGCTCTCGCTTGGCACGGCCCCTTTGACGACACAGAGACAGGAGTAAATGGGAAAGAGGCGGAGTATGATGCGCCCGCATCGTCATTTTGCCTTAGCTAGAGGGTGGAATAGGCCTCCTTTTAGACCAACGTAATGAATAGGTATGTATAACGGGGATGAGAAGTAAGTTGCCACTAGTTAGTAGACAGTAGTACAGGCCCGCAACATCATATGCTAGTTTAATTATATGAGTGAGGTTAAATGGGGGTTCACGTGTGTATTTTACCATGTGCGTATGGTACCTGGGTAAAGTATGTATCGCAGCCCCGGGAGCTTCATGACCGAACTGTGGCATGGGCATGTCTGGACTCTATATGCAGGGAGAGGGCGGTGATGACATTGATAGAGAGCCTTGCTGCAACGAGCTATCTTTAACTAGTAGTTAACTGGTGTACCTACCGCAAGCTGGTTTAGTGATGATAACAGCAGGACGCCGTTACCTTTTCCCTTGTTTTCTTTGCGCCTCTTCGATGCAAGGAATCTACTCCCATCGTGCAGTCGTTCTTCCTATCTCGATACTGCTTGATTTCGTTTTTGAACATGACGCTTTCCACCGTGTACTCCTGGCACAGTGAGATTACTATAGTAGTAGTAGTCCTAAGCAGTCGTCGCTCTTCGTGCCCTTCCCATCATGTTTCGTATCTGTGTGTGAGAAGTCATCATTCCCACTTCTTTCCCAACTCGAGCTCCATGGATCGCTTCGTGCGCTGGAGACATCACTTCTTAGTAGCACTGGAATCAAAATTCGCGCTGTTGGGATCAAGGCCCATTGCTGGTCCTGGTCCGTTATCCTCCACTTCTACTCGATGAAAAATCCATCTGCGACCGCCTTGATGGTCTTCTCGAAATCCACCTCCTCGTCCATCTCCAATAACTTGGCGCCCAGGACGTCCACGTCCACGAATGGCTTCTCCAGCTCGAAGCTGACACTGATCGGGAAGAATTCGCTCTCGTCATCGGTTTGTGCCTCGAATTCGAAAGCGCCAGTCGGGTTGCTTGCGTCGACGGTGCCGATCGTCCATTCGAGGCTGTCCCCTGTGACTTGGTAGATGGCATCGAAGGACGACACGGCGGGCTCTGCCGAGCTGTAGGGGATGGTGACGCTCACGTTTTGCAGGGAGTGGGCATCTGGGTTGACGAGTTCGTACTCAAGGGTGATGGTATACGAGTCGTCGGACTTGTTGACCCAGGCGGTGAATGTGATGGGTAGGACATCGTTGGAATCTGCAGGAGCGGTGGCTCGCCACCTCAAGACTCCAATGCTGTTGTTGGCGGGAAAGCGTTTGCTCGTGTCCTTTAGTTGGAGGACTTTATTAGATGTGAAGAGATTGCGATCCACGTTGGGATGAGTGCGAAACTGGGCTTTCAGCGGGCCTTCAATAGCATGCACGGAGAGGGAGAGTTTGGCAAGTGCAGGATCGGAGATTTTGAGTTGCAGGTCGCCTTTGACTTCGAAGGACTTTAGAGCACCTTCTCGGGAGAGCTTTGCCGACAGGGTTTCGTTGACGGTGATCGTAATGGGGTTGCCGGCAGAATGAACGGAATCATGGTGGGCGTGGGATGATGAGGTGGTTCGGTCGGGGAGGGTGGTTGAGTCGGCTGCAGGGTGTGCTGCTTCTGTTTCCTCTGGACCAAAATCTTGTTGAACTTTGGCAAAGGCGTTGGATGTTTTAGATTTCTTGCCCAATTGCATGCCCTTGGTGGACCGGCTGGCGGTGAATTTGCTAGAAGTCTTATTCTTCTCGGCCTCATATGTATCGTAGGTCTCTGGACGAGACGGGGGTGTGTATGTTGGCTGTGTTGGCATCTTGGGAGCAATACCACGACCATAAGCGGCAGCCCTAGCGGCTTCTTTCCTTTGTAATTCGAGTTGTTTTGCCTTGCGTTTCCGTTCCTCTGAGGCTTCGAGTTCCTTGTTACGAGCGATGATCTCTTGAATGCGTTCTTCGTGCGACTCCATCTCTAAGAAGGTCTTTATCTGGGTCAGGGAGAGGTTTTCCCGGTAGCCCATTGTGACAAGCTCGTCGAAGGCTGAAAGTAATTCAAATGCATAGCGAAGGATTTCGCGCTCGTCGGGCTTTCTGCAGATGGAGGTGACGACCTGACCAAATAGGTGAAGGCTATCTATGTCCTGCAGGATGTTGGACTGTTTGTTGGTGATGAGGACAAGGTAGAGCTCGTCGAGAGGCTGGTAGACAAAGCGAACATTCTCACTCTCGACGGTGGTGTGCTGTGTAGAAGAGTCTGCTAGTTTTGGGAATGAAGCCAGGAGTGCTTCGACTCGAGACTTTTGGATTTCGACGAATTGGCGAGAGAGGAGGGCCTTGCCGCCTCGAGTACATATGGAGGCTGCCAGGACGACCATTTTGGCGATTTGTGCTGAGAGAAGGAGTGTGGTGTTGTCGAGGGGCGACGATGCTGGAACAATTGATTAATGAATATGTTAGTATGGACATCCAATGTGGACTCCCGCAGTTATTCTAAGAGGCCACGATTCATGAATCTCCAAACCTAAAATATTGTCTGACGAGGTCACTTGGAAGAACCCTAAGGGGACTGAGAGGTTTGATACGATGTTTGGCACACATGTTTCTGTCAGACATAAAAACTCTCACCACAATCACACGTATGAATAGGAGGGGTCACCAACCTTCCTGTGAAAGGCTGCCCCTAGAAGAGGCCGTCACACACTCTAAGCGAGACAACATGTGTATATGACTCGGAGTTAGGGCGACATAAGAAACACGTTGTGGAGGTTGTTCAGCTTCTGCTGTTCGAGAACTTAGAGCGTCTATTTACTAGGCTCATCTACCAGGGTACCTAGCTAGGTGCATACCATAGGTGATCAACACTAACTAAGTGTGATGAGAATGATTCTACTCAGTGCTGTATATATTCTACATTCCACACCATTTCCCTCCCTTTCACTACACGAGTGGCGTACCTAGAGCATAGAGATGATATCGCAGTCAGTCCAGAAATGCTGCTTTACTGTTATGAGCACGTGACTTTGTGGGCGTAAACACGTGACTCGATGGACTGAGTCGGTGGTAAGTTTGCAAGCGGCAGAGACCGCAGGCATGTGCATTTGAAATGTGCCAGGGGAGTGGGCGCCTACAAACAGAATAGGGTACCTCTTGGCGCTCGTCGCCTCCTCCTTCATCCTCTCCTTCTCCTACCGTTGCCTCGCCATTCTCACTTCAAGTTCAGTCGACACGACCCTTTACCCTTTGCCCATCTTGTTACGGGCCACCTTTGATGCTGCAGGCTATCCTGTACTAAATCCCAGAACAACCCTTGATATATCCGAATACTAACGGTCACTGTCTCGACTCGGCCAGTGCAACTATCCCAAGTTCCAACACGTCCAACCCTTCACCCATCACACGCCAGCACTTCTCAGAATTCTCAAACTCCTTGTAGCCCTAGCTGAGCAGTCTGCTAGAAGACCAGCAGCCTTGGGCTGCGTGCCACCGCCCTAAATCATGAGCAGCGCAATTCCCTCCTTTGCCTTCCCAGATATGAATACGCCACAGCTACCCGATAAAATGGATGTTGCTTCTTCCCCCTTTCCACAAGCAGATTATCTCGACGTCGACATCGACCCTTTCCGCGACCCTTCCGTCATCGAAGATGAGATGATTGATTACCAGGACGACCTTGTGGACCAAAAGGATGGCTTAATGCAAGATCAACCTGATGACGATATGATTGACCAGGCAAGTACCGCACCACACGATTTCGATTACAATATGGAGTCCTTTGTTGAGCAGCCTCCTCCTGAGGAGGATGATATCCTATATGAGGATGACGAGGACAATAACGATGATATTGGGGTCGAACCACGCGTGGACCAAAGTGTGTCCACGGCCCCAGCTACCGATAATCAACCCAATCCCGATTCACTCAATTATCAGGATCATTCTCAGCATGAGGACACTCCAGCAGCTGAAGAGCTCAATCGCGACAAGACCCAAGACAATTCTGCCCTAGTTCATCGCAAGGATCACATAGAGGGCTCGACCAACTCACATTCCCCTCAACTCGACGAGCAACAACACTTAGATTCCCCTTCTGGTCAACAAGAACAGATCTTGGGAAATCTCGAACCACAAGAGGAACTCCTTCTCGATGAGAGTGAAATTGTTGAAAAGGATTTCTCAGCCCAGCAGCAGGAAGACAATTACGCAGAGCAAACCGGGCACAATGATTCTCCTCTCCTACCCGACACTACGCATGCGATTTCAGATGCACATTCAGAGGATGTTCGCGAAACTAATGAACCCAAGGCCCAGAAGGCTCTCGATGTCCATCCTGTTACTTTGGTCTATCTGGAGGAAGAGATGTCCTTGTTTCCCCCGACCTCTGGCGATGATTCCTCTGTCTACTTCCTCTCTGATCCTTCTCTTGCCTTTGAATCGCTTGACAAACTCCTGGCCGCGTGTCGTGAAATTTTAACTGGTACACTCGACCATCACGATGAACTTGTCCTCGATGTCCCTGGACTGGGGCTCCACATTTGTGAAGACTCAAAATACTCTACGAAAATTAGCTTGGCCGATGTGCTCGAGGTATATCTGAATCTCTGCCACAATGATGTGGATAGCCCGTCTGAACCCTTGTATTGCCATCTTAGCAGTCGGGTGAGCCTTGGAACGCAATTCTCTTACCTTACTTCCGCCGGTGCTGATGGGAAGACCTATGCCGAAATAGTGGCCGATCATGTTGATACCCCTCTCGAAGATTCCATCCATGTGGATTCCGATGAACATTTTCAGAAAGAGCAAGACCAACATGTCAATATCACTGAGCATCAGAGCAAGCAGGTTGAATTAGAAGAAGAAGCTTCTGAGTACCCTCTAGCCTCGGATGTGGAAGATCAGGTTCAATCGAGTGAAGATATCCTTGATCGCCACCATTCGCCAGAGAATCCTATTGAAGGAGTCCATGGACATCCCCAACCTCAAGACCCTGGCACTACAGTGCTCGGACAAGACCAATTAGCTGAGACATTAGCGCCTGCTCACAATCTGAATCTTGGTGAAGACGAGCAGCAACATAATGACTTTGACACCTTGGATGATGAAGATCAGGAGGCAGGTCATGATTCAAGTAACTATGAACAGGTGCATGAAATTGAAACCAATAGCTCGCATACTGTTGAAGCATATCGTGATGATATCGAGGACCAAGGACCATATGAAGAGGAAGTTGAGGGCGATCTTTTCGATTTGACGAATCAAGATCAACATGATCTGTCTGATCAGCAAGAGCACGCCGATTATGGCGAACAGTATGATGAGGAAGCGACATTTGCAGAAGGTGAAGTTGATCGAGAAGTTGATGCACCAACATCCACTCTGAGCGCAGCAGAACTCCATGGTCAAACTTTATCAGCGACACTTAACCAGGAATCACTCGAGGAGGAAGACCCTGCCGTTGTAGGTCTGGATGACTTGGATGACTTGGATGACGACACAGAGCTTGGCCCACCTGCAACGGACGAAGACAAAGTCTCCATTGAACCAAGTCCACCCATTACACCATCTAAAGCCAAACTGGCCAAACGGAAAGTCGAGGCCGACGAAGAACTCGACTTCTTGGACATCAGCACACCAGAACCCAAGCGTCGACGTCCATCTTGAGTTCTCTCTTCAACCTCTAAATTTATGACACAACTATCTAACGGTACCATTGAGGCTGGACGAAGGAGCATCAATCGCCTTTTTCCTCTCACCGGACAATTTACGACGCTGCCCAGTGCCTCCAGGCCACAGCCGAGGAGATATTACTAACCACCCCAGGCATTAACATCTAGCCCACGATTGTAGACCCACCCAAGTGATCGCGCAACAGAGACACACGCCACACGCCTTGTTTTTTCGTGTCTGTCAACCTTGCATTCGAGCGTTGCAATCCCCCCTGATTCCCCTGTATTACTAACTTACAGCTTTATTCGACACTGTTTTGGCTCTCATCGCCATACGGCACAGTCATTCTTGATACGCTTACCGCATAGGAGTCCCTGCAAAGGACCTCCGTGTGGGTATGTTAACTCGAGCTAAATCTTTTGAACCCTCTTTCACGGCATGGCATTGCCATTGGGCTTGCAATTCGCTGCAAGTTCCAGATGACAGAGCAACAAGTCCATGCACCAGGAAAAGCCCACCACATGTGATGGAAATTTTCTAGCTTCTATGCACACCATTGATGACCAGGCTAGCGCAATTCCCCAGTCTCGCAGATCTTAAGTATATGTGGTCAGACCTCCTATCTCGAATCAAGTGCAGAGTAAGATTGACCAGAATCCCAAGCATGGAGGAATGACAAGATATGGGGGGATGGCGCACGTTGTACTTTAGTCCATGCAGGCTGTGCGAATCCGCTGGCCTGAGATCACAATAGGAATATATGTGCACAAAAATTATCTATCAAGGATTCATGTTGCTTGCTTCGTCATGAAAACAGAAATCACCTTAGGAAACGTCGAGTTCCACGCCGTCCGCGTAAGATGCTGAGCGTGGCTGCCATTGGGGGAATAATGGTACCTCACGTGAGCTTCATCGGGTGCCCTTGGTGGGCCAATGACGATGAGGGTATTTCGCATCAGAGATACGAAAGGCCCTGGTGATGCTGCCTTTATTACAGGGTGGTAATGTGCTAGTGCACTGTTAATTGAGGATTGTTGCTGGTATTAATGACACGTTGATTAAAACTTGTGATATAATAGTGCGTGCACTCGTGTCCCATCTTGACATTTCTCCTTCGTCCTGTCCCTCTCTGGATTTCTCCATCGACCATGCAGCGACTTTGAGTCGACTTGAAAGCTTGAGAGTCTTCGGTCAACGCCGGGCAGTCTAGTATTTCAAGACCGTCTCATGCATGAGTAGGTACCTCAGCAGCCTTTGTGCCGTGGGCATGCTTCTCTGAGGGTCCAACGCTCCCATCGCTGGTCTCATCGTCGCTTCCTTTTCGCTGAGTTGCTGCGTTGTTGGCAGGCTTGGCTTTGCCCCATGGGTACCGGCCTTTGGTCTCTTTGAATCGTAACAAGACAAATCCGACAATGACGCAAATCCAGAAGACGTTGTATCCGATCACGCTGCCGTACGTGGCACTGTTCTGCCAGCCAAAGAGGGCATTGAAAATACCCCAGCCGCCACCACCATTCAATTCAGGATTGCAGCAGTTGACGTGCCACACACTGCGCCGGATGTCATAGGAACCTGGGCCCGATCCGTTCTCGGCAGCATCGCCTCCAGTTGCCTTGTTCCAGTTATCAGCTTCGAAATACCAGATGCCCCGTGAGAACAAGCCAGCTGCGACAAGGTAGAGGAAGCATGTGCTGACAATGAGGAAGATTTGGAGTGGGGCCATGTTGCCACTCTTATAGATGATGAAGCCGACCGCAGTTCCAGCGGCAAGCCCACAGATGGTTGCCAGTGGGATGGACGAGGCGGGCAGGCCTAAACTGACGCCACCAACAAACACGATAGCTTCAAGACCTTCTCGGAGGATTGTGATGAATGGTAGCAAGAACATGGCATACTTCTCACCCCATGCCTTGAAGCGGCTGCCGAGTTTGGCGTTGCTGTTGTCCCTTGCCTCCAAAGCTTTCGCTAACTTTACTCGCCATTTCGCCTGCATCTTAGATATCCGCAAAAGTGCAGCACCAACCAAGGCGATGATGAGCGATGCGACTATTCCGAACACGCCTTCCCAGATATATTCGGCCTTCTCCCAGCTATTTTTACCAATGCCATAGAAGGCACCAATAAGGCCGCATCCCACGACCAGGCAGATCAGGAAGCCTATGAGGGTGCCCCACCAAATCTGTGTTCGCATAGGGGTAAGCAAATGTTTCTATGAAGGACAACTCTGGAGAGCGCACACACCTGGTTGCGTAATTTCTTATAGACTGTTTTGTCTCGATCTGGGCCTAGCTGTTGCTTCAGGAACGAGAGCAACACTGAGACAATAATGCTTGTCTCAAGCGTTTCCCTGAAAACAATGAAAAAGACAGGAACGGCGAAGACGTTCACCATTGTGAATACGGGAGTCTACCAACAGCTTGGATGGTGATATGAATTCTCTTTTCTCTTCACCCGGCAAAGCAACAGTGGGTGTGCAAAGTCTAGCAATGGGTTGACAGTTACCTCTAAAGCAAGACAGAGGAATGGTAGGTGAGTGGGATTAGATCAGATAAGATATTCAAAGATGGGAAACAAGGCTTAAACAGGAGGGAAATAGTTCCATTCGGTGGGGTCTTGGCCAAGGGAACTCCACTACAACAAGTAACCAAACTTTGGTCGAAGAAGCGAGGACTGAACGGGGCGGCAAGTAAAAGCCGAAATACCTCAACTTTTCTGAAAGGAATGATATGCGAACATGGAGCAGCTGTCAGCCCACCGCCGATGTCGCTCTTAGGGATACGAGAACCGTGTCGGGACAGCACGATCGACAACTTGAAAGACCTCCTCATGACGGCTACTTCAAACGAGTTGAGAGGTTCCACTATGCTCTTGTGATACCCATTATTGGAGGGACAAGCACAATAGGAGCTGCAAGCCTAATATCCTATCCCGCCATTCCTTGCAACTCTTCTGGCGATCTGCGCTTCAGAATTGTTACACGCTCGCCACTAGTGCTAAATGGACAGAAAAGAGCTACCAGGTGCAGTCCTGGTCACTGGAGGAGCTAATCCTTTGAGATGATCGGTCAAATCACACCCCACAACTCAATGCTCCCTTCATGCACCTGTCCCAAGGCTCGTCTGGGCCTTTTCACGGTTCCCACGAGCAGTTTGGTCGGGGTGGAGGGAGGGAGGTAGGTCGCGAGCTTGGCACCCAGTTTTCATTCTCCCAACCGCTACTTGGTAATGCTTAGTTCTCGCTAGGACCCTCTCCTCGCAAAAGCTTGGACCGGGTGATGTTGCTTGAATTTTCATCGGGTAATTGATGGGCACTGGAGCTATTACTGCGAGTCGAGCTCTTCTAAGATACAACATTCAACCAGCGCAAGGACGACTTCCTGGATCATCATCTATTGAAAACACGGACAGATCTTTCCGAAACGGCGGCAAAATGTGGGATGCAATGTAGGGGTGAGGTTGACAGAATTTTATCAGATAACAAAAATGCGGGCGGGAGGTGGCCTCGCTAATGTTGTGCTGATTGGGCCTAGATGGGCTAGATTAGATCAGATGCTTGGGAGAAAAGTTTTATCTGATCTCCAGCTCCATCACACCACACCAGACTTGGCACCCTGCATGGCCCGAGGCCACCACTTCAACCACTCAGTCATCAACATCAACGCCAGCATCAATCTCTGGCGCCGGAGTCCACCATCAAAGCTTAAGCCAATTCAGGCACTTCAGGCTGCTTCCCGCCCATAGATCCAGACCCTCATCCCAGCCGATTTCCATCACACAACAATTCACGCTTTAGCCAAGCAGTTTGCCATTCGCCTTGGTTTTGCCAATGAGCCAATTTGCAGACTTTTCCATCCACAAGGTTCGCTTACCGAAACCCTGCATCATGGGAACATCCCACATGTTACCAGCATCAATTGGCCTGTGTGCACCGGCTTGTTCCCCGCCAGCGCAGCAGGCTGGTACAGACCACCAGTTCTTGTCGGTAGCACAGTCATTGAAGCATGCCGTGCCATGCTCGTCTTCTCCTGATCGAGACGCTGCTCACATGATAAATCTAATCTAATCGTCAGATCCTTGCAGCACGTTCCACACCGGAGCTGTATCGGACCTCGTGTCAAGCAGAACGACAGCACCCAGATGAGGGTCTACTATTTTTGCCAACTACTGTTTGCGACGGTAGGTCGGGGAAAACTTCACCTCGCTAGTTCGAAGTTCAGACCCCCTCCCAAAGATCTTATCTGATCACGATAATCATCATTGTTCTATTGTCTCCTCTTCTCATCACCACGTTCTCTTGCTGAGTGTCTCTTTCAACTGAGAAGGAGAAAGCATAATGGCGCTCTCCCTCTCCTATTTCCTTGTGACAAGTGTCCTACTCTTAACCTCGTTCGTCGCCGCAGAAACACATACCTACGACTTTTCCATCGGTTGGGTCATTAGGAATCCTGATGGACAGAAAGACCGACCTGTGATCGGGATTAACGGCGAATGGCCAATTCCCACAATCGAGGTTAACATCGGTGACCGGCTGGTTGTAAATGTGAAGAATGACCTGGGGAACCAGTCGACTTCGCTTCACTGGCATGGCTTGTACCAGAACGGCACAAACCACATGGATGGAGTCGCACAAGGCACCCAGTGCCAGATCGCCCCTGGAGCTTCGTTCACGTACAACTTTACCGTATGCTTCGAGCAATACCCAAACCTTACTGTGCTGACCAGTTCTAGGTTGAACAACCCGGGACCTATTGGTACCACTCTCACGTAGGTGGGCAGTATCCGGACGGCCTTCGAGGTCCTCTTATCGTTCATGACCCAGAAAACCCATATGCAGACCAAATCGACGAAGAGCTAGTTTTGACCTTGTCGGACTGGTACCATGAGCAGATGCCACCCTTAATAGCCAAGTTCTTGAGTGTCACCAATCCAACCGGCGCGGAGCCAGGTAAGTATACTCCACCTAAATAACCAATTCATATCCTCGTCTCACATTTGCAGTACCACAATCTGCCTTGATGAATGACACTCAGGGTCAACAAATTGCAATCCAACCTGGCAAGACTTATTTCCTCCGCATCGTCAACATGGCCGCGTTTGCAGCACAATACTTCTGGATCGATGGGCACACTTTCCGTATCATTGAAGTTGACGGCGTCTATCATGAGCCAGCGGAGGCTAGCTTGCTCTACATCACAGCTGCACAGCGATATGGTGTCCTCCTGACAACTAAGAATGAAACGGATGCCAATTTTGCGATCATGGGTTCCATGGACCAGGACCTATTCGATCAGATCCCAGATGGCCTTAACCCAAATGTCACCTCGTATTTGGTCTATGACGACAAATTGCCGATGCCAGAGCCAAGTGAGATCGAGGAGTTTGAGCCATTTGATGATATGGAACTTGTACCCACAGATGGCGAGGAGCTATACCCTGATCCTGACCTTGTCGTCCAGCTAGACGTCTTGATGGACAACCTTGGTGATGGTGCCGTAAGTGCTGAACTCTCACTCTATCCTTCTTAGTTTGACTAACACTCGCACAGAACTACGCTTTCTTCAGTGGCATCACCTATGTCGCACCCAAGGTTCCCTCGCTCTATACGGCCCTTACCGCAGGAGAATTCGCTACCAATGCGAGTGTCTATGGAACAAACACCAACTCTTTCGTCCTGGAGCACAACAGTGTCGTCGAGATTGTCCTCAACAACCAGGACCCCGGCAAACACCCTTTCCATCTACACGGCCATGCTTTCCAGACGATCCTTCGCGGTGAAGAAGAATCGGGCGACTTCGATCCTGAATCCGTGGCCAATGGCTCTGTGGTGTACCCAACCAAACCCATGCGACGAGACGTCATCCTCGTGAGACCGAATGGCCATCTCGTCATGCGTTTCCGAGCCGATAACCCCGGTGTTTGGGTCTTCCATTGCCATATTGAGTGGCATGTAGACTCCGGATTGATCATGACTTTTATCGAGGTATGTTTCCTGCCCTTCCCTTGAAGCCTTGCTCGACTCCCGCTTCCTCTTCTTTATCCACCCACCCTGCTTCTCCGTTTCTTGTCAGCTAACCTCCCCATGCTCCCACCACAACAGGCCCCTCTCGTCCTCCAAAAGACCCTCACCATCCCGGAAGACCACTTCGCTGCGTGCGCCGCAGTCTCACCACCGATACCCACAATCGGCAACGCCGCGGCCAACACGCAGGACTATCTAGACCTGACAGGCCAGAACCTGCCAGCTAAACCCCTCCCCGACGGCTTCCAAGCCAAGGGCATCGTGGCGCTGACCTTTAGCATCCTCGCCGGCTTGATCGGTGTCGGCGTCATCGCCTGGTACGGCCTCGGCGAGATGTCCCAGATCGAGAAGGATAAACAGGTCTCCCATGTCCAGCATATCGCCGCCGATAGAGGCGTGGTTAGCAGGACCAATACCGGTGCTGATGGTGCCCCTGCTGCTGGTGCTCCTAATGCTGGTGCTCCCGCGGGCGATACGATCACCTCCGTTGCGAAATGAGAAGGGGGATTACCCCAGGTGTTGCTCTTACGAACCCGCCTCGTCTCGCTACGGTGTTCTGAAAGCATGATGGAAATTTAACTTCTGCACTATTAAACAGCTGTGCTGAGGAGCATGTTGAGAGACGAGATACACCGCCACGCCAGACTTGCATGCAATACTATCTACCAATAATGAAATGGTCTTATATAACTAATGTTCCTTCTTTTTCGGATTACTTCAATACAATTACACCGCCAATAGCAAGAGCGAGCGAGAGAGAGAGAGATGGGAGCCGCCCCTGGGGGCGCTGTGTGTCATGAGGTACCGAACGACGACGCTCTTGGCTCGGGGTGTTACAGTTTGTCCTATACGCATACTACCTATATATCCATATACTATTATTACCATAACCACCTACTTGATACTCTCTGATATGCAATGAGACAAGATGTCATTCATGATTCGAAAGGTAGCTACTCTTTTTTTTCGTATCGATCTCCCTCGCGAGCCGCATGCGTCAACTAGTTGCAAGGTCAAGAGCGTTGATAGGTGTTCGTGCTTCGCCCGGGCCCCGGGTTCTTGGATTTCACGCACGCACTAGCGTATGAGTGTTGACAGACCTTTGAGCTGGTGGATGGATGGCCCGAGTCGTGATGCAGGCGCGTGCACATGAGGACTTGGGGTAATAGTAGGCGGCGTCGGTTGTCTTTGGGTGGGGATTTTGGTCGTTGCAACACAAGGCTATTAAGTGCTACGGACGTGGATGTAATGTTCTGGTGGTATCTATCTATCTATAAGGCGGACGCTTTCGAAGTGGATTCCGCGAGGCCCTTGCTGCAAGCTTTTACACAATGTTAAATGGAGAGACATTTAGCAGGATGATGAAAGGTGTTGAGGATAATCCTTGGCAACGACGAAAGACAGATTTAGATGGGATTAGAGTGAGCGTCGCAAGCCGTGTTTGAGTTGTTAAAGTGTGGCATAGATGAATGTTACGGTAGGAGAGGGTTCACGATACTATACCCTTGCACTGCCAACAAAATCGAGCAAACCCTAGGTGTTGAATGAACCGCTACCTTAGGTCGCTTTCGTGAACTTCCTGGTATTCGTGTTTACTTCTCAATATCAAAGAGCAGATCAACCACGATACTCCGAGGAGACCTCTTATCTAGGGCTTCGGAAGCCGTTGTAGAAGGTAAAGCGATCCAATCAACAAGAGCCACCCGCGGCTAAAACTTTCCAAATATCGTTAGCCGCCTCGGATTTAACGGGCTGTGGGGCTGACACCGCCACCCACGGCCTGCTCCCAGACGAGATGACGTAGCAAGTACTCGTATAATAGATGTTTCAGTAACTGAAGTTTGGGGTACTCCGTACTGAGAGACATTATCCAAACTTTCAGCGTAGCCCTTACCCTAAAAATATGCATTAGGTGGCGGTATTACTCGTATACTGATCGTTAAACATCTCAAGATAGGGTAGCCGACATACTTAGGTAGGACAACATAGGAACTATTTAACTAACAGCGTTGGCCATGTCACAAGTAGATATCCCTTCATTCACAATCACAATCAATCAGCCGAAGCAATATAACTATTCAAATCCAGAATCTATTCAGCATTCATACTGACGCTTCTCATTGCTCCCTCAAATTCCTTTCGACACTACTTTCCTTTTCTACACACTGCAAGACATATAAGACCTACACATTTTCAACAAATAAAGCATACCGGCTGACAGCCACATCTTCCACCTAATATCTTCAAGCTACAGCACCATGTCGAAACAAGTCAGTACGCGAACCTTTTTGGCTACAATTCCGTTGCTGGCTGCATTCGTGGCCTCAGCGCCGATGCCAGCCGAGCTCTTGAGCACGCGTGCAACAACCCCATTGAGACCGGGAGTCTTTTACATTAATGGCCAGCCTGTGGATACTGCTGGGGCCTCTCCAGGAGATTCTGTGCAGATCAAATCTATCTGCAGTGTCAATGACACAGTAACAGCATGTGCACAAAAGACTGCTGCGAAATGGTCAATGCTTCAAGACTATACTGGATCAACTGGCCACATGAGTGTTCCGGAAACGTGCACAATGTCGACCGGTGCCAATGGAGCATGCCATATTGATTTCGACTACTTCTTGGCATTCAGTGGATGCCATCTGTCTGATCCACAATATACGTGGCGGTTAACCGAGGTTGACTGTAATGCAGAGGAATGTGACGACGCCTGGATGTTCCAGTCGTCTACGACACAAACCAATTCAGATGGATTTCACGTTGGAGCGTCAATCTCGGCTGGAGTCAACATTGGCGTCTTCACGGCTTCAGTGGCGGTCAATACTGACTGGAACACGATGTGGAGCTGGTCGAATACAACTACGCTAACTGAATCCCTCAGTTACAAGCTAGGACAAGGCGATGAATGCACTCCGACAACCATCCAGTACAACATGCAATGTCAACTTCAAATGCAAGTGGCCGGAAACGGTCAGGCTCGCGCAACGTTGGATAATCTCCCGAACAACCCTTACTACTTTTACCCTTGCTCGTCCAGCGACAACTCGGTATACGTTGGCCAAGATGATAAGTGGAACGCAATATGTCAGGCGCTCACAAAGCCCCAAGGGCTAACCATGAATGTTCTCTCGCCTGGAGGTACTGATGCATGGGCAATGCAAGGATGCGACTAAATACACGTCAGATTTCATATCTCACTTCCTAGGTTCAGGGTGGTCAAAGGTCATTGAATTTTCTGATAGAGTTTTCAGTATTTTAAGATTTAAGTAATTTATTGTCGCTTTATCAATACCCCTTCTGCGCCATCAAACGCAAACAGGAGAGCCAGGAAAAGGCCGAACCGTGAACCAAGAAGCTAAATGGAGCTTGAGGGCCGAGAGAGGGAGAGGAAGAAACTTGAGACAGTATTGAAATCAATCCTTCCTCGATTATCCCACAACAGCAATCTTCTCATCGCTTGTTGAGTCTGTATGAATGCCCTGAAGCCTTCGAGCCGCCTCCATGCTGTATTTGGGTCCTTCGTAGTTTCTCCTTCCATTCACAAACCACCAGATCGTCACTAGGACCATCAAACCCACTGTAATGACGCTGGTATAGTTCATGTTTTGCGTGGTGACAGGGAGGACGAATGGGAAACAGAAGAACACAACAGTTACTGCGATGTAAATCAAGGAGACCACATTCACAACCATGCCGATCGTTTTGCCCATGTAGAATGGCCCGGGTACGATATTGTTCCTGCCAGTCAAGACGTGAGGAAGGATCGCACCGGCATAAGAGAGTGTAGACAGAACGACGTAGGAGGATATGAGCGCTTGGAACGCGGTGGTGCTGCCGACGTAAATACAACCGAGGATCGTGACCATACCACTCATTGCACAGGTTGCAAAAACGGGCGAATTAAACTTTGGGTGGACCCTGGAGAAGAAGGCAGGGAACGGAGTAGCATTGTCTCTGGCCAAGCTCCACCACATTCTGCCACCAGTGGTGAAGGTACCGATTAAGGTGGGAAAGGTGGCGACGAACAAGACCGCGATGAGGCCAACAGCGCCCGCGGTTGAGCCGGTAGCCTGAAGGTATATTCCAGCGGTAGGGAAGTAGCCTATAGAACTAGACAAGATTTCGTCCAAGTCGGATATCGAATAGAAGAGGGCGATGAGGTACACAAAAGCGGTGACAAACGCAGTGAGCATTTGCAGCATGATGCCTTGGGGGACTTTAACCTCAGGCTTTGGGACTAGAAATAGAATCAGCAAAAGATCGCGCGCTGACGAATGGACGCATACCCTCTTCCGCGAGATGGCTAATGCAATCGGGAACTCCCACAGCAAAGGCAGCGTTCAGTAATCCCATGAGAAAGCAGATTCCATCGGACCAGCCCCCGGTGTCATTGGTGTAAGTTACCCAGACATCAGTATTGCTAGCATGAGTCTTCGGTACGACAGCCAGAACAATGATAGAGACCAGCAGACCAGCCATGGAGAGGAAAAGCGCAATCTTATTGATAGTCGGAAGAAAGCGGTTTCCGAAACAGACAATTGCGCAGCAGATCCAGTTACAGAGCTGGAACGCGAGAAAAACTTGCCAGGAAGCCCATGTCGTCTCTGGGTTCCGTAGGAGATACATTGCCACGAGTTCATTGCCCAGAATGGAACTGATAGAGGAAGCCGAGAGAAGCCAGCCGCATGCATTAAGGTACCCGGTGAAGAATCCAGCAACTCTACCATATTTCTGGCTCAAGACAGAAGACCAATGGTAAACTCCGCCCGCTGAAGGGATTGAAGAAGCTAGCTCTGCCAGCGACGCCGAAATACAGGTGTAGAAGATGCCGACAACAATTCTAGGAACTTTGTCAGCCTCACCGAGCCTTCAGCGCAGAAGACAGATGACTAACAGGCCGTAAAGTACGGACATAGGCCCACCGTTATACAATGCGATAACGATGGTGCCACCAGTCGCCGCCCACGAGCTGCATGATCCATCAGAATCCGGAATTGAAAGAAGGTTGTTAATGCAGGATCGTACTTTGCAATTACTATTCCCAGGGCCGTCAGACTCAGAAGTCCAAACCCGCGGACGAGCTCCTGTTTGTGTCCCAGGGCCTTTTCCATGCGCACGGCGTCGATATCGTCCATCCTTTCTTGGATCACGGCCGGAGGGCCTTTCGCTGGAGTCGTTTCGTTTTCTTCTGATGCCATCTTGCAATCTGAAATTTGTTGCTGTTCAAATTGTCCTCTACTCTTAGCCACTTTACAGTTCTCCTCGTGGGTACCGAGTCACTGAGAGAAAGTGATCCCACCGAGTTTCTGGTATTGCACAAGACGAAGGACAATCTAGAATACTTGAGCAGAGAAGATGAAATGGACACGGGAATTTTGCACCACGCGGAGACAATTGAGGAAGTTCCTGGGGGATTCAAAAAGCGCCAGTGCCTTGAACAATCAAACTGCCCGTTTGAACCCACATGGTGGTGCTAGACAAGGAGCAAAGAGGCTGGAGCCATTGATCTGACACATTTGTTTTCCTAGTCTCGATTGGCCATGCTGTTGGCCCACTTGTATGCGAAACTAACGTACCCACATGGCGTGTGGAATTGTCTACATGCCGGGCGAGGGCCGAGGGGCCCAGGATCCCGTTTGCCCAGGGCACAGCCTAACCGACGAGAACGTACCCTGAACGGCGACTCCCGGTCAGTACTCCAGACTAATCAGCCTTTTTGTTGTGTGGCAGCCCATTCGCGATACCGTCTTCTTGAATACTCTCCATGTTTCGTGCCCCTTTCTGCCTCAGAAAGAGGTCATGAAATATTGATGATCTGTATCTTTCTCTGTACGCGGGGGCTTTTACCGTACTGAATGGCGCCACATGTAGGGATTTTTATTGATTGAATTCTCCACCTGTTTGTGCAGCTTCAAGGACGGAAAAACAGTACAGAGTAGTCTCTCTAAATTCCCACTTCGACCCACTCAAATAATCCACTACTGCGTATACATGCAGCCAAGATGGTATCAAAAATTAGCTGCATTCTTAGACTTAACTCTGTTGGGCATGGCGACTTATCAACTATGAGACAGGGAAGTCCTCGTACATACATATGGCACTGGGTGAAAATTTTAATACGCGACCTCGTTTGTAGCCTTAGGTGCTCCCGGCAACGGCACCCTGGAACTTCATTTCTCACGTATATAGAATAGCGCCAGCCAATAATTGTCAAGACCAGAAAAACAGTGGTTTCTCGGCGGACACTTCTGGGCGCCCAGACCAGAAATCAACTGGAAAGTGTCTGACTTGAAGGCATACACCATGATTTGATAAGTAGTACGTGCCTCTGAATAGGTTGGGGCATAGTTAGTATGAAATAAACTGCGCTGACCATAGGAAGCCACAGAAATTTCCGCTCTGGTCATTGATGGAGGAGATAGAAACATTGAATCAATCTAAAGAATTGTGCCGGCCTTTTTGACTTGTGGTTTTGCAATTATTCACTGCTACTCTGTTTTAAGGGAAGGAAATTCCTCGACAAACTTGAGGACATCACCTAATGCTGCGGTTGCTCCAAAAATGCCACCCTCCATTTTCACCGATGCACAAGTGCTAGAATGAAGTGATTCCTCACTAGCGGCGCTACCATCATGAAGCAGGAGACAATCGAAAGCTCGATCGTTGGCCTCCCTCATAGTGCTTGACACGCAGACATCCGTGGTCACCCCAGCGATGACAAGATTTCTTATTCCTTTGATTCTGAGCAGTAATTCGAAGTCGGTATGAGCGAATGCACCCCGCCCGGGCTTGTCGATCACAGGTTCACCAGCAATCGGGTAAAGCTCAGAGACAATATCGTGGCCATCCTCTCCCCGAACCAGGAGCCGACCGAGTGGACCCGGCGAGCCTATTCCAAGGCCGGACGCATTATTACAGGACCGAAAGGCCTCACGAGGTGAGAGCGTCGATAGATCCGGTCGATGACCTAAAGGAATGAGCAAAACCAAATGTCAACTCCAAGATAGCAAGGTTACCTTCACGCGTGTGGTAGACGGGAAATCCAGCATTGCGAAAAGCAGCCAGTAGCCGCTGCAGCTTCGGAATGAGAGCTTGGACGGGAGATATATCATAACCCTGGTGGTCAAGGTAACCGCCAGGAGAACAAACTACTCGTGAGACGTCAGACTGTTCAACATCAGCGCACAGATCCATTCATGTTCTTACAGTCTCTTTGCATATCGATGATGACTAGAGCAGTCGTAGCCGGCGAAGCTGACCCATCATGAGGCCAGTTATATGGTTCGCTCCGAAGTTGTCTCACGCCAGACTTTATTAATGAAGTCTGTTCCATGCTTCTCGAGCTTTGGCGTTTGATGTTCTACAATAGATCGAGGTTGTGCGTAGTAGGGACCGGCAAAGAATCCTCCATCAAAGGTGAAAATTTCAACATGAACATTGATCCCGAATTGGAGTGACTTGGCCAACCGACCCTCAGCATTTCCCTGTTTGATCCATATGGTGCAAAGATGTGTGTCCACTGTACGGACTACTACGAGTATGTAGCTAATGGCCTATCTTTCTTTTGGTCTGACCTAAACTTCCCAACCCCTTTACATCAGGCGCTGCCGTCTCCATAAGCCCCCTGACACGAGCGTGCACGTGCAAGGTCTCCACGCTGAAGAAGCAATTAAAGTCGTCTCCCTGCACCTTCATCTCTCCGCCCAGCCACGGCAATGTTTCTTACGTACTGTATATTTGTTTAGTATAAAATGAGTGGCCTTATGATTGGGGACGAAACCCCCACACAAGTGGCTACAGAAATAGTAGTTTCACGTGAAAGGGGAAGCCGGAAACAGGATTGGATGGGCCGGGCCTTGACAGGGGACGGCCCATGCGCGCCACACGAGCCGACGTGGGGCGACTTGGACATTGTGTCGCACTGCGTCTTGCGCTGTGAGTTCTGTATTACGGAGTAGATCGCAGAAGGACGGAATACGGAGTACGGAGCACTCTATTGTGGGGGCGGTAGCTAGAGCTACTGACCTTGGCGCCAAGGCTTAACAGGGTCTCCGAATGGGGACCTGCACGGAAATAGCGGGCCGGGGTTTTAGCACAGCAACAAGTGCGCCCCTTCTGCGGCTCAATCAGGACAGCACCACAAGGCCAAGCATCACGTTTCCTATTCACTCGAATCACAGGCCTGCACGATGTGGTCGAGGGAGCACAAATGCCGGCAACGGCACAGATCCTTGGATGTTCGGAATGCATTTTAATGACGCTACCGAGATGTCAATCGAGACTGTTCCATCCAGCCTGGTCGACATACGGAGTATTCAGGATGCTCTATGCTATCTGCGTCAGACGGTTTCGCCTTTGATACTCTACAAATATTAGGGAACATGACACCCGCTTGCTAACCCTCAGACTTTCAGACTTTCCCGGCATTTTACACGTCTTTGGACGCTTTTTCCGTGCGTGGGAACCCAGGAACTATGGGCTACACCTCGCCCACTCCGGGCCAATTGTTGAGGGAGGCCGTCGTCTTTTGGAGCATAGGTTTTGTTCTCTATGTTGGCCGTATGTGAGTGCTTCCCTTTGATTTCCTGTTATCACTGTCCATGGAAAACTGATCGCATGTAGGATTTCGAGGATACTCTCAGGCGGCTCCATAAAACGTCTTCAAGCTGATGATTATGTTATGACTGTGACCTTTTTTGTACGCATGATTGCTAACATTACATGTTCGATTGCATCCGTGTCTTGCTAAGACATTCAGTAGTGCTTCTATACACCCTTAATGGTTCTCATCCAAGTCTCTGCGCGCTATGCCACCAATCTCATGGATCCCAAAGAATACGAGTCTGTTTTGGCGGATCCGCAACAGGTGGCGGACCGGATATATGGCAGCAAAGTTGTCATAGCCCTGGAGCAGTGTATGCTGGCCTTGACTTGGGGTGTAAAGGCATGTTTGCTCATCATGTACTACAAGATGACGTGAGTGCTTCGAAGATTTACTTCTCCAACCATTTCTTCGCTGGTTAACCGACGTGTTCTGTGTACAGACAGGGACTCCCACGGAACTTGTGGGTCAAGATCCTCGCCGGCTTTGTCGTCCTCGGCTACCTCGTTATCATGATCACTTACTTTGCAGTCTACTGTCGTCCGTTCTCTCAATATTGGGCAATGCCGGTAGAGAACATGCAGTGCGCGACGTATCAACACTACTCGATCACCCAAGCTGTCTTCAACATCTCGTCTGACTTTGCTATGCTTGCGATCCCTATCCCCTTGCTCGTCAAAACTCAGATTCCCCGGAAAAAGAAACTCATCCTCTGTGGCGTCTTCTCGTTGGGTATCTTCGTCATAATCGCCGCCATACTCAACAAATACTTTAACTTTGCTTCACCTCTCACAACCACATATATGATCTGGTACATCCGAGAATCTTCGACTGCTGTTTATGTGGCCAACATGGTGTGCTGGTGGCCTCTTCTCAGCCGCGTATTTGGTCTCAGAGCCTTCCAAGCGTACACCTCCAACCAGAGGAGCAATACACGCCTCGCATCCAGCGCTCGCAGAAATCAATTCGCCAATCTCACCGGTGGTAGATCCGACCACCAATCCACACTCACAAATCTCCGCCGGAAGTTACCCGGGAAAACTCGTTCCGGTTCACCCCTCTCAATCAGTGAAAACGACACGGATGTAAAGACAGATGGAAGTAACAGCAGCAAGGTAGCCATCAACAAGGATAATGATCCCCAAGGCGGCGACAGCATCCCGCTCGAGATATGGCATAAAGTGGATTACGAGGTGGAAGAATATCAAACTACGACCCCAATGGAACAGCAGGAATCATTCGGCCAGGCTTATGTTCCAGACTCCTCAGTGGCGACGACGACCCAGAAGATAGGTCTCGCAAGCACGCGAGTGTGATTGAGTGGAATTCGCGCATGCTCCACCGAAGGTCAACTCTCCAAACGCGTTTCAGGGACGAATGGTTTACAAAAAGAAATGATGGACTAAAGGAATGAGGTGTAGGCCATGAATGCTTACGACCTCCAGTGGCAGGCACGGATTCTCGCGCAGCCTTCCTTTGAAGATCCTTGCAGGATTGTTTACCGCCTGTGTATGTAATAGGAGAGCACACGAGGGAGAAAAGGGCTACTCTCAATGGGCAACGATTGTGTGATTTAGGTCATTGCTGTCCATGTAGAAGTGAGAAAAAGAGAGAGGAGTAGTTGTAGCTAAGTTGGGTGGTGTATACTATTACCCAAAGTAATAGGCAAGTGCCCTCGGCTGTATGTGGCCTGTCATGTGACAGTATAGGGGCGATGAAGGCATGAGACATTCGAAGTGGCCCCCGGGTCCACTCGATTGAACATATGTAGTATCTACCTTTATTAGACCTCTACCAAACCCTCTGCGGTAGTGTTTATATGAGTGTTTCTCTGGTATAGTACGGATTAAATACTTCATTTATTAGCTGCGACGACCGTCTGCCCACTGTCTAGTATACTCTCGACAAGTCGCTAGTAAAGTGACGTTGAGACGCTGCCCAAAACACGACCGTGCATCATCTGCATCGATTAAGCGAGGGTGACAGAATCCCTCTCTGATTGTCCTCGTACGCGCTGTCTCATCTCCAATGAGGATGTCCAGTCACAGGTCCCGGGAGATCAGAAGCTATTCCACCACTTCGTCTGAAGCGAAGTTAGCAAGGTATAAGGGGAGGTCTCCGTCCCCATCTTGATTGTTGATGCCTCCAACTTGATAATTTTGGAGGATTTTGATGATATTTGGCTCTCCCTTCCGCCTTCCCTGGGCAAAATGGAGCACGTTCTAATCTCTGGAGTTTCTGATCCAGCGCGAGGCCGGGAACATCATCATTTCTGCAGACATAGTCCGCAATTTCCGTCCACCCTTAGTGGGAGGCGAAGAGTGCAAGCTGACCTAAAGATATGTCTTCCCCTTTCTTAGTTAATATACTCCACGGCCAGGTCTGTAAATTGGGTGACCCACTCAGCACCAAGATCACCAACGAGCTGGGGGAGGCACCGTGGTTGCAACTGAAACTGAAAGGAGTCGAGCAGCGACAGTGAGATGTTCAAAACACGCACATGGTAGGTATGGCCCGCGGGCCACTCTCAGTTTTTAGCAACCCAGAGGATCGCGAGTGTGGTTCGAGCGATAGCGTCGCCGAAGGGAGGCAGACCATCTGAGCCCACCTCTTGTTGATACACCAAAGGGCAGCTGTAGTATCCCCGGAATCGACACGCGACTAGAGAATCGCGAGGAGCTCTCGGGCAGCTAAGTCTTGGCAATGGTAGTCACGTGACTGTGCTCTAACAGAGGCAGGCGGTGGCCAAGGACGGAATAGGCCGGTGCCAAGATGCTCATGCCTAATACTTCTTGGTTCAAGTCTGCGAAGATAGCAGCTAGTACTAATATGGTTAGTATAGGTACGGCGGAGCACGGAGACCTGCTCGTAAAGCTAGTTCGCTGTGAAAATTAACGCTATTCCCATTCTGTCCACAACCTCGTTGCCTGGCCTTCATCACCTTGACTACAACTTACATATCTCTGTTGAATTGTAGGTCACCTCGACTGCAAATTGTTGCGCTCTACACCTGCAAGGTTCAAATTACTACACTAGCGCGATCACTGCACGTTGCACACTTAAATCGAAGAAGAGTTTTCTCAGGCTGGATAATTGGGCCGCTTCCGCAATCATGCTTAACGTGAACTGACCTCCACTTATAATTGCATCTAGATAAGCTAGATGTCCTTTTTCCGGAGAGTGTCGGAGATCTTCATTTACCCAAGCAACTCCCGGCCCCTTTAGCTGCCAATGTGATGGTTCGGCTAGCGGATTCTAATGTAAATGAGATTGGCTTTTCCCTGGTTTACGCACCTGACGGCAGGGATGCAGTAGTCGAGTGAGCCACCTTCAATGCACCTCCTAGCTCACTATTCTGTGATATGGGACTGATACCGGCTCAGCGTTATCTTCGTACATGGTCTTGGGGGGCATCCTTTCAACACATGGGCTCTAGAGGTCTCTGACAATGGTAGATTGCTACCGAAGGGCGAAGCGGACGCACGATCATTGAGAAGACCTCTTGGACAGCTCTTGTCCAAACTCCGAAAGAGAAAAATTGAAGAGGAGCATGAAGGCTGCGATCCTCACAGTCATCGAGACACTGAGGCCCCAGTGGAAACCAATAGCACGAGGCCAGCTAGGAGAGACCATCTAAGCCGACATGGAGAAAAGACTTCTCTCCCTTGGAATATTTCGACAGTATTCTGGCTCCGAGATTTACTCCCGAATGAGTGCAAAGACGCTCGCATTCTGACTTACGGATACGATTCTCGGGTTGCCAAGGGTTATCTGGCGTCCGTAAACAAGAACAATATTTTTCAGCATGCGAGTGATCTCCTCTTTGCGCTTGAACGAACGCGTAGAAAAGGGCAGCCGATCATATGGGTCGCCCATTCCCTAGGTGGTATCATTGTCAAGCAGGTTTGTGCAATAGTTGTGTTCAATTAATTGATGACTGCTTACTAAGAGCTACCAGGCCCTCAAAGAGTCCGATAATGCCTATGGTGAGAGAGAGGCCGGGTTTTCAGACATTGTCGTTTCAACCGTTGGAATAGTGTTTATTGCTACGCCACATCAGGGTAGTAAAGACATGGCATCACTTGGAGAGCTGGCTCGGAAGACCGCTACTTGTTGCGGCATTGACAATAACGCCTCACTCTTGAAAGCACTTGGTCTCAAGACATCAGAACTCGAGCAGTGTCGAATTGAATTTTCCAGACTTTGGAGGAAGTATAAATTCATAGTCAAGACTTTCCGAGAAGGAAGCGGATGGAAATCGTTGGGAATAGGGAAGCTGAATGCAAAGGTGCGATTGAATCATTGTTCTCTATTTTTGTCTGATGTGTTGCATCCGGGCTGAAATTCGGCGTTCATTAGGTCGTCCCAGATTATTCTTCAATGTTGGGAGACGCAGAGGAGCACGTTGAAACACTTGAAGGAAACCATACCGAAATCTGTCGCATGAGATATCCTGGTGATCCCAACTATATCAAATTGTCGGGGCAGCTCAAGACCATGTGCGACAATTTACAACTGGCGCAGCGAAATCAGAAGATGGTGCAGAGTACTGCTCGCAGGCAAGGTACGCACTACCCAGGCCCATGACACTTGCATTTACCTAAACGAGTTCAGCCTGTCTCGCCTCACTGCGCTTTCCTCACATGCATGCACGAAGAAATGCTATTGACGCTCCTATTGGAAATACCTGCGCTTGGATTCACAAGCACGTCCACTACATTGCATGGTGTGAGCGACAGAGTCTTGAACGCCACAATGGTTTCCTTTGGATCAAAGGAAAACCAGGAGCGGGAAAGTCAACTATCATGAATGAATTGAAGAAGTTTCACACCAATAACCAGACACGCCACGTGTTGAAACCAGCCTTCTTCTTCGGTGGCAAAGAAAATGTTCTCCAAAGAACGGCCACAGGGATGTTCCGTTCATTGGTCTATCAGATCGTTGCTGCTGATTCGGTGCTTTTAGACCTCCTACTGCAACTGTGGGAAGATAACAATCCAGGTTCCAATCTACAGGACGAGTCGGCAGCTGAATTCCATTGGCAAACCAACGAACTGAAATTGTTCCTCGCAAATGCTTTCGCAAGACGGGTGATACCGCCAACAATATTTATAATCGATGCAATGGACCAATGCGAGGATTTGGTCGAGGCAGACATAATGTTGAGCGAAGTTCGTGAGATTGTGCATTTCCTCGATGGGCTGATGAGTACCGCTCAAGACAACGACATGATTCTGGATGTCTGCATGTCAAGCAGATCGTGGTTGACAATGGATACGAGGAATAAATGCTACGAAATCATCGTGGACGAATGCAATCACGAAGATCTCAAGACTTATGCAGAAATCCGATTTTCTGGCAGGAAGCATCCTGAGGAGAGGGAGTTGTCAAAACTGATCGAAGATATTGCCAACAGGTCCTCCGGTATCTTTCTATGGGTCAGGTTGGTGGTAGAAATGCTGCTGCATGATATTGATACTGGGAAGACCATAATGCAACTCCGATCACGGCTTTCGTCTCTCCCAAAAGGGCTGGAAAGTATTTTTCGTGAATTGCTTGTTACCAGAGAGATATCCGAGGTGGATCGTGGCCTTGCAATCAAGATCTTTCAATGGGTGATTTTCAGTAACAAAACATTACGGTTGCGAGAATGGCATCATATCTTTCCAATGATTCAAGAGCCTACACCTCAGTCGTTGATTGAGTGGAGACCATCTCGCAGTCAAGATGATCAATTAATACGGCAAATACGCACGTTAACGATGGGTTTGGTCGATGTGTGCGGGGAGGATTTCGACTACTCTATGTGCAACAGCCGTGTGAATGATTCCTTGCTCTATGACGATGTCAACAGTTCTGACAAAGGATCAATTGAAGTCGGGGCAGGATCACTTGAGATAGACACAGGAGAGACACGAGCGATCCAAGTTATTCATGAGTCAGTTCGTGAATTCTTCCTTCGTGATGGCTTTGCAACGTTGGGGAACAAACTCACGCGATCAGAGACAATCGGTCGAAGTCATTTGATGATCATTGAAACATGCCTGAAGTTTTTGAACCTTGGAGAGCTGGATGGTTGGGTCGAGGCTAGGAAGCTTAATCTGGCTAAGCGAGAAAAGAAGCCAGGATCTCCTGTATGCTGTATTCCCTTACTGAAGCAGTGATGCTACAATACTGAGACACTAATAGGTTGATCGTCTCACAAGAGAACTTGCCGCATCTCGTGCTCAAATACCGGATGTGGCCAGTGTGAGAAGCTTCAGCTCCGCTGGTTCCTCGGCTTCTAGCGTATTCCCCGCAAGGCGCACACAAACTCTCCACACATTCCAGAATCATAGAGCAAGCTCTTCTCATGAAGATGGGGACAGAGCTGGCGGCTTCACGGGAGATTCCGGCTTAAGGGAACACCACGAGCAACTAGAGCATATGCAACTGGACAGCCCCCACCATCCTACTCATTCTTTGCCGCTTGAAGACAGCATTGCAAAGGTTCAGAAATATCTTGCAGTTGTGGACAGCGGAAATCACGATACCTACCCAGAGGATACTTTAAATCGCATTGGTGTTGAACGGAGCATCAATACTCACCGGGAAGCGTCTTCTTACCCCCCAATAGGCAATTATAACCTTCAGATTTCAAGGTTACACAGCAATGAATCTGCCAAGGCCGAGATCGAACACAAAATACATCTAGAAGCTTTACAAGAACCCACCGAGGACAGTATTACTTCAGCGGAAAGGAGCATAAAGTCACAGCAGCTAGGTGGAGATTTTCTTGCCTTATACCATTATACTATGGATGAATTAATGGTTCACGCTCAACTGGCCCAACTACATAACGCAGACCCTCGAGAAGTGGTTGGCTTGTTCATTGGAACTTGGAAACGATTCATCCTTCTCCGAGACGAATGGGAAACGCCTCCCAAACTCGCTGAATTCTGCTTACGCTATGGGTTGGTGTCATGGCTTGAACCTATGCTGGATCTGAATCGTCTCGAGTCCGACACTGTATTTGACCTCTATTCCTCAGCTTGCGCTAATGGTGAAAAAGCAACCGTGGAGAAAATAGTAAGCCACCAGATGGGAAATCGCTCGCTACCCATACATACCATGGGAGCTGCGGTTTCATCCAGTACTCAGCACCTGCTCTTTAGTATCGTCCAAAGCCAAAATGCTAATCTAACCAGCGCCTGGAGAGACTGTTGTACGACTTTATTATCTCGAGGAGTGATCTCAAATGGTCAGATTTGGGAAACACTCCACAGGCTAGACCCCCTCTCGGGAAACACCGCTCTAGTCAAAGCATGTGAAGTTTTCAATCTACCGATGGTCAACACTTTGCTCCGCTTGGGTGCTAATCCCAATCACATCCCAATAGCAAGCCATCGCGGTGCGCGCTCTCAAGCGACCGCTCTGAGCTACCTGACGAGCCACTTGACTATGATAACTCAAAAAAACGGGGCGGAGTTCAATGCAGCGGTGTTAAGCCTTGTCAGTAAAGGATCGAATGTAAATTCCATTGACAAGGAGGGTAATACACCTCTTCACAAGCTGTGCAGGGCCAGCCAGCTATGCAAAAATGCGATCAATTTTCTACTCCAAAACGGAGCCGACCCAAATAAATGCAACTACGCAGGCGACACGCCCCTGCATGTTCTTTTTCACGCTGAAGATGAGCCATCAACATCTGGACTTAAAGCGATGCTTTTGAGAGGCGCGGACCCAAACATCACTAACGGAAACCAGAAAACTCCTTTTTACTACGCGGTAACAAACGGCCATCTCGGGCAGGTTGAGATACTCATTTCACACTGCGTTAACAATTCTATTACCCGGTACGGGGACTTTGCGTGGAATGCCATCATCAGACAAATAATTGAATCGCAAAAGTCTAGAAGAGAGCGATGGCTGCAGATTTTGAGGCTACTGATTACCACTGGAGGGAATGTACATGCAAGAGATAATGGCAGGACAGCGCTACATACCCTAGCAGAAATCGCCCGTCATGACATTGTCAGGGTTCTGGTGCAAGGAGGGGCCAATGTGAATGCTCAAGACTGGGCAAACAACACACCCTTGCACTTGGCTGTCTCGAAATACCAGTCGTGTTCACAAATTAGTGAATTAGAAGTCTATATGACGGAGCTTCTGGCGGCTGGCGCTGACATTGGAATGAAGAACATCTGGGGTGAGTCACCATTAGATATATTTAACCACGCGGAAGCGACCCTATCCAAAGCGGAGACAAGTTCCAGAGATCGAATAGCTGCATTATTTGAGGAGTACTCTCAAAGAAGGACAGAGTCGATCACAATGCCAGGTGCATGGGTCTAAGAAGAGAGCATTGAATCCCTGGCAAATATCATGCTGGCAGAGGTCGACCACAAGGACTGCCGTCATGACTCATCCCAATCCAGCTCGCCTTCTTCCTACTCGGTCGCGATTCACCTGTCTCTCACTCTTAATCCAGGTGCGATGCAGTCAGTTACAACTACCGAATGTTCCCTTGTACGCTAACTCCAATACGCTGTTCATCGACATTTACGCTGACAATACCACAGACCGCTTTTGGCACCGCCTTGCTAATTGTAACTATTTGGACAATAGCTGAAACATACCACATACGAAACTGGGACTGACGACGCGAATGACCGGAATGATTAAATCGAATGGCGCCTCGATGACTTGAATGCACCTACGGTATGAAGGAACCTCTAGAGGGGATTATATATTGGTCCTCCTTCGCCGAAGTGGGATTACTGTTGCTTGCTGGTGCCTTGCATGTCTCACGCCTTGACCACTGGACGAGGGGAATAGATTAGGCCTTTCCGGCTGGTGGACTTCGAATCAGGTGGTTCAAGGGTTCATGACAAAGAGTTCATCGAAACGCTTCGCGCTGAACGCGATTTCAGTACGGACCTACTGTCCTATTCTATCAAGGAGATCCGAGAATTTGAAACAGAACGAGCCAACCCTGGCCACTATTCAACACCCGGGCTATTGCGATGTATGCCAAACAACTGTCGTGTTAAAATGGTGGGTGTCGAAGCGGAAGAAATACTGTACGAGACGTGAGCTGTTGCAGTGATCTACTGTTGAACACGTTGCTTGTTACTTGCCGCGGCGGGATTCGCAAAGAAGTTGATACGCTCATTGAACATTCTTACTCACGTACTCCAGCTAATCAATGCCTGTGCAGCAAGTCTTCTGCTCTAACCTTCTTCTTGGGGTTGATAACGAAGCTAACAACCTAACGAACATTTGTATCTCACCTCACCATCTTGCAAGGAGACTTCGTGTCGATCAATGCGGATTTGACAGACCAGAATCGGAAGGAAGGTCAATATCCTATTTTCCCTTGTGCTTAGAAAGAAGAATTTACGGGTTGAAGTGCTTCAAAATAATTTGACAGACCCTATAAGAGTCATATCTCGCTCCTATTTGGCTTGCTTCCCGGTCTGTTCTTTCTTCGCCTGAGCTTTCCGCCGTGTCAGTTCCGCCTTCTTCTGTTTTGCTTCTTTCTTTTTTAGCGCTTTCTGCCGATCCAACTCCGCTTTGCGTCGTCTGACCGCTTTGTTTGCCCGAGCCTCCTCTGCTCGCTTTCGATTGGCTTCTTTCGCTTCCCGAGCCCGATGTCGCTCCAGTTCAGACTTCTTTCTTCTGGCCTCTTTCTCCTGGGCTTTACCTTCCTTCCCATGAGCTAGTGCTAGTATATCGCACTGGTTCCGCTCCACAGATTCTTGTGTTATTCCCATCCCGACGATCACCTCGCCCTTCACAGATTTGTCATCGGTATTACGAGAAGTACATCCTTGTAGCAAACATGTTCTGAAGAACGTGTACCACGCGCTCGATCTATCAAGAGGCCAGATCTGATATTGAAAGGTTGCCCCTTTCTTGTTCGTAGGGTGAACATAGTCGATCTGAGAGGCACCAGGTCCCCCAAGGGCTCCTTGCAAGATCGGCTCCTCCAAGTGTCGAAAATTAGACCACTCCCTCGTACTGTAAATGTTTGGTGGCGGTTTAGTCACAACAATTGCTCGTCTTCCACGACATGCATATTCTGCAAATCGACCTGAAGCTCCCCTCATATATTTGGACCATGCCTTTGGGGACTTTCCGTACCTCGCGCCGCCTATACCGCGTTCGCTATATAACGAACCCATAGCGATGACTAGTGTCTGTAGTCCATGTTGAGCCGCCCAGCACTGTGCGAGCTCAGGGGATACTCCAGTCCAAAATACCAGGCAGGTTGCATCCCGCAAATTGCAATCAAATCTCTCGCCGAGACGGGCTAGCTCTTCGGGACTGATATAATCCAATGGGTTCCAGGTGCTGACTCGATGAGTTTTTGCCATCCTGGTAACTGCAACATCTTGACATAGTGCCCTTATAGTAATGAATGCATCGCCGGCCTCGCGGTAATCAAGAGATATTCAATATTCAGCAGACAATGCACGCTGACCCCGCTCCGGGAGGAGCCGCAGATGACGTGGATGTCAAAGTACTATAGAGTGGAAAGACCACTATGGGGCAGTGGCATCGGCCATGAGGTGCACGCAACCGAAACGTCGGCACCGCTGAATGAGAGGTTGTGGCGGCATTTGACAAGCTGTGGTGTTCTAGGAGCGTTGTAAGGCCTGCAGCCAGCTAGGCACTTTACTCAAGACTCAAAAGGTTAGTCGTACTCCCAATCATTCCTCTGTCGACAAACAACTCTCTGAACAGCAACGGCATCATAAAGCTAGGATGCTTGTAGTCATGCCTATCCCAGTCAATATTAGGAGACATAGTGACCGCTGCTAATACCGGATTTGACTTACGAATCCCATTAATTACCATTCCTGCTCCAGAACCGGGATCAAATCTGGCCGCTCTGTGTTCAACCTAAGCCGTCATTATTGGGCATATGAGTGGTATGATGAACAGAAAGGTGAATGGATCTCGCCTCGCGCCCGTCGAGGAACCTATGAGGAAGAAGAGGGTGATGGCGATGATCATGACGATTCCGACAGCGACTAAATAAGCTGTAAAAGTCGTGTCTTGGGGCTCAATTTTGTAATGTCGAGTTTGTCGTCGAATCCGGAGGTAGAGACTTCTTCATTTTAACACCTCCGTCTCTTATTGAAGTCGCCTCACCATTCGCTGCTCGCCCTCTAGTTGCCATCATCTGACGCAACTCGGTAGAGGTTCCAGGGATATCCAAGGTGCCGAGGGGCAAGGCTCAGTTTCTTCATTGAACTTCTGCTTCTCTTCCAATGGTAAGCAAATAGAATGTCTTTGAGAACATCCTTTACGCTTGTTTGTTCCAGGTCCAGCTCGTCAACGGTCTGCCTCTCTTTGACCAATAACTCCATCTCAGATAAGAGTATTATAATATAGGGAGAGAGTGAGGGTGAGACAAAGTTAAGATAGGAGTAGCAGAGATTATAAAGGAGCCTAAAGGGGAGCGAGGAGATCAAATAGCCGCTAGCGTGGGAGCAAAGCGGCGATGGATGACTTAGCGAAAGGATCGAGAAAAAGTGCAGTTTAGGGAATATATATATTTATCTATATATCTATCTACTAATCCATCTAGAGCTGTGGTGCAATACACGAAGAAGGGGTAGTTCTCACCGGGTCGATGCTCACGACTTGTGCCCTGCCTCTCTTCTGCGCTCTCTCAGAGCCCGCGTTAGCTAACGGCAGCTGTTCACCACCGCCCACCACTCTTGAGCCGAAAGCGGCTCATCCATCTCCTTTCGTCCGCCTGGCGCTCCAGAGCCTGTCTCATTGCCTTGGAGTATTCCTCTTCGCGTTCCTTCAGCTTTTGTTCCTCTCCCTGGACTTCTTCGTTCTCGATTTCGCTCACCAGCTGCTGATGGTCGATACGCTGTGTCTTGGAGGTTACGATCCCCACACGCTCACCAGTCCAGATCAAGAGGTCGCCGTCCCCTCGCATGCCGTACTCTGAGTCGTGCGTGGCGAGGGGGACAATTTTCCGCGCAACTTGGTCACCAGAGATGGAGATCGTGTTTGAGACTTGCCTTGTGAGGTCGAGATCGAAGTCGTTGATGTTCCATCTCCGCACCAGGCTACGGCCGTCGCGCTCCACCCATTTGAGCCCGCCTTCACTGTCCGAGTAGACGATCTTCGTACCATGGATGGCAACTGAGAGAAGTTTGGATCGAGCTGCATCTTGTCTGTTCTTGTAGCTGAAGGGAACTTCTGTGTCGCCGCTGTTCGAGCTTTGCTTAACGTGCGGCAACGAGTAGAGTTCAAGTGAACCACGTCCACGATATTCTCCACATGCGACTAGGGTTGATGTGTTGGAGAGGCTAGGCCCGGCTCCAGCGGGCTGAACAGGTATGGATGCCAGTCCTGATAGGCTGGCGGAAGAGTGAATGACATATTGGAGTCTTGGGAAGTAACGACGGTCAAAGGAAAGGATGCTGGGGAAGCGGCCGCCGGTTAGGACCTCATGTTCGCCATGGTGGAGGATTGCTAATGGGCCGGGCTCAACGCGAGCATGTGCCATCCAGTGCGGGTTTTGAAGGGGGTAGGAAGGTTCCCAGATTGGTGAATCAGGTGGCCAGGTCAGTTTTGTCGCATTGGCTAGCAAGCTTGAAGGGGTAGAGGCACCCGGACTGGTGGTAGCGGGGGCTTCCTCAGCACGATCGGCCAGCTGATAGTCAAACTGCTGCACCGGAGCCCGGGGGTCCAGGATATGCAAGCTCCATTGCGTACCAACCGTGAGGGGAAGACCAAGATCGCTGGTCTGTGATAAGGCTGTTATCGGCCACGAATATTTTGATCGTGAGATGACTTGTAGCGTGTTGAGGTCCACCTCGTTCAAGACATTACCGACGGCGATAAATGACTTCTGTTGTGCAGTGAAAGAGCTGACACAATCAACCACGAATGAATCATCTTTGTAGGTAGATGGAGTCGATAGTAGGCCTTGTTTGCTTCTCCCGAGTTCTCGAAAGTACCTTTTCCCATCATTCTCTTCGCGGAGATCCCAGATTCGTACGCTGTGGTCCTCAAGATAGCCGACTAGCTTAGACGAGTTATCCAGGGTGGATACACCTCGAACCTCCTCATGGCTGCCATGACCACCAATGTGCCACTCCGTAGTCAGTGGTGCATGCCTCGCTTTGAATTCCGAATACCAGTCGACTGCTTCATTCGAAGCCGAAAGATCCCAGTGGTTAGCCGCCTGTGCTCTTCGACTTGCATGGGTCTGTGGTTCCGGACGAGTAGATCCCTCTAGTGGGATGGGAGGGGGAGCCGTGGGTTCATCGGAGAGCGAAAGGCTTCTCAAGGCTCCCGATAAGGCGCTGAGTATATCGTTCTCCCGCCTCATAGAGGCACTAGGCGATTTCTCGAAGCACTTGTAACGCCATATGATGTTGGCGCGTGCAGATCTGGACAAGAACTTGCATGTTTCTTGAACAGAGACTAAGTCTTCAACTTCAAGGCAGTCAAAGATATCAACCAGGATCTCCTCTGGTAGTTCATCCATTCTCAGGTTGGAGACGGATTACGGATGTTGATGAGGGGAATCATGAGAATGAGCTCGTGCTCTTGTCTCGACTGCCAATAACCACTTACTATTTTCTCATCTTCTGGTCATTGATTCAACGGCTCCATGTGTAGATGAGCCAAAACAGGCCTGGTGTATCGACACTAGGACATTCGTCGTTGGGTTGCTAGGATAGTGGTTCACAGGTAACGAAGGAGATTGCAAGGCTGACATAAGGGATAAGAGTACCAGGAAATACATCGAAGCCCATGGACGTCCACAGTCTTCACTAACCCCAGAGTCACGTGGAATCCCCAACGACCCTCGGCATTCCTTCTCCTCTGAAACAAGCTTGCCAATCCTATGACGCAAGGCACGTGCAAAGGTTTGAATTGCGGCAAGCGCAACGTTCGCAGCAGTCGTGATCTAAAGGCTTGCTCCTCCATCAGCTATTAACACTCCGTACTCGTACACCATTCGAGTGTTCACTCTCAACGCGGGTTGCACCTTCTGGGTGGCTATATGTTCTATCCTACATTGGTATACATCTTCTAATTTGAATTGGAGTTACGCTCGATAAGAATGTCTCCTCCGAGCTCAGCTGCACGGAGAGGTCCGAGTGTTCTGGTAAGAGTATTAGATCCACGACTGCAGTTTATCCTCACCATGTATGAGTACGAAGCTAACATCGAGCTTCGTCAGGTACCGGAATCCCGTGAGGGAAGGCCTAGTCCAAAGCGACAGGCTTCGCGACTGATTACCGTTGACAACGTTCTACAATATGCATCCGATATTCCATCCATGCAGAAAAGACAGCCACAGAGACCTCGAGCCTTTCGAACGGGTTCAGGCAAGCCTATAGACCCTCGACTGACCGGTCGCTTCGCTGCTCCGCACATCCCCTCTCGCTCAACTAAAACATCAGAAAAACTGGTACTTCTGCCGGAGGCGGTGGAAGAGGAAGATGAGAAGGGCGACTTTGGTCCTGACGGGGACACAGGCCCGCCCAAGGATGATGAAGACTTCAGAAAATTAGGGCGGGAAGGAGTCAAGAGTTATGCTGAGAGGTTACCTAAGTCAAGGCGGACTGAGAAAGAACTGCCGAGAGTGACTGCATACTGCACTGCTCAGGCATACAAGTTGGCCAACGTTGCTGCCTTTGTCCGCCAGCGACACGGTGCACGTGCGAAACTCTACGATGATTGCTTATACTGTGCATATCATCTACCGTTATTGCCTGGATCGGAAGGTTATAGGATTCGAAGCAGTCCCCCGGTCAAGAGCGCGAAAGGGGGATCTGTGTTAGATGAAGTTATCGAGCGATCTGAACAGCGTAACTATCGACAACCATATTATGCTGAAGAAGAAGAACAGCATTCTGTCCGAGGGAACTATACCCCAGAGGAGCAACCGGCCGATACGAATGATGAAGGACAAGGGATTGATCCACCTCGAACGAATGGACATCGGCGTGACAGCAATAATTCACAGAGGTCCAATAGTCCTTCAGGCCCGACACCCTTTGATGCATATCGATTTGCTGAAATGTATGTCTTTGGCTACGGGGTTGTTGTGTTCTGGAATTTTAGTGAACGTCAGGAGAAAGATGTTTTGGCCGATTTTGCATTTGCGACGCTCATTGATCCTGACACGAACATTGCTGCAGCAACCATTCTAACAACAAATCCATTAGAAGAAGAAGATTTTGAGACGGAGGAATTCCATTTCGAATACAACAACGAGATTGCCCGACCACGAGTATACAACGACATGATCACCCTACGGAACGGCGACCACATGATCAAGCTAGCGATCAGTCATGCCATCGCTCAAAGTACGAAACTGAGCTTCTTTGAGGAAACAATGGCAGCACAGATGGAAGCAGCTAAAGATGTTCCGGGCCGGTTAGCGAAGACAGGCGAACTAGGTCTGAAGAGAGAAGAAGTCATCAAACTACTGGGAGGGCTCTTCAAAAGCCGCGTCGATGTCAATTTGTGTAAGTTTATTTTTATTGTAACCCCAGTATTTGTCAAGTGAGATTAGCTAACTAGTGGGATCTCTAGCATCGAACGTGCTTGACGTACCGAACTTGATCTGGGATTCCGAGCCGACGCTACACCCACTCTATACAGCAGTGCGTGAGTACCTGGAGATCAAACCACGGATCCAGGTGCTCAACGAACGGTGCCGAGTGTTCCTCGATCTGGCCGAAGTGTTATCAGACTACATTTCTGATAACAAAATGTCCAGGATCACTTGGATTATTATAGTGCTTATTGGCATCTCCATTCTCGTAACATGCTCGGAAGTATTCCTACGTTTTGGGATTCTCAGCACGCGAGGGAGTGCGAAGCTCCCACAGAGGATACAAGGATTGAGCATGAGTAGCGAGCTGTGAAGTGGCATTTACCCTGTCCGAGACTAAGCGTGGGCGGATATGCCGCCATATTTCTACAAGTCCCTAGTTAAGTAGCGAGGCGTTACGAGGTAGGGTGGATTCAACTGTTTTCTACTTTGATCCTAGCGGTGCACAACTTGAAGGTGGACATAATTCTGATCTTGATAACCCCGTCCTCTGGGAGTCCTGGACTCCTGGGCTCCTGGCTCATGACTACTCGAATGTTCCATGTATGCTTCGATACCCGTCCTCCGAGCCACAGTAAGAACTTAGAAAGGGTCCATGGTTCACGGGGCCCCTGGCTGGAGCCGAGGTCACGCAGGTCAGTGGACCTTGGACTGGATAGTGGCAAAGAGGTTGATTTGCGAGTCGCAGTATACTAGCTCGAGTGGCCTGTTCAACCACCCTGCTCAACTCCACGAGAGCAGTTCGGAGGACGGCTAGACAGACTCCCAGGAGTCTAAAGTCAGTGGGGTCGACGGAGTCGGCCGAAGGGTGACATGGAAATGAAGGAGAAGATAGCGATTGCAGGGCTAGAGAGAGGAATGATTCGATGTTATAGGAGGGAGGAGAAAGGCCATGAATCTAGTCCTGCAAGGCCTCATCTCTGGGTTGCATTTACGGGGAGGGCGAGGGGCGGGCGAAGCAGCGGGCAGCCTCGGTCCCGTGACTTTGGATGGTACCCACAGGAGCTAGCCAGACCAATTAGAGCGTAAGCGGGCAGCTTATCTCTAACCCTAAGCTTGGCATGGCCAGCCCAGCTTCCTTGTTCAGCCAACGTTGCATCTGAAATCTCAACCCACATCCTCCCACTTTATCCACTCTTCCCCCAGTGGCGGCGAGAGCGAACCATGTTGTAACATCTTTACGCTCGTACTCGAAGTCAGCATCTACCCATCCAATCACCCTGTCGAAAGCGTGCCGCGGTTAAGCTGATCGACGCGCCGCTCAACTCTTAGCAAGGCTACGTCTTCCAATCACATCGCACACTCCCCGTCAATGGCTTGTCCACAATTCGAATCTCTCGGAGCATCCAACTCTTTTCTCTCCAAAAAGTTTCACAGTCTCGAATCTCCACGCGAAGGGCTCCTCTCCATCCAGCCTTAGTCGCAGTAGTCAGGCGAATACTTTGCTTGCATCTGCGGCGAGGCGGCACTTGTATCTATCTGCATGCGCAAGGATAAGCCCTTGCTCGGAGCTCCATCCTCTTTCGCGACTTTCCACTGATAACCAGTACGCCCGTGGATGCTCACGAGCCGGGGCTCCTGTGTTATTATAAAGTAATATCCTCTCGCGTCTCTCCACAATGTCTCCATGGTTGATCACTTTCGTCGCTTTTGTTCCTGTTCTTCTCATTGCCTTGTCCTTCCTTCGCTCCACTGTACTGTCTAAGTATTTGGACGACAGACACGAGAAGAGACATTAGACAATCATGGACTCGCCTAAAGAAGAGATCCCTCCCAAGGACGTTCCCACCAAGGACACCGCCACTGGACCATCTCATCCGGTTGACGCCCACGGAGAGACTGGTGAGCGTCGCCACACTCACCATGACATCCCCGACCATGGCCACAACATGTCGATGCAGAGGAGCGTAGACGAGAACCCTGACCTCGCTCTACACTACTCTCATGAACATCAGCATAAGCACTTGCACCACAATCGTGCTTCGCTTGCTGGTCGCCATGATGAAGTGCTCTATTCTGAAGGAACCACATTCGACAAATCCCATATTGACAACAAAGGTCCCCAAGACTATGTTCACCACACACTCCGTGACCCTCACAATGAGAAAACCGAATTTCATACCGATACTGAAAAGGGCGCCCTCGACGAGCCAACCAAATTGGATTCCAACGGTTCAGAAGACGATGGACAGAAACATCGTGTTTCCAGGAGTTACTCCAAGTATAAGATATTTGTCCACCTGTTCATTTGGCTCTTGTTTACCGGGTAGGTGTCTCAGGATCAGTTGCTCGAGATTTCAGACTGCTAACATACTCTAGATGGTGGATTGCGGGTTTGGTTATGCACCGATACGATCTGGGATGGCTGATTCCGTTCCTCCTCTACCTTGCCATCACTCTCAGGCTTATCTTCCTCTGGGTGCCGATTACGATCGTGACCAAACCTATGCACTTTGTGTGGAATAACACAGTGGTGAAGGGGGTTTCATTCATACCTGAAAAATTCCGCATCTGGCTTGCTGCAGCTGGTGCCATTGCTGTAATCCTTCTCGGCGCTTTTGTGTCTGAGGAGTCTGCAGATAACACTCGAGGAAACAGGGCCATTTCTCTTCTTGGTTTGGCTGTCCTCCTCGTAGTCCTCTGGGCTACCTCTCGAGATCGCCGCAGGATTCGTTGGCACACAGTGATCGGTGGCATGTTGACGCAGTTCATCATTGCTCTCTTTGTGCTCCGAACCAAGGCTGGATACGACATCTTCAACTTCATCTCTTTCTTGGCCCGCTCGCTGCTCGGATTCGCCGACCAGGGGACAGAATTCCTGACTGCTGCGTCTGTGACTCAATTGCACTGGTTTTTGACCGGAGTTGTTCCTCCCATCATTTTCTTCGTTGCTTTGGTCCAGGTCCTGTATTATATTGGACTTATCCAGTGGTTCATTGGAAAGTTCGCAGTCTTCTTTTTCTGGAGTTTGCGAGTTTCTGGCGCGGAAGCCGTTGTGGCGGCCGCATCGCCCTTCATCGGCCAGGGTGAATCTGCCATGTTGATTCGACCCTTTGTGGCTCATTTAACCCTCGCTGAAATCCACCAAGTCATGTGCTCTGGCTTTGCGACTATTGCCGGCTCTGTTTTGGTGGCATATATCGGCCTCGGTCTCAATCCTCAAGCATTGGTGTCTTCCTGCATCATGTCCATCCCGGCCTCGTTGGCTGTATCCAAGATGAGATATCCCGAGACTGAGGAAACCATCACTTCTGGACGTGTTGTCATCCCAGATGATGATGAGCACCGAGCAACCAATGCTCTCCACGCTTTTGCAAATGGCGCTTGGCTTGGTATCAAGATCGCTGGTATGATTGTGGCAACACTCCTCTGCATCATTGCGTTGATCGGCCTTATCAATGGACTCCTTGGCTGGTGGGGAAGGTAAGTCTCGCTTAGTATTTCTAGAATCGGAAGCCGAACTGACAATCACTCTTAGATATATCAATATCACCAAGGATGGAGAGGCCTATCTTACGCTCCAACTACTCCTTGGATACATCTGTTACCCAATAGCATTCCTGCTTGGCGTTCCAAGACCCGATCTGCGACGTGTTGGTGAACTCATTGGAGTCAAGGTCATTGCCAATGAATTCGTGGCATACCTGTCCCTCACCACGGAACCACAATACCTCGCCATGAGCCCACGTTCCAAGCTCATCGCGACTTATGCACTATGCGGTAAGTCCCCTTCTTCCACATTCACATCCACGATCACATGCTGATCTCAATCTTTCAGGTTTCGGCAATCTTGGTTCCCTTGGTACTCAAATCGGTGTGCTATCCCAAATCGCACCTTCGCGAGCTGGTGATGTCTCACGTGTGGCCCTCTCTGCTTTGTTCTCAGGTGTCCTTGCTACACTTACCTCAGCCTCCATTGCCGGCATGCTGGTCACCGACCAGGTTACCTTGGCCAGTGAGACAAGCTAAACGCTCCTCATTCGCCCATTTAACTACATCCATCCTTCATTTTCACTCAGATCTATGTTAGTAAAGAAAAGCAGTAATGGCGAAAGAAAAGCTGAGAAGGGGAGATGAGCTACGACTTGAAAAAAATATTCGCGCCCTGTTTGGAGGGTCTGCCTTTAGTGCGACTATCTCACACGTTTTGATATCCCGGCGCCCAACTTAGATGTTAACGAAGAGAAGTTTTGCCTGTGAGCGGACTTGTCATCTCAAATGTTCAATGGCTCAGTCATCCATCATCAGAGACAGCTCTTTTTTTTGTGTGTAAGCGAGAGTTCTCCCCTTTCTGTGTTTGGGGTGTCCCGTTTTCGCGGGCTGACTCAAAAATCAAAATCCGCCATACCTTCTACCTATGTTATATGAGATAATGAGTGAAATGGAGAGATCTCAGCCTCTTCATTGACGACAACGAAGACAGATTATTATTAATTCAAGTTTCACCCACTATTTTCCTGGTCGCTTTTCCCTTGTCCTTACCCTGTGCTATATCCTATCTATCCTATGGTGATTAATTTCGTATACCCTCATTTCGCCTTCTGCCTAGTCCACTACACGTCCACAGTGCTGGGTAGCCACCCATTGGAAACAGTCATTGTGCAAGGCTTTGGGCCGCCTTTTGGTGCAGGCAACAATGGAGGCAGTTAAGCCGAGACATCGCTGAAGAGCTCGCACCATTCCCAGGTAGAAGATTGACAAACTAAGCCACGCTTATGTCAAGTGCGCAGCACTGCCACTAACTAGTTTCAGAACAACATGCAATGATGAATCTGGCTAGCTAACTACGAGGTTGGGGGAGAGCTGTAAGGACAAGCCAGTGGCCTAGAGTCTCGCAACGAACAACAAAGTCACCCTAGCCTTGCGTTGGTCTCTCCCTTTCAGTACTGGTGGTTGCCTTGCAGAATAACCGATCCCCTAGAATGCTCTCCAATACGAGTACGCAAAATCCCGACAGGCCTCCAGATGATAGCGAAAGCACTGACTAGGCAGGGCTGCGCTAAAGGTAAGCGAGTGGAATGAGCGAGCCTTGCCCCAGGAATTCCCGCACCCAATAGTAGTAATACTTTATATCCCTCCTCACCCGGGTTTGTTGGATCTTTGAACCCAGAAACCCAACCATGAGTTCTCTCCATGAATATCTGGTTCAATTCGGCGAGGGGAACAAGGTGTGGGAATCACCGGAAACCTCTGCGACGGAAACATTGGAGGTTAGCGAAATCTGGCGGCGTCGGGACCAACCCCAGACGCTCCGGACTGTCCATCGAACAGTTTCTCCACCAGACTTATCCCAATGGCTCGTGGAAACGCGAAGTGAGGTGGCAAATCCTCAAGGACAGCAGGAATGCCTCCTGCGCGTCTTGCTGGTCACCAAGCAAGACATCGGCGACATGGCACCCGCCGCCGTCGCGGAAGTCTCCAAGGCCTTCGACTTGGATCTGGCGCAAGAATACGCGTCGTCGTGCAACAGAGGAGCGGGGAACCTACCCGAAACCACGGGTGGCGTGCGGACGCATTTCTTCTGCAACGGGCAGAAGATCGTGCTCAGCTGGTCGCAGGACAAGCGCTCGCCGACGAAGAACGCCATCTGCATTGCCGACGAGGCGAAGATTCAAATGATGCGGGAGTCGCTCGACTGCGGGTTTGTCCAGGTGCTCGCGTCGCACGAGATGGTGGTTGGGCTCGTCGGGGCCGTGCTTCTGTTCAGGGAGATCGACAGCGCGCTCAACGCCGTCAAGCACAAGGTCAGAGAGGTCGAGATCCGCACCGGCTACCACGAGTGGCAGACCCGCCGCGAGAATCCCGCACTAGGTGACCTTGAGAGCCTCTCGGCGAAGATGAGCGGCTGCGAGATCAGGTGTGCCACCCTGATCAGGAAGATAGAGGTGCTGAGGCAGTTGACCTCCTTCATTTCCCAGCAGCTCGCGGAAACGAGGAGTAAGGTCGGCCATGACGACTCTGGCATGCAGGAGCAGTTCGAGTCGAATCTCGACACCCTGATTCGCAGGACCAATATCCAACACCTGGAAGCAAATGTCTTCACGGTACGGACCAAAACGCAGTTGACGGCTGTAAGTTAGAATTGCTTTATCCCTAAATATCCCAGCTCGAAATTCAACCTTGTTGCTCTGTGACTGACTGACCGAGCGGACAAAAAGTTGTTCCACATCATCACGCAGAACGACGTGATTCTCAGCCACGAGCGGGCGAAGGACTCACGGCTCCTCGCCCTAGCCGCCCAGCGTGACTCGTCAAGCATGAAATGCCTCGCGGTGGTCACGATGTTTTTCCTGCCAGGCACGTTCGTCTCCACGCTGTTTGCAATGCCGCTGTTTGATTGGCAGGAACCGAACGGTCCGAACCTGGGGATATGGCAGAATCGAGCGATCTGGGGCCCGAGACTCATGGCGTTCGCGACCGTGACGATCCCGCTCATGCTGTTTACTTTCGCCGTCTGGGGTCTGTGGATATTCATGCAGGGCCTGCAGGGCCGAAGGCAGCGCCTGGAGGCCGAGGCCCATCTGAGCGGGACGCTGAAGTACACTGAGCTCATGAGGCTGGGCGAGGTGAGGATGTCGAGTTCGTCTGCATCGATCCTTCGAGACGGGTGATGTGGTGAGAATCAGAACGGCACAGTACTGTGCTCTCCTGAATGGGTGAGCGGCGATGGAAGCAGGGATTGTGATGCCGGTACGGTAAACGAGCAGAAGTTACACGATTTATGCAAAGTATCTTATCTTTAGGTGAGTGAATATTTGTTTTTGGTTTCAGAATCCAACCCAATGATGGTATTGAAAGTCGTTATGTGGCTTTGAGTGGCCCGTCAACCTACCAAAGTACCTACCTAGCTAGGTTAATATCGGTGGCCGAGGCTAGGTGGAGACAAGGCTGATAGACAACACGGGCTGCTTTCGCTTGATGCAGTCGGTCCTGTGGTGGCTAAGGACCCAGAACTTCAGTGCGCTCGCTGAGTTTAAAACATGGCTGGTTGGTGGTGAACAATCAAGCTGGGCCTTCACTCCAAGTGACAGATATTGGATGACCTGTCCATTCCGCCTAAACTACTATTGTTCTGCTTTCAGAAGAGGGAAAGGGAAGGAACATACAATCCAGGCTGGAGGAGGATCTACCGTGGGACTTATTGTCCCCAAGTCTGTGGTAGGGTTGAAATCTGATAGATGATACCACCTATCGAAGCGTAGAAATTTAGGACGAGGTATTCCTAGATTTTCATTGACAGGATTTGCTACGTATCTGTGTGTGTTGCGTGCAGAACTCCTCCCTATTACCGAAATATCCAATTAGCAACAAAGATGAAGAAGGACCCGTACTTTTTCAGACCCTTCAAGTAATCCATTAGCCATGTGCAATGTAGTACCATTTTTTCAGGCTCCGTCATCATTTGGATAGCTGAGTAAGAAAAGCAACACAGGACAAGCGCTTGTGCTAGAATACATTCTCCACGGTCACATAACCACGTATTGGTTTTCATGGTTTTCAGGCAATCACAGTGTCATATTGATAACAGAACGGACCGCCTGTCGTACTCATCAAGTCTTTCACTTGGATTGGGTTAAGCTGGAAATAGCCCCAATCAGGAAGCGTGGAGTCGAGGGTGACGACCTCACTTGGAGGAGTATTCAATGCGGTGCCCGTACTACCATCAAGCTGTTGGGCCCGATCAGGGTAGTTGATCTGCCAGCTTGAGTACACTTTGTCGATCATGGTATGCAACGGATACCAAATCGGATCCTGTGCCGAAACGTGGATGCTGTTCATCTGGCCACCAATGCTGAAGTGGGCGCCCGAGTGGATTCCCAAGCTACTGCTACCGATGACTCCATTGAGAAGAAGCTCGAATTGCGAAGCATTGTCAGCGTGTGCTGCAGCAAGCAGTTCTCCGTTGTTGGTGTATGTCTGGGAGACATAGGCGTTGAGGTCGCGCATTAGACAAACAGGATTGTATGCGTATGCATCAGCTGGCAGGACACCCGTTGTGAGTTGAGTCGGGTCGATAAATTTCAATGGAGCAATCATGTTTGCAAATGGCCCTGTGGTAACGCAACCGCCACCGGTGCCATGTGGGATCACAAGATTGGCCCCAAGGGTGATTGGTCCGCTGTCCACGTAGAGACCGTCTCCGGACATAGAATACTCAGAGCCATCAAATATAGGGAAGCTGTGAGGGTCTGAAGCCGTAGCTGCAAAGTCCCAGTATGGAAATCTGCCGCTATAGCCGCAAGTGTGGCGAAGGTCGGTCTCATACAACCAGAGAAAATAGCGATGCCAGGTCAAGAAGAAGGCATCGAGGTGAACATATTGCGTGCGGCTAACATGGATGACGGCATAGTCCATGTAGCGACTTGTAGCAGCGGGATACTGCGCGGGATCAAGCTGGGAAGGCTGTGCCATGAGGCATTTGACAGCGTCGGTGTATGATTTGCGCTCCCATGGAGCCATGCTATTGAAATCGACACGGATTCTCATCTTGTCTGGGGTGCATGTTTGATATTCCCAGTCAGACCACGGGTTCGCATTGGAGGTTCGGAGGTTCCTCCATGGTGCAGCGGACACCAAGGAGGACACAGTGAGAGTAATGGCCACCAGGAATGTCCCCAGCGAGCAAGGCATGGCCGCTTTATTGGTCAGACCAAGGGTGAGTTGGGTAGATATTAGTTTGTTGTAAAATCACAAATCTGCAGAGCACAACGTTTCGCGAAGCGAGTGTAAGAAGGTGCAAGAAGGAAGAATATAGGGCTCGGCCAAAAGACCAGTTCAGCTGAGAGCAGCTACCGACATTAAATACGAGAAAGTCTCAGCACAGCGACTGGAAGAAGACACCCGTCAATATACTTACCCTTTGGAGCTCGATCCGGCCGTTGTCACGAGGTGTCAGCCGTGCGCTGAACATTTCAGACGAATATATTGGTGGACGGCTGTGGCTTGCATGGAGGAAGAACATGAGAGGATGGTGGCCATGGAGGAGGTGTAGAGGGGAAGAGGACGAGATTCTAATTTGGGCGGCGGGAAGGTCATTAGCTTTAGGCTGTGCCTCGACTCTCTTGGAAGGAGCGTTGTTTGTGGACGGGAAGCAGAGGGCAGGAGGGGAGGGGCTCGGCTGGGCATCGCCTAGTCCCCAATATGGTTAGCCTCGAAAAGCTTAACACCTCGTCAATACGAGCTTGTTGAGGCTTGGTCGCTTCTGACTGGGGAACTTGTTCTTGGAAAAATATCAATCACTCCCTCCCACCACTGGGCAGGCTTGTCCCAGCTGGACTGCATCTGCATGGACCTTGTCCCACGCCAGGCTGAATAGTAACGAAGGGTGCAGCTCTGCCCTGCACACTGGTTTACTGGAGTTCCACAGCAGTGGCCCGGGCCATCGAATCTGACCTGTTGCGCAGAGGCTGCACAAATCTCAGCGTTGCGGCTGACACAACAAAGAACCACGGGTTCTTGCAAAGTGCAAGACATAGATGCCTCATTCTCCTGATCCGTGGCTGGTGAGCTTGCATAGCTGTTGAGCAACCATGATAGACACCATTCGTGACCTGAACGAATCTCGCCTCTCGGTGCCACACTACCAGCGGGCAAGGACCGTACATTTCCAACATGACCAACTCCGAATCAACAATTGAGATTTTGGTTGGGGGTTGGCACCTGCCTCTCATACCCCAGATGGGAAACAATCTGTTTTATGGCTTCAATGTCCCTCAATGAAATGTTCATATCCATGGTCCTTTACCGGAAATCATCATGCCAAAGATCCTCGCACAGGAATTGACAGTTCAGGAGAAGCTTTACCAATATGCACTCACCCCTTGGAATGCGGTTGCTGCCTCAGCTCATCTTACTCCTTGATACAGAAGTGTGGCACTTGAATCCCCGCTCCAGGGATTCCTTCTCGGCTTCCTTCATGGGCGGTTGCCTCTGAAATGTCATCTAGTCTAGTTGAGACTAAACTTTGGTCCTTCGTGATCTTATTGAGGCTCACATGGACCCCTTTTGGAGGAGCTCATTTCCAGACTTTCTAGTGGAGTCATCTACACAGATCAGGGAGGCGAATGTGAACTCAGATTCGATGCTTGAAGAAGAAGTACTCTACCGGCGGATTTGAAAGACTGGTTCTGTAATGTATCAAAGGTTTCCCATGCAACACGTCCAAATGAATTGAGGATATTGCCGGGTAGACGAACAACGTTCTTGCAGCTCCGAAATCATCTTTGGTCCAACGCGAGGACGCCAATTAGGGCAGTCCCCGGTAGCAAGTTTTGAATACACAGCGTCCTTTCTTACAGCCTTGAAGACAAGTTGCAACACCAATGATGTCGAGTCGTACCGAACCTGTTCCTGTAAAGCATGCTGGCTGAGGATGACGTCAATTGAGATGTAAACTAAGCGAATGTTGAGGTAGGTTCTCAAAAATACTGGACGCAACAACGCAGAATCTCGATTCAACTTGGCTGGCAGTAAGATCAGGCATGCATGCCTGGCTCTCACTACTTCAGGGAGAGGGTACTGAGTGTATGACTCTCCCTAGTCTGAGCTCCAAAGACTTTCTCATCCTTAGCTCAACATGGGTCTTTGGGTCCTCCTTGGACAGCTAAATAAACTCTCATTTCCATTTTAATAGCCAGTATTTTGGGAGAGCTCACGAGAAAGGGACGCTTGGTGTTCAGCGGCCGTCGCAAGGCTATGTTCTTCAACCTCCTATTTACTGCTTCGCGGACTCGTGACGCTCCATACACCGGATATTGCCACCGCGAGTATAACGAGTAACAGGGAACGACGCGCGTGAGTCTAGAGAGAAAGGACTGTTCAATAATACCCGAACCAGACTGACCCAAGTTGTATCACGTGTCGCTCACTGTCTCATTTCCCACGTACGTGCCAGAAATGATACAATACTTCCATCGATACATTGCCCAATTGTCAGCGTTAGGATGTCAAGGTGGCTGCACAATTATTCGAGCGACTTAGCCGTCATGTCCCATGACAATATTTCAATGCTTCCAAAAACAAAGACCGCATGCTTCCCAAATTAGGAGAAGAGTAAGAGTTACAATGATCAACCCCCCACAGCATCATGTTTCAACTTCTACAAAGGAAAGTGGGGGTTTTGCTCGGCAATTGAGCCGTGCAGTGGCCAGCAAAACCCCTCCGTGGTGGCCCCAGATCTCCGCAACAAGCTTGTCGATGACTCGATGAGCGCATCGGAGTATCTCCCGGTGACCATCGGTTATTGCACATTTGCCCGCCATCATGGGCTCATTTGGGGTTGGGCTGTCATTATTTGGCGCTCTTCTCTTCCCGCATAAGAAAAGGATTAAATGCGGGCTCTCTAACGAGTACACCAGACACTGAGCTAGATTTCTAACGAGCAGGAACGACAATCACTCCATAATCATTCACAGGTCGCATTAAAATCTTCAAAGATGCCCAAGCTACTCTATCCCACAACACTAAAGCTCGACATCAAGAGCCTTGAAGGCTTTTCGGTGGATCTAAAGCCATACGATGGCAAGAGCCCCTTTGCGGACGAGGATACAGATGCTGAATTTCTGGTGACATGGTCTAACACGCCTGACAACCTAAAAGATGCAGCAAAACGCCTTACCAAGCTCCGCTGGATCCAGTCACTTGCTGCAGGGCCCAACGACGTCCTGAACGCCGGCTTCCCCTCCAGCGTCATCGTCACCACTGGCTCCGGTCTGCACGACCACACTGTTGCCGAGCACGCCCTCGGCATGCTGCTGAACAGTGCCCGCCGGTTCTACGAGATGCGAGACTATCAACTCCAGGGCAAATGGCCTGGCCACCTCGGAGGTCCCCAGCCAGATCGCCCAGCGGGAGCATTCACCACCCTCCGCGACGCCAACATCCTCATCTGGGGGTTCGGAAACATCGCCAAGAAACTCACGCCGTGGTTGGTCTCACTGGGAGCCAAGGTCCGCGGAGTTGCGCGCCACGCCGGCGTGAGAAACGGCATAGAGGTGCACAGCGAGGACAAGCTGCCGGAGCTCCTCCCCGAGACGGACGCTTTGGTCATGATCCTGCCTGGGTCGGAGAGCACACGCCACGCGCTCAACGCAGAGCGGCTGAAGCTTTTGCCGAAGCACGCGTGGATCGTCAATGTCGGGAGGGGGACGTCGGTGGACGAGGACGCGCTTACTGCGGCACTGGAGAAGGGCGAGATCGGAGGCGCGTCCCTCGATGTATTCGAGAAGGAGCCGCTGCCGGAGGGCAGCTCGTTGTGGAAGGCCCCCAACCTCGTCGTCTCACCGCACGCTGCCGGTGGAAGGCCCCAGGACGCGGAAGCGCTTATTGCATATAATCTGAGGAGACTCCTTGCCGGACAAGAGTTGAAGAACGTTATTTGATATCCCTTGATGAGACCCACAATATATCATCATCGTATTTGGAATCACGATCTGGGAAGCGGCACGAACCAGAGCAAGACGATGCGGTGTCCGTTTGGGTGGAGAACGAGGAATATAATGCCATCTGGATGATAATTTAGAAAGAGTCATGTATGAATTGAAAAACTCATTGTCGAGAGCAGAAACCAGGACTCAAGTTTGGAAAGGCAAATCCTAAGTTTCATTTCGTTTCTCCCGATCTAGCACTGCTTTTCCCAGCTAGCACTGCTTTTCCCAGATTCCAGAGTAATCCTCCGTAGCCGTAACATATGAACCGTTAATCATATACCCTTTAATGCGTGGCCTAGCAACGGTCGGAGCGTATAATTTCACATTCAACACGTGGCGATGCGGCCGCCACAACGACAATGCACATGTCCAACTCCAAAAACGCAGGAGACATAGCCTAGAAATGCCCATCAATCGTGCTCTGCTCGTCCCATTGGAGCTTCCTTCTTTTTTTCCTCGAAAGGCTATTTTCGCGTACCCACATAAAAGCTCCTGTCTTGGTCTCCGACACACCTCTTCGCTTTTCGTGTCGCGACTCTTTCGATGCAACAGATTTATATCTGTGGCTCATGGGTTATCATGCTCGGTTCTCGACGCCACAAAACGTCTCACGTGGGACTCTTTTCGCCACCGGGGCCATCCGGTCTGAACTGCTCCAGGATCTTCTTCAAAGCCGTTCTCCTGATCGGTTTGGGCAGAAATTCTGTCAAAGGGTGGTCAGTCCGAGATCCATAAAGTCGCGAGAGTTGAAACATGTGCAAACGGCTTTTCTGCGAAAGGAAGAGGGAGAACTTACCGTTCATACCAGCTTCGAAGCATGCGTTGCGGTTCGTTTCATGGTCAAAAGCTGTCAGTGCCACGATTGGTGCTTTGAACCCTAGCTCTCTGATCTGCCGCGTAGATTCAATACCGTCCATCTTGGGCATTTGAACTGAAGAGTCAGTTAGCAGGTTGTCGTGCTGGATTTCTCAATCTGGAGGCCTTACTATCCATAAATATCAGAGAGAACGGCTGTGTCTCACTGTCATCGTCTGCTGATGGCGAAAGGGTATTGCGAACTTTGCTCAGAGCTTCCTCGCCGTTCTCAGCAATCGTCACATTACTAACCTTCTCAAGCTCCAGCAATCGAAGGATAACTTGCTGGTTGACACTGTTGTCCTCGGCGACTAGGACACTGGAATAACTTGGTTTCGCTGATACAACAGGGCGAGGGCTGGGGCGGGGCTCCTGTGTCTCCTTCGGACTTTCAGGTGCTGCCACGCTTATCCCAAAGTTAGGCCCATCCATCATCTCCAACGGTGATGCGACGGATTGAATCGGTGCCAAAGGCGCACCATTGCCTCGCTTGTATTCATAATGCCGCTTCTCCACCATGTCTGGGGCCTTATCGGCTGCCTCTGTGTTGGTGTTTTCATCGACAAGGTAAGGTTGTGAGAAACCAACAAGTCTTGGTGCATCGAGCGGCGCATCTCTATCTTGAGAGTAGATTGATCCTTTCCCTGAGCGCGTGGAGCGTACATCACGCGCATGTCGTGATCGACTGCTGAACGTGTCAAATTGTCGGCTGCTGGCTACACTTGCGGCTTTGGTGGAGGGTGGGTGAGCAAGTGAGCCTGATATTGATGGCACAGACTCCTTGGTGTAGCGGAGAGGAATGGTGAGGGTAAAGGTGCTACCGATGTCAACGGTGCTTTTTACGACGATAGATCCACCCATCATTTCTGCCAATTGAGAGCATATAGCCAGGCCAAGCCCCGTCCCGCCATGTTTTCGACTCAGAGCCAAGTCTCCTTGGACGAAAGGTTTGAATATCTCCTGCTGCAAGTGCTCAGGAATACCCGGTCCAGTGTCTTCGACTTCGAAATCAAACTCTAGCCCTATCTGTGACGGATCATGAGACCCTACTCCATTTGCACCCTCATGCTTTTTACGGCATTCGCCGTCGGAGTCAGGGCGGTTTGAATATGAGACTTCAGGCATTGCGCTAGCATGGATGAGCTTTCGATATCGTATCCGAACCTCGACCATACCCTTGGCTGGCGTGAATTTGAGCGAATTGCTGACGAGGTCTTGGAATGGTTAGTGTGTGTCCCAACATGGAAGGGGGGGAAGATAACGCTCCAGCGCCTTGATGACATGGAATAGGTCGCTTGCCAGAAAAGGTAGCTGGAAGGGAATTGGATAAATACTTACTCATCAAGATCTGTAGAATTCGGTTCTTGTCACCTTTAAGGCCGATCTCACGAAGTGGCCCAGTGTCTGCGGGCCCCCTTGCAAGGACATTGGTGGTAACCCTTGGTAGGTGGTCACTCAAATTTTGTCGCGCCACAATGGCATCTTCTGGCCCTGGAGGAGTGTCATCGTCAGAATTTCTCGGTTGAGGCGAATCGGTGCCAATGAAGACCACCCTCAGACAAATGTTCGCGTCGCGTGCCTGCTTTTCGAAAATCGACACGATTTGTAAACCTATGTCCACCAGGCGGAATGTCCCTTCTTCTATGGCAAGCCGCTGCCCATATGAACTGCGACTGAAGGTCAACAGATCATTGAGGAGGTGCAGGAGGAGGTCGGAGGATTTGTAAATGATCTTTAGAGACTGGCGTACTCTCATGACATCCTTTTCTTGCATCGCCACCGCGCACATGCCAATGATGCCATTCAATGGAGTGCGGAGTTCGTGAGACACGTTGGCTATGAACAGCGTCTTTGCCTCGTTTGCAGACCGCGCAGCATTTCGACTCTGCTCGAGTTCGGCAGTCCTCGTTTTGACACGCTCCTCAAGCTTGCTGTATTGGATGGATAACTCATCAGCCATATCGTTGAAGGTGGAAGTTAGGTCGGTAAGTTCATCGTTTACTATATGTCGCCTCTCTGCCACCTTCTGCGGAATCTGAAACGATCGGATCTGCCGTGGGCGAGACTTAGGTTTGGATACAGTCTTACATCCTTTCTTGCGAACAGCTGCAGCAAAGCCTTTCTCCTTCAGAAGTGCCCCATCAAGACCGCTATTTTGAGTATCGGTTTCGGACTTCTCCGATGGAACGTATGCCTCGTACGTGGTAATCGAATTTTCAGTCGCGCTTTTGAGTGCTCGAATCGGCTTGACCGCATAATGGGCAATGGGACTGGGGATCCTTTTTCAGCTTGACAAAATTTCAGAAAGTTGGATTCAACTTACAAGCAGACGATGATTATACCACCCACAACGCTGAAGATGCAGACTAGGACCGTGTTGCGAAGTCTGTTGATGGGACCCATAACTTCACCGTAAGTCTGGCCAAATACGACAACCCAGTCAACAACGTCTGTTGGAATCCTGGCATAGCCGACCGAGATGTGCCGATCTTCCTCATTGTGCGTTGACATGAGTGAGCCTGCATTGTTAAGCTCACCGTTCTCGGTGGACCAGGCCTTGAGGATCGCAGGATAGTCGCCCATAGGGAATGGCAAATATGGATTTGCTGCTCGAGATGGGTGGCGATCGCTGGTTGGTGGTAAGACAAATTGGAGTGGTACTTCAGCATTTTCAGACTCTGAGCGGCCGTCAATCTGCTCAGCAAATAAGTTGTCAGGTTCGTCCGGGCCAATAATCACCACCTCTCCAGTGCGTCCAAGTCCGACTCTGGAAGTTATGACATTGTATAGCACTCTCGCCTCAAGTACTATGGTCAGCCAGCCAAGGATATCACTGTCAACGATCGGTTAACTCTATGTAGGGTGTCCACCTCAAGCGTTGCACATACCTGCGACTTGTGTTATCTGCAGTATGCATTAGCACTGTGCTGCGGACAATGGGGTGTAGCTTGTACACACGCAGCTCGCAACAATTGAAGCTTGTGTGAACAGCCCAGGGTCGAGGGGTTTGGGATACTTACTATTGATAGCCAGTGTCATTGAAATTAGAGTAAGATTATTGTGTAGGAACAGCGGTCCCAGCAATAGGGTTGAATCGGAAGTTAGTTTCTTGTTGTCGTACATAACGTGAGTCTCGTCGGATAGTTGTTCGCCGAATGTGAAGTTTGGAAATAGGTTAGGTGGGTATCCAATTTCATCATCACCAAGGTATGCTAACGTGCCGTTCGCGTAGGTGTAAGGGAGTATGATTTGTCCTCGCGCGTTGCTTCTAGTCACCCGGGCAATGACTTGCTTGCCTTGGTCCAGGTCGATATTGTGTGGATATACTGCAGCTTGTAGAAAGATTGTGTCGTTGTCCCCGCCAGAAAGCGCGTTATTGAGATTACTCTTTCTCAGGGTTAGCAAAGTAGCCAATTTGGCACGAGCCACTGACCTCCATCAGGCTGGTAAGTTCGGCTGAGTGGTTTCCCTGATTGAATTGACCAACGTATGCTTGTAGATTTTCCCTCGTCGAAATAGACCTGACCGAGTCACGAAAGAGAGATGTAGCCTGCGCGATCTGAGAAGCCTTCAGATTGGCGGTAACGGTGAGCGTCTCTCGTCTTGCATCTTTCATGTACTGCACGGTTTGAAACCAAACAGACACAGTCAAGATAGTTAAAGCCACAACATTGGTGAGTGCAATGAGCAAGCATAATTGCTCACGAATATGAATACGGAACTTCATTTTCGGCGACTGGCAGATTCTTGTCCAGCCGTTCCATCCTCCCTGGACAGCGTGACTTAGCGCGGCTGAGCAGGGAAAGCCGCCCAGTGGTATCTGGAGCTGAGATTGTACCTTCTGAAGTCGTATTCAAGGATGTTCAAGAAAAGTGCGAAGTCTTGAAGCCAAGAAGGCCCTGCTGCGAAGAGGACATGATTTCCTTCACGGAGGATGGACGAACCCTACGATGAACAGGAGGTCAGAGACTCGGAGTGCGGCCAGGAGACTTGCTGGGCGGTGCGCGTGGCATTGGCTTAGTAGTTGATAAGCGAGCCCTTACTCACACCCTTCCGCCCCGAGCTCCACGGCTTGGGCATGCTGAGTCAAGTAGTGAACCTCAGCAGGACTGCCTATTCGGGTTCAGCTCGTGAGCGAGCCGTAATTGCTCCTAATGGGATTGAGCACAGGCCATATTGCTTGGAGGGGGTCAATCTAGTCCTCTTGTTAACTAGCTGGCTAGGGGAGTCGCACCCCAGAGCCGCACCACCCGGATACCGAGGGCAACTAATCATTAGATAAAGAGCCCGAAACCTAAACAGGACGTTGGGTTCGCTCCGTGTGCTTTGTGAGGAATATGTCCCATGCTGATGCTTCCTTTTTATATGGACACGTGTGAGGCAGTCGCATACCTTGAGCCTTCTACACACTACTTATTATGAATGCCATGCTCTGCACATAATGCGCATAACCCATTGATTTGGACAGACTTGGTCCTACAAAAAGCAAATCGGTTAGGTGCCATTGCGACTGAGGCGTCTGTTACCCCCGATCTTGAGATTATGCAAGAAAACTTTCAATGATATTCAGCTTGCACGATGGGTTTGCGGAATCATATTTACAACACATTGGTATATCGAAACCACGGGACCGCCAGAGAAACAAGTATTTTGCAGGCCGATGGCTCACTTCTGAACACTGGAAGGAAGACATTGGCAGTAAGTAGCACATCTGGGTTCCTCTTGCGCTAATGATTGGTCACAAACAAACCCGAGAACTTCCACGCTAGTTTCGTCGTCTCCATTTGATGGTTGCCGGATGCATTGGTCGAGAGAACATTGACTAAGAAAGTTGAATGTCAGTAACATAACTCGCGAGCATAACAACAACACCACTGCTACAAAGGCACTCACAGAATAGTCTGTCGCTGGAACAGGTGCTTCAGGGTTAACCTGCTCCCATTGCAGAAGGCGTACTAACGTAACGAGAATTGCTCCAAGTTGTGAATATGCAAAAGTCTCACCAACACATCTGTGCCGACCAGCTCCAAATGGAAGGTAGGGACTATAGGCTGCTTTGGAAGAAACAGCTCCATAGCCATAATCAACCGTTTCGCCGTCCGTTTTCTCAACCTGTTGCATTATAGCGGGCTTGTCCCAGCGATACGGATTCCAGTCCATCGGGTTCGGGAAAAATTCTTCAGTTCTGGCCGGAAAACCCGGGGCGGCAAGAAAGATGTGGCCAGCTGGGACAACAAATTCCGTGTCAGGAATATGCATTGGTTGTTTGACCTTGCGCATGCACGAATGGATTGGGCTATGAAGGCGAAGAGTCTCTTTTATGACGTTGTTATGAAGCGTCAGCTTTTGGAGAGACTCGTAGCTCGGATCCTGCCCCCCTAAGACTTCCTTCTGCTCCTTGTAGAGCTCCTCGATAAGTTGTGGTCGATGAGCCAACTCTAACATGATCCAGGTGCCGGAGGCTGCAGTGTTGTGTTGCCCGCCCATGAGGAGCGCAATCATAAGGTTCGCCATCTCCTCATCCGATATTTTTGTACCATCCTTGTACGTTGCGTCGAGCAAGGCCCAGAGCATGTCATGACAACCTTCTTGATTCCCACGAGCGCGTCTTTGCTTGATAATTTCCATGTATAGGCTTGACATTTTGCTTTGAGCACGATCACGTCGTCGGTTCACACGAGTTGGAAGCCAGGGAAACATGAAATTGATTGGCGCAAACCCGTCGTCGAGATGGCGGTAGTGGGTTGCAAAGCTCCCATCAAATAAGTCTCGCACTTCTTTGCCTTGCAGGGAGCCTGCGGCAGCGTACAGGGCTATCTCCGAGAATACGGAGGATATATCACAGATGCCGCTCTCTCCACGAAATATATGATTGGTGCGAACGTACTGTTCCACCTCGTTGATGAACTGAGGAACATACGATCTTAGACTTTGGCTTGTGAACCCCTCCTTCAATAACTATCCAAGCAAGCAATGTAAGTTCAACGAATGCGGAGAGAAGAAGCCAGCTGGTAGCGGCGGAGATAGTTGTTAAAGCTTACTCTTTTCTGATCCATAAAACGAGCATTATCTACATCGTAGACGACACCTCGGCCGAAGACGGGTATTGTCAATGGGCCGTACACTTCCTAGTACTTGATCAGTGCCTTCGGTTTACTGGATCGGGGTACTGGAAGTATTTACCTCAGCATTCAGGTCCTTAAGCTTGGCATTAAGAATGAAATTATTTCCTTTTGTTCCCAGAAAGACCGTCACGTCCATCCCAAGGAGCCCGAAGGTGAAGCAATCGCCATACTGCAGATAAGGCTTAGCGAAAGGCTGCCTTGGAGATCGTCCCAAGAGCATCACATCTCATGGAACATCAAGCCGAGCTATGTCGAAACCGAAACTAACCTTCTGTTGGCATTTGAAGAAAAATTTATAAGGGTCTTGTCCATATTCCACCGTGCTCCCAATTTTAGGAATCCAGTGCCAAACCACAGGAGGCCGATGGGGATCTCGAAAGAAGAGCTGTTTCACTATGTTTGCGAGTATGGAAGCAAGTAGCAGCGAGAACACCGTGGTCAAAGGATATTCAAAGGGAGCCAACATAGCTGACGATTGCACACCGCTTTGAGAGCAGCGCTGGCAAGCTTTGAAAATGTGTCTCGCCCTAAATATCAAAAATCACACAAGCAGCCTTGTTACTAGTTAGGCATACTGAAACATCTGCCAAGCTCAAGAAACAAAAGGGTGAACAAGCTAATTACCCTACTTATGGTTCTTTATGTAGAAAGTGTGGATGCGAATCGCATGATGAAGACACTCCACGAATCTACTCCATATCAGGAGAGCCCGAGTGATGCCACAGTATTTTGGGAGTACCCGGAGATCGCACTAGGCACCAAATGTGGTTGGGAACTTACGAGGTGCCAATCCTCTTTCGGGCGATAACAATGCCGCCCTGATGACGATCAGGAGGCACGCTGGTACCCCTAGCACGTGACTTATCACGTGCAGTGCCAAGCAAACTTCTCCAAAAAACACATGCCTTTTGACCCAGGTGTTTCTCAAGCAGCATTTGCATGAACTCCAAGTAGAACCTTGCTGCTCAATAACCGCACTATGTAACTTGTCACCTACTTCCAATGCAGTTATTTGTGCTCTCTGTGTACAGGAAGAAAGGAGTTCTCGTGGCTTGATTCGCAAGGCTGGGAGACGAGGGGACGTTTTGCCAAGCAATAAATTTATGTGACTAAGGCTTTCTCTCAAACGCGGAGTTGCAGTGCGTGAATCATAATTGGAGTCATACGTACGGAGTATTAGTTCGAAACCCTTGATTTCCAGACCTTTCACCTCTCTTTCTGATCTCAAACTCCCAGAACACATTGTAGCCTCCTGCGAGGCCAAGTAGCAAAGAACATGGCCGAGGATTTGACAGCGCAGGTCCTCAATGCCCTGGCCTCCGCTGACGGACCACTTCTAACCTCAGACATCCTACCCAATGCCACCCTTATACCAGTCAAGGCTGCCGTCGACAGATTACGCTCGCGAGATATTATTCAAGCCGAACAGATCGATCGTATAGAACTGGCCCTGACTGAAGAAGGAGAAGACATTGCAGACAACGGCAGCAACGGCGCAAAAGTTTTCGAGGCAGTGCGCTCGACCCTGGAGGGATTAAAAATCAAAGATCTGCCTGCTGCAGTCGGCAGTGCCAATATTGCCAGATTTGGCTCTGGAGATGCCTTCAAGTCTAAATGGATCAAGAAAGAAGGAGATATCCTTAAGGCCACGACGGACTCTATTCAAGATGAGCTCCAGTTGCAATTAAGAGAGGTGCGCAGTATGAAGACGCTCCAGAACCCGAAGCTGGTCGCAGACTTCAAGAAGAGGAAATATGTGGTAGACACAAAGACCATTACCTTCAAAATCTCCAAGGGCCCCAATTTCTCTATCGACTTTGTCAAGCCCGAGACAGACCTCACAGCAGAGCTATTGGCCTCCGGAGCTTGGAAGACTGCCCAGTTTAAGCCTTACAACTTCAAGGCGAAGGGTGCGACAACTATAGCAGGGGCTCTTCATCCTCTCAATAAAGTGCGGCACGAGTTCCGCGAAATCTTCTTCGAGATGGGCTTCGAGGAAATGCCCACAAATCGCTACGTCGAAACCGGATTCTGGAACTTCGACGCCCTCTATGTCCCTCAGCAACATCCAGCTCGCGACCTTCAGGATACTTTTTATATCTCAGATCCTCCAAAAGCCGACCCTCCACGTGCAGACCCTTCCCCCAACACTCCTGGAAATCTATTACCTTCGTCTCCCACGCACAAACGGACCAAGTCAAAGGAGAAGACTCTGAACTACAAACAGTACTGGGACGATGTTCGTGCTGTTCACGAAGAAGGAAAATTCGGCTCGATAGGTTATCGATATCCTTGGTCGCCCGATGAGTCTCTGAGACTGGTTCTGCGAACCCACACAACTGCCATCTCAACATATATGCTTCACAAGCTTGCACTAAATCCACGTCCAGCTCGCTATTTCTCCATCGACCGCGTCTTTCGAAATGAGTCGGTGGACCAAACACATCTTGCCGAGTTCCATCAGGTCGAAGGTGTCATTGCAGATTGGGGCTTGACTCTCGGGGGTCTGATTGGCTTCATGGAAGTCTTCTTCGGCAAGATGGGCATCAAGAACCTACGCTTCAAGCCTGCCTACAATCCTTATACTGAGCCTAGTATGGAGATCTTCAGCTATCATGAAGGCTTGAAGAAATGGGTGGAGATTGGAAACAGTGGCATGTTCAGACCCGAGATGTTAGAGCCCATGGGACTACCTAAGGATATGCGAATCTACGGCTGGGGATTGAGTCTGGAGAGACCAACTATGATCAAGTAAGCTTTATGTTTCACTGACCCGCTAATAATGTGTGCTGACTTCTTTAGGTATGGTGTGAACAACATTCGTGAACTTCTTGGCCACAAGGTTGACCTCAATTTCATCGAGACGAACCCAGCTGTCCGATTGAACAAAGATTAGAGAGCAATCACCTCAGAACATGTTGTATGAAGATGACGACTTTCATGCTCAATGGTAGAGCGAGCCAGCAGATCAAAGCTCTAGACAAGAGAGGCTAGAAATTATACCCAATTTTGCACCCTTGCAATCCTACAGCCCTTCTCCTTTCTATTGATCATTTACCGGCACATCAAGGCTTCCTCAGACCAATGTCCCATGACTGAGGAGGTAGAACAATAATACATACATACATACAAAGCCGAACATCGAGATGGGTCTCCCATTGGCCGCCTACTGAAGAGCTGTGACGATCCGAGATCGAGAGTCAGAGCACAGATACGGGTGGCACATTTGCATATCATCTCGTATTACATCATGCAAAGCGTAGATGTGACATTTGAGGCACTGTATGGAGCAGGGAGATCTCAATTAGTCGCATTGAGAACGATCAACGAAAAATTTCAAGATGTTCATTCGGTCGATGGTAGAAAATGCATCTTTATGGAATTTTCGCCATCCTTCCTAGCAGTTGGACTCCTCATGGAAGTCTGCCACCAGACTACCAGACTTGTATCACAGCGCCCGTGACCCGTGTCGCATTGTTTTTTTCAGACGATCGGCCATAAAAACGAGTCATTCATCTGTAACCATTTTCGCGTAGCGCTCCGTTTTTTTCGTTCCAACGGCTTCGCTTCGGCGGTTGGGCCTTAAAATTGTCGTTCGCATCCACTCCGCTTCCATGACTCCATTATCTCGAAGCCTGACCACTCCAGACTGCCTTCAAGAAACCATCTCTCTGTGCCAAACGGTTCAAGCTGTCATCGCTCTCGGCCCGTGATCGAACGAATCCGCAGAGCGCATAAACCTGGTTCTCGCCGGTATAACGACCGTTCTCATCCACTTTGCCGATGCTGATCTGAACGCTGGCGTGGTCCTTGGCTTTGATGATGCGGTTGGTTGCGCTGCATTTGCGGGGGACGTAGCTGTTTTGTGAGAAGTGAGGTCAGTCTTCGGTAGGTTATAAACGCAGGTTGGTGGGTTTGTTTCCTGCGGCACAGGCTCGACGTTGGGGGGGCTTACAGATCGACGATCTCTCCTTTCTCGTTTTCCATTTTTGCAGAGGGTGAAGTCGAAGTGGTGAGGGTAGGTTTGGGAGCGGTATGACGTTCCTTACGGCGGACTGGTGTGTTTGGACGTGGTAAGTTGTCGATTGCCGGCGACTCTGAAGTCGATTGTGCGGATTTGGCGAATTCTGAGATGGTTGTGGCTTGGCACGAAATCTTGGCGGAGCCCTCCTCAACATGTTTTGATTGGTTGACGGTCACTCCCTCTGGAGTGAATCAGATTTCCATCCAAGGGCACCTCTCTTCATCTTCATCGCTAGGTCATAAATGCTACGCTTTCATCATTTTCGATGTCTTTAAGTGGTAACTTGATCTAGGAGTCGAGCACGAGAGACTTTATATTCTCATAAAGTTTCGACTTTTAGTGAACAGCTTGCTCCAAGAATGGCGACTCAGCGCCACTCCGACCATTGGCTAACGACTGACTCCGGGCTTATGCCTTCATATCACCATGCGGCAGCCTACCACAATCTAGCCAGCTAAGTGAGTGAATCTTTGACCCCTCATTGGTATGAGGCTCCAATGATCTAGGAGAGCAAGGAATGTTTGGGCCGTAATGGCCATTAGCACAGTGACCAGGTGAGCATTCTGCTTGCTTCTCACTCGCGGCTCGTGAGATGACAAACGGTTGTGACGAGCAATGAGAAAAGCAAACATGAGTAAGTTTGATGCTGCGCAAGACATCTGCAGCATGCTACGTGCGTTCTCTTACGATGCATCTAACCAATACGTCCAAGAAATGAAGGGATTCCAGGTGTATTTTCGGCAGTTCCATAGGCATTGCTTGAGCCACCATTTGAAATTCTCTTTCGGACGTCAACATTGAATTCCAAGATTTGATGGCACGGCTGCGACTCTGGTTTGGGATGAGATGCTCTACTGGTATGCTTGCCACTAATACCGGCCACTGACAACCTGTACCTGTGAGATGTGTGACTCAGCACACCAAGATTGCATTTATTGGCTCAACCGTTTCTTGACGCATGCTACATTCAACGAAGGAATATGAGCAGGAAAAATCCTCACAGTATTGAGATAGAGCAAAACAATAATGCATCTTGTTCTTTCCACGTCATCGACGGACTCAGACTCAGACTCCCACACCTCTACAAAGTCAGGAATAGTGACCCATCCCCGCAAGATAAATCAATTAGTCAAACTCCAGCACTTCCCTAACGCACTCGCATCACCCAGAATGAGATTATCGAAGATCCACCTCCCAACATCAGCCTTAGTGACGATCCAGCCAATCACAGGACCTGCCTCCTTCTCACCCTTGGCCACCTTCTCCTTGCGCTGCTGGTCAGGCCATACCCAGCCGGCCTTGACCTTCTCGGGACCCAGGGCCTGGCCTTCACTGAGCACCGGCGGGCGCACCATAGCGAAGCCACCAAACGGTGAGCCGGGACCCAACGCCGCTTCGAAGATGACCCTCTCCAGCGCCACCTTGTCGCTGCGCGGGACGTTCAGCAGCCAGTACTCGAGCGGGTAGTACGGGTACGCCAGATCACGGCGGCTGCTCATGCTAATGGTGGAGACGGTGAACAAGAGCGGCTTGCTACCTTGTGGCCCGAGCGGGACATTCTCAGCCTCGCACGAGCGCAGGGCCGCGATCAGCGTCTTCATCCCTTCCTCGCAGATGTGCGGGTCGTCCAGCGTGATGGGCGCCCAAAGGCTGAACTGCAGCTTCGGGGCGCCGCCCACCGTAAATAGGATGCGGTCCGGTAGGCTGCCTGACGCAGTCAGTGTCCGTTTGACGTCCTCGACGGACCGGATGTTGCCTTCGATGATCAACAGGTTCTCGTCCAGGCTTTTAGCTGTGACTTTGTACTGCACTGCGAGCATGTTGCGCAGTTTACTTGGTGTGCGTGCTAGAGCGACGCATTTGATGCCCGCGCTGAGAGCGGCCACCACGGCGTTGGCTGCGCAGCCTCCCGTTGCGCCGAAGACGGTCAGAGTGGGCGGTTGTATGGATGGCATTATCGACACTGTGGTTGATGTCGCCGCAGATTTACTTGTGCTCCAGGTTCGGGAAATGGAAACACACAATTTGGAAGGGCGAGCGCTACGAGGTCATTATGAAGGCGAATTCGAAGCCATCTGCAAGGCTCCCCAATGTGCTTTACTAATATCAGAGCAACCCATGGTCACGGGCTTTTCAGGGTCACAGGCCTTGGAACATGAAAGTCTTCCTACAGACTCCTTACAACGGCAGTCCACCGCCATATTGAGAGCCTGCTTGTGAGGTGGTGGAAATGGAGTTGTCCCGAGTCGGGTGAACAATTCGACCGACATTTCGGCCGGCCACTCGCTGAAAGAATTGAGCAAATGGATTGGACTATTGCTGCTTCAAACAGGGGCGGCATAGCGTGCCTAATGTGTCTTCAGCTAAGCAGAGATGGTATGGAAGGTTGTCGCGCGAACTACCTGGGCAGTGAAGTCCGTTCGTGATCGTGCGGAGCACGTAATTTCAATTTAGGTCTTATGATGTGTGGAAGCCAGGAGTCAGTCCCAATTCATTGACAGCCAATGTCTTCGAAGGGCGGATCAGGTCGCCATTGCTTTGTTCGAGTTCTACTGTCCTCCAGTGTCATAGGGGTCTCCTGTGTTCCAAACGAGCTATGGGCGTACAAGTTTGATGGGGTGGAATATCCACATTGGACTTCGCCTGTGGGCTGTTCATCCGCATTTAATTGAGTCTCAGATCTTTGAATATCGTGAGCACGAATAGTCCTATTTCGTCTGCTCGTTGAGCTTGCTCTCGCCCATCTCATTCTTCAAGGTCCATACCAAATTCAGTGCTTATCGCCGGAGCAGTTCGTCGCAGCACCCATGCTGCATTGGGATCTCCCGTAACTTCTCCTTATTTCGAGACCAGTTGTTGCTGCCAGAGTCGGACTTTCAGCAACGTCGCAAGCTCCAAGTGGCCTTCACGCATTGCGATCTGATACGCGTTTTCGGAAACTCCAAGCTTCTCATTGAATTTGGTAACGAGTCCATTTGTACCACTGTCCAAGAGAAGCTCTACTATATCCACGTATCCCAAAGACGCCGCAATGATGAGGTTGTACCTTTCATGTTGAAAACTTAGGTTCGGATCAGCACCATGCTGCAGGAGTTTCCGTACGACTTGTATGTCTCCCTGCTCCACGGCGATGTTGAGCGGGGTATAGGCTGCTTTGAGTGAATAGGAGGTACAGTAGTTTATTCGAGCGCCCTTTGCCAATAACATGTCCAAGACAGGCTCTCGCATGCTTTCCACAGCCATCAATAGTGGAGAATCGAAGCCAACAGTTTCCATTTCAGTGCCTGTAGTGAGTTGCGACAATAGACATCGGACTTCATCTTCTGTCCCGTGGTGTGCAACCGCCGAGACAGCCACAGATAGCGCACGACCTTGGAATTGGAATGACTTGCGATGAAGTGCTAGTAAGCACAGATGCATATCATGGGCGCAGCCGGAGAAACCCGGTAAGCCCACACCGAAAGATCGCTGAATGTGCGAAATTTGGGCCTCAATTTGGTCGAAGTCGATGTGTGTGATGCTAGAATTGCCTTTCCGACGTTTCCAGTCCTCGCATCGCGAAACACATTCCCGAATACATGTCCATCGCAGGATGGCTTCGCTTATGGCTTCTTTGGAGATTTGCTGCCGCAGATCAGGGGATAGTAATTCCCACGTTGGCCCATTTTGCTTCGCTGGGTCATAGAGCTCAGAACTCTGCAAGTGGAGAAATATATTTCTCACCACATATTCCACAATTGAGGTCCCAAGCCACTGCGAAGATAGTTCTATAAGATTCGGGGTCGAGTTGAACAGCAGGTTGCAACGAGCTTTCTGGATAACACAACTCATCTCCTCAGTGGCTAAGATCCGGCTGCACATCTGATACAGACGAAGGTGCCCTGTATATGAATCCATCGATGAAGGTGATGTATGACCGGGTAACAAAAACATACCATCCTTCACAACGAAGTCACGGACGGTCTCATGGATTACCTGCACAATCCATTTCGTCTCTATAGACGGGAGCACTGGCTGCTCATCATCTGAGTCTGAGGTATCATCTGAGTCTGATGGGTATAGCTGGTATGCCAAGGGTGGGCGCCGGCGGTCCTGCATACTCTGTGACTTGACCTTCTTGTGAGTTGTTAATCGATCCTTAACCCCCAGTGCCTCTTCCAGGTCAGTGGTTCGCATACCGACAGGGACATGAGTATCGACAAGTTCGAGAAGCCCTCCAGAGAGTTCAGTAATGAATAGTCGAAAGTATGATACTTGCTCCGACAATGAGGCAAATTGCTGTAACGAACTTGGGTACTCGTTCCGCATAAATTCAATCCCCAGTCGGAGCTCGTCAGTGTCCATAGGCCGGTGCGCATATAATGTCAGATACATAAGACTAGCAGTGTCGTCAGCCAATTCTGGGTCAAGGGTCGAGAAGATCTCGGCATAAAGCTTGCTCAACTCAGATGGCAAGTCACGAACCACCTTTTCAATCTTGGTGAGTGGAAAACCCCTATCAGCCAGTTTGCAAATCCTGCTAACAACAAGGACACTCCACAAGAATACACCTTGCGACTTCATAACTACCTCGTAGCCCAAAGAGCGTAGTTCATTACCACGCTCAGATCGTCCAAGGTGACGACGTACATACAGGCCGATATCCTCGAAATTCATGGCCTCGACTTTGACTTCATATCCATGGGCGATGCTAATGTGAGGATAGTGTCGACTGGACCAACAGATCTTTAGATTCTGGGAGCCCTTACTGATGTAGTTTGCTGCACATGTCTCGAAAGCAGATATGATTGTCCGGACCTCGTCCTCCTTACATTCATCCAGAGCATCGACAAAAATTTCTACAGGGGTCTTGGGGTAGAATTGGAGAGCATCGAAGAACATCTCTCGCAACTCTCCAGGAGTCCAGATAATTTGGCCCTGTCCCGCCTCAGATTTCTTCCTCCGGAACCGTGTTAACAATCGACGCCGCATCACCGGGGATTCGTGGACCAATTGGTGAAGAAAAGTTTTGAACAAACCCTGGGCATTACGTTCTTCCTCAACTCCTCGGGCGTTGAAAAAGAAGACAAGCCGAATAGCGCCCTTGCTTCTTGGGTTTGCTGATGCGATATGCTTGAGCAACGTGCTTTTACCCGATCCGGGTTTCCCTTTAATCCAGAGGAGCCCGTGTGAGTTATGCAGATCTTGACAGTTGACCCAATCTTTATATGCAGGGTGCTCGGATATCCAGAGGCAAGTGCCTGACTCAGCAGGGTCGATAACAGCCTGGCGGACACCCATCTCGGAGAAGGACAGGGTCTCAAGAAAGAGCTCAGCATCTTGGCTGAGACCAATATCCGTTTCGCTGGGTCGTGTCCAGCGTTGGAGCACCCCGACGATACTCTGATAGCCAGGATTCTTGATCGTTGGGAAGCGAGCGATATCTCGGTGATCTGCATGGATCGATATGTTGTTGAACCCTGGAATGGTTGCAGAAGGTTGATCTACTATCTGTGTTCGGCCGAGCATGGGCAGAGTCTCGTAGAAACATGCAATCTCAATGGCGCTATGCTCTGACTCACGTCTTCTAACCAAGGATAGGAATCCATCGTGAATCCGACAGAGGACTTCTGAGCTTGGCTGCAAGAGAGATAGAAGCGTTAAGTCAGTTCTCGTTACAAGGTCGAGGACCGTAACTGGGACTTTGGCCCAGGTTGCAATCCAACTTCCACCATGTGGTGTTCCGAGGAAGGCGACCGCCTGGGTACAGCTCCATATTGAATTGAGATGCTTATCTCCACTAATCTCAGCCATCTGAAGTGCATCTTTACACAAAAGTCCCCCGAGGCTGTGAGCCACAAATATGATCGGTCGATTATATGATGCATAGTGTTGTCTCTCGTTGGCAAGTGCATTCAAGAGGTCATTTGCGTGGTGTGAAATGTCAATCTGAGCAATTTGTCCATGCTTTCGTACCACATATGCGTCGTAGCCAAATGTCAGGACTCTGGCGTCAGGTAAGATCGTGGGCAGGAGATCGCGAGGCCAGCAGACTCCGTTAACAGGACTTGTCCATGTGCGTTCTCGGTCACCGGTGATGCCATGAACGAACACTATATCAACCGTGACCTCTAGTGGTTCGAATAAGACCTTGATACCTGATGGGAAGCTTTCAAGGATAGGGCCGGGGGAGACAGAGCTTCTCGGCAGTTCCTTCTCTCGCTTCTCCACCCCTAGCTTGAACTTGAAATGCTGCCAGCGAGGCATAGCTTCTACTATCAGTTCTTCACTCAGACCTTACGGACGGATTTTTCGAAGATGTATGACTGCACCTGAGGATTTGTATCATCGAGAAGCATCGATCAGGCTGAAAGATCTCTCCAGGCTTGGCTCAGCCGGCTCATCAGAACCAACCGTCATAAGCTATCCATGATCAGAGATTAATCGAGATATAAGTTCAACAAAGATCCAAAAGCTAGGAATTGGTTCCTTGGACCACCACAATTCATAGAGCGAGTCGAGTTGATGATTGAAACATCAAGCTGTGGAGGTGTCACACGTTCCCTGTTCACAGACTTCACCCACCGAATAAGCGCCCCAAGGCCCCAGGAAAGTCACGAGTTATGCTGTGTGCGCTTCGATTGGCTGGGGACCTTTCGAGGGTGTATTGTTATTCCGTCCCGCAGCTAAATAAACCAAGAACAGATCGCTTGTGGCATCGATAATAATACATACCGTGTACCCCGCAACTCTAGGAGAATGCAGATATTCAAAACCCAGTCTTGTCGCGAGCTTTCGACGGTACAGTGCTGTGCCAGCGGGCGATGAAATAGAGAAAAATAGAACGATGTTGACATTTCCCAATTGAGCTGGCGGGACCTAGAGCACTGATCCACACGGCGTCACTAACTTAGATTCAGAGGAAGGTTAACTCGGGCTCGGCCGATTCATCCCCTTCCTAGGAATCTCTTAATACTTTCAGGACATTTCGGACAGAGATACGATGTCGATACGGAAATAGTCTGACAAAGTGCGTGACGCAAAGGCTCATGTTCGGCTGAATGCTGAGTTAAGCCAAGCAGGCAGATTTGGAAAAGCCCTTGCAAGACATTTCCGATAATTGCGCCCTCGCTAGCAGCAAGCGCACCCAGACGAAACTCTTGCCAGCCCTCATCCTGCTGCTGAAGCAAGGCATTGAAATTTCCCTCGACTTGGGAAACTCGCTCACCGTTCGATGTGCACTGTTAGAGACAACGCGAGCACGAGAGTGGATGCCAGAAATAATCACCTCGCCAGATTTGCTTGGGAAGGGTCGCGCTCCAAATCTCAATCGTATGCTCTGGTGGTATGTGTGTGGGGACCTCCTTGTACTATTTAACCACGAGTTCTTGAGTGATCACTTCTGAACCAGGGAAAGCGCATTCCTTTGACCAGATAAGTACAAGAAGGGTAATATCTCCTTGACATCTTTTATCAACCCAAAACCCCCTCACGACAGAGGACCTGTGTATCCCACTCTCCAAATTCGCTTTTGCCATCCTGCTGGCCCCATGCAGAGAAGGCCACTCGTTAAGGACCACCATGAGGGGATTTTCTGCTCAATCGAGAGCCTGCAAAAGCGACGGGCGTGGTCTTCAAGGTTGTCTTCGAGGCCCAGGATCTCTGTCATATATCTAAGGCCCGGGACGGACGCCGATCGAAAGGGCTGTGATCATGGCCTGAGAAAAAGCAAGGCCATCGACAACGTGAGTACCACCTGCGCCCTCGTTCTGTACAATTTGACGAGAATAACTTTGCAAAATGACTGTTGGCTTGGTCTGCGGTAGATGTACCCGTGCCGAGCACTGAAAAGCTGATTAATCTGTTGTTATGATGATTAGGGAGCATGTCTTCGCTCTAGTCAGGAACGCACTCGCAACGTCTGAACTCATAGACCCGCCCGCGGCATACACCCGCAACGTATTATGGGACGGGCCCGTCACATTCGTCAAGGCAGATTCTACCCCTGGACTGTGTCTAGAGGAGATCAAGACACTTGGCAAGTCTTCCGTATGTAATCATTCCACTTCCAGAAAGGAACAACATGACGCGGCCTCCTCCTCCTTTACTCTGGCCCTTTGGATCACTGTTGCAGTGTTGCAGAATACACAGCCCTCATCACGGTCCAATGACAGTGCAAGCTAAGTGCATCTGGGAGAAAGTCATTAATTAGGCTTACCCCTCTGCATATCGATTCGTGCTGCATGGAGATGCTTATCCCAATTGCTTGATTGGATGACACGATGCGCGCGAATGGATGCCTGACCCGTCTGACATCCATCACTGATGTTGTCCTGCCGACTCCTGATCATCTACGGAGTCCTCCGTACGAGTGAACATCCCAAGGGGTTCTGAAACACTGGACTGGCGTTGAAGGCGATGCCGCAATAGGATTGAGACTGCAAAGTTGTAGAGTACGGATACTCGTTGGTGAATCGGCACCTCATGGAACGAATACGCTCACTACTCACACTAACCAGCAGTTTTCAGTCATAGACCGAGGGACCTTGTAGGGAGCAGTTCCCCCCCTATTAGTCCTCGGTACAAACCAGCGGCTTTGGGAATGACGGTTACGATTCAAATCCGTTGTTTTGAATCCCATCAATCACGAGACTGTTTGCTCCGAATTGCATAGTGAGCTTGGAGGGGCACCAATAAAATTTAGCTAGCAGGGAGCCTTTCCCCCTTCCAGCTGATTTCTCGACGTTCTAACACAATATCCCAACTGTATGAGGTTAGCCCAAACATGGGGTAAACACGTCCCTTCCTTACCGGCACCTAACAGGTAGCGGGCTATATATAATCCTACCCCTATCAGATCCCGCGCGATCCACTTCGCCTAGGCAACGGTGTTTCAGCAGCAGCAGGTACTCCGTACACAGCCTCACTGTGTTGAGTCTCTGGCCATGGTCCAATCGTTCGGCTTGGGGCCCTGCAGTAGCTGCCAGCGCGTTGAACTCACTAACCAAAAAGTTCGACATCAGGTTGTCTGTTGCTGGGGGTGCGATCAGGTGTGCTGACTGACTACCCCGTAGCTGTGAGTTAAAACAGTACGGCGTTACGAGGACGAGTATGTACATATGTCCTTCCGATCGCCCACCACTCTCCTCGAACCCTTCTTGTCTTCCCACTTGCACCAGTCTGTGACTTTGGGCTGCAAGCTTCAACACGATCATCTCTGCCGTCGACGAAGCAGGCTTTAAGCACACTCAACCCTTTCTCAAACCCCCACCCAAATCAAATCAAAATGGTGTCGAAACTGGGAGTCGTCGCCTCACCCAATGGCGAAGACGCCCTTCGCCTTGGCGCTATCCTCGCCGACGTGGTCGGGCTGAGCCTGTGCTTCATTGGCGAACGAGCAGTCTTTATCGTCCTAGGATCCGCGCTCGGGATTTCCCTGCTGTTCAATGTGGGCATGATACTGGGCCAGGGCCGCGAGACACGCACCAAGCTCAAGAATGGTGAGCCCGTCGAGCCCAATACGGCCGCCCTGTCCTTCGAGGTCTTGGGTGCGGGAGGCCTGTTCGCCCTGTACATCATTTCGATCGTGGACGTCATGGATTGGAGCGGCTGGTGGAACGGACCTTTCGTGTTCCTCCGCGCTTACGCGGGCATGGCTGGGTTTGTTGCTTTGTGAGTGTTTACATATCATGCTGCCTACTCGACCACAAAGGGACTGGCCCTGACTAACACTCTCGTCTTAGTGCTTTGCATGGCTGCCTCGCGGTAAAACGGACCGCCCAGCTCTACGCCTATCGCCGAAGCATCAGACTCTCCGGGAGCTGCCCTCACTGCAAGCGATCTCTTGATATCAGGCCCCAGGTGCTTGAACGGGAGCCGTCGCCTTTGACCTTGGGACCCTGTGAGGTCCATTCCCCAAGAGTCAGCTTCGCTGCCAACAGCACCGGAGAGGGGGAGAATGACAACTTGATCATGAAAGAATGAGAGACCGGCTTCACTGCAATGGAAGGGTAGCATTCTCGGGAACTTGATCCCAAGCTCGACGTGCTACCTACCTGTCGCGGCCCGCTCATCATCAGGCTTCATTCCCTTTGGACTGTGGGCTACTGTCGGAAGAGGATCTCGTGGAAAGGCATACTGTGTTGGAAACCTTGGGGGAAGGTTGATGGAACCCAGCGATGTTCGTTGCTTGATTAGCAGCTCGTTCATAAACAGACTGTCACCATCTGCTCCCCGGGGTAGATCTTGGCCGGAAGGTATCTGGGTATAGTCTCTCATGGTTGGCTTTTTATTTGACGCTTGATTTTAACACTTGGTTGCATTGGGCCTCAGCATACAACACTCAGATAGAAAATAAAACATCACATCAGTTCCTTGCATGCAGGCAATCCACCGATGGGAGGAGAACATAGCGGTTTGTAAAGAAGGGTTCGCGAAGGGCATCCCTAAGCTACACTCGAAGGAGAGCTAACTGTACACCCGATAAGCATCTCAATGCTTATCCAAATGAAAGGCCAGTGGTATCCAGACTTCGTCTTGGTTGTCCTATCTCGAGCTGGGCGGGATTATTCTCCCTCACGTGAGGCCATGTAGTTCACCCTTTTGGGTCAATTCTTCACAACATCCGCTTGTGAGTCGTGTGGTCCGAGAATCGACCTAACGCGTGTGTTAGCGGTCTAGCAAGGAGAGTATCGAGTATATTCGCCTTGCTGAGCAAGATTCCACACGGATAAGCATTACGCAGCATACTCGTACAAAGAGTGGCATGGAATGGGCCGGAATGGGCGGGCCGAGGCTCGCTGAGGGATTCCATCTACGTGTAGGAGTATTAGGTCGGTGAGAGCCAGACCTGAGACTGCAAAAGCCTCCGTCGGCCTGGACGGGGGTCATCGTCAAGTTTTGACCAACGATGGATGATCGTCGAGTCAGGCCCAAAAAGCTGTCACTCGGACCTGGTCGATGATGCCGCATTTGAAGCTAGAATAAGCATTGTGGCCCTTGAAAGGTGACTGGATGGGTGGATGGGGCACCAGCGTCAATGATCGGCACTGATATCGAGTCTGGTTCAATATTAGTACAGAGTACGGAGATATCTGGTTTCGATACTGGAATCGAGATAAATGCTCGGGTGCATGTCATGTGGTGCAGCGTGTCTCTCATCGCAGGGTTTGATGAATTGCCGGGCTTTACGAGGTACGTGCTCCGTCCGCCGTACCTTACAGAATGTGAGGTGGCCAACCTGCAAGGGCAGTTCGCAAGATCGATGTTTCGAAGAATCCAAGGAGAGCCTTTTAGCCAACGGCGTTGCCTCTTGCTGACAGCTGTGCCACCTGCACACCCCGTCGAGCTCTCGGCTGCCTCGGTAGGGCTGTTCAACCATGAGAGTTACGGAGCCCTTGCTGGTTCGAGTAGAGACACCTCATGAAATGGCTCAGCCTTATCCCAAGGTTTCCAGGGATTCGAGTTGTTGGGGCCAGTTGGCCGAGCCCCGTCTCGCGTCCACCGATTCGCATAAGAGCCGCTTAAGCATGAAGAATAGGTGGGAAGGTGGGTGGGGGTCATGCCCATCTTGGATCGTGAACC